>Ga0210395_10003880_pt1 | contig 11470 bp, 9 predicted proteins | sample IncBWH4OmetaG_FD_150861 | JGI IMG/M metagenome (GOLD analysis project Ga0210395, IMG submission 150861) | Forest soil microbial communities from Barre Woods Harvard Forest LTER site, Petersham, Massachusetts, United States - Inc-BW-H-4-O ...
GGTCGCCTCGCTGCGAAACGCCTGGCGCTGGGCCAGTTCCTCGGTCGACAAGCCGGCCATCTCGTGGATGTCGGCGCCGGCGGAAAAGGCGCGCTCCCCGGCACCGGTCAGGATTACCGCCTTGACCGCGTCGTCCTTCTCATACTCGGTCAGCGCCTCGTCGAGTTCGCGCACCAGGCCAAAGCTCAGCGCGTTCAGCTTTTCGGGCCGGTTCAGGGTGATCAGTGCGACATCGTGCATCCGCTCGCTCAGGATGAATTCGTAGGCCATTGCGGCATTCCTCTGCGGCTCGTCGAGGGTTTGACACTACGCGGGACCGGGTGTTAGCTCAACTTTCGATGCCGGTTTGGGCGATGCCGGTTTAGCGCGGGCGCATTAGAGAGGAGGCGGCGATGGGCGGGGCTCTCGACGGGATCAGGGTGCTCGAACTGGCGCGCTACCAGGCGGGTCCGCGCGGCGGCATGATCCTTTCCGACCTCGGCGCCGAGGTCATCAAGATCGAGAAATTGGGCGGCGAGGAAACCCGGCAGTCGCCGCCCCTGGTGCGCGGGCAGAGCGTCTATTTCTCGGTCTACAATCGCGGCAAGAAGAGCCTGTGCCTCGATCTGCGCCATCCCCGCGGCAAGGAGGTTTTCGCCGAGCTGGTCAAGACCGCCGACATCGTATTGCAGAATTTCCGCCCCGGCGTCATGGACAAGATGGGCTTTGGCTACGACCGGCTGCGCGAATTGAAGCCGGACATCATTTTGGGTTCGGTGTCGGGGTTTGGCCAATACGGGCCTTATCGCGACCGCCCGGCGTTCGATCCGTTGGGCCAGGCGATGAGCGGGCTGATGCATCTGACCGGGACGCCGATCGGCCGCCCGCTCGGCACCGCCTCGTCGATTGTCGACCGCTACACCTCATTGCACGCGACGATCGGCATGCTGGCGGCATTGCATCACCGCGACCGCACCGGCGAGGGCCAGGTCGTCGATGTCTGCCTGATGGACTCGGCATTGACCATGGTCGAGATCCCGACCTCGTATTACCTCGCGACCGGCGAGGAGGGCGGCGAGGGCGGCCGCCCGCCCTACCAGGCCAAGGACGGGCATGTGGTGATCTCCGCCTCGGGGCGCGCGATGGGTTCGCGGCTGATGCGGATCGCCACCGGCGATCCCGACGCGGTCGCCAACACCGGCGCCTTCACCGGGCGCATGGGGCTCGGCGACTCGCCGCGCAAGGCGGTCGAAGCCTGGTGCCTGGCGCACACGGTCGAGGAAATCGTCGCCACCCTCGTCGAGGCCGACATCCCGGTCGCCCCGGTCAAGACCATCCCGCAGGTGGCCCTGGACCCGCATCTGTGGGAGCGCGAGATGCTGGTCAAGATGGAAGATCCCGTTGCCGGCGAGATGTACCTGCCCGGCGCCACGATCAAGATGTCGAAGACCCCCGGCCGGGTCGGTCCGGTGCCGACCCCCGGCCAGCACACCGACGAGGTCCTCTCCGGCATCCTCGGCTACGACCGAGCGACCCTCGACGAACTGCGGCAGGCGAAGATCATCGCCTAATAGCGGTTCAGTTGCCGATGCCGCTCTGCATGCCAATCTTAAAGGGGCGGAGGCGCTAGCAAATGCCCGTAATGCTGTCAATAACCTACGACGCACTGGTTGCAGCAGGCGCGCCGGAGGACAAGGCCCGTGCTGCGGCAGAAGAACTTGCCGGCTACGAAAGCCGGTTCGCAAAGGTCGAGAACCTCGCGGTCCTCAAATGGATGGTGGGCGTGAACCTCGCTGCCTCCTTATCCCTCGTCATCAAAGCCTTTATCTGAGTGGTCATTCCATCAGTCGGAACGAATGATCTGACGCGCTCTCAACTCACCTCACCGGCCGCCAGGCGCAGCCCCGACAGGAACAGCTCGCGATGCTCCGAATTTCGATACTGTGTTAAATTGGGTATGACTTGCGGCGTGATCGCGCGCAGCTGCGCAAGCGTCGCGCGCGCCTCGTCGAGCCTGCCCAGATGGGCGTAGCAGGCTGTGAGATAGCGGTAGTTTGAGGGAGCCGTAGTGCCCTCGATTGCGAGAAGGAACTTCGGGATTGCCTCCTCGAACCGGCGGCTGAAAAAAAGCGCGGCGCCGATCAGATTGAGACCCACGCCGACGCGGCCGCGTGGGCTGAGCCGCAACGCGTTTTCGCCACGCGCGATAGCTGCATCGAGGTCGCCGGCCCAAAACCTGATGTAGCCACTGATGAACCAGCCGCGGGCAAAGTTCGGGTTAATCGAAAGCGCGCGATCGGCCAAAGCCGTCATCGCGTCGAGATCCTCTCCGAAATAGGCCAGCGCGAAGGCGGCATTAGCGAGAGCGACCGGATCGTCTCCCGCCACCCGCAATGCGCGGTGGGCATAGTCAACGCCCTTGCGGCTGTCCGCCTCGCGATCCGTGCTTGTGCCATCCTGGCAGAGGCGCATGCAGCAAATTGCGGCCCAGGCGAGCGCCGGACCGTAATCTGCGTCGCGCTCAATCGCCTGCTCGAGCAAACGGAGCGCCTCGGGGATCTGGTCTACTGACGACATGACGATCGCAAAGGCGCGGAGATAGGCGTCGTAGGCACTGAGATCAGCCGTCGGACGATTAGCCAAGCGCGAGGTTTCGGCCGCCTGCAGCGCCGGCTCGATGACGCCGGCGACGCTCGTCGCCACTTTGTCCTGAAGCTCGAAAACATCTTCGAGGGAGCCGTCGAAACGGTCGGCCCACAAATGCGCGCCGGTTGCCGCGTCGATCAGCTGTCCGGTGATGCGCACCCGATTGCCAGCTTTGCGCACGCTGCCTTCGAGCACGTAGCGCACGCCCAACTCGCGCCCAACTTGCTTCACATCGACGGCTTGGCCCTTGTAGGTGAAGCTCGAATTGCGGGCGATGACGAAAAGCCAGCGGATACGCGAGAGCGCGGTGATGATCTCCTCGACCATGCCGTCGGCGAAATACTCCTGCTCCGGGTCGCCGCTCATATTGGCAAAGGGCAGGACCGCGATCGATGGCTTCTCGGGCAGCGGAAGCGGACCCTTCGCCGGAGCGTTGCCGGCAACCGGAATGCGATAGACATGTACCGGCCGGGCGATGTTTTTGACCTGCTGCTCGCCCCGATCCTCGAATGCGACGTCAAGCTTGTCGCGCACTTGGTCGCGCACCACCCGGCTGCCGGAGATCCCGCCTGGCTCGGCCAGCGCTTCCAGCCGGGCGGCAACGTTGACGCCATCGCCGAAGATATCCTGATCGTCGATGATGACGTCGCCGAGATTGATGCCGATGCGCAGCTCTAAGCGCTGATCCGAGGGGAAATCGGTATTGCGCTCGACCATCGCCTGCTGCACCGTGACCGCGCAGCGCACCGCGTCGACGACGCTGGCGAACTCGGCGAGCAGCCCGTCGCCGGTGCTTTTCACGACACGACCGTGATGCTGGGTTATCTTCGGGTCAACGAGCTCTTGCAGATGCGCCTTCAGACGCTCGTGCGTGCCTTCCTCGTCCGCTCCCATCAGGCGCGAATAACCCGCCACATCGGCGGCGAGGATGGCGGCAAGTCGGCGGGTGGCGGGCATTGTCAACCCCGCGCTCGGTTATCGCGGCGAGATTAACCCGAAACACCCGCGCTCGGTGGCTATTCTTCTGATCATCGCTCGGCTGTCGCGGCTTCTGAAGTTTGGATAACCTCGAACCCCTCGAATTCGGGGTGGCCGAGATAGAGCGGCCTGTTTGACCCGGCGTCGCTGTGCGCGCGGCGAAATGCATCGGAGCGGGTCCAGGCTTCAAAATCCGCCCGGCTGCGCCACAAGGTATGCGACGAATAGAGCACGTGGTCTTCGTGCTCGGGACCGCGCAACAAGTGGAACGCGACAAAGCCGGGAACCTCGCCCAAATGACTGTCGCGGGTGGTCCACACCCGCTCGAATTCGGCCTGCGCCCCGGGAACGACCTTGAAGCGGTTCATCGCGATGAACATGGTTTTCCTGCAATTCTATCGATGTCAAGGGCGATGCCAGCTCTCGTCTTCTCTCACGTCCCCAAGACTCTAACGTCTAGTGCGGCGGCTGCGCTTCGCAAATCCCGGTCGAGGGACGCGAGCGGAAGATGCGCGGCGTCGTCGCTCGAGAGGCGAAAGCGCTCCGCCAAATGCGAGGTTTTGGTCCACACCTAGCTGGCGGTTTCTTCATCGAGCCTCGCCGAGCTGTTCGAGAAGGTTCGCCGTTGCGGGCGTCCGTTCCTCCTCAAAGCACCAGGTCAGCGCCACCGAGTTGTCCAAAACAAAGCTCACGTCCGGCCCTCGGTGATCAAGTCCCTGATCTTGAGACCGCCCAATGACAAACCGCGGCTGGCTTCGATCAGTCCGGAGATGGTTTGACGAGCCTTTGCCTTGTCAAACCCTGGGTTCGCCGGAACCAGCTTGGCGACAGGTTTGCCGCGCCTAGTGATGACAATCTCCTCGCCTTGCTCGACGCGGTCGAGCAGCGCGCCAAGCCGGTTCTTGGCTTCAAACGCTCCGACTTCCTGCATGATGACCTGCTGGGCTAGACTGACGACTAGCTTATAGCAGAGGGCGGCTCTCCTCAGTAGCGCTTTCCGTGGCGCTGCGGCTGCACTACGATCGCGGTAGAGGGAGCGGCAGCCGGACGCGAAATGAGCGACAGCGATAACATCATCGTCGATACCGCGACGCGGATCTTTCGGGATCTGTGCGAGCCCGCCACGATCAACGACGCCGAAACCGGCGTGTGGCCCACGGCGCTGTGGGATGCGCTCGAAGAGTCGGGGCTGCCGCTCGCCTGGGTGCCGGAGGGACTGGGCGGCGCCGGTGCGGCGATGGCCGACGGCTTTGCGGTGTTGCGGGCGGCCGGCCGCTTTGCCGTGCCGGCGCCGCTCGCCGAGACCCTGATCGCGGGCTGGCTGCTGGCGCGGGCCGGGCTTGGAATGCCGGCGGGGCCGATGACCATCGCGCCGGTGCATGCCAACGGCCATATCGCGCTCGGCAAGGACGGCAGGCTCAGCGGCCGCGCCCGCCGGGTGCCGTTCGCCCGCAATGCGGGTCACATCGCGGTGCTCGCCCATCGCGGCAACGAGCGGCTGGCCGCGCTGGTGGCGACCGCCGGACTGTCGATCGCCCAGGATAAAAGCCTCGCCGGCGAACCGCGCGACACCGTGTCGTTCGACGGTGCGGTCCCGGAAGCGATTAATCCTGTCGACGTGGACCAGGACATGATCCAGCGCCTCGGTGCCGCCGTGCGGCTGCAGCAGATGGCCGGCGCCCTCGAAAAGATCCTGGAGCAATCGGTGCAATGGGCGCTCGACCGCTCGCAATTCGGCCGCCCGATAGCGAAGTTCCAGGCGGTTCAGCACAATCTCGCGACCCTCGCCGGCGAAGTCGCCGCGGCGGGTGCCGCCGCCGATCTCGCCGCCGAAGCCTGTTGCGGCCCGGATCTCGGCGAGGCCGAGGTCGCGATCGCCAAAGTGCGCGCCGGGGAGGCCGCCGGCGCCGGTGCCGCGATCGCCCATCAAGTCCACGGCGCGATGGGCTTTACCTACGAACACACGCTGCACCATGCGACCCGCCGGCTGTGGAGCTGGCGCGAGGAATTCGGCAACGAGACGGTGTGGGCGATCCGGCTCGGCCGGATGGTCGCAACCCAGGGCGCCGACCGGCTGTGGCCCTTCATCACGCAAGATTCGTAGGGCGGATGCATCCGCCGTCGAAAATAATGAGGCCCCGATGACGATAAGCTTTCGTTTCGATCCGGTCGAGTTGCCGCCCGAGGCCAAGGAACTGCGCCAGGAAGTACGCGCCTTTTTGCACCAGGAGGCCGAGGCCGGCACCTTGTCCGCGCATCGCGGCAAGGGCGGGTTTTCGCGCGAATTCAGCCGCAGGATGGGAGCCAAGGGCTGGATCGGCATGACCTGGCCAAAAAACTACGGGGGCCAGGAGCGCTCGCAACTCGAACGTTACGTTGTGACCGAGGAGATGCTGGCGGCGCACGCGCCGACCCGCGCCCATTCGACCGCCGACCGGCAATCGGGCCCGGTCATCCTGCGCTACGGCCAGGAGGAGATCCGGCAAAAGATCCTGCCCCAGATTGCCGCCGGCGAATTGTGCTTTTGTATCGGCCTCAGCGAGCCGAATTCGGGCTCCGATGTGTTTGCCGCCTCGACCCGAGCGACGAAAACCGACGGCGGGTGGCTTGTCAACGGGCGCAAGATCTGGACCAGCAACGCGCACGAAGCCGATTACATGATCGCGCTGTTGCGGACCTCGCCATCGACCAAGGAAAACCGCCGCCACGGGCTGACCCAGTTCCTGGTCGAGATGAAAATTCCGGGAATCACGATCCGCCCGATTATCAACCTGACCGGCGGCCATGATTTCAACGAGGTCGTGTTCGACGACGCGTTTCTGCCGGACTCGCATCTGATCGGCGAGGTCGACATGGCGTGGAAGCAGGCGACCGACGAACTCGCTTATGAAAGAAGCGGCCCCGACCGCTGGATCGAGACGTTCTCGAGCCTCGTCGAATTGGTCCGCGTCGCTGGCGAGGAGCCGGACGACCGGCTGGCCGAGGGCATCGGCCGCCAGGTCGCCCATCTCGCCACCTTGCGCCGCATGTCATTGTCGGTCGCCGGGATGCTGCAGGCCGGCAAGACGCCCGCGGTCGAGGCCGCCGTCGTCAAGGATCTCGGCAACAATTTCGAACAGGCGTTGCCCGACAAGGTGCGCCTGCTGGCGCCGCCGCCCGGCGACGCGCAGCCCGACAGCAACGACGACCGCTTTGAGGAGGCATTGCGCTATACCACCTTGATCGCGCCCAAATTGACGATCCAGGGCGGCACCCGCGAAATCCTGCGCGGCATCATCGCCCGCGGCCTCGGCTTGCGCTAAGCGGTGCTGTATTTCACAAGCAGGCCCCGTGCGCCCAGACATGGCGCGATCCGATGATTGCTCGAGGCTAGAAAATGCCGGATCTTATCTGCGCCCCTGCCTTGAAGCCCCACCCATTGCTCCCTCTCCGCCCGCTTGCGGGGGGAGAGGGGTGGGGTGAGGTGGGTGGTGGGGCCAGGCTCGGGCTTTGCCCACCTCACCCTCCCCGCCGTTGCGCGACGGGTCCCCTCCCTCTCCCCCCTAAAGGGCGGAGAGGGCAGGTCTGGGCGCGGCGTTATGTTTGACCTCCGTCCCCTGCTTTCGCCCGACAGCATTGCGGTGATCGGCGCCTCGGGCGACACCCACACATTGCGCGGCCGGCTGACCCACGCGCTGATCGGCCACGGCTATCAGGGCCGCGTCTATCCGGTGACGCGCAGCCAGAGCGAGGTCTTGGGCTTGCGAGGCTATGCCTCGGTCGCCGATCTGCCCGAAGCGGCCGATCTCGCGGTGATCCTGGTGCCGGCGGCGGTGGTGCCGCGCACCCTCGACGAATGCGGTCAGCGCGGCATCCGCGCCGCGGTCGTCATCAGCTCGGGCTTTGCTGAGGAGAGTGGGGCTGCGGCGCACGCCCGCGACGGCGAATTGCGCCGGATTGCCGAAAAGCACGGCATTCTGGTCTGCGGCCCGAATTCGGAGGGGCTGGTCAACTCGCTGCAGCGCGTTGTCGCGACCTTCAGCCCGGTGTTTCATGATCCCCGGCAGAGCCTGCTGCCGGCGACCCCGCATGGCCGGCCGATTTCGGTCAGCTGTCAGAGTGGGGCTCTGACCTTCGCCTTTTTGAATCGCGGCCGCGACCGACAGCTGCGTTTCACGTATCAGGTCAGCGCCGGCAACCAGACGATCCTCGAAGCCCACGACTATGTCGATTGGACGCTCGACCACGGCGGCGCCGACATCTTTCTGCTCTATCTCGAAGCGATCCGCCGCCCCGACCATTTCGGCGCCGTCGCCGACAAGGCGGCAGCCGCCGGCAAACCTTTGATCGTCGCCAAGGTCGGCCGCTCGGACGCCGGCCGCCGCGCCGCCGCCTCGCACACCGGCTCGCTCGCGCATGCCGGGGTCGTCGACGACGCGATCTTTCGCCACCACGGCATCATCCGCGGCGAAGACCTCGACCACATGCTCGATGTCGCCGCCGCGTTTGCCTTTTGCCCACTGCCGTCGGGCAACCGCGTCGCGGTGATCACCGGCTCGGGCGGCAGTGCCGTATGGATGGCGGACATCCTGTCGGCGCACGGCCTCGAACTGCCGGTGCTCGAAGACGACCTCCAACAGCGCATCCTGACATTATTGCCGTCCTATGCCTCGGCGCAGAACCCAGTCGACGGCACCGCCCAGGCGATCCACGAGGTCGGCTATGCCCGGCTCGTCGAGATCGTTCGCGAGTCGCGACGCATCGACACGATCCTTCTGATCGGCTCGCTCGCCAACGACGCCACCGCCGCCCAGCGCGCCGAGGAATTGGCGGCGATGACCGGGCCGCGCGACAAGCCGATCCTGCTGTGCACCTACACCGGCGCCTCGCCGCGGGCGATGGCGGCCTTCGCCGAGGCTGGGATCCCCTGCTACACATCGATGCCGAGCTGCGCCCGCGCGATCCGAGCATTGGTCGATTACGCCCGCTTCCAGGCGCGGCGGCACCGCCCGCCGCCGCCCGCGACGACGCCGCCTGTCCGCGATCGGGCCGGCCGCGCGCTCGCCGCCGCCGGCCCTGTGTTGACCGAGGACGAAGCCAAGGCAGTGCTCGCCGGCTACGGGGTGCCGCGCCCGCCCGAGGCGCTTGCGATTTCGGCGGACGAGGCGGTGGCAGCCGCCACTCGCATCGGCGGTGCTGTAGCGCTCAAGGTGCAATCGCCGGGCATTCCTCACAAGACCGAAGCCGGCGCCGTGGCGCTCGGTGCACAAGGCGATGCCGCAGTGCGCGGGGCTTACGCGCGGGTGCTGGTCAATGCCGAGGCCGCGCATCCCGGTGCCGCGATCCAAGGCGTGCTCGTACAACAAATGGCACCGCCAGGAGTCGAGATAATTCTAGGCGTCACCCGCGATCCCGACTTTGGCCCGATGCTGATGGTCGGGCTCGGCGGCATCCATGTCGAGGTCTTGCGCGATGTCGCTTTTTCGCCGGTGCCGATCGGCCCCGATGAGGTGCAGGCCCTCCTCGGCGAACTAAAGGGTGGGGCTCTGCTCGACGGCGTGCGCGGCGCCCCGCCGGCCGACCGCGCAGCACTCGCCGAATTGATCGCGGCCTTGTCGCGCTTTGCCGCCGACCACGCCGACCAGATCGACGAGATCGACCTCAACCCGGTCATCGTCCATCCGCAGGGCCAAGGCGTGACCGTCGTCGACGCGCTGATCGTCAAACGCCGGGATTGATCGGAATTGGAGGAGAACCCGTAGGCCGTCCCACCTCACCCCGTGGCCGGGCTCATCCCGGCCATCCACGCCTTTCCCGGCTTGGCCTCGGCAGCTTCGAAGACGCGGATGCCCGGACCAAGTCCGGGCAAGGGGAATAAAACCGGAGTCGAATATGACCGACACCCCTTCCTACCGCGAGATCGGCGTCAGCCATGACGGCCATGTCGCGACCGTCGAGATGCGCCGGCCGCCGCATAATTTCTTCGACAGCGCGCTTGTCGGAGAGATCGGCGACGCGTTCGAGCGCCTCGATGACGATCCCGATTGCCGCGCCGTCGTTTTTGCCGCCGAAGGCCGCTCGTTCTGCGCCGGCGCCGACTTTTCAAAGCGCATGGACACCGGCACGGTCGCCGAAAGCACCCGCAGCACTGCCGGCCGGCATCTCTACAAGGAGGCGATCCGGCTCTTCCGCACCAAAAAGCCGATCGTCGCCGCAGTGCAGGGTGCGGCGGTCGGCGGCGGGCTCGGTCTGGCACTCGTCGCCGATTTTCGCGTGACCTGCCCGGAGGCGCGGTTCAGCGCGAATTTCAACCGCCTCGGCTTTCATCCCGGCTTCGGGTTGACCGCGACCCTGCCGCGGCTGGTCGGCGCGCAGCAGGCGGCCTTGCTGTTCTACACCGGGCGCCGCATCCCGGGCGACGAAGCGGTCCGCATCGGTCTCGCCGATCTGCTGGTAGCGCAGGGCGAGGTGCGCAGCGCCGCCCAGGCGTTGGCGCTCGAAATCGCGCAATCCTCACCGCTCGCCGTCATGGCGACGCGCGAGACGGTACGCCGCGGGCTCGTCGACGCGATCGAGGCGGCGACCGAACGCGAGCTCGTCGAGCAGGATTGGCTGCGCCGCACCGAGGATTTTCAGGAAGGCATCAAGGCGATGGCCGATCGCCGCCTGCCCGATTTCCGCGGCCGCTGAGCGGGCCTTTTCCAAGCCGTCGAGCAACGCGGGTGAGCATGCGGCAGCGGCTGGCGCTCTACAGCCGCAACATGCTGAAGCTCGGCCTCTTCGGGGCCAACTGCTCCTCCGGCCGCGCAGTCACCAAGGTGCCCGAGCGGTGGAGCGGCAGCTGGCCCGACTGCCTGCGGCTGGCAAAGCTGGCGGACGAGGCCGGCTTTGAGTTCATGCTGCCGATCGGACGCTGGAAGGGCTATGGCGGCGACACCGACTACCAGGGCGAGACCTGGGAGACCGTGACCTGGGCCGCCGGCCTGCTCGCCGCGACGCGCCGCCTGACGGTGTTCGGCACCGTGCACGCGCCGCTGATCCATCCGGTAATCGCGGCCAAAGAATTCGTGACCGCCGATCACATCGGCGCCGGCCGCTTTGGCCTGAACGTCGTCTGCGGCTGGAACGAGGACGAGTTCGAGATGTTCGGCGCCTCGATGCGCGAGCACGCCGAACGCTATGACTACGCGCAGGAATGGCTCGACACGGTCAAGCGCGCCTGGGGTGCGGAAAGCGACTTCGATGTCGAGGGCCGCTTCCTCCACCTAAAGCAGGTCCGTGCCAAGCCGAAGCCATTCGGCGACAGCCGGCCGATCATCATGAACGCCGCAATATCGCCCACCGGGCGAGCATTTGCGATCCGCAACTGCGATGCGCTGTTCTCGAATGCGCCGAAGGGCGAGCTTCAAGCATTCGCCGCCCAAATTGCCAATGTTCAGGCTTCGGCGCGCGCGCAGAATCGCGAAATCGACGTCTACACCGTCGCCGTCATTACCTGCCGGCCGTCACCGAGCGAAGCGCAGGCTTATTACCATCACTGCATAATCGAAAACGCCGACTGGGCAGCCGTGGACCACATCCTCGCGATGCGCGGCGTGACCCGGCAGACCCACCCGGAAGATTTCGCCGAGCGCCGCGCGTATCAGGCGAACGGCATGGGCGGCCTGCCGATCGTCGGCGATCCGCAGCAGGTCGCCGGCCAATTGATGCAGCTCAGCGCTGCCGGTGCCCGCGGGATCGCGCTGTCTTTTGTCAATTACCTCGAGGAACTGCCCTACTTTTGCGTCGAAGTGCTGCCCCGGCTGGTGCGCGCAGGTCTGCGCCTCCAGCCGTGACCGCCAGCCCGCGTGGTTATTTCCCGCGAAAACCCCCGGCTCAGATCGTCTGC
>Ga0210395_10003881_pt1 | contig 11468 bp, 10 predicted proteins | sample IncBWH4OmetaG_FD_150861 | JGI IMG/M metagenome (GOLD analysis project Ga0210395, IMG submission 150861) | Forest soil microbial communities from Barre Woods Harvard Forest LTER site, Petersham, Massachusetts, United States - Inc-BW-H-4-O ...
CCTGGTCTTCCTTGGCCCGTTCGCCTCGCCATAGCTGTCACGATCGTCTTTGATCGGTCACGAAGAAACTCACAACTATCGATGACCGGTAAAGGCTGATCAGCTGTTTCGGCCGTCGAGATGGCGCGCGGTGAAGTCGAGGAAAGCGCGCAGCCGAGGAGAGCTGTGCTTACCTGGCGGCCACAGCAGCCAGAACATACCGGCGACCATTTCGGACCTCAAGACGCTAACGAGTTCGCCGGTCTCGAGTGTGTCAGCAATTAGGAAGTCGGGTACCCAAGCGATGCCTAGGCCGGCGAGCGAGGCCTCACGTACGGCTTCCATGTTGGTGCAGACGATGGTCGGCACCTTCCGATCGAGCTCGTGGGCAGTCCCGCTTGCCAATTGCCAAGGCTGAAGCACGTCGGTTCCGGGATGTCTGAAGAGAATAATGCTATGAACCGCAAGGTCGCCGAGATCGCGTGGCACGCCGAACTTGTCCAAATACGCAGGCGCAGCACATAAGACGAAGCTGAAAGAGATCAGCTTCCGTGACATCAACGTCGAGTTCGGCAGAACGCCGCTGCGGATCGCCACGTCGAAACCCTCGGCGACCAAGTCCTTGATACGATCATCGAAGTCGAGATCGAGGCGAACTTTAGGGTAAGCACGGGCGAATTCGGCAAGATGCGGCGCGAGAATGCGATAGCCGACCGTCGGCAGGCTTATGCGGAGCAATCCTTGCGGTTCTGCTGCGGATGCAAACAGGATCGCTTCCGTCTCCCGCCAATCCTCCTGCAGCCGGCGGGCACGTCCGAGCAATAGTTCACCTTCCGGCGTCAGGCTCACTCTCCGGGTAGTCCGATTGAAGAGGCGCACGCAAAGCCGTGTCTCCAGCGTACCGACAGCTTTGCCGGCGGCCGAAGGCGAAAGGTCAAGACGTCTTGCGGCCTCGGCGAAGCTCAGTGTCTCGGCAACGGCAAGAAAGATTTCAAGCGAACGCAGGTTTTCCATTTGGCAAGATTAGCGAATTTTCATCGCGAGTGTCACGATTTTGTGCCCGATGATCGCAAACAGCTAGCTGGCTAGTCATGTCGCATGTAGAAACAAGAAAGAAGCTTTGACCATGACAGAAAATCGCAGCGCGTTGCCCCGCACCTACCGTTTGCGCGGATTCATCGATGGGGTGTGGAACCCCGAGGACATAGTCGATTTACCGGGCACGTCTTGGATCGTTGTGAGTGGCATGCGCTCCTCCCGAAATCCGGGACGGCTCTTTGTTGCGGACGGCGCTGGAGCAACAAGAGCAAGCGAGCTCCGCTGGAGAAATGCGGCCGAAACGGCGCGCGTTGGGACCACGATCTTTGATCCTCATGGCATCGCCTCGCGGCGGCTCGACGATGGACGTTTCGAACTGCTGGTTGTGGATCACGGTGGCGGCGAGGCAATCGACAGATTGATACTGGAGCTCGACGACCAGGGCCCAGTCGTCGTCGGCGGCGATCGCGTAATTCAGCCGCCCCGCACCTCGGCTAATGCGGTGGCCCATCTGCCGTACGGCGGTTTCGTCATGACAAGCATGTTCGACCCGACGGACACGGACAGGGTGCCGAAGTTTCGCAACGCGGAAAAGACCGGACAGGTCTGGCGTTGGTCGCCAGCGGACGGTTGGAGCCGCTTCGGCGAACTTCAGATCTCGGGCGCCAACGGCATCGCGGTGTCGCACGATGGCTCTTTCGTCATCGTGTGCGAATGGGCCGCGCGACGGGTATGGAGGCTCGATGCTGATGGCAAGCCAGTAGCAAGCGCAGAGACGGATTTCCTACCGGACAACTTGCGTTGGACCGTCGACGGGCATCTTCTTCTCGCCGGCCAAAAATCTCGCCCGGAAGTCTTGTTTGGCTGCGAAGCGCGAGGCGAGCGCTGTCCCCTCGCCTACGAGGTGGTCCGACTCAATCCCACCAACCTGGCGATTGAACCTTTAATTGCAGCTGACGAGGCCACAGCCGCCGAGCAGGGATTTGGGGGCGCTACCGGCGCGCTGGAGGTAGGTCAATCCATTTGGGTTGGAAGCTTCACCGGCGAACGTCTCGGCGTCTTAGCGCAAGCATGACGAAGGTTTGCGCCTCGCCAGGACAGAAGGTTGCGTAACCATGGTCAAGATCCGCCAACGGACTTTTCGAACCTTTCGGCAAAGCCGATGAGATTGGGCCGACACTCCTCGTTGCTCGCGCACGGCGGCGCGATCAGCATGCCGACGCCCGCGTTTGACGCGATGATCGGGTTGATCATGTCGGCGGATGTGTTGTCCGTTTCCGCTGCTGGCCAAGGCGACGTTAGCGCGGACTGATAGGAGTTGGTACGCAGGCCCCTTGTCCATGAGTCATTTTGGATGGACGACGGAGGCCTCTTCGTCGGTAGGCTTATCTGCAAGATCGTAACGGGCGGGGTCGGAACCGAGCTCGATCACGCCCTTCGAGAGTTCGGTTTGCAGGAAGACGCGCAAGTCATCATCGTAGGTCGCAATGCTCTGGCGGATTGCGGCTCTCCAATGGTCTCCGCGATCCCAAGCTTCCGTGAAAGCGGAGGCAAGATCGGCATGCTGCCGGTTCGCGATCATGGCTTCGATGATCGATTTGGCCTGAAGCCGATCTTTTGCGCTTTTAGCGGTCCCGTCGCGATCCACCTTACGGCGGGATCCGACAATCAGTTTGTGGATGGCATACCGTTCCGGTGTGGGGATGAGCACCGGCACACCGGCGCCGTGCAACATGACCGCGCGGATGGGGTGGTAGATCAAATAGTCGAGGAAACGTAGCGGCAATGCGGCTGCTCCGCCCAGCGCCGGCATCGGGACCGGCTTCCCCGCCTGATCGTCGGACCACTGGTTCGGCGTGAGGAATTCCACCTTGAATTTGTCCCGCGAGACGAACTGGGTAGAGACGCGGCCATCTACCTGGTTCGGGATCTCGCGAAAGGTCGAATCGACCCCTCGAAGTACTTCCAGGATCGGCGGTATGGAGTCCCCGACTGCAACTGAGATTTCGTGGAACTGCGCAAAATCGGCATCGCCTGTCAGCATGGCAACAGCATCCAGGCGCTGGCCGAGCACAGCCGAGTAACACTGATAGGCAACGGTGCCGATCAGCACGCCGCGCAGACGGAAGAAGCCGGCATTTGCCAGTTGCGCCACCACCTGTCCCGTCTTTAACAGAGGACGCGGCAGATAGGCTTCACGCGTTAGCGTAGAAACGAGGCGACGTCGGCCCTTCAGGTCGGCCTTTAGATCCTTGAAGGCCTCCACTCTCTTGGTAATTTCGGAATCGTCCACTGGACCAACGTAGCGGCGGTCCTGACCGGCAGCATCGACCTTGGGCGTGTCGAAATACCAATATTTTTTGCCCTTTACCTCGACGGGCACGAACCGGCCGTTTGAGGAAAACTCGGATGTGAAGCTTTCGTCCAGGCAACGTTGGACCAATTCCGAGTAGAGCGTTTGGTAGGAGATATCGAGCCGTTGGGCGGTGGCCATGGCAATGGTTCGCTATACTGGTTTCGCGAAAATAGTATAACCGCGAGGGCTTAAGACGATGAGCACCCTATACTACTTTCGCGAAAATAGTATAATAAACCCTATATCAGATATAACTATATGATATATCTTGATTTTATTTCATCATTGGAGCCGGCTTTCTTTTCAACGTCCGATGCTCTTCTTCAAGCCGATCGACCACGAAATCCCCTCTCCACCGACATTGCCTGTAACGAGCTGTCCGCGGGCGCGCTCCAAAACCGGCCGCCATGGCACGAGCGCGAAATCATGCGAACGCTCGATCACAGCGAACCGTCCGCTGTTCAGCGTCAGCACGCGCCGGTACACGCCGGTGACCTTCTCGCCCGCCTCGACATCGAAATGCTCAAGCCCGGTTTTGGTCGCGATTTCGACAGCGGCTAGCTCGAGCTCACGAGTCTCAAGTGTTAGCAGCAAGTCCTGGGCATGCATCTGACCAGCCTCCTCGCGCGCAAGCCCCTGCTCGATGAGCCATTGCCGCCGAGCCCGCAACGCTGTCTGAACCTCTACTCCCATTCCACTCGGCACAAGCGCTTCAGGTAATTTGGCGAGGAGCTGACGATCGAGCCAGGTCGCGCCCACGGCTTGCGGCAGGTCTTCGAGACGTTGCTGGGAAAGAACGGCAACTCGCACCGGCTTGCGGGCGCGATGGATCTCTTCATATCGAAGCGCGCGATCGAGATAGTCCGCGCCGACCTTCCACCTGCCGTCATCAAGCCGAGTTACCAGACCCTCCTGCCGCATCGCCTCCAGGCGCCGCAAGGGCTTCCTCGGCTACTCGGCCTGCCATTGGGAGCGGGAAGTCCGGTGACGGGTGTGGCTCGAGCGGCGGTCCGGCCATCCTCGACGGCGTCGGGATCGGACCATTTGTTCAGGCCGACGGCACCCTCAACCAACCAACCAATGCCAACGAAAAGAGCGCCCTGCGGATCGGCATGGATAGCAGTTTCCAGCTGTGTCACACCCCCGCCTTCCACGAGGAGAGCTGGCAATTCCTGCCTTACGGGCAGACCGATTTCCGCGGGCGAGCGGGAATGGCGGGCTTTGACGCGCTTTGGGAGCCCGAATATGTGACGAACACCATTCACCTTGGCGGGCGGGGCGACCCTTTCAACCCGCTGCGAATCGATGGCTACTTTCGCATCATCGGCGAGACCAACGTATTTCGCGTCGCCGACAATGGGCTGACCACTTATTCGCCGCACACGAGCTACGCGTTTATGGGCGGCACGGCCGAATTCCGCGGCGTTCTGTTTGAAAACAATCCAGACGTGATCTCGGCTTTCTGCGGCGCCATTTCGGTAGTCGGAACGGCTCGCTATCTGTGGGATGCAGTCTCGCGCAAGCCGGTCACCCTGTATGGCGCAGAAATCGATTATAAGCTCGGCGGCAACAGCATCTATTCCCAGATATGCAAAGGGCAGCCGGCGCCGCTGCCGGACGCCCCCAAGCCGCCGCCCGGCGGGACGACTTCCGTGGCTTTGACCTACACCCAAGGGACGGACTTGCTCACCTTCGTTCGGCAAAACAAATACATGGCTTCGCTCAAATTTTCATATTAGCGGGCGTGCAGCCGGACTACGTCGGGCGGCGCGGCTGGTGGAGGCACATCACAATTTCAGCAGGAGCATCGAGGCTGCGTTGCAAGCGGGATGCGAGGCGACAAGTTGATGGCCGCGCTCATTAGACTAGATCAATCTGATCCTTCCATCTCGTGATCATGTCGCAAGCAGCCGTCAATTGGCGACCGTTGCGCGTGCAGTGCTGCAATTCGTTGAAGCAATCGCGGTGCGGCATAGCTTCCACTTGACGCTGCACCCAGAAGTTGGCCATAGTTTCGATAGCTATTCTTGGATGTCTGACGATTTTACGGCACGAGGCGTGTTGTCTCGCGCCAACGGATATTGCTGTCAAAACTTTTAGGCGATGCGTCGCCAATAGAGGCAAGACATGGCCGCTGCTGTTCCGGCATGGCTCGCGACGATGCGGCAAATTACCGGCACGCGAGCCCTCCACGACAATCCCGTTATCCTCGGCTGGGCCACGGAAATTGGTGAACTTTTTCCGGACACCGCCGCCTATTGCAAGGAATACAACCACGACAGCATCGCGTGGTGCGGGCTGACGGTTGGTTACTGCTTCGCAAAAAGCGGCATCAAGCCGGTCTTCGGCGATAGTCCGACCACGAGATTTCTGTATGCGCTGGCGTGGCGGCAATTCGGAAACGACGGCACGAAGGACGGTCCCCAGCTCGGCGATGTTTTGGTATTCGATTTCGGCGGCGGCGACCATCACGTTACGTTGTATGAAAGCACCTTGGGCGAGGCCTATATTTGCCGCGGCGGCAACCAAAGCAGCCAAGTCAAGCTTTCGAACTACAACAAGAACCAGTGCATCGCTATTCGCCGCCCTCCCCAGGCGCCGGCGAATGTCTCTGCATCATCAGCCGGGCCACCGGTGCAGCTCATGAGCGGCATCACCGCGACGATCTTTGGCGGTAGCCAGGAACACCGGATCAGTCCCTATGACGGCCATTTGATCGATGACCTCGAGCTTGGCGTCGCGCTGCCGTTTCGCATCGACGATCCAAAGCCCGATATCGAGGTGTGGAAATCCGGCCGGTCGGTGATCTGCAAAATTGTCGGCATCGGCCCGTGGAATACCGACGATCCCTATTGGCAGACCGGCGCCCGACCACGCGCGGAAACCGACGGCAAGACCAACAGCGCGGGCATCGACTTGACGCCTGCGGCGGCGGCCGCGATCGGCCTGCGAGACAAAGGCGTGGTCGATTGGGAGTTTACCGACGCAGCGACAACACAGCCGGCTATGCCAGCGCAAAACGACACAGTCCCCGCCCCCTTGCAACAGCTAATGACCTTATTGGAGGGAACGATGCCAACGACCGCAACCCCGGCTGCGTCAGCCACAACGCCGTCCACGCCCGCGGTGCCAGCTACGGACTTCGCGACCTTCGTCCAGCAGGCGCTCGCCATCCTGCAAGCATTGTCAGCGCAAACCGGCGCCCAAACGCCCGGCTCCCAGACGCCAACGGCGCCAAGCGCCGATCAGATTCAACAGTTTATCCAGCTATTGATCGCACTTTCCGGCGGCCAAGCCGGGCTTGGCCCGGTCAATGGAGCGCTCGGGCAAACCATCGGCAATCTTTTGAACGGCAAGAAGAGCGCCATCGGCATCATCGGCGCCGTGATCACGGCCGTGCTTCAAGCCGTCGGTCCGAGCCTCGGGACCGCTCTGCCGATGGTCGGATCATTTGCCGGACTCGGCGGTGCGGCGCTGCCTATCTTCCTTGCCGTCGCTGCCTGGGGCGTGCTCGGCAAACTCGAGAAATGGTCGTCATCTCCGCCGGCGGCCGCGTCATGAGGCGATTCTTGGCACTAGCGTTGGATTGAGAACATGACTACGACTGCAGAAAACGCCATTCTCTGGTTCAAAACCCAGTTTTCAGCCAGCGTCGCCAAGGTCTTCCAGGGCACGCCGTTCAGCGTCGACATGGCGGCAGCAATTGCAATGCAGGAGACGTTCGCTGATTGCTGGGGGCGGCTCTACCAGACCCAGCCCGTCGCTACCGTCCTCGAATTGTGCGTCGGTGATACGCTCGACTATCCAAGACGCAGCGCATCCGCGTTTCCGAAGGACAAAGCCGATCTATGCCAGACGGCGGCCGGACAGCAGATGTTCGACGTTGCCCGGCAGGCGCTTCTCGATATCGCAAAGGTCAACAAGGACTACGCAGCCGCGGCGAAGAATCCGAACAAGTTTTGCCATGGCTACGGCATCTTTCAGTATGACATCCAGCATTTCAAGGAAGCCAGCGGAGCCAGTTTCTTTCTCCAAAAGGGATGGTGTGATTTCGAGCAGTGTGCTGCCAAGCTGTTGGAGGAGCTTCAAGACGCGCTGGTGAGAGCCTACGGCGCGCACAAGACGACGCTCAACGACGATGAGTTGATGTATGTCGCCATCGCCTATAACGCCGGACATGTCCGCGTCGGCGGCGGTCCCAAGCAGGGGTTTCAGGACGGCGACGGCAAATACTACGGCGAGAACTTTCAGACCTATCTGGCGATCGCTCACACGATCAAAAGCGACGCTCCCGACATCGCGGTGGCATCCGAGACCGTCTCGCCTTCGCCGCTTTCCGCCGTGTCGCAACAGGTCCTGGCCGGGATGGCGCTGAAGCAAGCGCAAAAGCCGGGCCCCTCAAACAACACGACGCAACGGGCAGCATTGTCCAGTCAGGTCGACCAATTCACCAAGCTCTTGGCGGCCTTGAACAGCGCGACCGGCGCTTCCGAGCTTGGTCCCGTCAATGGCGCGCTTGGCCAGACCCTCGGAAGCGCGCTCGACGGCAAGAAGAGCGCCATCGGCATTATCGGTGCAATGGTCACAGCCGTCCTGCAGGCTGTTGGACCTGAGCTCGGAACGGCGTTGCCGGTGGTCGGCTCTTTCAATGGTCTCGGACAAGCGGCTTTGCCCATCTTCCTCGCCATGGCGGCGTGGGGTGTGCTGGGCAAACTGGAGAAATGGTCAACGTAGCGCTAATGCCGGATGGCGCTGCGCCCGATGCCCGGCCCGCCGCGGGCGGCGCTCGGCGAAAAAGTGAGCTTCATCACGGTAACCGACCGAGCACCGCGAGGCGATCTGCTCCGGGCGAGTGCAATTGTCGTGTCGCCCGACTTATGGTAGTCAGACACAAAAGGCGGAGAGAGGCGTGAGATCGCTCTGGGTCGCGTGCTTTGTTCTGGCGGCTTCGACCGCGCCGGCCGGGTCCTGGGGCTAGGAGGGCCACTCTATCGTTGCAGAGATCGCGCAACGCCGGACCGACAAGACAACCCTCACCAAGATCGAAGCACTGCTAGCTCAAGAATCTCCTTCCCTCGATCATCCGCCGATCGCGCTGGCTTCGATCGCGAGTTGGGCCGACGACTTCAGGGCCGCGCATCCCGAGACGGGCGGCTGGCATTTCGTGAACATTCCGGACGATCACCAGGGCTACGACCCGGACGCCGATTGCAAGAATGACGGCTGTGTCGTAGCTGCCATTGCGCGGTTCAAGGCGGTGCTGGCGGACTGTTCGAAATCGCCGGCCGATCGCCTTCAGGCCCTGAAGTTTCTGACCTACTTCGTGGGCGATATTCACCAGCCGCTGCATGCGACAGATCGCTGGGACGCCTACACCGGCAAGGACGATCAGGGCGGCAATCTCGTGCCGGTGACGTTCTTCGGACAATCGACCAACCTTCATACGGTTTGGGATACCGGGCTTATCATGCACACCGTGTATGATTGGGGTGCTTACGTCGTTCGTCTCGAGAGCACTTGGTTTCCCGGGCGCGACCTATCCGGTCTGAAAGCTGGTTCACCGATCGACTGGGCGGTCGATGCGCACCGCCTGGCGCATGAGGTCGCCTACGACATTCCCGACGATGGCGTCCTCGGCATCAAATACTTCGGCAGAGCGTCGCCTGTCGTCGATCGCCAGCTGGCGCTCGCCGGGATCAGGCTCGCGTACCTGCTAGACGACACGTTGCGCACATCGAGCTGCCAATAGGAGATGATGCGAAACATGCAGGCGAGCCGAGCGATCATTCTGATGGCCGCCCTTGCTGTGCCGGCGGCCTCGATCAATCCGGCTTTTGCCGCCACCGCCTGCTCGAAGGACGGCTTCTGCTACTGCATCCACGACACACTATCCAACGCCATCGTACAAAAACTAGCCGAAATACGCGCTCTGATCGCCGCACAAAAAGCGCAGGGCAAAACCGTCGGCTATCTCAGCATCCCGTTGTCGACCCTCAATGGCGGCTATTTCGGTGTCAACACGGCCGTGGCCGCGGAGACCAAGGAACGCGTCGAGCAGCAGCTTGGCGTGCATGATGTCTGGGTACTTAACCCAGGCGCTGCTGGATTTTCGCTACCGGTGGAGGCGAACGGCGCAGACTATATGTGGATGTGGACACAGGTTCTCGAAGGCGACGATGGACTTGGCGCTTTTGATTTTGCCTATTTTACCGGCCCGACCGATTTCGCGCACCATTTCGGCCTCGATGGTCACGCGGACCTCGAAAAGCTCGATACGGCATATGACGACCTGTCAAAGACGGCGCCGGATTTCGCAAAGACGGTCGATAAACGATCCTTCCGCGACTATTACGGGCTGCGACTGGCGGTCTCCCGAAACGATCGTCATCTTACAGGTAGTCGATTTGGAGACGCCTCTGGCGCTATCTCTCGTGTGGCGAAGGGACAATACCTCTCCTCTGCTCGCAAATTTCATCAGCGAGGTGCAGCGCTTGCCAGGGGTACGAGCGCTCAATAAAGGTTGAGGCCTATCGCGTTTACCGCCGACTGATTGCCAGTTCGCGAATGTATCGAGAAGAGGTAGATTCTTTGCGCATGGCGCCATGCCCGCGAGATAAGTGAAATTGACGCCGGTGCGAACGGCTACCGCAGCCAACCCGTTCCGGTCTATATAGGAATTCAGGTGGTCTATGCTGGCCGTTACGGGCCGGCTGGTACCTATCATTCTGGTCCCCTCGAGTTGGGAACTAACGAGCGTATCTTACTTCAAACGTCACAACGCCCTCTTCGGTTCGGTAAGGACCATGTTTCATGCCGGGCGGACGGCAGGCGTACATCCCCTGTTGAAAGAATTGATCACCATCCCACTGACTGCCTTCGAGGATGTAAACTTCTTCCCAGAAATCGTGCACGAACGTTTCGACGCTGGCGCAACCGGGATCAACCTTTAACATGCGTGTGACGAACATCCGCTCGGGATCTTCGGTTAGGATTTTTTGGTAATGCCCCGGAGGCGCTCCCTCAACGGCAATCCATGGAATGCTCTCGGTGGGAAAGAATTCCAGTTCAGGCTTTGGCATCCTGATCTCCTTATTTCGATGATCGATTTCGGTGGCTACCGTCAGCTGTGACTATTCACTGCGTAGATACTCATCTTTCTTCACGCACATAAGGAAGTGCGAGCGCCTCGGGTGCCCCGACCCGCTGCTTCATGGCTCGCCGTCCCATAACGGCAAGCACGGCGATCGCCATCAGATAGGGAAACATTTGCATCACATAGGTCGAGATTAGGTGGAACACGCCGCCCAACACCTGGGACTGCGCAATCAAGATGTAGGCAAAGCCGAAGAGGTAAGCGCCGCCCAACAGCTTGATCGGATGCCAACCAGCGAAGATGACCAGCGCCAGCGCCACCCAGCCACGGCCCGCCGTCATGCCTTCCGCCCACGTCGTGAGATATGCGACCGACAGGAACGCCCCTGCAAGTCCTGCCATACTCGCTCCGAACAGAACCGCAAGGTAACGAATGCGAAACACATTCCAGCCGACAACATCGACGGCGCTCGGCTTTTCTCCCGCGGCACGTAAGGCGAGACCTGGTCGCGTACGGTAGAGGAAGTACCAGACCACCCCGACCATGAGGTACGAGAAATACACCAGCGCATTCTGACGAAAGAAGATCTGGCCCAGGGCCGGAATGTCAGAGATCCAAGGCAGCGCCAATGGCGGAACGTGTTGGCCGATATCGATGCCGACGAGATCATGTCCGGCGAAACTTGATAATCCGTCGCCGAACAGAACTAGTGCAAGGCCGGCGACGACATGATCGGCTCGAATGGTGACGGTCAGGAAAGCGAACAGCAGACCCAGCAAACTGCTAGCGGCAATCGCGCAGGCGATACCGACCACAACTGAGCCGGATCCGAACGTCGCGGCTGCCGCCGTCAGCGCGCCCAGGAGCATGATGCCCTCGATACCGAGGTTAAGCACGCCGCTACGTTCGACGACGAGCTCACCAAGAGCAGCTAGCAGCAACGGGCTAGCCGCCGCCACGCTGGTCGCCAACATGCTGACAAGCACGGTCGTATTCATGCTC
>Ga0210395_10003883_pt1 | contig 11465 bp, 8 predicted proteins | sample IncBWH4OmetaG_FD_150861 | JGI IMG/M metagenome (GOLD analysis project Ga0210395, IMG submission 150861) | Forest soil microbial communities from Barre Woods Harvard Forest LTER site, Petersham, Massachusetts, United States - Inc-BW-H-4-O ...
ATCGCCGATATACATGCCCGGCCGCTTGCGCACGGCATCGAGGCCCTTGAGCACCTTGATCGATTCAGCGTCGTAATCGGAAGGTGCCACAGGGTCTGGTTTACGGGCGGGTTCGGCCATTGAAAGGCTTTCGAATAACGGGCGAAAAAAGCGGTGAGTCGCTCGTTTTCTTGTACACGAAAACGGCGTCCCGTACAGGGCTATTTGGATAGTGCTAAGATATTGTCAGATTTTGACTTTTCAAGGTTTCGGCGGCGCCGCAAAAGGCCCCGATTCGAAGCCGCGCGGCGCCCGATTCCTGGCTTGGAAAGCGCACCGAAAATGGGGCGCTATTGCTTCACCTCCAGGCGGCCCGAGCGGACTTCGATCATCGCCGCGCGATCGGCGATCTCGACAAACGCCGCCGGATCGGCGCCGGTCATCCAGACTTGCGCGCCGAGTTGCGCCAGCTCGGCGTGCAAAGCCGCGCGTCGGCCGGGATCGAGATGAGCGACGATCTCGTCGAGCAACAAAACCGGTGTCGACGCCGTCATCTCGGTGATCAGCCGGGCGTGCGCGAGGACAAGCCCGATCAGCAAGGCTTTCTGCTCGCCGGTCGAGGCGGCGCTGGCGGCGATGTTCTTGGCGCTATAGACGACCGCCAGGTCGGTCACATGCGGACCGTCGAGGGTGCGGCCGGCGGCGGCGTCGCGGGTGCGATTCTCGCGCAGCACCGTGCGGTAGCGTTCCTCGATCTCGAGCGCCGGATGGGCCGGCACGAGTTTTTCCATCCAGCCGTCAAGCGATAGTTCCGCCGGCGGGAAATCGGAGCCCCGCCGACTTTCGAGCACGTGTTCCAGCCGGCTCACCGTTTCGGCCCGCACGGCCGCCACGGCGACAGCGAGCTCGACGGTCTCATGCTCGACGGCATCGAGCCAATGCGGATCGGGCCGCGGCTCCGCCAGCAACCGGTTGCGCGAGCGGAGCGCGCGTTCGAGCGCATTGACGCGGCTTGCGTGCTCGGCATCGACGGCCAGCGCCACGCGGTCGAGAAAGCGCCGGCGCTCCGACGGCGCGCCGACGAATAACGAATCCATCGCCGGCACCAGCCAGACGACGCGGATATGGTCGGCAAAGGCCGAGGCCGAAGAGGCCGGCTCGCGATCGATCCGGTATTTGCGCGCCGCCGCGCTGTCATCGAGTGACACGCCCTCGACTCCGGTGCCAAGGGTGGCGAGCCCAAGCGCGCCCTCGACCTCCGCGGCAACGGCCCAAGAGGCATCGCCGGAACCATCGCCGCCATCGCCCTCTTGGAACGCAACTTCTTCGAGCGTGGCGCGGCGGAGACCCCGGCCTGGGGCCAAAAACGAGATCGCCTCGATCAGGTTGGTCTTGCCGGCGCCGTTCGGCCCAACCAGCACGATCGGCCGCTCGTCGGCTTGCAGCGACGCCGCGCGATAGTTGCGGAAATTGCTCAGCGTCAGGCGGCGGATGCGGGCCATGGCCCTAGCATTTAATCGTCATGGCCGGGCATAGCCATTCGAAGAACGGCGTCGCTTCACTCGCCTATGTCCCGGCCATCTCGATAAACCGCGCGCCTCGCCTGCATAAGCGAGATGCCCGGCACGAAGGCCGGGCATGACGCCGAGTCGGTAGCGCGAACCTCAGCTACACCCGCATCGGCATCAGCACGTACAGCGCGCCGTGCGGTTCCTTGTCCTGGATCAGTGTCGGCGAGCCCGGATCGGAGAGCTTGAGCACCGCGGCTTCGCTTTCGATCTGGGTGGCGATATCGAGGAGGTAGCGCGAATTGAAGCCGATATCGATCGGGTCGGCGGCGTATTCGACTTCCAGCTCCTCGGTAGCGCTGCCAGAATCGGGATTGGTCACCGATAACAGCAAGCGCCCGCCGCTGAGCGACAATTTGACGGCGCGGCCACGCTCGCTCGACACCGTCGATACGCGGTCGACCGCCGCCTCGAATTCCTTCTTGTCGACCACCAATTCCTTGTCGTTGGCGACCGGGATGACGCGCGCATAGTCTGGAAAAGTGCCGTCGATCAGCTTCGACGTCAGGATCACCTCCCCGACGGTGAAACGAATTTTGCCTGACGAGAGCTCGACGGCGACTTCGGCGTCGCCGTCTTCGAGAAGTCGCTGGACTTCACCGACGGTCTTGCGCGGCACGATGATGCCCGGCATCCCGGCGGCGCCCTTCGGCAGCTCGAGCTCCATCTGTGCCAGGCGATGGCCGTCGGTAGCGACGGCGCGCAAGGTCTGCGCCTGGCCGGTGCCGGCGAGGTGCAGATAGATGCCGTTGAGATAGTAGCGGGTCTCTTCGGTCGAGATCGCGAACTGGGTCTTGTCGATGAGCCGCTTGAGATCGGAAGCCTTGAGGGTGAATTTGTGTGTCATCTCCCCGGGAGCAAGATCGGGAAAATCGCTCTCCGGCAGCGTCTGCAGCGTGAACCGCGAACGGCCGGCGCGGATCGACAGCGCTGCCCGATCGCCGGACGATTCCAGCACGATCTGCGCGCCCTCGGGCAATTTGCGCACGATGTCGTAGAACATGTGGGCGGGGACCGTGGTCGAACCGCCGGGCGCAGCTTCGGCGGCGATGGTGTCGGTCACTTCGAGATCGAGGTCGGTCGCCTTCATGCTGAGCTTCGAGCGGTCGGCGCGAATGAGCACATTGGCCAGAATCGGGATGGTGTTGCGCCGTTCGACCGCGCGATGGACATGGCCGAGCGACTTCAACAGTTCGGAACGCTCTATGGTGACCTTCATCGCAACATCCATTCGCCTTGGAGCGTGATCCCGAAAAGTGCAAGCCGGTTTTCGGAAAGGCTCATGCTCCACCAAACATCTAGGGGGTAGCAAAAGTGGCGTGCCGCGGCGCTTTCGGCAAGGGCGGAGCGTGGCCCCGCGAGCGTTTCCCGGGCTTTTCACACAGCTATAAGGCTAATTCGCTAAAGCGCGGGCAGGGGCGGTGACGGGACGCGCGGCGCAATCGCCACCAGCATCACGCGGCCCGCGTGGGCGAGACCCACGCGGCGGGTGGTGCGGGCGAGCGGTGCCTCAGTCTTGCAGCTGACGCTTGAGCGCCTCGATCTCCTCGGCGAGCGCGCTGTCGGTACCCGCCAGCGTCTCGATCTTGCGCACCGCGTGCAACACCGTGGTGTGATCGCGGCCCCCGAAGCGGCGGCCGATTTCCGGCAAGGAGCGCAGCGTCAGGATTTTCGCCAGATACATGGCGACCTGCCGCGGCCGGACCACGTTGGCAGTGCGTCGCGAGGACAACAGGTCGGCGCGGCTGACATTGTATTGGCGCGCCACCACCCGCTGGATGTCCTCAATCCGCACCCGCTTCGGTTCGGCCGGCCGGATCAGGTCGCGCATTTCGCGCTCGGCCATTTCCAGCGTCACCGGCTGGCCGGTAAGCTTGTTGTGGGCCAGGAGGCGATTGACGGCGCCTTCGAGGTCGCGGCCGTTATGGGTGACCGACTTGGCGATGAAGGCCAGGACCGGCGTCGGCACCTCAAAGCCCGGATGATGTGCGTTGGCGGCGGCGATCCGGCTCTTGAGGATTTCGAGCCGCAATTCTTCACCGAGCGAACCGATCTCCACCACGAGGCCGCCGGCAAGGCGCGAGCGGACCCGATCGTCAAGGCTCTCAAGATCCGCCGGCGGCCGGTCGCTGGCGATCACCACCTGGCGGCCGGCATCGATCAGCGCGTTCAGCGTGTGACAGAACTCGGCTTGGGTCGAGCGCCCCTGAAGGAACTGCAGGTCGTCGATGATCAGGACGTCGATGGCGCGGACCGCTTCCTTGAAGGCCAAGGTGGTCTGCGTGCGCAGCGCCGACACGAAACCATACATGAAGCGTTCCGCCGTCAGGTACAGCACTTTGCGATCATTGCCGTTGCCGGCCCACGTGATCGCCTGCAGCAGATGTGTCTTGCCGAGGCCGACGCCGGCATGAATGTAGAGCGGATTGAACATCAGCTGATCGCCGCGCCGGCTGGTCGCGACCTGTCGGGCCGCCGCGTGCGCCAGCGTGTTCGAACGCCCGACGATGAAGGTGTCGAATGCCAGCCGCGGATCGAGCGGCGAGCCGCCGAGCGCCTCGTGCACCGACATGAACGGCACGCTGGCCCGCATCTCCACACCGTTCATGCCGGCCTCGTGGCCACCGCGCGGCGGCGACGCAGCGTCCGGCAACCGCGGCTTGACGGCAATCGGCCGGACCGTAGCTGAGCGCACGCTCAATTCGAGGCGCGTGACGGCGGCCTCTTCCGTCTGCCAATTGCTCAGCACCTTCTCGCTGTAATGCGATTGGATCCAGTTCCGCAGGAACCGTGTCGGCACCGACAGCCGTACCGCGCCCTTGTCGACGCACTCCAACTCCATCCGCGCGAACCAACTCGTAAAGACGTCGTCACCGAGCTCCGTGCGCAGCCGGTTCTTGACCCGCTGCCAGCGCTCCTGATCCGTGCTCATCATGTCGGCCTGCTTTTCTGCCGGAATTGGATTCGAAACGAGCAAAGGCGAGCTAGCACCCACCATGTTCCACCTCGGGAAACGCAACAGACGTTATAAACAGATGATTGGGGGCGCGCGGTCGAGAAATGCCGGCGCCGATCGACAGTGGGCGATTCAACCGCCGGAAGTAACAGTCGACCACCGGAAGCGGCATGGCGCCGATGATTGCGCGCGCGCAATCAGCCAGCCGATCTTGGACGGAGAAACGATTTCCTGTAGCCGCTTGCTGATTTTCGTTTTCATGCCCCCACCTCCATCGCTCCCAATCGATGGTGATTCTTTGCCGCCGAGCATCCTCGCGGGATTGCCTGACGCACTACCTGTGAATCATTTCGAACTCGACTAGCTAAGACGGCGCGCCGTGATCGCGCTGCGCGCTACGCTGTGGACACAACTCTCCCGCACCCACACTCGATGAGTTTGGCGGCACCCGATTTTTGAAGACCTTCGGCAAACCCGAAGGGAATTTGAGGTTAGCACGCCGTTTTCGGCCTGCAACCGCAAAAAAAATCTTGCTCGTGTTTGATTTTCAGAAGCGCGGTTAAGCGGTCAACAAAACCGCGCGCGCAAGACTTTGACTCCATGAGCGATTCACAATTCTGTGACATTCGCCCGTAGGCTTCAAAACGTCGCAATTATTTTACGGAACAAATAAAGCCACACCTGTCAGATTCGGCGCCGACTCGAAGCCCGGCGCCGCGCATGTGGGATAACCCATTCATCGCGCGTCGATTATTTTGTGCAGTAATTCAGGGTAGCCCTTCGGGCCCCCACGCGGAGCAAACAAACCTCGATCGTCGTGGCGCGAGACATGCGCCGACATATTACAACCCGCACTTTTGCAAGTTGACGTGACAATTCTGCAACAGATTAATGGCAATCCACCGCAATCGTACGCCGCGCATCGCGCACGATTGCAGATCCGCAACGCCTCGGCGCCGACACTCTCAAAGGTCAGCGCATTGAAGACGTCGGAAGCGGCGGCTAAGCGGTCAACATGCTCAAGATTTACCGAGCGCGGCGATCCGATGTGTCAAGCGCGAAACTTTACGCTGCGCCGCGTTACGGTGCACGATCTTTTTTTGCGCGGCACGAATGATGATGGGCTCCGCTTCCGCCATCGCGGCGGCGGCGCGTGAGCGATCGCCGGCGGTGATCGCCTCTTCGACTTTGCGAACCGCGGTGCGAAGCCGCGAGCGCCGCGCCTTGTTGACTACCGTGCGGCGCGCACTCTGACGCGCGGCCTTTTTGGCTGATTTTGTATTGGCCATGATCGTATGGGGTTTTGTGAACGGGCGCTTATAGGGGTGCCCGACGCCGCCGTCAACGTGGGTTGACCGGCAATGTTCCTTGCGGCGCGAAACTTTGGCGCTGCCGTCGCCGAGCACGCCTTGCCCGGATATCGGTGTCCGGGCTATCGCCGCCCAGCCGCCGCGTCTAAAATCGCGTGGCTATGGAGCAACAGGGGTAGCGGTGAATCATGTCGGGCAACGTCATTAATAGTCGAATCGCCAGGGTATCGTTGCAATTGGCCGTCGTTTTGGGCGCGCTGTTCGCGTCGGGCCTGGGCCTAGCGATGGCCGCGGACACGCCCGTTCCGGCCGACAGCCGGTGGAAAACGATCGTGGCGAAGAAGGTCATCCGCATCGCCTACCGCGCCGATGACCGGCCGTTCGCCTTCCTCAACGAGGCCAAGGAACCGCTCGGCTATTCCATCGACCTGTGCACGCAGGTGACGAAATCGATCGGCCAGCAGTTCGGCGTGCCCGATCTCAAGATCGAATGGGTGCCGGTGACGGTGGAGACGCGGTTCTCCGCGGTCGCCAGCGGCAAGGCGGACATTGAGTGCGGCTCCTCTACCGTCACGCTCGGCCGCATGAAGGAGGTCGATTTTTCCAACCTGATCTTTGTCGAATCGACCGGCGTCCTGGTCGCGGCCGCATCCAATATCCATTCCTTCGCCGAGCTGGCCGGCAAGAAGATCGCCGTGGTCGCCGGCACGACCAACGAGCGGGTCGTGAACGAGCAAGTGAAGGCGCGCAACCTGAATGTGACAGTGGTGGCGGTGAAGGATCGCGACGAGGCGGTCGCGGCGCTGGAGGCCGGCAAGGTCGACGGCTTCGCCAGCGACAAGCTCCTTCTCGCCGGCGCCCAGATCAAGCATCCGGAAGCGTTGGCGATGCTGCCGGACGATCTGTCGATCGAGCAATATGCGATCGTGCTGCCGCGCGGCGACTGGGCGCTGCGGCTGGCGGTCAATACCGGGCTCGCGCAGATTTTCCGCAGCGGCAAAACCGTCGACCTGTTCGAGCGCTGGTTCTTCGGCTCGCGGCCCGGCATTCTGCTGGAAGCGCTTTATGCCTTAGGGCGGATTTCCGACTAAGCGGCCGCCGCGCCAGAACTTTGATTGATCGTCATGCCCGCGCTCGTCGCGGGCATCCACGTCTTAAAGCAGCGCATCAAACACAGAGGGGGATGGCCGAAACAAGTCCGGCCATGACGAGGCATGATTCCAATTGAAAGCCCAGGTCTACAGGTAGCCGCGCAGCTGGCCGGCGGCTGCTTCCGGCGGCTGCTTCAAATTGAAGGTCGAGACAAAGCGGCCGTCTTTGTCGATCAGATAGACGGCGGCGGTATGGTCCATGGTGTAGTCGCCGTCCTTGAGCGGGACTTTCGCCGCATAAACCCGATAGGCCTTGAGCGCCGCCGCGACCGCCGCCGGGTCGCCGGTCAGCGCCCGCACATGCGGATCGAAATTCGACACATAATCTTTGAGGACGGCCGGCGTGTCGCGCTCGGGATCGACGGTGATGAACAACGCTCCGGTGCGGTCGGCGTCTTTACCGAGCGCCTTCATGACGTCGGAAATCTCCAGCAAGGTGGTCGGGCAGACGTCGGGGCAATGGGTGTAGCCGAAAAACACCAGGAACGGCCGCCCCTTCATGTCCTGGTCAGTGAAAAGCTTGCCGGTCTGGTCTTCGAGGTGAAAAGGACCGCCCACGGATGCGACCGCCCGGCCGATCGGCGATGCCGAGTGGCTGGCCAGATAGATGAAGACGCCCAGGACCAACACCAGCCCGGCCAGAAACGCGCCGACGATCGGAAGAACGCGGGAAGCGGTTTTGGCGTCGCTCAAGCCATCCTCCCGTCAGCCGAAGCACGCGACAAAGCCGGCGCGGATGGTTTCGAAGAATATCGTCGTGCCGTACTGCGACCAGAGCCAAACCGTGCCCGCGACCGCCAGGACGATCACCGCGCCCGCCACGATCAGCGGCCGCGATATCACGGGTGGTGCGAAGCTCTCGAGCATCGGCTGTCTCCGGACCTAGCCTAAATAGGTCCGAATGCGGCAGCCGACAACCGATGGGGGGTGCGGCATTTCCCGGGCGCAGCGCACCACGAAGTGGTGTGCTGCAGACCCGGGATCGTAAGAAAACGGCAGCGTTTGTGACGATCCGGGAGAAGTCTTAGTTGCCGACTTGCTCTTCCGGGCAGGTATCGTAGAGCGCCGTGAGCTCCTTGCCGCGCATCGCCAGGATGTGCGGCGACAAGCCGCCGTGCCGCTCGATCCAGCTGCGGATCTCCGGCGGATAGAGGCGCATGATCAGCGCCGTGCCCTTGCGCGTCGGCACCAGCGAGCGGCTGGCATCGTCGAAATAGGACGCCGCATGGAATCCCAAAACCGCGCGCCGGGTCACGCAAACATGGTCGCGCGGGATGAAGGCCGTGAACAAGGTGCAGGCCGAAAGACAGGGCCCGTCGATGACCAGATGTTCGCCCGCCTGGCTCAGTTCATGGAACTTCTGGACGTATTCGGAGACTTCGCCGCCCGGATCGTTGACGATGTGGACTTCTGCCAAAGCCGGTGCGAACCCCACAAACGAGAGGGCAGCCGACGCCAATGCGCCGGCAAGGGCCGCCTGCCATTTCATGCTTAAGACCTTTCCCCGTTCCGCCCGCGACCTTCCGGCGGCATTGTGGCGAGAGTTCGGAGATCGGTCCAGCAAATCCTGCGCAGGGTAAATTGCCGCGGGGGCGGCGAAAATCCTTAACGCGCCGCCGGTCGAACGGCTCCGGGCATCATCCCGGAAAAAGCCGGCCCGGATCGATCCGCGGAAGGAAACTGGCTTTCCGCAAAAAATTGAGGGCGCCAACGCCGCGCGAACGGGCGCCGGACAATGGTATGATGCCGTTATCGGCTCAGAGCTTCAAACCAAGGAACGGCTGGCTTCATCCATGGATACTTCAACAGGGCGGAACACCAACGTCAGCGATTTCTCCAGCGCTTATTACCTGCTCGAGGGTCTCAAGGAGGTCGGCATCGACTATTTGTTCTGTAACCTCGGCACCGATCATGCGCCGATCATCGAGGAGATGGCGCATCGGCGCAAACGCGGCGAAGCGATGCCGGACATCGTGCGCTGCCCGCACGAGAACACCGCCGCGCACATGGCCGGCGGCTATGCGTTGGTCACCGGCCGCGGCCAGGGCGTGCTGGTGCATGTCGATGTCGGCACCGCCAATGCCGCCAATGCCATGCACAATCTCTATCGCAGCCGCCTGCCGGTGCTGCTGATGGCCGGCAAGGCGCCCTACACTTCGCATGACGAATTGATCGGCACCCGCGACACCCACGTCCATTTCGTCCAGGAGCCGTTCGACCAGGGCAGCCTGGTGCGGCCTTACGTCAAGTGGGAGTGGACGCTGCCGTCAGGCGTGGTTGTCAAGGAGGCGCTGCAGCGCGCCTATTCGATCATGCAAAGCGCGCCTTGCGGGCCGGTCTATCTGATGATGCAGCGCGAGACGCTGACGCAGCATTGGAGCGTCGACGAGATCAAACGCTTCCCGTCCGACCGGTTCGGCGCGCTGGCCGGAGCCGGCGCCGATCCGGCGCTCATCGCCACGCTCGCCGAGCGGCTGTTGGCGGCGCAGAACCCGATCCTGATCACCGGCTATGGCGGCCTCGATGCGGCGGGCGCGGCCAAGATCGACGAGATCGCCCAGTTCGCCGGCATTCCAATTTTCGAAGCCAATTCGAAGAGCAACATCTCCTACGAAAGCCCGTGCTTCGCCGGCTTTTCGCCGGACAAGGCCTTGCCCGACGCCGATGTCGGCCTCCTGGTCGACGTCGAGGCGCCCTGGTTTCCGGCTGATGCGCAGGCGAACGACAGTACCTTCTGGGCCCATATCGACGTCGACGTCCTCAAGCTCGGCTCGCCGATGTGGACCTTTCCCGGCCATTTGCGCATGCAGGGCTCGACCGGCCGGATCCTGGATCAGTTGCTCGCCGAGCTGAAGGCGAAGGCGACGCCGCGCTTTAGGGCGGCGGCGGCCGGGCGGCTCGAGCGCATCAAAGCGATGCGCGACGCCCGCCTCGCCCGCACGGCGAAGCTTGCGGCCGATCCCGGCAAGGTCGGCGCCATCAATCCGCATTATCTGATGGCCGAGCTCGGCAAGGTGCTCGACGACGAGGACATCGTCTTCAACGAGGCGGTGACCAACGGCCCGGCGGTGCTGATGCAGATTCCGCGCCGCGTGCCCAACACGGCCTTCAACACCAACGGCGCGGGGCTGGGCTGGTCCGGCGCCATGGCGCTCGGCGCCAAGCTCGCGGCGCCGAACCGGATGATGGTGCAGGTCGCCGGCGACGGCAGTTTCTATTTCTGCAATCCGTGCTCGGTCTACGCCGTGGCGCAGCAATACCGCCTGCCGTTCCTCTCCATCGTGCTCGACAATTCCGGCTGGTCGGCGGTGAAGCAGTCGACGCTTCGGGTCTATCCCGATGGCGACGCCAAGGACACCAACGAGTTCGAGGCCGAGCTCGCGTCCAAGGTCGAGTTCGGCAAGGTCGCCGAAGCGTTCGGCGCCTATGCGGAAAAGCTCATCGATCCGGCCGAGGCGGCGGCGGCGATCGCGCGCTGTGCCAAAGAGGTCCGCGGCGGCCGCTCCGCTTTGCTGCACGCCAAGGTCACCCGGATGTAGTCCTCGTCATTGCGAGGAGCGATAGCGACGAAGCAATCCAGGCTTCGGCGCACTGGATTGCTTCGCTTCGCTCGCAATGACGAGGATCAGCCCTACGCCCGATAATCCGCCGCCACCGTCGCGTCGGCCGGCGCCGCGCCGCTGCGCAGCGCGTTGAATACCGGCGTCAGCACGACCGCGAGCACGAGATTGAGCACGACGCTATAGAGCGCCGCGTAGCCGGGGAAAATAAAACCGGCGATCGCCAGCGGATAATTCGGCGAATTCACTGCGATGAACATCGCGGTGCCGGCGACCATCCCGACCGCCCAGCCGAGCAGCAGCGCCCAGTCGTTGAACCAGCGGGTATAGACGCCAAGCAACACCGCCGGCAGCGTTTGAATGATCAAAATGCCGCCGAGGAGCTGCAGATAGATGGCGAACTGGGTCGACAGGAACACGATGAAGATCAACGCGCCGAATTTGACGATCAGCGACACCCATTTGGCGATCTGCGCCTCCTGCTTGTCGGTGGGATTGCGGTTGATGAACTCGCGATGGATGTTGCGCGTATAGAGGTTGGCGGCGGCGATCGACATGATCGCTGCCGGCACCAAGGCGCCGATGCCAATCGCCGCAAAGGCGATGCCGACGAACCAGGACGGGAAGCTGTGCAGGAACAGCGCCGGCACCGCGAAATTGGTGCCGAATTGTTTGAAGCCGGTGGCGAACTCGGGGAGGGTGGCGACGCCGGCGGCGATGGCAAAGAAGCCGACCAGCGCCAGAAGCCCGAGCATGAATGAGTAGCCCGGCAGCATCGCCGCGTTGCGGCGGATGGCGTGGCCGCTGCTCGCGCTCAAGATGCCGGTGATCGAATGCGGATAGAGAAACAGCGCGAGCGCCGAGCCAAGCGCCAGCGTCGCGTAATAGCCATAGGCGCCGGTGGTGTTGGGCCCGGGCGTGGCCAGCAGCAATTTCGCCGC
>Ga0210395_10003887_pt1 | contig 11461 bp, 10 predicted proteins | sample IncBWH4OmetaG_FD_150861 | JGI IMG/M metagenome (GOLD analysis project Ga0210395, IMG submission 150861) | Forest soil microbial communities from Barre Woods Harvard Forest LTER site, Petersham, Massachusetts, United States - Inc-BW-H-4-O ...
GTGGGCGCGAGACACGGCAGGATTTTCCATTGACGAAGCGGCTGCCAGTTTACAGACCAAACCGGAAAAGTTGGCGGCATGGGAAGGCGGAGACGAACGCCCGAGCATGTCGCAACTCCGCAGAATAGCCGTGGCTTACAAGCGCCTGCTCAGTGACTTCTATTTGCCGGAAGCGCCGCCAGCAGACGCGGTTCCGCACGACTTCCGGCGATTGCCGGGAGAAGTTGCGTTCCACTATTCGCGTGCCCTGCGTTATCAACTCCGGCTTGCCCGTCAACGCCGTGAACTGGCGCTTGACCTTGCCGCCGAGCTGGAGGGCGAGCTGCCTTCCCTGCCCGGCCATTTGCAACTCAATCCCAACCCGGAGGAAACCGGCGCCGGACTGCGCAGGATGCTCGCTGTTACGCTCGAAGCGCAGCGCACCTGGCGCGACCCACGGCTCAGCTATAATGGATGGCGCACCGCCATAGAGCGGGCAGGCATTTTGGTATTTCAGGCAACCGGCATCCCCACGCCCGAAATGCTGGGCTTCTCGCTAAGCGAGCGCCCGCTGCCGGTCATCGGCGTCAACCGTAAGCTCAAGCACAATGGGCGCACGTTCACTCTGTTGCACGAGGTCGTGCATGTCTTTCTCGGCGGCAATAGCATTTGCGATATTGAGGAGGGCGTCTTGCGGCCGCCAGAGGAACAGCGCGTCGAAGTCTTCTGCAACGCAGTCGCCGCCGCTACGCTGGTGCCCCGCAATCTGCTTCTCAGCGAACCCCTGGTAGCGGCGCATCCTCCCCGCCCCCGCGATTGGAGCGAGGACGAGCTGGGATCGCTCGGCCGCGCCTTTGGTGTCAGCAACGAAGTCATTTTACGGCGTCTCCTCACAGCGGGCCGTACGTCGCAGCACTTCTACATGCAGCGCCGCGCCGTCTACGGAAGCCTTATCGATCCCCCCGCCGCTGATGCTGACACCGCCACCGAATACAAACGAAATATGCCGCAGGAGGTGGTAGCGATATCGGTAGACCACTGACCCGGCTTGTATTGGAAAGCTACGACAATTCATTCACGTCGCTGGCCGACGTGTCACGTTACCTGGGGCTGCGTGCGCAGCACGTCGATAAGGTGCGTAGTTTGCTGGCGAGGGGCTAATGCCTCCTGCGCTGATATATTGTCTCGATACCAGCTCCGCCATTGAATGGTTCGTTCGCGCCTATCCCCCTTCCATTCTGCCAAACCTGCCGCTACGCATGGAGGCTCTCATAGCCGCAGGCCGGTTAAGGGCGCCCAAAGCGGTATTATTGGACGAACTCACCCGCATCGACGACGACTGCTGCAGGTGGGCTAAGGCGCAGACGGGATTTTTCCTCGAAGAGTCCGTCGAGGTTCAGCGCATCGTTCGTCAGCTCATGGCAACTCACCGGAACCCCGCCAAACCGCAGAAGGGTATCAGCGGTGCAGACCCTTTTGTTATCGCGTTGGCGAAAGCCGAAGGCCCGCACTGGGTGGTCGTGGCCGACGAGCATCCCGGCTCACTGGAAAATCGGAAGATCCCCTTCGTGTGCAACGCCGAGAAAATCCGCTGCATCACCTTCCAGCGGATGATGATTGAGGAAGGCTGGCAGTTCCGATGAGGCTCGATAGGCAATATCGAGCCTACGCCCGCGGGCGCTGCGCATCGGCCAGCATCATGCCGATCGATCCAACCAGCATCAGAGCGGCCATGCCGCGCGGTGTTCCGTCGGTAACGAGCCCCACCATCAGCCCGCTGAACGCGCCGAGCAGGTATTGGCCCGTGCCCATCACCGAGGACGCGCTGCCGGCGTGATGCTGATGGCGGGCGAGCGCGCCCACGATCGTGTTGGGGTTCAGCATCCCCATGCAGCTTATGGCGACGAACACCGGCGCGATGACCAGCGGCAGGATGTGCAGTCCGGCAAACGCGATCACCGTCAGCGTGGCGGTAGCGGCGAGGTGCACGCGGCTGACGCCGCGCAGTACGCGGAAGGGTCCGAACCGGCGCAGCAAATGTGGATTGAGCTGCGCGCAGCAGATCAGGCCGAATGAGTTCGCGCCGAAGATCATTGCGTAGCGCGCCGGTGTAAGGCCGAAGCCCTGGATGAACACCGGCGACGAGCCGGCCAGATAGGCGAAGAACGCGAACGTGGCAAACCCGCCCATCGATGCATGCGTGAGGAATCCGCGCTCGGCGAGGATGCTGCGATAGCGGTCCAACTGCTCGCCGAGGCGCAGCCGGATGCGTCGCTCCTCGGGCAGGGTGTCGGGCAGCAGAAGCAGCACGAGCACCCAGCATAGGGCGCCATACGCGGTCAGGATCCAGAAGATGCCGCGCCAGTCGGCGAACGCGAGGACCGCGCTGCCGACGGTCGGCGCCAGGATCGGCGCGGCGCCCATGACCAGCGACAGCCGCGACAGCAGCACCGCGGCGGCGTGGCCTTCGGCCAGATCGCGGACCATCGCGCGGGGGATCACCATGCCGGCCGAGGCGCCGATGGCCGCAAGGGCGCGGAACGCCGCCAGCCACTGGATGGATGGCGCCAGAGCGCAGCCCAGGCAGGCCAGGGTATAGATGGCTGTTGCCACGATCAGTGGTCGCTTGCGACCGAAGCGGTCGGACAGCGTGCCCTGGCTGAACTGGCCGACCGCGAGGCCGGCGAACCATGCGGCGAGGGTCAACTGGGCCGACCCGGGCGCGGCGGCGAACGAGGCCTCGATCGCCGGAAAGGCGGGCAGATACATGTCTGTCGTCGCCGGTCCCACCGCGGTGAGGAAGCCGAGCAGCAGGGGGAGCCAGGCGGGGAAGCGCATCCGGCGTTCATAGCAGATGGCGTGCCAGATGGCCGCCGAGGGTTCCCGTTCGCGTCATGGCGGCCGGTGGCTCGGGGTGACTAAACGACGTTTGATCAAAGCTCTGGTAGGCGAATCGGAGTCGGCATGGTAAGTGCGACCGGCTCCGCGTCCCGCTCTGTCAGGGCACCATCGCCGGGTTGGGACGTTTGGCGCCCTGTCCCGCTGAGCCTGCAGAGGAAACCCATGCGCCACATACCCGCACCAGTTCTCAGCCTGCTCTGCCTGGTGGCTGCCGCTTGCCAGGCTGTGCCTCCGGGCAGTTCGGCGACCGGACAGGCTGATGGGACGCAGGCCCGCGCAGCGTCGGGCAGTGCGGGGCTCAACGCGGTGCCGAATTGCGCCTCCGGTCTGTCCGCCACACTGTCGGACGGGCTTCGGGTGGGCTACCGCGGCAGCGACCCGAACGATCCCGATCGCTGCCTGCTCGACTGGTCGGGGCGTTCGTATCCGCTGTATTTCGGGTTGTGGAGCACGGGGCCTGACAAACCGATGAGCGACGCGGCGCGGGCAGCTTTCCGGACGGCGTTGACCGGCCCGGTGGGCACCGAGGCCGCATTCGATACCCAGGGCGCGAAACTCTGGAAGCGCGTGACGGTCACGCACGTCGCCAACGACACGATTGACGTAGCGGGGGCGCCGCGGCCGGCCGTGGAAGTGCGCGTCGTGCGGCATGACGCGGAGGGTCGGGCCGATGTGCGCGCCGAAACGCTATACGCGATCGACCGCGCGACCGGGGTGATGCTGCGATGCGAGAACGTCACGCCGATGGCCGACGGAGAGGTGACGAAGACGACAAGCTGGCAGATCGGGACCATCGGGCAGGCCGGTTGACGCCAGGCGCTCCGGCGCAGCATCTTCGTTGCATCCCCCGGAGACGCCAAGCGATGGCCTTGAGCCGGACCACACGTGTCAATCTGCTGCTCGGCAACGGCCATTTCCTCTCGCACTTCTACGCGTTGTGCCTGCCGCCGCTGTTCCTGGCCTGGCAGGGGGCATTCCAGGTGAGCTTCGCCGAACTCGGCCTCGCGGTCGCGCTGATGTCCGGGTCGACCGCACTGCTGCAGACGCCGGTGGGCTTTCTGGTGGATCGCTACGGTGCACGTCGGTTCCTGGTCGGCGGCGCGCTGGTGATGTCGCTCTGCGTCACCGCCATGGGATTTGCCACCAGTTTCTGGCAGATCCTGTTGCTGGCGCCGCTTTCAGGCATGGGCAACTCGGTGTTCCACCCGGCGGACTATGCGATCCTGTCCGGCTCAGTGGACAAGGACCGCATGGGCCGCTCGTTTGCGCTGCACACGTTCAGCGGCAACCTGGGCTTTGCAGCCGCACCGCCGATCATGGCGCTGCTGGCGGTGACGATCGGCTGGCGCGCCAGCCTGATCCTCGTCGGGTTGCTCGGCATTCCGGTGGTGGTGTCCATCGTGCTGCAAAGCGCCATCCTGAACGACCAGGTCCACCACGAGGCCACGCATGCCGGGCCGACACTGTCCGGCCGCGAACTGCTGTTCAGCCGCACGATGCTGCTGTTCTTCGGCTTCTTCCTGTTGGGCTCGATGGCGGGCGCGGGCGTGCAGTCCTGGCTGATCACAGTGCTGCACACGGTGAAGGGCCTGACGCTGGAGGTCGCGTCCGCGACGCTTACCGGCTACATGGCCGGTTCCACCATCGGAGTGCTGGTCGGCGGCTGGTTCGCCGACACCTTCAAGCGGCATGTGCTGCCGTTTGCCGTGGTGCTGACGATAGCCTCCGCGGTGCTGACCGTTTCGGTGAACTGGGTGCCGCTGTCAGGTTTGGCGGTGATGGCGGTGATGTTCGCATCCGGGCTTGCACTGGGGGCCAGCCGCACACCACGCGACGTGATGCTGAAGGATGCGGCGCCGCCTGGCCAGATCGGCAAGGTGTTCGGCTTCGTCAGTGCGGGTCTGCCGCTGGGGTCGGCGCTGACGCCAGTGCCGTTCGGGTTCCTGATCGATCGCGGCCACCCGGAACTGATCCTGGTGATGGTCGGAGCGCTGTTGCTGGCGAGCCTGCTGTGCGTCGGCACGGCGCGGTCCGTCGCGCGCCATCAGGCTGTCGTGGCGCCGGCCGAATAGGCGCGGTGTCGGATGCGTCAGGAGTAGACGTGGATAGCCGGGCCGAGCCCGGCTATGACGAATCAAGACGGATTGGTCGGCCAACCCTGACAGTTACTCGGCGGCCATGGCGAGAAAGAACCACCGCTTCAGCGTCGGGATACGGTTTGCTAGTCTGAGCACGGCGCGTGACGTCGCGCGCGCCAATGCGCCGGTCTCCAACTGCGCCTTCATCGCCTCGAGCGAACCGCGCACAGCGGCAAAGCCATAGCGGCGCATTGCAGCTTCGTACTCGGCGATCGCTTCCAGCAGGGTTGCCTCGCCATGGGCGGCACGCACGAGGTGACGGCAAAGGAGGGCCGCGTCGCGCAGGGCGATGTTGGCGCCAATGCCGCGATATGGCGTCATGCTGTGGATTGCATCGCCGAGTAGCGTGACGCGGCTGGGCTGCCATGGATCGACCGGACGCGACGTGCGGATCGGCAGCAGCGACAGGGTGCCAGGATCGGTCATGCGGACGAGTTCACGGTAGCCCGCATCCCACTCCGCCATGCCGGCGAGCGCGATGCCGCGCAGCGTCTCGGCGCATGGCGCATCTTCGACGTTAAGGCCGAGAACGCGACGCTGCGCACCGAACGCCCACATCAGGTAGCTGCGCGTGTTGTCGAACAATGTACCGGCCGCGGGATCGACCGCCTGCTCAGTGCCACCGATGCCATTCACCGGGGCTGCGTGGGCGAATTCCTGAGGGGCAACGAACAACCCGCGCCCGCCGGGTCCCGAGACCAGCGCCATCGCATCGCGCAGCAGTGGTGGGATGCGGCGGCGCGTCTCCTCGTCGAGGAACACCTTGCCGCCGATGGCTGCCACACCGGTATCGATCCGCTCCGCGTGCGGTAGGTACTGGCGACGCACGCGCGAACCGCCGCCGTCGGCTGCGACCAGCACATCGCCTTCCGCGCTGCTGCCATCTTCGAAGAATGCCACGACGCGATCGCCGCGCGTCTCGTAGCGAACGAAGGTCTTGCCGAATTGCACGCGCTCGCCGAGGCCCGACAGCAGCACCTGGCGCAGCGTGATGCGACTGACCGAGCGATGCTGCTCCACCGCATCGCCGTCGGGTTCGTGGAAACCGCCGACCGAGATCAGTGTCTGCATGCGCTCGGTCAGCATGCGAAAGGCACGCGGCGGCCGACCGCAGGTGGCGGTGAGTGTATCGAACAGCGCGGGCGGCAGACAGTCGTGCAGTGCTCGGCTGCCCTTCGGACTGATATGCACGCGGTATCCCTGCAGACGATCGGTGATCGCGTGGTCGCGCTCATACACTGTGGCGTTCACGCCGGCCTGCTTAAGGCCGTGCGCCAGGCAGAGGCCGCCGATGCCACCGCCGATGATCACCACATCATTGAGATCAGCCATGATGAATCACTCCCGTCAGGATTTGCGTTTGCGTTTGGCGCCGTTGGCGTGAAGCTCGGGCCAGATCGGCGCGAGTTCCGCCGGGTCCTTGGCGATCCGCGCCACGAGCTGCTGTACGAACGTGCGTTCCGCCTCCTGCAGCGCGATTTCGTACTCGGCTTCGATCAGGAACAGCGGCGGCAGACCGGTTTGCAGCACACCGTCGATGGCTCCCTGCTTGGTCCGAATGGCGAGGTCGAGGTGCTGCAACCGTTCATGCAACCTGGTCTCGACTATCGCTGGCGGCAGTACAGGAAGTAGTGACAGCGCCGCCATGAACTGCGGATATTCCTTCACCGGGTAACGCAGGAGGTCCTGCATCCAGGCGATGAGTTCGCTGCTGCCGGCGTCGGTGAGCGTGTAGACGGTACGTTCCGGCCGCCTGCCGTCGCGAGACGTTTCGTGTGGTTCGATCAGTCCGTCGCGCTGCAGCGTGTCGACGACGGTGTAGAGCGAGCCGTAGCGGAGCTTGATGCTTTCCTCCTTGTGACGCTCTCGCATTGTCGCCGCCATTTCGTACGGATGCATTGGCCGCTCGAACAGCAGGGCCAGCACGGCGAGCGCGAGCAAACTGTGCGGGTGTTGGCGTTTGGGCGACGGCATCGTCGTCTCCGAATATCCGGTAGCGGATATACGGCTGCGGTTATAACGCGCCAACTCACGATGCTGCGAGCCGGCGGCTCGGATTTCGGCGTCAGAAATGGAGAGGCGAAACGTTTGGGTTGTCGCTACGAGGAGTGCGGCGGCGGACGAAGCGCTACGGGTCGTGAGTGCTCACCCTTGATCGAGTTTGCTTCGTCGCTGCGCTTCTCGCAATGACATGGCTCGCGGCTGATATCCGGAACGATCGGAATGGCGCTAAGTTGGCGCCACGCATTGAGGATTCCACGCATGATCACACGACGTGGCGCGGCCGCTGGTCTCGGCGCGCTGATGCTGGCGCGGGGCGCGTTGGCGCAGGAGATGCCGAAGCCTGGCAAGCGCGACTGGGCGAAGGAGATACCGGTGATGCGGATCGGCCTGCTCGGTGGCGAGAATGACGCCGACCGGCTGGCGCGTGTCGATGGCTACAAGAAACTGATGGAGACCACGTTCGAAGTGCCGGTGAAGCTTCTGGTCGCCGCTGACTATGCCGGGGTGATCCAGGCCTTCGCGGCGAAGCAACTCGAGAGCGCGTATATGAGCCCGGCCGCGTATGCAGCCGCCTGGCTGGAGAGCGACGGCGACGTCGTGCCGCTGGTGGTGACGCAGGAGCAGGACGGCAGCAAATCGTATGTGTCGGTGATGTATGTGCGCGCCGACAGCGGGATCACGTCGCTCGCCGAGATGAAGGGGCACTCATTGGCGTGGGCGGACCCGAACAGCGCGTCGGGCTATTTGATCCCGCGCGCCGAATTCCGCGCGCAGGGGATCGATCCGGAGCCCGGCAAGTATTTCAGCAGCACCGGCTTTGCCGGCGGCCACGAACAGGCGGTGGTGGCGGTGCTTAACCATCAGTACGACGCCGGCGTCACCTGGACATCCGGTATCGGCGATCCGGCGGAGGGCTACACGCGCGGCAATCTGCGCATGATGGTCGATAAGAAGATGCTCGACATGAAGGACCTGCGCATTATCTGGAAGTCGCGTCCGATCCTGAATGGGCCGCTGACGGTGCGGAAGAGCACGCCGGCGAGTTATCAGGCCGACATGCTGGCATTCCACCTGGCGCTGCCGACGGCATATCCGGACATCTACCACACCTTCGACATGGGCAGCGGCAAGGGCTGGGTGCCGGTACAGCACGCCGACTTCCAGGTGTTCATCGACATGCTGCAACAGGAGGCGGCGCAGCGCCGACATCGGTGAGTGCCGCGGCGTCACTGGAAACGGCGTTCCAGGCGCGCCGACGCACGCGTCTGGTCGGCGGACTCGGCGGTTGTATCGCGCTATGCGCGGCGCTGCTGCTCGCCGGGTGGGTGTCCGAGGCGTATCCCTCGTCGCTGATCGCAGGCGCACCTCGGATCGGCGAATATTTCTGGAAGCTGCTGCCCGATCTGCGCCCGCCAGTATTGTTCGCCGGCACCGAGACGCAGGGATCGCTCGCCTACTGGATGTACCGCATCGACATCTGGCTGTGGCTACTGTTCGAGACCAGCCAGATGGCCGCATTGGCGACGCTGTCGGGCGCGTTGCTCGCGGCATTGCTGTGCTTTCCGGCGGCGATCAATCTTGCAGCTAACCGCGCGGTGCACTTCGCTTTCCGCCGCGTGCTTGAACTGTTCCGCAGCGTGCCGGACATCGTCTATGCGCTGATCCTGGTGTGGACGTTCGGTGTCGGCCCGCTCGCCGGCATCCTGGCGATCGCACTGCACACGGTTGGCGCGCTTGGCAAGTTGTTCGCCGAGGTGGTGGAGAATGCCGATATGCGGCCGTGGGAGGCTGTTCGTGCGACGGGTGGTACCTGGGCGCACGGTTTGCGGTTCGCGATCCTGCCGCAGGTATTGCCGAATTTCCTGTCCTACGTGCTGCTGCGCTTCGAGATCAACGTGCGTGGCGCGACGGTGATCGGCTTTGTCGGCGCGGGCGGGATCGGACAGGAACTGTACTCGGTGATCAGCTTCAATTACTATCAGGAGATTGGCGCGATCATCGTGCTGATCATACTGGCGGTGAGTCTGATCGACCTGACATCCGAGAAGTTGCGCACGTTGGCGATCGGACGTGTTGAATGACCGGGCAAGCATGGCCGGGGCATGTTTCACGATGGAGATTGCTTCGTCGCTTTGCTTCTCGCAATGACAGGGGCGCGGCGGGGTGACGGACGTTGCGCGCATCCGTGCCCGCTTCCCGCGCGCCTTTGGGCCGCCACCGCTGACGCGCGCTCTGCGCTGGCTTGGTGCTTTGCTGTTCGTGGTCTGGCTGATCGCGCTGTGCTTCTGGTTCGATATCACGCCAGCGCGGTTGTCGCGTGGGATCTCCGGCCTGTTCGTCATCCTGCGCCAGATGATCCCACCGAGCCCTGGCGCGCAGTGGCAGGACATCCTGCAAGGCCTCGCCGAAAGTGTGGCGATGGCGCTGCTCGGCACCTTTGTCGCAGCGGTGATCGCGTTGCCGCTGGGCTTCCTCGGGGCGCGTAACGTGCTGGTGAATGCGCTGGCGCATTTCTCGATCCGTCGCGTGTTCGACGGGTTCCGCGGCGTGGATCAGCTCATCTGGGCGCTGGCGTTCGTGCGCGCGGTTGGGCTGGGGCCGCTCGCCGGCGTGCTGGCGATTGCGGCCGCGGATATCTGTGTGCTGGCGAAGCTGTTTGCCGAGGCGATCGAGAACGCTGATCCGCGGCAGAAGGAGACGGTCGAGGCGGTCGGTGGCTCGCGCCTGCTGGCGATCCGGTTCGGGCTGTTGCCGCAAGTGCTGCCGGTGTTGCTGGCGCAGGTGCTCTACGGGTTCGAGAGCAACACGCGCAGCGCGGCGATCCTGGGCGTGGTTGGGGCCGGCGGCATCGGATTGCAGATTGCCGAGCGTATCAAGGTTCGTTACTGGGACGAGGTGTCGTTCATCATCATCCTGATTTTGGTAACGGTGGCGGTGATCGATCAGGTGTCGGCGCGGGTGAGGCGGCGGCTGATCGGCTGACCGACCGAACTGCGCCGCCTCGATTATCGCGGATCGCTGTTCAACGGGCGAAGCCTTCCAGCTCCTCCTTGCCCCAGGCGAGCGCCTGCTTGATCGACTGGCCGGTCAGCAGCCGTCCAACCATGCCGGGCACCAGATAGCGGTTCCAGATCTGCACCGCGATCTCCGGCGGAGCGGAAGAGCCCGGAACATAATAGTCCGCGGCGTGCCATGGTCGTAGCGGATAGTTGTAGATGGTACCCTTCGGCGGCTCGACATCGCTCCAGATGCTGAGGTCGGTCATCGATTGGAATGGCGGGATATCGTAGCCAGAGACCGGTGCGGCGAGTTGCTCGACCTGCTCGCGCTGTGACAGATGCTCGATCAGCTCCTTCGCGGCGCTCTTGTTCTTGGCGAACTTCCAGATGCCCCAGAAGAACGGCCGGTGCGGCACCAGCCTGCCCATTGGCCCCGTCGGGTTCGGGAATGTCCAGCAATCCGCAGCCACCTGCGGCGAGTCGCGCTTGGCCACGGCCCAGGCAGAGGGCGGGTTCCAAATCAGCGCGGCCTTGCCGGAAATCAGCGCGCGATTGTTGGAGGCATCGTCCCATTGCACGCCATCAGACGGCATGAACTTCACCATTTTCTGGCAATATTCCATTGCTGCCATCACATGGTCCGAGTCGATGGTGATCTCGCCCTTGGCATTGACGAGGTCAGCGCCGAAGGCACCGAACGTGGCGCCCCAGGTCTGGTTCGCATCGGTGCTGTTCTGTCCGCAGCCGAAGCCGATCGGATAGCCGGCCTTGAACATTGCTTCCGCCATCTGGAGCTGCTTGTCGTAGGTCCACTCCTTGCTGGCCTCAGGCGTCGCCTCATGCGCGGGGAACCAGGCCTGCACGTCGACGCCGCAGAACTGCTTGAGCATGCTGATGCGCCCGCACGGCGGCAGCGGCGCGGAGCCCCAGCCAACCGGCACCGCCATCCAGTGTTTGTCGACCACAGCAAGATATTCGTAGGCACGTCCCAGCTTGCCGTACTTGGCAATCAACCGCTGCATGAGGTCGTCAACCGGATCGAGACTCTCGGCGTATTGCTGTACAGCCCACTGGTCGAACGCATAGACATCATGCCCGGACCTGGACTGTGCCTCGGCTGCCCTGGTGACGATGAGATTCGCGGCCAGAAAATCCAGCTGCACATCGACCTTGTTCTTCTCGGCCCAGACACCGACCAGTTTTCTCATTGCGTCGTCGCCGGTCGGGACCCAATGGTCCCACAGCGCGAGACTGAGCTTACCGGCCGCGCCTGCCGTGCGGATGTGCACGAGCGGCAGGGCGGCGGCCGCGGTACCGAGTGCCAACGCGCTGCGGCGTGTCACATGACGACGAGGACTGGGCATGGCGTGAACTCCCGTTGAGACTGCCGCGGATTTTTATTGCTGGTTGATCCGGAAAGGGGCGGGCATCACGCGGCGG
>Ga0210395_10003888_pt1 | contig 11460 bp, 10 predicted proteins | sample IncBWH4OmetaG_FD_150861 | JGI IMG/M metagenome (GOLD analysis project Ga0210395, IMG submission 150861) | Forest soil microbial communities from Barre Woods Harvard Forest LTER site, Petersham, Massachusetts, United States - Inc-BW-H-4-O ...
CCCGGATCAACTGGATGTTCTCGACCGAGCGTGCTCGCACCAAACTGGCCCGTGCCTATCCAAAGACTGTCAAAGATTCATAATCTCTGTGCAGCGGTACTAGCTGCCGCCACCGCGAGAGACAAACCGGAAATGGCCAGCTCGTGGCCATCGCCACGATCGAGCCGGCAGCTGACGCGGACAGCGGCGATCGGCGATTGCCACGGGCAGGAACTGAATCGCAGGAATCTTCACGATCCGGCGCTCTCGCCCGCCCAAGTCGAGCCCCGGCCGCGGAGTCGCGGTTGCGCGCCGGCAAACGAAGGGCTCGAGGATGGCATACCTGATTGGAAGAGCGTTTCACTGGTTCGGCGGGCGCGTAAGTACCCGCGCGCGCCGCACGCCGGTCTACCTCGACGACGATCACACGCTTCGCGACATCGGCCTCACGCGAATGGAATATCACTTCCTGCACATGTCGGGCCCGGCAAGCGCCGCACGATGCGGGCGGCGCCGATCAAGCGAAACACCCGATCGCACGCCGTAGGCGAGGACCGAAGCTCGTCATCACGGATCGGGCTTGATCTAGTTTGGAACAATCCTAGTTAAGCGCACGCACGCCAACAATTTGGACACCTAGCCGGTCGGCAGCCCCGAATTCAGGATACCGAGCGGGACCCCTGCGGAAGCTTTGTGCGAGGAAATACCATGATGGATATCGGCGCCCTTCGCATGGCGCAGCAGAATGGCGGTGCGCCAACCACCCTGGCGGCCGGCAGCGCGCCCGGCGAGAGCGGCGTTTCCGCTTTGACGGCGGCATGCATTTGCTGGCTGCGGCACGTAGCCACTGCATCTGCTTCCAAATGTCTCAGGGGCGCGTCGAAAAGCGTATGGTCGGCCGCGTCGCTCACTACGAGCGTCGAGCCGGGCCGCTGTCGATCACTCCGTCTGGGTGCGATATTGCCGCCGATGCCGACGAGGACGTCGAGATTGTTGTCGTCGCGGTCGATCCGGGCCGGATGGCGCTAGCAGCCGCGGAATGCGCATTGCCCGAGGCGCGACTGATCGAGCGCATGTACGGTGATGACCCTGCGCTTTTCGCGCTCGCCCGCACCTTGGCTTACGAGAGCATACACAATTATCCAAACGGAGCCCTCTCCTGGAACGAGGCGGCGAGCAGCTTCGTCGATGGATTGGTCGCTGGCCACACCGCGGTGATGCCGGCCCGGCCGCGCGGCACTCTAGGCAAAGACCAGCTCCGGCGGCTTAGGGATTATGTCGTCGCTCATCTCGATGAGCCGATCGGGGTCGAGGCGCTCGCGGATATTGCGGCACGCAGCCCATTCCATTTCACGCGGGTGTTTACCCGATCCGTCGGCATGACACCGCATCGCTACGTGGTGCATCTCAGATTGCAGCGTGCGATCGAGCTTGTTCGGGAGGGTCGGTCTGGGCTGGCTGAAATCGCCGCCCGCACCGGCTTTGCCGACCAGAGCCACCTGTCGCGTTGGGTCCGACGCGTTCATGGCGTTCCGCTGTCTCGGCTCACTGCCTGACCCCACCGAGTGCGCAGGATTTGCACGAACTGTCGCTCTCTTCTTCCCAAATCCTTCTTCCCAAATCGCAGCAAACCGCGCGAAGCCCGCGTAAAGGCCGTCAGCGCCGCAGATGTCAGTCTGTTGCTGCTGGAAGCCGGCGACAGCGAGAATGCATCCAGCGCTGCGGATCGCGGTCAATGGCTCCTCAATCTAAACAGCGAGCGTGACTGGGACTTTCGTGCAGAGCCGAAGCCCACCTCGGGCCGGCTAGGCCTCGCGAGCCGTGCACATGCTGGCAACAGCCTTCGCGGCGTTGTGCGAGCGGATTCAACGTCCGCCTGCGCCAATGGTGCCTTTCAGCTGCCAATCGCCGGACCGCCAGCCAAATAGCACGAATCTTCACGAACGGCCGCCTGCTTCTGCCCAAATCGCCCGGCGCGCACACTGAGCGCGTGGAGAATTGCAATGACGCCGAAACAAGTCGCACTGGTTCAGGACAGTTTTGCCAAGGTTGCACTGACTTCGGAAGCCGCGGCCGTGCTGTTTTATGATCGTTTGTTCGACATCGCCCCGCAGATGAAGGCGATGTTTCCCGACGATATGATCGAGCAGCGCCGCAAGCTGATGGCAATGCTGGCTGGGGTGGTGAAAGGTCTTACCAATCTCGAACAGGTTTTGCCGGTCGCCGGCGCACTGGCAAAGCGGCATGTCAGCTACGGTGCGAAGGCGGAGCACTATCCGGTGGTCGGTGCCGCGTTGCTGTGGACGCTGGAGAAGGGCCTGGGGGATGGCTGGACGCCGGAAGTGGCGGATGCGTGGGGCACCGCTTACGGCACGCTGTCCGGCTACATGATTTCCGAAGCGTATGGTCGCAGTCAGGCGCCGAGTAAGCTGCGGCGCCAGGATTTGGGCGCGAGCGACGAAAGCATACCTTCGGCTTCGGACGACTACTCGGTCAGCGAGATCCGTTTGGAGGAGGTCAGATAAGATGGGCAGCATCTCGACGCGTATGACGGAGCGGTTCGGCTGCCGCCATGCTTTCGCCGGCGCCGGCCTGGCCTTCGCAGGCAGCACTGCCGACCTCGCCCTCGGGGTCTGCGCTGGCGGCGGGATCGGAGCAGTCGGCGTGGGCTTCACACCAGCCGAACAGCTTCGGGCCATCATCCACCAGATCCGCGCGGCCACCGACGCACCGTTCAATATCAATTTCATCACCTGTTTTGACAATGACGCACAGATCCGCCTCTGCGCCGAAGAAAAGGTGCCGGTCGCCTCGTTCCACTGGGGTCACCCGGCGGCCGAGAACCTGACCCTCCTCCGCGATGCCGGCGTGTCGGTGTGGGAGCAGATTGGCAATGTCGAAGCGGCGCGGAGGGCCGTAGGCGACGGTGTCGAAGTCATCGTGGCCCAGGGCTGGGAAGCCGGCGGCCATAATTACGGTGGCCTGCCCACGATGGTGTTGGTGCCGGAAATTCTCGATGCTGTGTCACCTGCGTTGGTGCTCGCCTCTGGCGGCATCGTCGACGGACGGGGCGTTGCCGCAGCGCTCGCTCTCGGCGCCGATGGCGTCTGGGTCGGGACGCGGCTTGTTGCAACGATCGAGGCGGCCGTCCACTCGGAACACAAGCGGCGCCTTGTAGAGGGCAAGGGCGAGCAGACGGTACGCTCGTCGATCTTCGGCCCCGAATGGCCACATTTCAATCCGATGCGGCTCCTGCGCAACCGGGTGGTCGATGAATGGACGGACCGTCTCGCCAAGGTCCCAACTGTCCGCGACAGTCTTCCGGTGATCGGGCGGACAGTATTCCTTGGGCAGGAGACAGAAATGCGCAAGTTCAACGTGCTGCTGCCGGCCGCCGACACCGACGGCGATTGGGAGGAGATGCCGTGGCTGGCTGGTCAAGGTGTCGGCCTTCTCCACGAGATCCGATCGGCGAAGGATGTCGTAGAGACCATGATGGCGGGTGCTAAAGCAATATTGAAGCGTCTCTCCGCTTCGCTGTGAAGGCGGACTTTTTGCACCGGCCGACTAATGAGACCAACCTTTACCACGCGGCCCGATCGGCCTTTGCCCCTCGATCTTCGGAAGAAGGAGGTCTGCTATGGGTACCGACCAGAAAGTTGCTGTTATTACCGGTTCCTCGCAGGGCATCGGCGCGGCCCTCGTCAGGGCGTACCGCGATCGCAACTACCGGGTCGTCGCGACCGCGCGCTCGATCAGACCGTCGGACGATGATCAAGTCCTCGTGGTGCCCGGGGACATCGCCGATCGGAAGACGGCCGAGCGTGCGATCTCCGAAGGGGTGGCCCGGTTCGGGCGGATCGACACGCTCATCAACAACGCCGGCATCTTTATCGCCAAACCGTTCACCGAGTACACCGAGGCCTACGTGGCGATCCTGGGCGTCAACGTCGCCGGGTTCTTTCACATCACGCAGTTCGCCGTCGCCGAAATGGAGAAGCAAGGCAGCGGCCATGTCGTGCAGATCACGACGAGCCTAGTCGATCACGCGTTCGCCGGCGTGCCCTCGGTGCTCGCCTCGCTGACGAAGGGCGGCCTGGCCGCCGCGACCAAATCGCTCGCGATCGAGTATGCAAGGCGCGGTATCAGGGTGAACGCCGTCGCGCCGGGGATCATCAAATCGCCGATGAACCCCGTCGACACGTATGCGCAGCTCGATGCCCTGCACCCCGTCGGCCATATGGGCGAAATCTCCGACATCGTTGGCGCGATCCTTTACCTCGAGTCGGCACCCTTCGTGACGGGCGAAATCCTTCACGTCGACGGCGGCCAGAGCGCAGGTCATTAAACCAAATCCGACGCCTTGGCTCACACTTATTCCCCAGCCTAATCTTGACGAATCTTAGATTTATTAGTCCGATCGCAAATTAGTACGCAGGCTCCACTGGGGATAGCGATTTTGTTCGACAGCGGTTGCAAATGGACCGGCGGGCAGTCGAGCCGAACGTGACCATCATCCTTCGCGCGGCAGTCGGAAGCCGCTGAAGGTCCGCTGAGGGCCGGTCCTCCCCGTTCCGCGGCTAAGGCGGGAAGGTCCGGAGTCGGCGCAACCTCCCCGTTCACTGTGGGTTCGGCGAAGGTCGGCTCACCACCCACTGCGGAAAAATCGGTGAAAAGGCACTTCGTACCTATGTTGCCCGTGACGGACGGCGACTTCTTATCAAAGAGATCACGGCAAACCTTTCATCATCTTTGAAGCAGCCCGTAGAAACTGCGGCGAGCACCCTATCTTACTGGCGCGACGACGCCGCACATGGATATGTAACCGAAATTACCGAATTTTCCGCCCATGACGCACTATCGCGTCTGCTACGTTTTGCACAATTTGTAGATAGGAATTGGGATCAACTCACGGCCATTTCGACACCCTAAATATTGGCCTTCGCCCGCAAGCGCGCATGATTTTCCGTAAGCGCATGTTATACGGCGTTTGCGTGGATGACAGCGGGACGCCGTCTTCGAGCTTGCGGCTCAGCTCCGATGACCCTCGCGTAGTCGTCGCGCTCCTGGGGTTCTGCGGCGGCCTCCTCGAGCTGGAGGGCCCATCCGTGCGGAATCGTAGGCTAAGCCGGGCTTGAAAGGGGCGGGCGATCCGCGGCCGATCTTCCGGTGAATTTTGAAGTGCTGATCGGTCGATCGGCCTACCCGGCGGCCAGGCGGCTCAATGCCCGCCGAGCGCGCGGTAGAGCGTGGTGCGCCCGACGCCAAGCTGTTTTTGCCACCTCGCCAACACTGCGGTTCCGGTCCTGTAGGAGCGCTCTGGCGGCGTCGAGTTTCGTCGCGGTCAGGATGGTCTTGCGGCCGCCCTTGCGGCCCCTGGCGCGCGCCGCAGCGAGCCCGGCATTGGTCCGCTCGCGGATCAGGTCGCGCTCCATCTCGGCGATGGCCCCGAGCAGGTGAAAGGTGAACCGGCCCATCGTCGTCGTGGTGTCGATACCGTCGTTAAGCGAACGGAACTCGATCTTGCGCTGCGCCAGATCGGCCACCAGCTCGACCAGCCCGCGCATGGTGCGGCCAAGCCTATCGAGCTTGTAGACCACCAGCACGTCACCGGGCCGGCAGTGGCTTAGCGCGTCCCGCAACCCCGGCCGGTCGTGCCTACCGCGGCACGATGAATATGGGATAGGCTAGTGGTACCGTCGATTTGTGGCACAGCGGAAGCGCGGCGCAGGGCGGGCATGAGCTGTCATTTTGAAAATTAAGTGGCGGCGATTTTTGATCGGTAAATGGCGCGCCCCTGTCCTCGCTCGCGGACTGGCCGAGCTCCGTCTTGCCGTCCGTCAGTCATCCCGTCCGGTTTGGCGTCGTCACCCCGGAATAACCGGACATTTCGCGGGTCACCGCTCATCGACCGTTTGACGGACAGCCTCCCAGCGCCGCCAGGCACACGATCTCGGCCTGCGCCAGATAGTGATCAAAGAAGTGCGCCACTTATTGATCAAAATGACACGAGAAAAATTAAGCAATGTGACCCGGTTCACATACCGCCGGAGCTCGGGTGAATATCTGAAGCAGCTCCGCCGCCGGCTGCGGCCGGGACATGCGCGCAATGGAGGGCGCAAATCTATGGAACTGGAGCGGTCGCGGGTCGAGCTCGATCAGCGCGCACGTGATGCCCGCCTCCGGCTCGAGCGGCTCGAACGATTGCTCCTGCCGCGAGCTGCCGTGACGCGTTTCCCGCTCCGATGGCTCCTTTATCTTTGCAGCGGCGTTTTCGCCAGCGCGTCGCGAGAAAGCCGGGTCAAGAGAGCCGCTGAGCAATCGGCGGCCTTCGCGCATGCCGACCATTCATGACATTTGGGTCGAAGAGTGCGGTTCGTTCTGTCGCGCGTCAGACCTTGTGCTCTGCCGCCTCTCCGGTTGAGGGTTGCGGCGCAAACCAATCCCTGCGCGCTGTGATCGCAAAACCGAAGGGCGGTCAGGCCTGGTGCAAAATCCGGGCGATCTCGTCGGCGGCCACCCCGTAGACTTTGGCGACCTGGGCAACCGTCATGCCGTACTTGACCAAGGTGCGGATACGCCCGAACTGCGACCGCGGAATCTCGCGCATCGTTTGCAGCTCGGGGGCGGCCGACATTTCGCGCTCCTCGTGACGGACCGGTGCGGCCGGCGAGAGTATCGGCAGCACCCGCGGTGTGCGGGTCGACCGGTCGGTCGGCGTCAGCGATTGCGGAACTGCTCGCGTGCTGACCGGCGGTGGTTTCGAGGTGAACAAGGCTTCGGCGGCTTGGCGCGCTCTGGTGATCTGCTCGCGATCATCGCCGCGAGGGCGCGGTTGTTGTTGTCGACTTAGCAAGATAGGCTCCGAAGAGTTGATTTCATTCGTGATTATCGAAGGGACGCTTCGTTACTTTGGCAAGCTGGACGTGGGAAGTCGGGGCGCTATCCGCAAGCTCGGCCGGTCGCCGCAAGCCCGTGCGCCGGCAATATCGGCGCAAAGTAGAGATGCCCCCCCCTTGGGGGCGGCCGCGACCACTGAACCTCGTAGTTAGTGAGATTGAGCAGCGCATTTGCTTGCCTCACCGGATCGGGGTTGAGCTACCATTGTCGGTGACCGTTGAAGCCGCGCGCGTCTCAACGAAGGAAACATGTCATGCCGGACACACACGCCGTGGCGGAACGCCCAAGCCAGGGTCAGCTTGCGGTCTACGACGCGATCGTCATCGGCGCCGGGATTTCCGGCATCTATATGCTCTACCGCCTGCGCGAACTGGGCATGACCGCGCGGGTCTTCGAGGCCGGCACGAACGTCGGCGGCACCTGGTACTGGAACCGCTATCCCGGCGCGCGCTTCGATTCCGAAAGCTGGACCTATGGCTACTCCTTTTCCAAGGAGCTGATGCGGGAATGGGATTGGAAGGAGCACTTCTCCCCCCAGCCCGACACGCTGGAATATCTGAATTACGTCGTCGACAAGTTTGACCTTCGCCGGGACATACAGTTCCGCAGCACGGTCGCGGCCGCGCATTGGGATGAAGCGGCGAACCAGTGGAACGTCACACTGGAAAGCGGCCAGCAGGCAACGGCGCGGTTCCTGTTCACCGCCATCGGCATCCTCTCGGCCTATACGCTGCCGGCCATTCCGGGCCGGGACAGTTTCAAGGGCCCTGCCTATCACCCCGCGCGGTGGCCGCACACACCGGTGAACTTCACCGGCAAGCGCGTCGGCGTCATCGGCACCGGTGCGACCGCCATCCAAGCGATCCCGGAGATCGCCAAACAGGCGAAGCACCTCACCGTTTTTCAACGCCGCCCCAACTGGGCGGCGCCCTTGCATAATTCCAAAATAAGCAAGGAGGAGATGAAGGAAATCAAATCCCGTTACGAGGAAATTTACGCGCACTGCGCGACGACGCCGGGCTGGTTCATTCATCAGCCTGACCCCCGTAAGACCCTGGACGTGCCGCCCGAGGAGCGCGAGGCTTTCTGGGAGAAGCGTTACGGCGAGCCCGGCTTTGGCATCTGGATGGGCAACTTCCGCGACATCCTGACCAACGTGGAAGCCAACGCCGCCATCAGCGCCTACATCGCCAAAAAGATCCGCCAGCGCGTGAAGGATCCGAAAGTGGCAGACAAGCTGATTCCCAAAGATCACGGCTTCGGCACGCGCCGGGTGCCCTTGGAAAGCGGCTATTTCGAAACCTACAACCGCGACAACGTAACGCTGATCGATACCCTCGCGGATGAGCCGATCGAGTGCATCACCCCGCAGGGCATCAAAACCACGAGGCAGGAACACGAATTCGACATCCTGATCTACGCCACGGGCTTCGATGGCGTGACCGGTGCCTACGACCGTATCGATATCCGCGGCGAGAACGGCCTCCGGCTCAAAGACGCCTGGGCCGAAACCCCGCGCACCTATCTCGGCATGCTCGCCGAAGGCTTCCCCAACATGCTGATGGTGCTCGGCCCGCACACCGCGCGCGGCAATATTACGCAGGCCATCTCACACAGCGTCGAATTCCAGGCGGACATGCTGCGGTTCATGCAACAGCACGACTACACGCATGTGGAGACCCAGCCGGAAAAAGTGGACGAGTGGACGCGGATAGTGATCAACGCGGGCGAAGCATTGCTGTCCTTCAAGGTCGATTCCTGGCAGAATGGCGTTAATCGCAACGTCGACGGCCGGACCGTGCGCCGCGTTCTGGGTTACAATGGCAACGGCGCGCATTTCCGGCGGACGACCGACGAGGTCGCCAAAGGCGGTTACCAGGAATTCGCGTTCCGGTAGTGCTCCGCGTCAGGCTGGGCCGGTGTCAGGCGTTGGTGCGACTTTGACAGCGCCGGGCGGGCGGGCGGGCGCGTCTCCGCTTCTGGTTGTTCATACCATCCGCTGACCGAAACCATCGATCATAACGTCTACATGAACGGCATCGGTGGCGCTTCGACCAATGGCTTCGAGTACATATCACGTGGAGCAACCGAGCAACCACGTGGCAGGGAGACCCGGTTCGAGATCATTCAGGCAGGCAGTGTTGCCCGGTGCATTCGCGCATTGACCCTCGGGCCAGCCCATGCAGTCGTCATCTTGGCAAGGGCATGTCGATTCTCATTGAACGTCGCACTCACGGGGCGGAACGAACGAAGTTCGCCACTCAAAGGCGGCTCAAGAGTTCCGCCTTCTTCGCCACGAACTCCTCCTCGGTGAGAATATTTTTCTGGCGCAGTTCCGCGAGGCGTTCGATTGTCTTCATAATGTCTTCCATTGCGAGCGGAGCCGCGGGAGTAGGAGCGGTTGTTGGCGCGGCGGCAGGGAGGCGAGATCCTGACATCTGTTGCGGCGAAGCGGACCCCAATGGCGAGGGATTTGGAACCTGATTGCCCTGGGGAATCACCAACGGCAAGTCGGCGACACGCACGAGGCCGTATTGGCTGATGAAGGTCAGCGATTGATCGCCGGCCTGCTCCTGGGAGAATCCCGAGATCCTGTGCTCGCCGGTGTCATAGACGCGGACCTGACCGCCCTTTTGGATCGCAAGTCGCCGCGGGCCAGGAAAACAGGCGTATCGCAAATCATTCTGGGCGCCAGTGGAGGCGGGATTGCCCAGTTCCGCAGGCCACCATTGGCTGGCCGAGCCGGTTCCCGCCACGAACAGACTGACGCCGCCGCCACTCTGGCTTTGCGACTGAAATCCCCGCGCTTCGTCGTTTGCTAGAGGTTGGCTACTGAGGAAGCTGGCAAGTTCGTTGCAGAGCGCATCGATGCGATATTTAAGACCTTGATTGAATATGTCGCCAATCATGATCATTCCGCCCTGTGACCATTGTCCCATACCGCCAAGGTCGGGGTGATTGAACTGTGCTTGCCGTCCGTTCCCTCGCGCGAGCGCGCCGAGCATGGTGAGCGCCGCGTCCAGGCTTACCCCGTGGCGCTTTGCGGCATCGGTCACAATGCGGAGTCCTTCGGGCGTGAGGTTCTGCATGGGTTGCGCACTTCCTGGCGGCGCCGGACGAAAGCGTGCCGCTTCGCGCGAAGACACTCGGTCACGCCAAGCGAGGATACGTGGTTCCCGCGGAGCGCAAATCCAAGGGATTTATCGGCGACTCAAGCTGTGACGTCAGCAACAAACGCGGCACATTTAGCTAAGGTCCGCTTTTGGTGTCGGCCCGGCCGCGCGCGTTGCGCTCGAGAATGCGGCGGCGTTCGAGCTTCGCCGCCACCCCGAGGATCGCAAAGATGATCTCGGCGAAGTCGGACGTGGTATCGAGGAATGGATCGGCCAGTGACCGGATACCGGCCCCGGGCGCGCTGCATGTCGCGGGCGATAACCGGAAGGTCGGTTGTGTCGCGCGACAGACGGTCAACGGCCGGGGTGATGACAACGTCGCCGGGGGCGAGGGCCTTCATCAGCTTTTGAAGCTGCGGCCGGTCGGCCGTGGTGCCGGTCATTTTCTCGCGTGAGCTTGAGTAGCGCTATGTTCGCGCATTCGCGTACGGAATCGAACTGTCCGACGTTGCGAAGGAGACGGATACGATCGAGCACGATGAATCACTCAGGCCAAAAACTCGCACCGCCTGGCCTGGCGGCTGGCGGGTGAATCCCGCAGGAGGAGAGTATAGCCAGGAAATCACAACCTTTCGAGATTCCTGACAAGTAGCAACGGAACAGAAACTCCGATCTGGCCGGAACCACTATTTACACAGGTTTTTCACTGGGCCTTTGTGCGCGTGACCTTGCCGGGCCGCACCCGACGGTGCGCAAGAGCGGTTATGCCGAAACCGGGTGAAAGTGAATCGGAACCGGCGGCGCTTTGCTACCTTCCGGCTTGACGACGATGTCGACCTCACAGCCCAGGCGGGTCAGCATCCGCATGATCCGTTCAACCGAGACGTCGCGGAACTGACCTTTCAGCAGCCGGGAAATATCGGGTTGGCTCATACCAATCGTGTGGGCCGCCTGCGTCTGGGTAAGTTTCCGGTCGCGCATAATTTCATGCATGCGGTTGACCAGCTGGGCTTTCAGCAAGTGGGTGTCCGGGTCAGGGCGGCCCAGATCGGCAAAGACGTTGCCGCTGCCGCGCCGGATGGTGCTATCGCTCTCACGGGTCATATTGTCCCTCGCCTCTGTGCGTTGTGATCCTGCTCAGCGACCTTCAAGCGTCGCCGCACCAGGTCGATCTCCTCCTGCGGTGTCTTGATCCCCTTCCGCGCCTTTTTCTGGAAGGCATGCAGAACATAGACCGCGCTCTCGAATTTGACCGTATAGACGGCACGGTATGTGTCGCCGCGATGATCCTCGATCACGAGAAACCAGGCATCCAGGCGATCGGCACGACGGCTCCCGATCTGCCTCCGGTTCCCGGAGCTCATCCGACAATCGCTCGCGATCACGAGTACAAGCGGCACGGAACAGTCACCCTGATGGCGGGCATCGACTTGCTCACCGGGCAAGTCCATGCCCTGGTCAGAGATCG
>Ga0210395_10003890_pt1 | contig 11457 bp, 12 predicted proteins | sample IncBWH4OmetaG_FD_150861 | JGI IMG/M metagenome (GOLD analysis project Ga0210395, IMG submission 150861) | Forest soil microbial communities from Barre Woods Harvard Forest LTER site, Petersham, Massachusetts, United States - Inc-BW-H-4-O ...
AGCGCCGCAGAGACACAGTCTTCGACCGCAATCATCTGATACCGATTTCTGCCGGCGCCTATCAGCGGCACGGGGAAGTCGTTCTTGATCAGCCAAAATAGCTTCCGCAATATACCTAATCGTCCTGCACCCGCTATAAGTCTTGGACGAAATACCGTGGCCTTCAGCCCGAACTCGGTATTGGCTCTCGCCAGTAGTCGCTCAGCTCCAACTTTGCTGCGGCCGTAGGGTCCAATCGGACGTTGCACATGCGTCGGAGCAACCGGAGTATATTCTGGCTTTCCGTAGGTCATATCCGTTGAGAAGAATATGAGCCGCTGGGTTGATGCCGACGCCATAGCTCTAAGAAGGCAGGCGGTTCCTCCCTCATTAACATTGGCGAACCACGCGTCTCTGTTTCGGCGGGGGACCCATCCATGAAATTGTCGTGCTGCAAGATGATAGATCAAGTCGTCTTTGTCGAGATGAAGCCGTTTTACATCAGCGTCGTGGCGAATGTCGCCTTTGACGTAATCCACAGAACCGATTTCAGATGGAGGATCGTCAAGATCGAATACGACAACTCTCTCTCCTTGCTTGAGGAGAGCAGATGCCATGTAGGATCCTGTAAAGCCTGATCCCCCGGTTATGACATGCCGCATCTAGGCTGTCCGCGAAATCAGTATGACTCCAACGCAAATCAAAGCGATGCCAGCGAGTCTAACCGGCGGAATCATTTCACCCAGAATAAAAAAGCTAAGCACAGCAGCAATAACGTAGCCAATAGAAAGCAAAGGATAGGCAACGGTAACTTGAGTAGTCGAAAGTACCGCCAACCATAATGCGATGCTAAAAGCATAACAAGCCACCCCTCCCCATAGGTAGACATTGCGGAGGAACGTTAATATGAAAGCTATCGGATCGGTCGGCGACGGTATCGTTCCAATCGTCAACATCGCCTTGCGCAGCGCGATCTGTGCCAAAGCATTTAAGCTAACACTCGCCACAGCGAGCACGAATGAGAAGAGATCCATAAGATTAAGGCTTTACGCTAACGGTCAAAACGATTCTTGCCGTGTTCGCACCGGAGCGCAAAAATGCTTCCTTTCAAGGGTAAATCTAAAGCAATCTGGCCGCTGGCATGCATAATAGCCATTATTGGTAGCGCGGTCTATTGGCATATCTCACAACCAGAAGGCGGACTGCTGTGGGACTTCAAAACTGGGTATTACGCTGCTGGTGACGCTGTCTGGCGCAATGGTTCGGCTGCTCTTTGGCCTTTAACCGAACAACGCTGGTTCGTTAATCTCCCCATCATTGCGTGGTTGTTTGCTCCCTTGGCTGCACTGGGTCCAAGGGGCGCTGCAATGGCGTTTAATCTTCTTGGTCTCCTTGCAATTTTGGCGTCATTCGCGATCGTTGCTCGCTGGTGCTCTCCCCGAGTACGTCCAATTGTTTTTCTGCTTTTCGTTCTTAACGGCCCGCTCTGGTACAGCCTATTAATAGGAAATACTACGCACTTTATCCTCCTGTTGTTGGTCTCTGCTCTCGTCTTATGGGAGAAGCGACGCCTGCTTATGACCGGTATAATTCTTGGGCTTGCGGCCGTTGTAAAACCACTTCTCTTACTTTTTGGGATCTATTTTGCCTGGACCAGGAATTGGAGAGTCGTTATTGGCGGGACGCTCGTTATTGCCCTGTCGTTGATCTCAACAATTTTAGTGTTCGGGCATGAGTTTTTCCTGGGTTGGTACCAGCAGGTTGTGGTGGCTTTTGCGGGGAAACCCATGGGAGCACACAATGTACAGTCACTAGATGCATTTTTGCTTCGTCTAAAGTTCGGACCGGAGCTACTGTTTAATTTCAATCCGCAGGTTCTTCCCACCACACTGGGCTTGATCAGGAACGCTCTTGTGGGATGCGTGTTTCTTGCAATCGTATGGGCGCTTTGGCTCAACCGTCGGCAGAGAGGGAAGCCGCTCTTAAAAAGCCCACTTGGTATCGACTACCTTGAATTTTGCCTGATGCTAACTTTTTGCGTCACCACAAGCACCGTCTCTTGGACACATTACTACCTGCTGTTGATCGTACCTTGGAGCTTATACCTGGCAGGAAAGCTTCCGTTGCGTGACGATAATCTAACTCACCGCTTAGTGTGGGGAAGCATTGTTCTTTGCTCTCTGCCGTTCAGCTATCCCCGCTTGACGAGCGGTTTGACTGCGGAAATCTTGTCGCGAACTATTCAGTCCATTTGGTTTGTTGGCGGGCTGTTGCTTCTGTCGGCGCTTTTGCGAAGTGCCATCGATAGGAACGACAAAGACGTTGAACTGTACGTGCCACTTCAATCTAATGACGTAAGCGCGGACGTTTCCTCGTCTCAATAGATGACCGAGCATTCGTGAGGCGCTACGCCTGATGCTACTTGTTCCCGATACCAGCCAAACAATTGCTAGATTGCCATCAAAACGACAGCAACCATGGCAAACGCACAAATGCGGCTATTTCGGTCTCGTAACGCGAAAACGATAGGGTCGTCATCAACGACACGCCTGTGGCTTAAGACGAGGATACGAGAAAGCCAGTACATGAGGATCGGGCAAAGCAGCCAAAGCAGCTCGGGGCGTTTGTATAGCGCCGATACCGTAGGTGATGAGATGTACATTGCAAAAATTGTGACGGCATTGAAGCCGCTTGCAGCGGCGAGGGCCCCCACCACCGGCAGGTCCATAAGGCGATAGTTTCGGTTAGACGGATCCGGGAGGTCCTCGTCGATGCGCAAAACAAGTTCTGTATAGCGCTTCACCAAAGCAAGACAGGTGAAGATGAACATGGAAAAGGCAAGCAACCATTCAGAGGGAACAACAGGCAGCGCGGCCGCGCCGGCAATAACACGGATGGTGTACAGCGTTGCCAGCACAACAACGTCGACGATCAACCGGCGCTTGAGCGTAAAGGAATAGGCGAGCGTCAGTAGCAAGTAAGCGAGCAGGACAAACACGAACATCGGAGTAGTCAATGCAGCGCAACTAAACGCCAGAAGCACGAGAATTGGTATTGCGATAATGCCATGAGCAATTGAAATTGCTCCACATGCAAATGGACGCTTCTTTTTGGATGGGTGCTGGCGGTCCGCATTAAGATCAACAAGGTCGTTGAGAAAATAGGCAGACGAAGCGCAAAGGGAAAATGCGATGAAGGCCAGTAGGGCGTGCAGAATGTTCTGCAGCGTATAGGCATGAGAGGTCAGTAGAGGCACAAATAGCAACGTGTTTTTGGCGTACTGATGGATCCGCATGGCCTTGATCCAGACGCGCCAAGTCCCGGCGGGTTTCTCGACCAGTTTGATTGCGATTCCGCTTTTCTCGACCTTACGTTTTAGCGAGCTCGAACCGTTTACAACGTATGCGGTGCGGGCGTGCTTCCAAACAGAAAGATCAGTAATGCTGTTGCCGACGTAATCGAATCCGCACTCCCCGAATGTGTCAACCAAGATTCGAGCCTTGATTTCGCCCGCCAGATTGACCGTATCGTCGGAGGAAAAAACGCCGTCAAAGAATCCGAAGTGTGCGGCGACGCCTTCCGCGTGGCGCTGATTGGACGCGGTGGCCAAATAGACTGGTCTACCTTGCCTCCTACTCTCCTCTATCAATGCAACGACATCGGGATCAAAAGGCAAGAGAGCATAGTCAATCGTACTCGCCTTTGCCAAATAGGCTTTCAGTGGCGCTTTCCCGCGCATCAAAAACCTAAAAGTTGTCGAGTGGTGTTTAATGCCATCCTTGATCGATGAAAAGAAGCTTTCATACAGAAGGTCGCCTTGTAGCAAGCTGCCATCGAGGTCGACCACCAAGGGAATCTTCTTAGATTGTGCCGAACTCTCTGTAAGCACAGTGGAGTTTGGGATTGTACTCAGCTCTGTCATTTCAGGGCTCTATTGGGTCAAGTAAATCCAGATTGGCAGCAACCAATTTTATCGCCAATCGTTTTGAACGGTCAGTGCTCGCCGTTGACACAAGCACATTCATTCACTCATTAGCTTCTAATGGCCGTATTTGCGAAGGCGTTTGTATATCTGCTGTACCCACTTGAATTATCTACCATGGTAATAGCAGGCACGCTAGTTGCGATGGGATTTACCTTAATTCAAAGGCTTTGGATTTCTTGCCTGCATCGTCGTAAGGTTTAAATCGACCAGACTGATTGCTTTAAGTAGGGAATAAATGCGTCGCCCAGTCGGTCACGTAATCTTAACAACCGTAATCGCCGGCGGACGGATAAGGCTTAGCCGGGAAAAGTAGCTTTGAGCCTTGGACGGCTTGCGTAAACTAGGCTAACGGCACTGATCAACAGGAATGCTTCAGCGTGACGAGAGGTGATGATCGAACTGCTGTAACCGACCTAGTGTTAACTTCTAAAAGCGTGCCGGTGATAGGTTAGCGCGCCGGGCTCAGTCGTCGGGCGCATTCTAACATTTGATTTGGCCATGAGGAACTCAGAGAACAGCATCCGAAATTTGGACTGGGGGATTAACGGTCGCTTCCTCACGCAGCGCGTAACCGGGGTGCAACGCTATGCCTATGAGATCGTCATGGCTCTAGATGCGATGCTCGCGGAGGACCAGGATCTCGCACGCGAGCTTGTGATCCGTCTGATCGTTCCGCCGAGCGCGAAAAGGCCCGCGCTTGCGCAGATTAACTATTACCAGACGGGCTGGGGGAAGGGCCATGCTTGGGATCAGCTGGTCCTTCCGTTTTGCGCGCGAACGGGGGTTTTGAACCTCGGCAATTTTGGTCCGTTGCTTGGGCCGAACCCGATCGTGTGCATTCACGACGCGAACGTGTTCATCGAGCCGGATAGTTATTCGCGCGCGTTCAGAACGGCCTATCGGATGTTGCTGCCGTTGATCGGCCGACGCGCGCGCCGGATTGGGACGGTGTCGCGCTTCTCGGCGGACGCTTTGGTTCGCTATGGCGTTTGCGTGGCGGAAAAGATTTTCATTGCACCGAATGGTCATGAACATGTTTTGCGGTGGGATGCTAGCCGCGCTGCAAGCCCGCTCATTCCTAAGTTGAAACGTCCCTTCATTATGTTGCTCGGCAGCGCCGCCAAACACAAGAATGTCGAGGTTATTCTCAAACAGGCGAAGGCGCTGGATGAGGCTGGAATAGACGTGGTGATCGTCGGTGGCGAAGACAGTATTTTCGCTATGGATCAGCCAGAAATCTATCAATCTAATATTCATCGAACTGGCTACGTCAGCGACGATGATCTGGCGGCGCTTTATCAACGTGCGTTGTGCCTCGTCTTTCCGTCCAAGACAGAGGGCTTCGGAATTCCTCCACTCGAAGCCATGGCCAGCGGTTGTCCAGTCATTTCTTCTAATGCTGCAAGTTTGGTCGAAGTTGGAGGCGAAGCCGTGACCTATGTTGATCCCGATCGCGGGGACAACTGGCGGGAGGCGATCATCGGTTTGGCAGCGAATACGGGGCTCCGCAGCACCATGATTGAGCGGGGGCGAAAGCGCGCTGCTCAGTTTTCCTGGCGCGAGAGCGCTCATATCTACCTTGAAGAGATTTTGCGGCTATCGGGTCCGCCTTCTTAAGGCGATGAGGACGTCAACACTTCTGCCTAGCCGGGAAGTAAGACGCTTACGATCGGTGAGGTGAATTGCTCTAGGCGAGCCTTCCGGGACTATCTATCCGGGGGCAAGTCAACTGCGCGGAGTTAGAACAGCAGCCACAGAACCCCATGAGCGATCCACCGCGCCGCGCTGAGGTTGATCCCCTTTCGATCCAGCAGGGTGACCAACACGGCTCCCATGATGATTGTAGCCAGACCAAACGCTATGCCGCTCCAGCGCTCGCACCAGATCCTGTCCCTGTGTTGCAAGCTCGGATATCTGAATGCCTTGAAAATGAGGTATCCGGCCGCAGTCGAGGCAAACAGCGCCTCGAAGATAGTTAGAAAGAACTGGCCGACGGTCATGTCAGCCAGGCGCTGGTCAAGAGCAGCAATCGAAAAAGCCTTGTGAAGCACGATGTAGGCAGCCAGCAAAAGCACAATCGACCGAAGGACGGTTGCGCTTCTCCGCTCAAACTTGTTGGCGTCCTCGGACGTTTTAAAGCTCAAATAAAAAATCGCTGTAAAAGGAATTTTCTGTATCAAACCAGATACGCTATCATTCGCTATGTGTATGAAAAGCTTGAAATATGTGCGCTAAACGCATTTTTTAGGCGTTGCATCAATTAAAGGAAGTTTGTCCTGGTCGCGGTGTTTCACCATGATTGCCATCAGTAGCGAACAACGTATTGCAGCGAAACCGGCATTTCATGTCCAAGGGATCATTTAGCGATCGTCGATCCTTAAGTGCCTGGCAGCCGTCTGCCGATATAACGCTGTCACCAAGTTCGTCTGCGGTTGAAGAGATATGGAGTTCTTGGCGATACGCCAAAGTAGCGCCAGTGTCGGAAAGCAAAACGACAAATGACACTTCGCCTGGGCCTAGGACCCTCCGAGCGACACCCGCGACGTCGGCCGAACTCTTCCATCGACTCAAGTGGCAAGGTTGGTACGCGCAGGCCCTGCAAATTGCGCTATCCGAAATCGAACGAGAGGAGCAAGAATCGAGGCTTCGCAGGTTTTATCGGCAGTATGTTCCTTGGTATTATTGGGAAGCAGCTGAAATCTACCGCAAGCTAAAACGCCATGGCGACGAGATCGCACTCATCCGGCGATTTGCTAATAATCACAACATTCATTTTTAGAGCGTTTTCGAAACGCTATCGGTCGACACGGGCGACGACCTACGATTGGGCAACAACGTTTTTAGAAAGAATTGATGTAGCGAGATCAGCTGCTGCTAACGCCGAGAAGGAAGACGATCAATCGTAACATAACGACAGGCGTCGATCGCTTGGGTTGCGTCTATTGGGGCTACTCATAGTCGATGGTGATCGAAACACGCGGTACGTGGTGGCCGCCTATCAGATTGAGCAATACCATGGGCTCGCGTTTTGGTCGGTGAATCCTTAAAACCTTGATGGCATGATTTTCCGAAAGCCAACTATCGCGCAATGCTTCAGCGTCCTGCCGGTTTTTTGCTAAGATAATGTGGCGCTTGGTATTCATGAATCCATTTCAGTACTGATCGTACGGACATACAAGTGAACTAGATCACAGAGTGCAGATTTACTCAATTTTGGTAAACTGTCTGGTCTTTCCTTTCCCGAAAATAAATTTGCACCGCCGACCTCGAAGCAGTCACTTCCGCTTAGTAGATCGGGTGGGCTCTTAATGCTGGCGCCCAACCCTTGCCAAGCCGGAATTGGGCGAGCAAAACATTGAGGAAAGTCGCGATGATCTTAAGCGCACCTTTTTCGTCGGCAGCGCGGTCCGCCGATCTGGCTTGCATCGGATCTCATCCGCTGCGACGTTGATTGCCGGTTTGCGAGTTTTCCGCGATCGATTTGATTCCTCAATGGGGCTATTAGTTGCGGTAGATCACGGCGGGAAGACGCTGACAATCGGCGCTTCCCATCGCGATGTAGGCGGGGCGAATGTTAACTTCTATGCTGCGGTCGAAACTTGTGACTGGCGGTCCGGAGCGACCGCCGCTGCCTTGAGCTCGCTTAATTGAAGCCGCAAAAGTAACGCCAATATCTTCGGCGATGGTGGCGCCTGGGACCGATCGAGCATGATCCGAAGACGCTCGCCAATCTCGTCGCAAATCGCGCGAGTATGAAGTTCGTTGCAGGTGCAAGAGCTGGAATTTGGCATGTACCCCACCCTTTCTCGCGAAAGATGAGGCGCCGCCACTATTCAACCTGTTAAAATGCTTCGGTCTTCGCACGACATAATGAAGTTCTCGTAAATCGGTGGAGGGTTCGTTAACCAAGGTCCTGCTACGCTAACCGTAGGGTGTGTCCGGGGGATAGAAGAATGGACGTTGTCCTGTGGATTTTGATTGGACTTTTCTTAGGCTTGGCATGGTGTACGTGGTCCATGAGTCGCTCCTTCTATGCGAAGGGCAGGATTCGGGGGATCAGAGAATGCGTTAAGGAGATGCGCAGAGGAACGGTGGCTCAGTTGGATTGCGACGGTCACAAGCTTCCTGACGATTTGCAAAAGGCGCTATCGGCCCTTGATGCGTTGTTGGACCGTGCCCCTCTCAAGACGAAATCCGCCACGGACCCAATTCACGCCCAACTTTGGACGCTAGGTAGAACACTCGCGGAGGCATGTTGGATAAAAGGACATGCTGCGGGAGTACGACGCAAGGCGCCCCCGGAGGGAAAGATTCGAATCGATTTATCCGTTATCGAGCTCCTACAACTCGGTGCGCTCGCTAACCTCGGTTTTCAGTCTATGATGCCCAATGCGAGGCTAGTCGACCTGCACAGGTTTTCAGGAAGGGATGACGCGGTGGAAGCAACACATGCGTTAAGCCGGTTGGAAGCCGCGATTCCGAAAGACCACCGCCCGGACCTGGTGCGTCACGCTGGTAGCCGAATGCAATTAATCGATGGCTGGTGGCTTCCGGCGACAAGGCGGGCAATCGCATAGTCGGTAGACGTTGTCCATTGCCGCTCGCCTCATGAATCTCGCTTAGGCTGGCGATGCGATCTGCGGGCTGTTGGTTTAACCTCAAGACACTTACGCGAACCGTGCCACTTCGCCGGAAGGATCTTCCGAATGCCGAGTTGATCGTTTTGGCTGTCAAACGATTGGAGACAGGACTGCCCGTTAAAATCATTCCGAGTGTTTTACAGCAAGGCGACGCCCGCAAAATCTCCGTCTCGCCATATAAGTCGGCAGTTCTGAGAGCTACGAGATTCATCAAACGAAATCTGAAAATTCAATGGTATTACGACGATGCCATTTAGCCTAATGCCAGCGCCCTTGTTCGTAATATCGCGGACTGAGCAAGGCTGAAGGGTGATGTGACCAGGAATTGAGAGGAGGGCGCTTCGATAGAACGAGGCCCGATCAACTGATCGTCTATCATCCGGGTCGTGTATAATTTCGTCAAGTAAGCCGCCCATGCCCACCTCACAGTCCCAACGCTGCAGTCTCCAAATATGCGTGTCTTCTCAATCGCGAGAACAAGCAGATATCCACGGATGATCACTCAATTGCCGAGCTGATAGAAAACGTCGGATACGATCTAGCAAGCGGAGCTTGCGATTAAGCTTGATGGTCTTGAAAATGGTTAAATCTGGAACTGGCGAAAGGTGTTCGTAGCCACCGTCATTGAGCATCTACGGCCTAAGCCCAGAGTTCTGCCAATACTTCGCACTCGATGATACGGAGCCCTGAGGGATTGGGACGCGATCAGATGACGCCAGATTGGGACCGGCTAGCAGGGCTCTATCGACGACCGAAACTTCCTGCTCTGAGCCCGATCGTAGCTCGCTCGTCTAACCAAAGACCACAGGCTTTGCCTCCGGCCTCTGGTACCCATCGAGCAGATGAAGCCTAACATGCGATCAAATCGTCTGGGGCTTTTTGCGATTTCTACTTCAACGCCGATGGCCCAAGCTTATGCCGAGTGCCAGCGCTTTTTGCCTCAGTGATCCTTCTGACCTTTTCATCAGTTTTGCGATCTTTGCGACCGGCGTTCGCGCCTTTGAGTGCTGCCGCAGTAGTTTGGTGTCGACTGGGGTATAAGGCTTGCGAGGTATCTTTCGCTTTTTCGCTTTGACCAGTTTTTTTGCTTTGACCACTTTTCGCTCCTCGAATCGAGGACGGTGGATAACACATCCACTCGTAGCTGTTGAGTGCGGTCCGCGCGTGCTGCTTCACAGTCACCCGGCTCGGCGTGTAACATCACAATCCTTTGAAACAGCCAAAATCAGCTTTTCCGTCGTCGCAGTCCTTGCTCTATCGTCGTTGCCGGCATTTGCACAGCAGGCAGCCGGCGCAGCTGGCGCTCCGCCTCTAGCAGTAACCACCTAGCCGGTGCTCGCCGCCGTAACGCCTGCGCCCGGACTGCGTTGCTTTCAGGTACACCACGGGCCTCGACAAAGTGGGTGATGATGGAGTTTCTACGAAAACAGCTAAGGCCGTTCCGTGTAGCACGCTTGCTAGAGAAACGGATGGTTTCGCGACTTGCGTAGGCATTCCCGATAATCGCGAGAAATCAAGTAAGACCAGGTGAGGCGCAGCACTTCAACATCCTGCCACGAACGCGCTCCAGCGTATGATGTCGGGTTTGGCTCCTCGCTTAGAGCTTGGGTAAGTTCATCACCGCATATGCTTGTTCTTGTAAAGCTAGCGCCGCTCGCGGGGTGCTAGATGCTCGGACGGATCGCGTCCAATCTCGGACTTCAAATCCACTAGGTCGGTAAAAACGTCGGCCTGGCGCCGGAGTTCGTCGGCGACCATCGATAGGGGCGAGACCACAGTAACATGGACGCCGCGCTTTTGCACTGCTGCCACAAGGTGGCGGAAATCGCCGTCGCCGGAAAATAGTATGATGTGATCGATGTAGTTTGATAGCTCCAATGCATCGACAACAAGCTCCATGCTTAGGTTGCGTTTGAACTTGCGCCGGCCTTCGCCATCGTCAAACTCCTTTGCTGGCTTTGAAACAACCGTATATCCGTTGTAATCCAGCCAATCGGTCAAGCGGCGGATCGGCGAAAATTCCTGATCCTCGATGAGCGCTGTGTAATAGAGTGCGCGCAGCAACGTGCCGCGCTTCTCGTATGCCTTCAATAGGCGCTGGAAGTCGATTTCGAAGCCAACTGTCTTGGATGCTGCGTATAAGGCGGCTCCATCGATAAATACCGCGAGCTTGTTGGTGGAAGACGGCATTCAGTAATGACCCTAAAGACGGCTTGATTTAGGAAAGAGCTGGCAATGTCGTGCACATTACCCGCGTAGTTGCGTCGTTAGAGCGCCTCGAACGAGTGAGCGCAATAATTTAAGTTTTAAATAATTTCCACAAATATGAACGACGCGGGCGAGCATCTTCGCCGGTGCTGGAGATGTGCGACAATGTCGCCACCAAATTGCCCTGTGGGCGCCAAATGACTCAATTTTCGGAACGAAGACTACTGGCCAGTTTGAGCATGGATCTCGATCGGCTGCCGCATCGGTTGCACCGAGACGCCAACGCCGGAATCTCATGAACGGCTAGGGCCGATGAAGGCTTCTTTAACTACGCTGGCTTAGCCTTTGCCAATCGTCCGAAACTCACACCGCGAACCGAAAGCGAACCCGTCGGCTCAACCCGGCGGGTTTTTCGTTCAAGGCGCGCAAAAACCGTCTCAACCGGGTTGGCCAAATTGGTGTGTTCTGTAAACGTCGACTAAACCTGTGAAGGCCGTTTCGAGTGGTACGGTTGCTGAGACAGATGGCTTCACCACTTGCATAGGAATCCCCGACCATCGCAGGCGATCGGGCAAAACCGTGGGATCCAAGCCTACCGAGTATCGTTAATGAGATGTCGGTTTTCGTGGTGCGATCTCGGACACC
>Ga0210395_10003891_pt1 | contig 11456 bp, 12 predicted proteins | sample IncBWH4OmetaG_FD_150861 | JGI IMG/M metagenome (GOLD analysis project Ga0210395, IMG submission 150861) | Forest soil microbial communities from Barre Woods Harvard Forest LTER site, Petersham, Massachusetts, United States - Inc-BW-H-4-O ...
AAAATCGATTTCAACCAAAAAACGCTTCTTTTTAGTTATTCTAACCTCTTGGGAAGTCAGGTTATTCCGTTGCGCGCCACATTAATGCCGCGTTAGCCACAAAATGCCTTTGGGTGCCAGCATTTAGCTCGGACTCGCTGTCGCGCGCTGGCGGGAAGCGGCAGACTTCAGGCTGCGGCCGTTTCCTCGGAATCCTCGTCTCGCCGCCGGCGGCGCCGGGGGCGCAGCCGACACAGCCTCGCCGGAATGGCGCACAGATCGTCCATCAGGCCGACAAAGCGCTGGCCGCGGCCGAGCGCCCGATCGAGCGCCGCCATGGTCCGCGCCAGACCGGGATCGTCGTCATTGACCCAGGTGCGCAGCACCGAAGCGAACAGCACGGCGAGGCCTTGAGCGCGGATCATGCCGCGCGGGCCGGCGGCGCCGATGCCGGCGGCCGTCAGCATCCATTGCTGCGAGCGCACCGCCAGGCGGTTGAGCGCCATCGCCAGCGGCGGATTGCGGCGGGCCGAGCGCAGCAGCGAGCGAACGGCGTCGCGGTGCGGCGCCAGAATCTCGAGCCGGCGCATCAGCACGTCGAACAGCCGCTCGCGTTCCGGCTCCTCCGCCATGTCGCTCGTATCCTCGGCGAGCACGGCGCGGTCGGTCGCCTTGACGTGGGCGGCGATGATGGCAAGGGTCGAGGCGAACTCGTCGCGCAACTGCGCCAGCGAGACGCCGGCGCGAGCGGCTACGTCGGCGAGGCCGACCGTCTCGAATGATTTGTCGGCCAAAAGCGCGAGCAGAGCGGCGACGATCTTGTCGCGATCGGTGATCGGGGCGGAAGGACCGTTGGTCGTTGCCGGGCGCTCGGATTTTGCGGAAGGCTTGCGCGCGGGCCTCTGGACGGGTCTTCGGGCCATGACCAAACTCCTGCACCAACTGATCGACGCGTGACCAGCACATCATATGTACGCCGCCGGCGGCGTGGTTCCAAGGTCATCCAGAACATGATCCGCAAAAGCCGAAGCCGGCTTCCCGAACAGATCATGCTCCGCTCAGCTGAGCTTGCGCGAGCGTTCCGTCGCAGCGGCGATCGCTTTCTTCATGAGTTGCGCCAGCCCGTCATTGCCCATCAACACATCGAGCGCCGCCGCGGTCGTGCCGCCCGGCGACGTGACATTTTGGCGCAAGGTGGCCGCGTCGAGCGACGAGCGGTGCAGCAATTCGCCCGAGCCCGCCACGGTCTCGCGGGCGAGCTTGTCGGCAAGTTCGCGCGGCAGTCCGGCGGAGGCGCCCGCCTCCGCCAGCGCTTCGGCCAGGAGGAAAATATAAGCCGGTCCCGATCCGGACACCGCCGTCACCGCGTCCATCAACCTCTCGTCCTCGACCCATTCGACAGTGCCAGTTGCGGCGAGCAGGCGATGGGCGAGATCGCGCTGCGCTCCAGTGACGCGCAGCGGCACCGCTACCGTGATGCCGCGGCCGATCGATGCCGGCGTGTTCGGCATGGCGCGGACAAAGGCGCCGGCGTTTTTCAGCGACTGTGACAGGAATTGCAGCGTCCGCCCGGCCATGATCGAGACGACGACGGTCGAGGCGCCGGCGAGCGGCGCGATCGCCGGCATGGCCTGGTCTGCGGTCTGCGGCTTCACCGCGACGACGATGGCGGCAACGTCGGTCAGTGCGGACGGATGGGGATTTAGCCGCAAGCCCCGCGCGGCCAGCGCGGATATGTGCGGCGCCGGGGCCGGCTCGATGACGGCGACCTTGGCCGGATCGAGGCCGGCACGCAGCCAGCCGTCGAGCAACGCGCCGCCCATTTTGCCGGCGCCGGCGAGCACGATCAGGCCGGTGAAATCGCCCAAGCTCGGTGAGTCAGCGGCAGAAGACATGCCGCATTTTAGGCGTGGCCGGCGGTCTCGAACAGCGCGGCGTCCATGGCTTCGCGGGCCGATTTGCCGGCCCAGACGACGAACTGGAATGCGGGGAAGTAGCGCTCGCAGGCGTCGAGCGCGCTGCCGAGCACGGCCTCGCACTGTCGGCCGGACGCCGATACGCCGCCGGCGAGCAGCAGCGCATGACGGAACATCACGACGCCGTTCTGCATCCAGACGTCGAAATGCCCGATCCATAATTGCTCGTTGATCAGGGCAACGAGCTGCTGCACTTCCGACAGCCGCAGCTCCGGCACCCGCATGTCGAACGCGCAAGCCAGATGCAGCGCCTCGATCTCACTCATCCAGGTGAAGGAGACCTGATAATTGGTCCAGCGGCCGGTGACGACGATCGCGATCTCGTCCTCGCCGGCGCGCTCGAACGGCCAGCTGTTGCCGGCGGCCATGTGCTCGACGACGTCGAGTGGACTGTCGTTGGCGTCGCGGGCGAGTTCGATGATCGACATGCGGCCTCCACAGCGCCGGTTTGAAGTGGAAATGCGCACGCCACTGAGCATAGCCGACGCGCGGGACGCGATTTGCCGCAGGAGCAACCAGCCCCGGCAGATTGACTCAATCGCGCGAATCAGCCCGCGCGAACACTATAAACGCCCCGATTCTTCGGCCAAAGCCTCGACCTAAAGCCTTGCTGCTGAAGGTTTCACGTCGGCCGTCGGTAGCCCCGTCGGCAGTCATGAAGTGATTTGCCGGTTCCGCACAATGCAGCGCCGATGACAGTCCACAGGCCGGCCTGCGACAAGTTGACTCGCCCCTCGGCCGTCATGCCCGGCCTTGTGCCGGGCATCCCGCTGCCGCGCACCCCGTGCGTTTTTGAATCGAGATGGCCGGGACATTGGCGAGCGGAGCGACGCCGTTCTTCGAACGGCTATGCCCGGCCATGACGCAGCGAAGCCATGGTGGGGCCGTCAGTCGTAGAACAGGCTCGAGACCGATTCCTCGGACGCGGTGCGGCTGATGGCTTCGCCGATCAGCGTCGCAATCGACAGCACGCGGATATTGGGGGAGGCTTTGACCTCCTCGGTCGGCTGGATCGAATCGGTGATCACCAGCTCCTTGAGATTCGATTTGTTGATGCGGGCGACAGCGCCGCTGGAGAGCACGCCGTGGGTGATATAGCCGTAGACGGCGCTGGCGCCTTTCTCCAACAGCGCATCGGCGGCGTTCAGTAGCGTGCCGCCGGAATCCATAATGTCGTCGACCAGAAGGCAGATGCGGCCGTCAATTTCACCGATGACATTCGCCACCTCCGACTCGCCCGGCCGCTCGCGCCGTTTGTCGACAATGGCGAGCGGGGCATTGATGCGCTTGGCGAGCCCGCGGGCCCGCACCACGCCGCCGACATCGGGCGAAACCACCATGACGTCGGCGAGATTGAAGCGCTGCTTGATGTCACGCGCCATGACCGGCGAGGCGAAAAGATTGTCGGTCGGGATGTCGAAGAAGCCCTGGATTTGCCCGGCATGCAGATCGAGCGTCAGAACGCGGTCGGCGCCGGCGCGGGTAATGAGATTGGCGACGAGCTTGGCGGAGATCGGCGTACGCGACCCTGCTTTGCGGTCCTGGCGGGCATAGCCGTAATAGGGGATCACCGCCGTAATGCGCCGGGCCGAGGCGCGGCGCAGCGCATCGATGATGATCAGCAATTCCATCAGGTGGTCGTTGGCCGGATAGGACGTCGACTGAATGATAAAAACGTCGGCGCCGCGGACGTTTTCGTGAATCTCGACAAAGATCTCCATGTCGGCGAAACGGCGCACCACAGCCTTGGTCAGCGGCGTGCCGATATAAGCGCCGATACCTTCGGCGAGCGTCGGGTTGGAATTGCCGGCGACGAGCTTGATGGCCCCGTTGTTAGTCGCCATTGCGCTCTCCTGGACGCCGACGGTTCCGGCCAGAAACAACGCCCTGATACAAGCCACTCGCGGGACTGGCAACCTGAATCAGGGCCTTGTCCCCGCAGGATTTTTTGGTTTGGGGGTGCCTGTTGCGTACTTGGTAAATCACCGGCAAAGCGGATGGCGAATGGTGACTAGCGAAGGGCGAATGGAATGAGCCAGCCAATCCTTATTAGCTGTTCGCCAAAGCAATCGCGTTGATGTGCCGCCCGTAGTCGGCCTCGCCGCGGTGCGTCGTGCGGCGGAAGCTGAAAAACCGCGCCGGCTCGGCGTAGGTGCACAGCTGCAGGTCCTCGATCCGGCGGAGCCCGGCCCGGGTCAGCCGCGCGGCGATATAGCCGCCGAGATCGAAGTAAGCATGGCCGTTGCGCGCCGCCGGGCGGAAGAAACTTTCGGAGCCTTTATCCTCGTCGGCAAAGCGCGTGATGAGATCGGGACCGACTTCGTAATTGTCCTGCCGGATCATGGGACCGAGCGCGGCATGGATACGGCCGCGGTCGGCGCCGATCTGCTCCATCGCCACAATCGTCGCCTCGGCGATGCCGGCGAGCGCGCCGCGCCAGCCGGCGTGCGCCGCGCCGATCACCCGCGCCACCGGATCGGCGAGCAGGATCGGGCCGCAATCGGCGGTGCTGACGCCGATGGCAAGCCCTGAGGTGCGGGTGACGATGGCGTCGGCGCGCGGCCGCGCCTGCATCGGCCACGGCGTCTCGGCGACGACGACGTGGGGCGAATGGATTTGGTAGGCGGTGAGCAAACAATCCGGCGCGACGCTGAGCGCCGCCGCCATGCGCGCGCGATTCTCGGCGACGTGGCCGGCATCGTCGTGCGAGCCGATGCCGCCATTGAGACTGGCATAAAGGCCGTTCGAGACGCCGCCTGCGCGCGTGAAGAAAGCGTGGCGGATTCCGGGGAGCGTCAGCGTCGCGGCCTTTATCATCATCGCTGCTTCTGCCGTTATTTTTCGAACCCCGGCAGCACGCCGAATTTCGGGTCGGCGATCGCCAGCACCTTGAACAGCTCACCCATGCCTTTCGGTCCGGTTTCGGTCAGTCGCGCCATCGCGCCGTCGATCTCGGCGATCTTGTCAGGCAGCACCTGCGACTTGAGCATGGCGGCGCGCCTTTCGATGCCGAGCCGCAGCAAGAAGTCGCGCTGCGACAGCGGACCATGAATGCGCCCGCCGATGATTTCGGCGCTGTTCGCCAGCGTCGAGAAATCGACATGGGCGGTGAGATCGGCTTCGCCCGCCGCGCCCAGCGGGTCGGTGTAGGAATGGCCGACGACGGCTTGCAGGGTCTGGCCGAGACCCTGCCGCACGTGGCCATAGTCGATAATGAGCGCCACGCCGTCGGCGCGTGCGCGCCGCCCGAGCTCGAGCGCGATGGCGTCGGAGCGCCATTCGTAGATCGAGCCCTCAGGCGCCTGGCGCAATTCCCGCGGTAGCGTGGCGTCGAAATGCGGCAAGGGATCGCGGGCGGTGCCGATCGCAAGCTTGCCGCCTGGCGCGACCTCGACGACGCGCTCGTGCCAGCCACCGGCTTGTTTGACCGCCTGATGCACCGGCAGTGCGTCGATGAATTCGTTGGCGATGATGATGGCGGGCCCGCTGGGAATGTCGGTCAGCGCCGGATGCCATAGCACCGGCTCGCCGAGCCCTTGCAGCCGCCGCTGCTGCTCCGCCTGCAGCTTCGGGCTGATCTCCACCATATGCAGCACGATCGCGGTGTAGAAACTGCGCACCGTCTTGGCCGCGCGCAGTGCATCGATCATCAAAGTGCCGCGGCCGGGTCCGAGCTCGACAATGCGGACGTTTTCCGGCGCGCCCATTTGCTGCCAGACCGCGGCCATCCACAGCCCGATGAGTTCGCCAAACATCTGGCTGATCTCCGGCGCGGTGATGAAATCGCCGGCGGCGCCGATCGGATCGTGGCTGATGTAATAGCCGTATTGCGGGTGCGTCAGACAAAGCCGCATGTATTCGGCCAGCGGCATTGGTCCGGCGATCGCGATCAGGCGGCGGATTTCGGCTTCGAGCGGCGAGGGTGCGTCAGCCATTTTTTGCGATCGGTTGACGGCGAAGCGCCAAAGCGATGAGGCCGATGCCGGCCACGATCAGCGGAATGCACAGCAGCATCCCCATGGTGAGCCCGCCCGTGTTTCTGGTGAATTCTTGCAGCTGCGCATCGGGCTCGCGGAAGAATTCGCAAATCGTGCGGGCGACGCCGTAGCCGAGGAAGAACGCGCCGGTGACAAGACCCGGCCGCTTGAGCGCGCCGAGACGGACCATGACGCCGAGCACGATCAGCAGCACGAGGCCTTCGAGCATCGCCTCATAAAGCTGGCTCGGGTGACGCGGCAGCGGTCCGCCATTGGGAAACACCATCGCCCACGGCACGTCGGTCGGCCGGCCAAACAATTCGCCGTTGATGAAATTGGCGATCCGGCCAAGGAACAGGCCGATCGGCGAGACCGCGGTGGTGACATCGCCGAGCGACAGCATCGGCAAGCCGCGGCGCAGCGCAAACAGCACGGTGGCGACGACGCAGCCGAAGACGCCACCGTGAAATGACATGCCGCCGTTCCACAGTTCGAAAATCTGGATCGGATGCGCGGCGAACTGCGGAAGGTTATAGAACAGCACATAGCCGACGCGGCCGCCGACGATGATGCCAAGCGTGATCCAAATAATGAAATCGTCGAACTCCCCGACAGTGATCGGCGCCGGTCCGCCCCACAGTCGCTGCGACGCGATGATGGCGCGCGCATAGAACCAGCCGGCGATGATGCCGACGATATAGGCCAGCGCGTACCAGCGGATCGAGAACGGTCCGATCGAAAACAGCACCGGATTGATCGCGGGGTAGGGAATCACCGGCAGAACGAACATCGAGCCCTCCGAAAGCGGGCAAGCCATCCCTTTTAGAGTACGTCCTGATTCGATCGAATCGGGACGCGCTCCGGATTCTGTGATTAACGCATCTCCTGTCGGCAAACCGGTTCCCATCCTCGGATCGAGTCCGGCGACTGGCTTTGGCCGGGAGACTCGCCGACAACGCCGCTATTTCCGCCGCGGCCCATCTTGCGATGGGGCTGCACCATTGCCATTGTGTGGGGGGATGGCAAGCGGGCGCGTGATGCGCACACTTCCTTTCGGAGGCCAGCATGGTCCAGACGACGAACCGGTTCTTCGACGAAGTCGCGCGATTGATGAACGACGCCGCCGGCGTGGCGCAAGGCGTGCGGCGCGAGTTCGAGACGGTGTTCCGCGCCCAGGCCGAGCGGATTCTCCGCGAGCTGGCCGTGGTCCAGCGCGAAGAGTTCGAGGCGGTGAAGGACATGGCGCGGCTTGCCCGTGAGGAGAACGAGACGCTCAAGGCCCGGGTCGCGGCTTTGGAAGCGCGGCTCGCCGGCGGCAATACGGCTGCGCAAGCGTCGGCGCCACCTGCCGGGGGAACACACGGCACTTCGGGCGCAGAGCCGCCTCCGACCGGGTATTTCGCGTAACTAACGCCGGTTTCCGGCCTTCCTTGTTTTTACCGATCGCCGCCCGAGCGCGATGGCTTTTCTTCGAAACGCCATCCTGCTCCAGCCTTTTGTTTAAGCATGATCTTTTCCGAAAATCGGCTTCCACTTTTCGGGATCATGCTCTATAAGCGCGCCACCGCGGCCCACAGCACCCCTGGAGGCTGCCGCGGTGATCCAAAGACATGCTTCTAGGCTTCAACACGTCAAGCCTACACCGACGAGGATAAATCATGGCCACCGTCAATCTGATCAAGGCGGTGCCGCGTTCACAAGGCGGCAAGGGGGCCGCCCGGGCAGAACGTCGCGCCGGCCGGGTACCGGGAATCATCTATGGCGACGGCAAGCCGCCGCTGCCAATCTCGCTCGACTATAACGATCTGCGGCAGCGGATTTATGCCGGGCACTTTCTGACCACCATTCATGACGTCGAGATCGACGGCGTGAAGCACCGCGTCATTCCGCGCGACTTCCAGCTCGACGCCATCCGCGACCTGCCGCTGCACGTGGATTTCATGCGGCTCGGCGAGGGCGCGACGATCCGCGTCAACATCCCGATCCATGTCAAGAACGCCGACCAGTCGCCGGGCGTCAAGCGCGGCGGCACCGTGTCGATCGTCGCTCACACCATCGAAGTGCGCTGCCGCGCCGATGCCATTCCAACCAGCATCGAAGTCGATGTCGGCGGGCTCGACATCAATTATTCCAAGCACCTGAGTGACATCACGCTGCCGGAAGGCGTGCGCGTGGTCGCCAGCCGCGACATCACCTTGGTCACGGTGGTGCCGCCATCGGGCTATGCGGAAGAAATGAAAGCCGCGGCCGAGGCTGCCGCTGCCGCCGCTGCCGCTGCGGCCGCCGCTGCGGCCGCAGGTCCTGCGGCTACCGGCGCCCCTGGTGCTGCTCCGGGCGCGCCCGGTGCTGCGCCTGGCGCCGCACCAAGTGCTGCGCCCGCCGCCGGCGCCGCCGAGAAGAAGTGAGGTTGCGCTCCCGCATTGGACGACGCTCATGCTGCTCCTGGTGGGGCTCGGCAATCCGGGAGCACGCTATGTCGGCAACCGCCACAATGTCGGCTTCCTGACGCTGCAAGCCATCGCCCAGCGCCACGGCATCGGGCCGTGGCGCCGGCGTTTTGCCGGCGTCGCCTGCGAAGGACCGCTCGGTGGCGAACGCGCGCTGCTGCTTCTTCCCGGGACATTCATGAACGAATCCGGCCGCGCCGTCGCCGAGGCGGCGCAGTTCTATAAGCTCGCGCCGGCCGACGTCACCGTTTTCCACGACGAGATTGAGCTGCCGCCCGGCAAGGTGCGGGTCAAGGTCGGCGGCGGCATCGCCGGACACAATGGCCTGCGCTCGATCACCGCGCATATCGGCAACGATTACCGGCGGGTGCGGATCGGCGTCGGTCATCCGGGCGCCAAGGATCTAGTCGAGCACTATGTGCTGAGCGATTTTGCCAAGAGCGAACGCCCCTGGGTCGATGCGCTGATCGGCATCATCGCCGACAGCGTCGATCTGTTGGTTCAGGGCCAGGACGCGAGTTTTCAGAACAAGGTTCACCTTGCCATGCTCGCCAAGGGATTTGGCGACAAGTCGGATAAGGATACCGGCTTCGACAAAGATAACGGCGAAGCGTGAACCGCAATCAACAGGTGAAATAAGCTTCCATGGGATTCAAATGCGGCATCGTCGGCCTGCCGAATGTCGGCAAGTCGACGCTCTTCAATGCGTTGACGCAAACCGCAGCGGCGCAGGCGGCGAATTATCCGTTCTGCACCATCGAGCCGAATGTCGGCGAGGTGGCGGTGCCCGATCCACGGCTCGACACGCTGGCCAAGCTTGCCAAATCGGCGGCGATCGTGCCGACCCGGCTGACCTTCGTCGACATCGCCGGCCTCGTTCGCGGCGCCTCGAAAGGCGAGGGGCTCGGCAACCAGTTCCTCGCCAATATCCGCGAGGTCGATGCCATCGCGCATGTGGTGCGCTGCTTCGAGGATGCCGACGTCACTCATGTCGAGGGCCGCATCGATCCGATCGCCGACATCGAGACGGTCGAGACCGAATTGATGCTCGCCGATCTCGACAGTCTGGAGCGCCGGGTCGACGGTTTAAGCAAGAAGGCCAAGGGCGGCGACAAGGAGGCGAAGGAAGCGCTCGATCTGATCAACCGCGCGCTCGCCTTGTTGCGCGACGGCAAGCCGGCACGCCTCACTGAGCGCAAGCCCGAGGAGGAACGCGCATTTCATATGCTCGGCCTCCTAACCGCGCTGCCGGTGCTCTATGTCTGCAATGTCGACGAAGCCGCCGCGGCGGCTGGCAATGAATTTTCCCGCAAGGTCGAGACGCGGGCGAAAGAAGAGGGCGCGGCGAGCGTCGTCATTTCGGCCAAGATCGAAGCGGAAATTGCCGTGCTGTCGCGCGACGAGCGGAGCGAATACCTGGCCGCGGTCGGCCTGGAAGAGGCCGGGCTCGATCGGCTTATTCGCGCCGGCTACGCGCTCCTGCACCTTGTGACCTTCTTCACCGCCGGGCCCAAGGAAGCGCGTGCCTGGACCGTGACCGCGGGCGCCAAGGCGCCGCAGGCTGCCGGCGTCATCCACAGCGATTTCGAGCAAGGCTTCATCCGCGCCGAGACGATCGCTTACGACGATTACGTCGCCTGTGGCGGCGAAGCCGGCGCGCGTGATGCCGGCAAGATGCGGCTCGAAGGCAAGGATTATCTGGTCGCGGACGGCGACGTCATGCACTTCCGCTTCGCGACATAATCAGGAACCAGCAGTCGGTCATCAGTGATCACAAGAAGCGGAAGTTTAGTCTCCGAAACCTTGACTTGCTGACTACTGAACACTGATCACCTGATACCCGGTCTACTGATCCCTGAAACCGGATCCCTGATTCCTGATCGCGCCGAGATGCTCGTTGATGCGGAACACGATCAACACGAATTCGGCAATGATGCGCGATACGATCACGCCCATGCAGATGCCGAGCACGCTGGCGATCAGATAGATCATGCCGACGAACGGATTGTACGCCATGGTGACAAGCGACGACACCGCGCCGGCAAGGCCCAAAAGGACCGATATGACCACGGCCAGCCAGTAAAACACCTTGATGACGGTTGGGGTGACAAAACGCTCCCATTGGAACAAGTCGCCGATGCCGATGCCAAGCATGTTGGTCCCTCCGCGCGAACCAGAATATGTGCGAGTGCGCGATTTTAGGATCGATCACTTCAGATTGAATTAATTGATCCGTTTTCGGTTGAGCATGATCTCGCCAAAAAGGCTCGCTTTCAGCCGAATATGGCCCGCCGCGGCCTCACGCCGATCATGCACGAACGCCGAACCTGCGCTGCGTGAGACGCACACAGACTGCACCGCCGTGACTGGACCGGTCAATCAAGGAGGCCCGCGCCAGAAAGTATGGCGTCGACGCGTTGCATAGGCGTCATTTTTGCGGCGCTGGGAACAGGAATTATCTACCTAGCGCAGTCGAGAGTTAACGGCAGGAACGCCAGCCAAATCCGCGCGTTTTGTTCCAAGCTGGGATCGTTGGTCCGCAGCGACAGTGCACGGAGTTGTCGATGAGAAACAGTCTTTGGTTTATCGCGTTCGGCGTTGCGGTTCTGACCGGGTCGTCGGTCGCGAGCGCCCAGACGGTCGAAACCATCGTGACGCCCGCCCCGGGTCCAGCGGTGATCGCCCAGGCTCCGGTTGCGGTGCCGCCGTCCGGCGTTTTGTTGGCGCAGCCGGCGCCGCTCGTTGCCGCCACGCCGGTGGAAACCGTGGAAACGGTCAAGACCGTGCGGACCACGACTCCTGTGGTAAGACACCACGTCACGCGAACGCGAACGGCCGATCGTGTAACGACCGTCCGGACAACCACGGTGCAGCAGGTTGTGATGCCGCCGGCGACGGCGGCGTATGATGAGCTGCTGCAAGGGCCGCCGCTTTATGACGTCGCGGCGCCAGCGGCGCCGCCGCTGGTGGCCACGCAACCGATCGTGCCGGCCGTCGCACCCGTGGTCGGCGGAGTGGCGCCGATTGTCGCCGGCACCGCGCTGCCGCTTTACCGCTACGTCTACGAACCCGATCGC
>Ga0210395_10003893_pt1 | contig 11455 bp, 10 predicted proteins | sample IncBWH4OmetaG_FD_150861 | JGI IMG/M metagenome (GOLD analysis project Ga0210395, IMG submission 150861) | Forest soil microbial communities from Barre Woods Harvard Forest LTER site, Petersham, Massachusetts, United States - Inc-BW-H-4-O ...
GATCCTGATCTCGCCGGCGCTCGAGTTCGGACCGCTGTCGCCCGACGATTACAACGCGCTCGGGTGGGTGGACCGCATGCCGACGATGGCGATCACTGCCGTGCATTACGGGCGCTCGCGTGCGTTCGCCGCCGGGACGCCGCTCGAGGAGGTGCTCCCGGAGGCCGAGAGATTCGCCACCGGCGAGTACCTCACGCTGCTCGCGCGTGGTTCATCGATGGCGCGGGACGAACGCGAGCGGATCATCGCGCGGCTAGCCGACATGATCGGCCTCCCGGCGGACGTCGTCGCGCGGGCTGAGGGTCGCGTCGCCTTGGGGACGTTCACGCGCGAGCTGCTCCGCGACGAACGTAGGGTGCTCGGGCTGTACGACACGACGATCACCAGTACCGATCCATTCCCGGACCGCGAGGCGTTCGCCGGTCCTGACCCGACGCTCGCCGGCATCAGCCCCGCCTACACGACCGCGATCAACCGCCAACTCCGATCGGAGATCGGCGTGCAGACCGACCGGGAGTACGTGTTGCTCAGCTACGAGGTAAACGAGTTGTGGCGCAACGACGCGCCACAACACTTCTTCACGCCGCCCGTCGGTGCTACCGACGACTTGCGTTACGGGATGTCGCTAAACCCGCACACGCGAGCGTTCATCACACACGGCCGCTACGACCTGGTGACGCCGTACTACTCGACTGACCGGCTGCGCAACCTGATGCGGCTCGACCCGGCGATGGCCGACCGGTTGACGGTCCGCCATTTCGGCGGCGGCCACATGTTCTACGCCTGGGAGGACAGCCGGCGCGAGTTCTCCGCGGCGATCGCGGCGTTCGTGGCCGACGCCGACGAGACGTCGTAGTTCGCGTGGAGGACCACCCCGAGCAACTGCGACAGCGCGGTTTTGCCTGGCTTCGCGGCGAGTTGCTCGCGGAGCCCGAGCAGGCGCTCGAGGCCGCGAGCGCGCTCGTCATCAAGCGCAGCGCTCTGGATGACTCGGCGAAGCTGAACCTGATCGGGGAGTTCGTCCTCCCGCCGCCGGACGGGGACGACAGCCGTGATTTCCAGACCCTCCATTTCGATTTCGGGCTTCCCCTTGACCCGAAGGTCGCGCACGATGTGGGGCGCTACACCGCGCTGTACATCCCAGGTCGACTCGGCCCAGTGTCCGCCGTGACACGGCTTGTGCCGCTGGCCGGACTGCTGAGCCAGCGCCGCTGGCCATCGCAGTCCGAACTGGTGGCTCGCTTGACCGCCTACGGGAGGACGCACGGCGCGTGGAATGATGATCACGGCTACCTCGAAGGGAGCCTCGCGCGCGTCGTGGACGCCGTGGACGGCGTGCCCGTCCTTCCGAGCGTCAAGGTTGACGACGAATTTCTCTGCGGCATGGAGTTCGAGAGCCTCGACGCGGAGCTCGACTTCTTCGTGCGCCACTCGTTGACCGTCGCCGCGGTCGAGATAGAAGTCCCGCTGTCGCCCGGGGAGCTGCTGGTGTTCGACAATCTCGCTCTCGCACACGGGCGTCGCGGTACCAGACAACCGGGTGAACTGCACCAGTGGGTGTTCGGCGAGAGCCAGCCGGGTCTGGTGCGGCAACGAGAGCTACGAGACCACGTGCTGGCCGCTTTTCAGCACCGCTGCGCCCGGTGACGCCTGCGTGCGAGCGAGAATCGTGGCGCAGAGCAGGTCGATTGGGCATCATGCTCGATCGGGATGGACTCCACGCACGACTACGAGCGACCCGCCGGACGAACCTGGGCCAACGAGGCGATCCGCCGGATCGAAGCGGACGCCACACGCTCGGCGGACACGCACCTGCACGCCTTCCCGTTGCCCGCCGAGTGGGGGATCGACCTCTACCTCAAAGACGAGTCGGTACATCCCACCGGCTCGCTCAAGCATCGGCTCGCGCGGTCGCTGTTTCTCTACGGCCTGTGCAACGGCTGGATCGCGGAGGGCACGACGATCGTCGAGGCCTCGAGCGGGTCGACGGCCGTCTCCGAGGCGTACTTCGCCCGTTTTCTGGGCCTGCCGTTCATCGCGGTGATGCCGGCATCGACGAGCCCCGAGAAGATCGCTCTGATCGAGGCGGAGGGAGGGTCGTGTCATCTGGTCGACGAGCCGCAGACCGTCTACGACGAGGCGCGACGAGTGGCGGCCAAGCGCGACGGTCATTACCTGGATCAGTTCACGTACGCGGAGCGGGCCGTCGACTGGCTCGGCAACAACAACATCGCCGAGTCGATCTTCGAGCAGATGGCAATGGAGCGACATCCGGTCCCCTCGTGGATCGTCGTCGGCGCTGGAACCGGCGGCACCAGCGCCACGATCGGCCGACACGTGCGGTTCCGGCGCAGCACCACGCGGCTATGCGTCGTGGACCCCGAGCACTCGATCTTCTTCGCCACCTGGACCGGCGATCCGGAGGCGTTCACAGGCCTGCCGTCGCGGATCGAGGGCATCGGCCGTCAGCGAGTCGAGCCGTCGTTCATGCCCGATGTGATCGATCGGATGATCCAGGTCCCCGACGCCGCGTCGATCGCGACGATGCGCCTGGTCCGCCACGTGACCGGACGCAGCGTCGGCGGATCCACGGGGACGAATGTCTGGGGCGCTTTCCGACTCGCAGCCGAGATGCTCTCGCGCGGCGTGCAGGGGAGCATCGTGACCCTGATCTGCGACGGCGGAGAGCGCTACCGCGGGACCTACTACAGCGACGCATGGGTGCGCGAGCAGCAACTTGACCTGGCGCCGGACACGGCGGCGCTAGAGGGCTTTCTCAGCTCCGGGACCCTCGATGAGACCCCGTATCCGCCCTTGGCACGCGCTTCGGGAGCGACCCCGAGCGTCAGCCGGCGCGCGCGGGACCCTCTGGGCTAGGAGACCTCGACGATCGTCGCGCGGATCCGGTCGACGATCTCCGGCGGGACCTCCTCCATCCCGTGCGCATCGCGCGCATGCTGGGCGGCGCTGGCCAGGATCTCGTCCTCGGATTCCGCGCCGTAGCTCCAGCTGCATTCAGGGACGATGTTGCTGCACCGCCACTCTTTCATCTGCCCCTCCTGTTCGGGTCAGCCACCGCGCATCGTCCCGGTACGATCGCTCGGTGTGCCGCGTTGTCGCGTACCTGGGTGAGCCGATTTCGCTCGCACACGCGCTGTTCGAGACTGATAGCTCCCTCGTCCGTCAATCGTACAGCCCGCGAATGATGAACACTTTCCTCAACCTCGCCGGGTTCGGGATGGCAGCTTGGCAGCCCGGCTCGATCCGCGCCGACGAGCCGTTCGTCTACCGGACGACCTCGCTACCCGACTTCGATCCCAACCTCAACGCACTCGCCCAGAAGCTCGAGCCGACGTGTCTGCTGGCGCACGTCCGGGGCGTCACCCACGGCAACCGCGAGGGCGTGGGCCCGGCAAACCTGCATCCGTTCCGGTTTCCCGGCGCGAAGGTAGCGCTCGCCCACAACGGGCATCTGCGCGAATTCCCGCGGATGCGCTACGACCTCGTCGCCCACGTTGCGCCGGAACTCGCGGAGCGGATTCAGGGCACCACCGATTCGGAGTGGATCTACGCGCTCGTGCTCTCGATGCTCGATGACCCGTACGGAGCCCCCGAGCTCGACGAGCTCACCCATGCGACTGCATGCGCGCTGCGGGTACTACGCGATGTGCGCGAGCGCCGTGGGATCGACACCTCCTCGCCCGTGAATCTGTTCCTCACGACCGGCGAGGCGCTGGTCGCCACCCGCTTCTCTTTTGACTACGGCTGGTATCCGGCCGACAACATGATGCTGGAGACGGACCTGCCCTACGTCAGCCTGTGGTACACGGTCGGAGGCCGCTACGAAGGGAGCGACGGCGAATCGCGAATGGTCGGAGACGACGGCGAACACTCGCTGCTGATCGCCTCCGAGCCACTGACGGTCGACATCTCCACGTGGCTCGAGGTCCCGGAGTACTCGGTGATCGCGGCGCGGCGCACGCCGGACGGCCTGGACTACGAGATGCTCGACCTGGATGTCTGATCCCGAATGGGTCGCGTTCCTCGGCACCGTACCCCTGCTCGAGGGGCTGTCGGAAGCGGAGCTCGCCGAACTGGCGCACATCATGCGCCCGCGCACGCTCGCCGAGGGCGAGGTCCTGTGGCACGAGGGCCAGCATGCCAGGAGCATGGTGCTGATCGTCGACGGCAATGTGTCGGTCGCCAAGCGGCTGCCCGGTGACCGAGCGGTCGAGGTCGCCGGGCTGGGCCCTCGAGAAGCCCTCGGGGAGATCCCGCTGGTCGATGGAGGCGAGCACTCGGCGACGGTCCGCGCCACCGAGGCGACGACCGTCCTGGCGCTCAGCCGGCCCGATTTCGCAGCACTCGTCTCGCGCCGTCACCCGTCCGCCTTCGCGCTCAAGCGCCGAGTCGCGACGGTAGCCACCCAACGGCTACGCCAGACGTTCGGATCCCTCGCTGCCTCGCTCGGCGAGGAGGCCTGCGGCGACTCCGGCGCTGCGCCCGGACAAACGCCCGAGAAGCTCGAACTCTGTGGGCCGCCGGACAGCGCGTACATCCGCCGGATGGCGACGTTCCGTGACGTCGACGCGCTCGCACTGTGGGGATTCCTGACCGCCGGGCGCTACGCCTTCTGCCCGCGCGGTCACGTGCTCGCCGCCGAGGGTGCGTCACCGTCGGCGTGTTATCTGACAATCAACGGGGCGGTCGAAAAGGTGCTGATCCGCGGTGACCGGCGAATTCGTGTCGAGCTTGCCGGGCCGGGTCAGACCTTCGGCTACGAGGGACTGATAGACGGTCTCAATTCGCCTGTGACCGCGATCACGCGCGAGCGGTCGCTGCTGCTGGTGCTCACCGAGGAGTCGTTCGCGCGCCTCTTCGGAGGCGATACGGACGTCTCGCACGTATTCCTCGATGTGATCAATCGCAACCTCGCCGCGTCGCTTCGACAGGCGATGCGTCCCCAGGCACGCCTCGCCGTTCGCGCGTAGGTGCCCTTGCTTTGCGTACGCTTGGGGCGACATGAGAACCGTGTACGAGGCGGCCGGCGCCGGCGACGGGATGTTGCGCCTGGCGCACGCGTGGCACAGCCGGGTGATGGCCGACGAGATCGTCAGCCACGCCTTCAGCCACGGGTTTCATCCCCAACACAGCGAGCGGCTCGCGGCCTACTGGGGCGAGGCTCTCGGCGGTCCGACGACGTACTCGGACAGCTACGGTGACGAGACCGGCGTGGTACGGATGCACAGCGGCAACGGCCACCACGACGAGATGGACCGACGGGCGATCGCATGCTTTGACCATGCGCTGGGCGACGTCGGCCTGGCGGACGACGAGAGGTTGCGGACCACGCTGCACGACTACTTCGCGTGGGCGACGACGACGACGATGTCGCGCTATCACGAGTCCGCGGATGACGTACCCGCCGGCCTGCGGATCCCGCGCTGGTCGTGGGATGGCCTCGTCAGCACGACTGAGCGCTAAGACCGAGATCCGGTCGACGCCCGCGAATATGGGCGTACGCGCTCAGCGGCGCTCGCCGGTCGTGTCAGGGGCCACCCAGTGCGTAACCGTAGGCTGCCCGTCCCCGTCGGTCATCGCATCGATCTCCACGAGGCGTTGCTCGTCCCTGCGGCTGACACGTTCGTGCTGGCGCAGGTGCTCCTCCCAGGAGCCGACCATGAATTGCTCGAGCACGTGCTGGGGATCGGCCGAGTCGACCCACACGCGCCAGCTCACCGCGCCGGTGCGGCGCCGCGCGTAGCGGCCGGCCCGCAGCCGCTCGATCACCGCGCTCTCCATGCCCGGCTTCGGCCGATACTCGATCGTCACGAGCACCGGACCGCCGGGCGCCGTTTCCGTCACCAGGTGCGGGTCGGGCCAGTCACCCGCCGGCAGCAGCTCCTCGGGCTTGATCGCCTTGAACGGCATCAGCAGACCTACGCCCGCCACGAGCGCCAGCCCGGCGGCCGCCACGACGAGCGCCGAGCTGAGCCCGAGGTTCTGGGCGAGAACGCCGAACACGGCGGCCCCGAGGGCGCCGCCGCCCTGGAAGACGACCAGGTAGTACGACATGCCGCGCGCTTTGGCCCAGCCGGGCAGCGTCCCCTGGTACTGCGAGTTGAACGTCGACAGCACGAGAATCCACGCGATCCCGGCGATCAGAAGCGCCACGGCGGCGAGCGCGGCCACGCGCACATATGCGAGCGCCAGCGTGACCGCGGCCAGCACCAGCGTCGCGGCGGTCAAGACGATCGGCAGCGGGACGCGTCCCCGCACTCGAGGTAGTGCGGCCGCGCCCGCCACCGCACCGATCCCGACCGCGCCGAGCAGCAGGCCGTATCCGCCCGAGGCGAGCTTCAGGTGCGAGCGAGCGACCAGCGGCAGCAGCGCCCAGATCGAATTGGCAAACAGCATGAACAGGCCGGCGCGCAACAGGATGACCCGGAGCGCCGGGCTCGCCACGACGTAGCGAGCGCCCGCGCGCACCGCCGCGCCGACGTGCTCGGGGCCGGCAGCACTGACGGGCCGTGCCCGGCCTCGCCAGCGGGCCACGGCGCCGATCACCGGGATGAAGCTCAGCGCGTTGACGAAGAACAGCCAACCGGCGCTCGTCGCCGCGTAGAGCGCGCCGCCGATCGCCGGGCCGATTGCGCGGCTGAGGTTCTGGTTGACCGAGCCCAGCGCGATCGCCTGGGTCCGGTCCTCGGGCGCAACCAGCTCGGGCTGGAGCGTCTGCCACGTCGGAGACGTCAACGTCTGCCCGGCCCCGACGGCGAAGATGAGCGCCAGCAGAACGACCGGGGTCACGAGTCCGGCGAATGCGAGGCCTGCAAGGACTGCCGCCGCGGCGAGCATGAATAGCTGCGAGCCGATCAACAGCCGCCGGCGATCGACTACGTCACCCAGCGCCCCAGCGGGCACGGCGAGCAGCACGATCGGGAGTCCGGCCGCGGTCTGGATCAACGCCACCAGCGTGGCCGACGTGGTCAGCGTGAGCATCAGCTCCTGCGCTCCGACCGTCTGCATCCAGCCGCCGACGTTGCTCACGAACTGAGCTGACGCCATCCGGGCGAAATCGTGCGAGCGGAAGGGAGCCCACGCCGAGGTGCGGCGGACGGGCGTCTCGTCCGCGTGGTTTCCCGGGTCGTCCGGCGCCATCGCGCGCAATTATCTCCTCGTGCAGACGCACGACGCCCCCTCCTTCGCGGACATCCCGCGGCTGATCCGGACCCGCCTCCAGGACGGCGAGCGCGTGCTGCTGATCGTGCTCGACGCATTCGGCCGCCACCTGCTCGAGCGCCACCGCGATCACCCCCTGATCGAGCGCCTGCGAATCGAGCCGCTGCGCGCGCAATTTCCGACCACCACGACCGCCGAGATGACGACCCTGTTCTTCGACCAGCCGGTTCAGCGGCACGGACTGTATGAGTGGAACATCCTCGAGCCGTCACTGCAGCGGATCATCTGCCCGCTGCGATACACGCCCGCTGAGTCCAGGCGCGAGGGTGAGCTGGCCGGGCAACTGTCGGCCGCTGAGCTCGCCCCCGGCCCGACTCTCTACGAGCAGCTCGACGTGGAGTCGATCTTGCTGTTGCCCGCCGCGATCGCGGGCTCGCACTTTTCTCAGATGGCGTCACGCGGCGCGATCGTCGCCGCGTTCGCCGACCTCGGCGCCGGCCTCGAGCGCGCCACCAAAGCCCTCGCCGGATCCCGCTACCGCTACGCGATGCTCTACTGGGATGAGATCGACGCGACGGGCCACCGCTTTGGTCCCAGCTCAGCGGAGTTCGACGCTGCGTGCGTCCGGGCACTCGACGCCCTCTATGCGACGGCCACGTCAGCCTCCGGGAGGATGACCGTTCTGGTCACGGCCGACCATGGCCAAGTCGACGTCGACCCGACGAACGTCGCCTACCTCGACGACGTGTGGCCGGAATTGCCGAAGCATCTTGCCCACGCCCGGCCGGCCGGCTCACCGCGGGATGTCTTTCTGCACGTCGCTCCGGCCAGCCGGGAGCTCGTCAGGCGGGAGCTCACGGCTCGCCTCGCCGACCGCGCCGACGTGCGCTGGGCACCGGAACTGTTCACCGCCCCCGGGCCCAGGCTGCTCGCGCGGCTCGGGGATGTGGCGATTCTCCCGTCGGCCGGAGGACAGGCGTGGCTGCGGTCGGCCACCGGGAGCGAACGCAAGTTCCGCGGGCAGCACGGCGGGCTCGAGCCCGCCGAGACGGATGTCTACCTGGCCGAGGTTGCCGTGGCGTGACCCGGGCTTCCAGTCAGCCCGGCTGGAGATCGAGGCGCGTGCTTAGAGGAGTTCGGTGATCAGCTGGGCGGCGCGGGAAGCAGGACGAGCGCGAACAGCGTCAGGCCGCGTCCATCCGACGGGGATCATTCCAGAGTCGCAGCCACAGCACCAGGCGCGCCGCCGCCACCTGAGCCCGCCGGTTGGCCGCCCGTTGGCGATGAGGTCATCGCCTCCGGCGCGCTCAACTGAGGCTGGGGGCTGTAGCGGACAATCCCGAGCTGGTCACGCTCGGCACCGCACTGATCGCAGACCACGACCAGCCGCAGCTGACGTGCACGGCGACTGAAGCGCGTCGCCCCACTGTATGTCCCTGAGTGATCGCAGTCCATGATGTCTGACCGACTAACGGATCGGCAGCACCGAAATGCGCGCGGTGCTGATAAACGCCACCTGGCGTCTAACCCGGTATCCGGCAGACTGGCTCGATGGTCACTTTTGCGCTCGACGGCGGCTACTCGCTGCGCTGTCTCGAGGAGCGCGACGTCGCGAAGCTTCACGCGGTTGTCTTGGCCAACCGCGAGCACCTCGCGAGGTGGATGCCGTGGGCGAGAGAGCAGACCGAGCAACAGACGCTGGAGTTCATCCGAGCCACCCGCCGGCAGGTCGACCGAAATGACGGCTTCCAGACGGCGATCGTCGACGAGCTGGACCGGATCGTCGGCGTGATCGGTTTCCACGGCGTCCTGAGGAAAGACCTGTCGGCCGAGCTCGGATACTGGCTTGCGGCCGACACACAGGGTCGCGGCGTGATGACCGCCGCAGCGTCAACGCTCGTCGATCATGCGTTCTCGGCGCTGGAGCTCAACCGCGTTGAGATCCGCGTGGCGGTCGGCAATGCCCGCAGCCGGGCAATCCCCGAGCGACTCGGGTTCAAGCCCGAAGGAACACTGCGCGAGGCAGAGCGGGTCGGTGACCGCTACCACGACGTGGTCGTGTACGCGATGCTCGCGCGCGATTGGCGGTGAGGGCACGCGCGCGGGGCAACCCCCGCGCGCGTGCTCCGTCCCCGCGTGCCGCGGTCACAAGTGTCCGCGGCCTCGCCCCCGGGCGGACGCGCAGTGCCGAATCCGCACGCCCGCCCGTATGCGCCCCCTGGCTGGTCGGCGCGATCCCCCATGACACGCCGCACGAGCCCTCGGTGGGAGGTATCTCCCCCGGTCTAGCGCTCCCACCGGATCCCAGGTCATCCCGTGCGGGCGTTGCCTGGAGGGGAGCCTCTTGGCGCTCACGCGAACCCCCCCTGCCACGTGCCGCCGATGAGATGAAGCGCATCGCCAGTGCTTGCGCAGCTGACGTCGAAGAATTCAACCGGCCAATCGCGCAATTGCTGCTCGCCGAACCACATCGACCCCCGCCAGGTGCCATCCGGCTGCCTGGTCGAGTGAAACAGCCGGTGGTCGGAGCAGATCGCGATCAACCCGAGATCGTGTCCCACATGCGTGCAGGCCACGCCGAGCGCGAACCTGGGCACGACGCCATGCTGTTGCCCGCCGAGGACGCCGAAGTAGCGCTGCCAGGTCCCGTCCGGCCAGCGAATCGTGTGGTACAGCTCGCCGTTGCCACCGACGCCGACGAGGTGCAGGCTGCCACCCCAGACGGCCGCGCAGTCGACGGCGACGAATCGCGCCGGCGCGTCGTACAGCTGACCGAGGCTGCGGAACTGGTGCCAGTTCCCCTCGCCGTCGCGAGCCGTGTGATGGGCTTGGCCGCTCTGGTCGAGCGCCACCACGTGGAGAGTCTCGCCAGCGACCGCGCAGGAGACTGCGCCGAACTTCTCCGGGCCGCCCAGGAGCTCGCCGTCGATCACCTCGAAGTGGCCCTGCCAGCTTCCGTCGGGCAGGCGGACGGTGTGGTACGGGCGCGCATCGGAGCCAAGCCCGACCAGATGCAGCGCCCCCCGCCCGCCGCAGCAGGCGGCGGTGTAGAACTCTCTCGGCCCGCCTTCGATCCACTCGTCGCGTAGGCCCGCGAACGGCTGCCACTCCCCATCGTCGTCGCGAGAGGCGTGGTAGAGCTCGCCGTCGACGCCCACCCCGACGAGCATCAGCGTGCCGGCGACCTCGGCGCAGCCGGCGCCGACAAAGCCGGGCGGCGCCTCCTCTGACCCGCCGGCGCCGATCGGCCCGAAGTTCCGCCAACGGCCGTCGACGCTGCAGACCGCGTGATACAGCTGATCCGCGGCCGGGTTCAGCGGCTCAGGGGTTTTGGCGTAGCTCGTAATGGTGGTCATCGCGCGTCGTGGCGTTGCGTGGTAGGCACACTAAGCGCGCGCAGCCGCCGCCACAGCCCCCCCTGGGTGTTGCCCTCCACACCCCAAGGGCGCGAGGGTGCGGGGCCTAGCGGCCGGCGCCGGACGCCGAGCGCGCGGCGGACGTCAGCCGCCCGTTGCGCGCTGGCCAGGCTTCACTGAGCGCGCGGTCCTCGCCGCGACCGGCGGCCTGCTGGTGGGGAGCCGGCTCGCCGCCGTCCCAGGCGAGGCCGTCGGCGATCACCGGAAACACCTTGGCGGGAGCCTCACGCCCCCAGATGGTGTCGAGGTGACCGAACCCCGGCAGGCCGACAAAACAGGCCGGGCACTCGTGGAACTCCCGGATGAACCTTGCCGCCTTCTCCTGCCCCTGCCAGCGCCACATCCGGTTCTGGTCGCCGGCGATGAACGTGAACCGGGGCCGCTGATCGGGGGGTGACAGCTGCTTGGGTCTCGCCAGGTAGTTGGCAGGCCAGGCGGGATCACGCGGCTGAGCGGGCACGATGTGGCCGTAGCGGCTGCTCTCGCAGATCTGATCGATGAAGCTCATCGGCGTCGCGCCCAGCTCGCGCGCCGACCACTCATGGACATCGGGGTCGAGCCAGTCGCGCCCCTCCGCATCCTTGTGGAGCAGCAGCGTGTCCCAGCCGGATCCGTACATGAAGTTCGCCACCTGGCAGGGCGGATTGCCGCACGGACGCTCCGTGTACTTCGCCACGACCCCGAACAGCGAGCCGATCGGGGTGTCGGACCGCAGCCCCCACTGCGCGTCCATCCACGGCATCGCCAGATCCACGATCGGTCGGGCGACGCGCTGCTTGAGCCAGGTGGCCCACCGGACCTCGGGGAACAGCGACACCGCGCTCGAGATCACGTGCGAGACCTTGCCGTCGAGGTAT
>Ga0210395_10003897_pt1 | contig 11453 bp, 9 predicted proteins | sample IncBWH4OmetaG_FD_150861 | JGI IMG/M metagenome (GOLD analysis project Ga0210395, IMG submission 150861) | Forest soil microbial communities from Barre Woods Harvard Forest LTER site, Petersham, Massachusetts, United States - Inc-BW-H-4-O ...
CTCGCTATATTGCGCGCTTCCCCGGAGGGATGGCCGAGTGGCTGAAGGCGCACGCTTGGAAAGCGTGTATACGGGCAACCGTATCGTGGGTTCGAATCCCACTCCCTCCGCCAGGCCGCCGCTTGGGGCCATCGTCGACCTGTTATAAGACGATTTGCCGCGTAGACCGCACTGCGTTGGTTGCTCGTAGTGGCTGAAGCCCGGATATCGAACTTGGGAGGGAAAAATGGGACTGCCTGGATTGGCGGGTGCCGAGCACATCGGCATAACGGTGCCGGATCTCGAGGCGGCGACGGGCTTTTTCGTCGATGTTATTGGCTGCAAGGTCGTATTCGAAATCGGCCCTTTCGCGTCGGACGATGACTGGATGCAACAACACCTCGGCGTGGATCCGCGATCGAGGATCAACAAGCTGCGGATGTTGAAATGCGCGAATGGTCCGGCGATCGAATTGTTCGAATATGACGTCAAGGATCAAAGGAAGGCGCTTCCGAAGAACAGCGACGTCGGCGGCCACCATGTCGGCTTTTACGTCAGCGATCTCGACGCCGCGGTCGCGCACCTGCGGCGACACGGGGTGCAGGTGCTGGGCGAACCGACCTCGATGAGCGAAGGACCGTCGGCTGGGCTTCGATGGGTGTATTTCGTCTCGCCGTGGGGAATGACGATGGAGCTCGTCTCTTATCCGAAGGGCATGGCCTATGAGGCCAGCACCAAGGACATCCTCTGGAGACCGGCTGAGCTCTAATTTCGTTGCACAGGCTTGTTTGGCCCGGCGCGGGCCGGGCCTATGCCGGCGGCGGCCGGATAATTCCGCGACAGCGGATCATTGCAGAATCATGCCGCCGTCGATCATCAGAACCTGGCCGGTCATGTAATCGGAAGCTGGCGACGCCAAGAATCTGACCGTGCCGACGACGTCATCCGGCTCCGCGACCCGACCGAGCAGGATCGATCCGGAAAAATTCTCCATCGCCTCACCGGGCGCGGAGCTCGCGCCCATCGCCATGAGGTCCTTGTCGAGTTGCTCCCACAGCGGCGTGGTGACCACTCCCGGAGCAAAGGCATTGACGGTGATGCCTTTGGCGGCAAGCGCTCGCGCGCCGGCGTGCGTGAGCGCGACGACCGCGAATTTGCTGGCGCAATAGGGAGCGAAGTCGGCGTAGCCGGTCCGGCCCGCAATCGATGCTGTGTTGATGATTTTGCCTTTGGTTCCGGCGGCTATCATCGCTTTGGCGGCTTCCTGGATACCGATCATCACCCCGAGCGCGTTCACATCCATGATCCTGTGCCAGATCGCTTCGCTCGCTTCGAGGAACGGTTCCGGTTTGTTGAAGCCGGCGTTGTTCACCATCACCTTGATCGAGCCGAATTGGCGCGTACACGCTTCGATGGCGGCGCTGACCGATGCCCGGTCCGTCACGTCGACGCGCTGGAAGATCGCCCGGCCTTGACTTGCAGCGGCAATCTCCTTGGCGGCTGCGCAGCCATTCGCCTCGTCGAGATCGGCGACCACGACTGAAAATCCGTCTTTGGCGAGTGCAGCGGCGATCGCCCGTCCGATGCCGCTCGCCGCACCCGTCACAACCGCGCCATCGCCTTGATCTGATGCCATGGTTTGTTGCCTCCGGCGCGGCGCCGCTTACGCTGGGTTGGTCAGAGTCACCTTGATGCACTCCTTCGGATTTTTTCCGAATTCGAAGGCTTCGACGCCTTTGGTGAGGTCGAAGAAGTGCGTCTGGATTGGCGAAAGATCAAGCTTGGTGCGGGCGAGGAAGCGCAGGGCTGCCGGCCAAACGCCGGGCGAGCCAATCGTGCCCTTGATGGTGAGCGACTTGCCCTGAATCTTGCCGAGTTCGACCGGAATCTTGCGCCCGATGCTGATGCCCACAAAGGTAACGCGCCCGCCGATGCGCGCATAGTCCAGCACCGACGCCAAAGAGGAGTCGTGGCCCGAAGCCTCGATGACCAGATCGGCGCCCTTACCGCCGGTCAGCTCGAGCACTTTCGCGACCGCATCACCGGCGGCGGGATCAATCGTCGTGGCGATGCCGATTTTCTCAGCCGCTGCGCGACGCATCGGCAGCGGATCGACCAAGATCACGCGCGCGCCCATGCCAAGCGCGGCCGACGCCGCGCACAGGCCGATGTTGCCGCCGCCGGAGACGACCACGGTTTCGGACGCATTGGTGCGGCCGTTTGCCTCGATGGCGTAATAGCCACAGGTGAACGGCTCGATCAGCGCGCCGGTCTGGAAGCTCATCGCATCGGGCAGCTTGTGCAGCCATTCGGGGCGCGCTTTGAACAGCTGCGAATAGGCGCCATCGATGCTGAAGCCGAAATGATCGATCTTGTCGCCGCTCTCGATGACGCATTCGCCGACCACGCGGTCGCCGGATTTAAGGCCGCCGACGGCCTTGCCGGTTTCGACGATCTCGCCCGACCATTCGTGGCCAGGCGTCACCGGATAGGCGATGGGGATGATGTACTTGCCGCTATAGAGCTCGTAGTCCGAGTGGCAGATGCCGACCGCGCGCATGCGCACGAGAACCTCATCAGCTGCGATCGCCGGCGTTGACAAGTCCTTGACCCGAAGTTGGCCCGGCTTGTTGATGACCAATGCCTTCATGTCCGATCTCCTTTGCAGATGTCGGCGGCGGCATGTCACGCCACCGCGACGAGTACCTTCATCTGGTTGCCGGTAGGGTCGAGCAGGGTCTTGAAACCCTTTTCAACAACGTCGTCGGCCTTGATCTGCGCCGATATGATCTTGTGCACCGGATAGGCACCGCGCTCCACCATGCCGATGATCCGCGGCCACATCGTTATGTGGTAGCACCAAGTCGCTTCGACGCTGATGTCCTTCAAAGCCCATAGCGCCGGATCGACGCTGGCCTTCTTCACATGCAGGCCGACCTGGGCGACCGTGCCGTGGTTGCGCACCGCCTCGCAGCAGTTGTTCAGACCTGCTTCGGTGCCCGAGCATTCGATGGCCGAGTCGACCCCAACGCCTTCTTCGGTTTCCTCGCGCAGCATCTCCACCACGTTGACGGATTTCGGATCGACCACCCGCGTGGCCACGCCCAACGCTTCCATCTGCTTGCGCCGATTTGGATTAGGCTCGCTGACAAAGATCTTCGAGGCACCCAAAGCCGCGGACGCAAGCGCGCAAAGCGCTCCGATCGGTCCGGCCCCGGTGATCAGCACTGTGCTGCCACCACCGACCTTCGCGCGCTCGACACCGTAGAGCGCCACCGCCGCCGGCTCGATCAGCGCCCCTTGCTCGTCGGTGACGCTGTCGGGCAGCGTGTTGGCGTTGTAGTCGTTGATGACCGCGTATTCGCCCATGCCGCCCCAGGCCCACGACAAACCGATGCAGCCCATCCTTGGGCTCAGATGGTTGAGACCGCGCCGGCTGTAATAGTCGTCAAGCGGCATCACCAGCGGCTGGATCGAGACGCGGTCTCCATTGCGGACGCGGGTCACGTCCTTGCCGACTTCGACGACTTCAGCCGAGAATTCGTGACCGAGGATCTGCGGCAGCGTGGCCCCGGTGAACTGATGCTTGTTGATCGGAGTGACAATAGGGCCGGTTGCATATTCATGGAGGTCGGTGCCGCAGATGCCGCACACCTTCGGTTTGATCATGATCTGCTTCGGTCCTGGACCCGACGGCGCCGCGACCTGCTCGACCCTGATATCCTCCTTGCCGTAGTAGCGAACCGCTTTCATTCGGCTCTTCCTTTTGCTTCCTCGCCGGATTGCTCTGTTTGACCATCAAGCGCCGATTTGAATTGTCCCGGCACCTCACGCCCCCGAGCTTCGGCGGAATGTTGAATAGATGAGGGCCGCACTGACGATGAGCGCGCCCTGGAATGCATACTGATAGGTCTCGGTGAATCCGAGGAAGGAAACAGCGTTCAAGACTTCGGTCAGCAGCACGGCACCCAGCACCGTGCCGATGAATGTGCCACGGCCGCCGCGGAGGCTTGTCCCGCCAAGAACCACCGCGGTGATGCTCGAGAGCGTGTAGTTTACTCCCTGCCGGGGGTCGCCGACGCCGATTTGCGACATCAGCATCACGGCGCCGATCGCCGTCAGCAGCGAGCAGGAAATGTAGCCGAGCAGAAAGGTGCCATCGACCCAAACGCCCACCCGGCGTGCAGATTCTTCATTCGAACCGGTTGCCCGTAGCCGCCAGCCAAGTCTCGTCTTGCGCAGCAGGTATTCACCCGCGACGGCCATCGCGACCAAGACGATGAACGCCACAGGGATAGGGCCGAACTGCGAGGTGATAATCTCCACGACGTTCGCGTTGATATAACCGCCTGGATGGTCGCGAAGAAGGAAGCTCATGCCTTGCAGGCCAATGTACATGGCCAGCGTTGCCGCGATCGGCGTGAAATTGGCGAAGCGAATGAGAACTCCGTTGATCCCGCCGACGATGAACGCCCCTAAAAATATCAAGACAAAACCAGCCGCGATCATGAGCGCGGATTTGTCATCGTTGATGAAGAACGACGCCACCACGACCAGAAATCCGGACAGTGGGCCGACCGACAGGTCGATCGCTCCAAGCAACAGTGCGATGGTCTGCCCGAGCGCAATGAAGCCCAAGGCGGTGGCCAAAGACAGAATGTTGTTGATGTTGAATGCGGAGATGAAATTGGCGTTTTGGCTAAAGACATAAAGCCCCAGCAAAATGGTCACGAGCGCGACAGGAACCGCGGGCGCGATGTCCGATTGCAGGAAATGGCGCAGGCCCCCCATGGTGGAGCGGGCCCTTTCCTGCACGCCGCCGCTGCGTCCATGCGCAGTGGCGCTCACGGCCGCCGCAACGATCCGGGCTTCTGAAACGTCGGCTCCGGTCAGAGTGGCGACGGCGCGCCCACGTGACAGGACGACAACCTTGTCGCACAATCCCTCGAGTTCGGCCGCGTCCGACGAGTTCACCACCACCGGCGTGCCTGAACTCGATACCTCGCGCAGAATACGGTAGATTTCAGAGCGCGCGCCGACGTCGACACCCTGCGTAGGCTCGTCGGCGACGATCAGGTCCGGCTCCGACAGCAGCGCACGCGACATCACGACTTTTTGCTGATTTCCGCCTGAGAGCGAAAGGATCGGCGCTTCGATGCTCGGCGTCTTGACGGCGAGCGAGCTGAATGTCGCGCTGACTTTTTGCAGCTCCGTCCTCCAGCTCATAATGCCGACCGTGGAGAACCTGTGGAGCGCGGCAAACGACGCGTTTTCACGTACCGTGAGGCCGGCGGCCAAGCCTTCCGCGTGCCTGTCCGAAGGCATGAAAGCGGCCTGTTGCAGAAGCTCTTTGGGTTTTAGGGAGCGACCTTGAAGGTTGATGGCCCCTTCGGACCGCTGAAGGCCGGCCAGCGCCCGCATCAATTGCGACTGGCCGTTGCCTTCCACACCGGCAACGCCGACGATCTGCCCCCGCGCCACGTCGAATGATATGTCGTGAAATCCTCCGCCGCTCAGCGATTTCACCGAAAAGATCACGTCGTTCGATCCGTCGGCGCACTTCGGCGGGAATGCCGATCCGAGCATCCGGCCGACGATCATGCCCAGGAGTTCGGAATCGCCGATCTCATCGACCAGTCCTTCACCCCGGACCCGCCCGTCGCGAAGCACGGTGACTCGGTGCGCGATTTGGCGAAGCTCCGCGAGCCGGTGCGTGATGTAGATCACCGAGGTTCCGCTCTTGACGACGCCGCGAATGCGCTCGAACAGCATCTCGGTCGAATCTTGGTCGAGCGACGCGGTGGGCTCGTCCAGCAACAGAATCTTTGGCTTGATTGCCAAAGCCTTGGCGATTTCGAGCAGATGCTTCTGCGCCACCGTCAGCGCAACGGCGCGCGTGCGCAGCGGAACTTGCAAGCCAACCGCATCCAACGTCTCCGCGGCGGCGATCTGTGCGACCTTTCCGGCGAACACCGATGCGGGCAAAGCCACCTGAAGATTTTCAAGGACGGAAAGATCGTCGAGGATGGCGGGATGTTGAAATGAGATTGAAATGCCCAAAGAAGCGGCAATCTCCGGCGACATGTTGGCAATCCGGCGGTCGCCAAGCCAGATCTCGCCCAATTCCGGCTGCACGGCGCCGGAAATGATGTTCATCAGGGTCGATTTGCCGGCGCCATTCTCTCCGAGGATCGCGTGAACTTCGCCGGCATAGAACTCGACGCTCACATCGCGCAGCGCGGGGACGCCTGAGTAAAATTTTGAAATGTTCGACAAACGGATCGTCGCGTCGCCATGCGGCGACGCGGGCGCTGTCAGAGGTCTCTTGCTATAAGCATTCACGACGAAAGCCGAATCGCGCATTTGCGAAGCAGGTCGTGCCCCGGGGGGTTGTTTGCCTGCGGGGCACGCACGAGGCTACTTGGTGCTGACCGCTTTAGCTTGATCGTCCGGTGACAGCTGCGCCGACAAATAGATCTGACCGGGCAGATCCTTGCGGCACTGGACCGGGTGTGGCTTGCCGGTCACGGAATTTTCGAAGACAGGGCCCTTGAAGATTTCCTCTTCAGGCGGCTTGCCACCCGTCGCAGCCGCGACCGCCCATTGCACGGCCAGGCGAACGTTGTCGTTTTCAGTTGAGACGGTGAATAGCTTGAAGTCCGGGTTGTCCTGGTGGACCTCGGTCCAGAAACAACCCAGTGAATTGCCGTCAGATGTGGCAAGCGCCGGGATCGACCGACCGGATTGCTTGAATAACGGGAGCGCACCGACCAACGACGGCCCGAAATCGGAAACGATGACGTCGATCTTGTTGTTCTTCGCGATCTCGGCGGTCAGAACTTTTTGCGTCAGCGCCGGATCCCAGTTCGTCACATCGAAGGGCTCGGGGTTGAGGAACCTATATTCGGGCCCCAGCACGGACTTCAGCCCGGCAAGCTCGTCAAGACCCTGGCTGTTGCCCGCAGGGCCGCTCAGGAACAGAAGGTTGCCGCCGTTGGGCAGCACGCCTTTGATCCAGTTGCCCCAGTTCATTCCGTCGTTCTTGAAATCGGTGCCGATGAACTTGGTGTAGTTCACGCCGGCCTTGCCACCGGCTTCGACGCGGTACGGTACGATGACCTTACCCGATTTGTAGACGCTCGTGATGGCGGGAAGCATCGCCGGTCCGGCATCAGGGAAGACCACCAGGGCATCGATGCCCTTGGCGGCCATCGCCTTGATGTCGGAAATCGACTTTTGGGTGTCACCCTGACCGTCGGCATATTCATACTTGGTGATGCTGGGGCACTTGAGGGCTTCTTCCTTGCCGGAAGCAGTCGTCACTTGGCGCCAGCTGTTGCCTCCGTAGCCGTCGAGCAAGGCGAGAGTTGCTTTCTTTGGTCCGCACCATGAAGGCGTTTCGGCCTTGGCCAAATTGGAGCAGCCAAGCGCCATGAGCGTCGCCGCGGCGAGCGCTAGTTTTCGTTCAGCCGACAACTTCATTTTTCCCTCCTCTAGAGTTGGCTTTAGTTTGCTTGACCACGTTTACCGTCCATCGGACGGAATAAACGCCGATACCAAAACCCAGAGCCAAGGCCTGGATGATGGTCTGAGCCGAATACGGCACACCAACTGCGAGTGCGAATTGGCTCAACTGGTTAAGGAAGAGCGCGGCGATGACGGTCGAAATCGGAAAACCACGACCACCAAGCAGCGACGTTCCGCCAAGAACGACAACAGCGACCGAAGGCAGGAGCAGAGAATCGCCTTGGAACGCCGTCGGTTCGCGGGTGATGCCAGCCACCAGCACGCCGGCCATGCAGTAGAGAAGCTGGGCGTACACATAGGCCAGGAGTTGATGGAGCTGCACGCGAAGTCCCACGGCACGGGTCGCCGCCGGATTGGCGCCGATCGCTTCGAAGCGCCTTCCGGTCACGGTCTTTTTCAGGATGAATGAGACCAGGAGCAACGCGGCCAACGCGAAATAGACCGCGTTTGGAAGCCCGCATGCTTGGCCGCCGGCGATCGCCGCCAACAAAGTGGTCGTCGTTTTGGGCACGCCGCCTGAAACAGCAAACACAGCCCCATAGAGCAGAGCGTTCACACCGATGGTGGCGACGATGGCATTGAGTCTAAACAGGCTGACCAGGATCCCGTTCATCAGGCCGGCCAAAACCGCGCACGTGATCGCAATTAGGATGCCCGGGAGCAGCAGGGCGTTGTCTCCCTGCGGATAATGAGTCGATATGACGACGGCAAGCGAGACGCCTCCCGCCAGCGAAAGGTCGAAGCCTCCCTGTTGAACCACCAGCAGCTGGCCCAGGCCGACAATTGCAATGATTGCTGCGAAGGGCAGGCTTCCCGACAAGGCGCCCCAAGTTACGCTCGAGGGGGCGAACAAAAGGCAGGCGAGGATCAGAGCGAGCGTGGAGATGACGACCGTCACAAAGCTTCTTGCGTGCGGCACGGGAAACATGTGCCGTAGTTGCGGCAAGACCATTGTTGGGTTGACGGTCTGGTTCATTCCCCGGGGCCTCCTAGGGGAAGAACCTTGGCCGTACGGAGCATGTCGAAGGCGTCCGCGAACGACCGCACCGAGTTTTGGTAGGCCGTGAAGCCCATGTCCCGGCTCTTGGTCATGTCGTTGAAGTTCTCAATGACCCGCCCAAGGTCGGCATCGCTGTGCCACCATGAAGCAACCCCATTGAGAGGGTTCTTCTGCAAAGCGTGCTTCGTGACGATCTTGTCCCAGACCGGCTCCATGCCGGCCATTTGTTGTTCCAACGGTTGCGCGTGGCCGGGATATTCGGCGGCATCGACCCCCAGATGTTCGGCAAGCTTCGGCCACATCCAGTTCCAGCGAAACACTTCGCCATTGACGATGTTGAAGGCGTTGTTTTGGGCCGCGGGCTTCGTCGCGGCCCAGAGCAGGTGCTTGGCGATGATGCGACCGTCGGTGATATCCACGACCGCGTCGTACTGCTGTGGCGAACCTGGAAAAACGAAGGGGCGTCCCGTTTCCTTGCAGATCGCCGCATAGGCCCCGAGCGTGGCCGCCATATTCATTTGGTTGCCGACCGCGTAGCCGATGAGCGTATGCGGGCGGTGAACTGACCAGGTGAAGCCCTGCCTTTGCGCGGCCGCAAACACTTCGTCTTCCTGATCGTCGTAGAAATTCTGATACGGAAGGCGGGCCTGCTCCTCGCGGAACGGCGTCATCACCTCGGTTTTGCCGTACGCCTCAAACGGGCCCATGTAGTGCTTGGCGCCGGTGACCAGGGCGACATGCTTGATGTTTTTGCCTTCGACCGCATGCAACAAATTGCGCACCATGCCCGCATTCACGCGGCAGTTCTCGGCCTCCGTGGGCTGGCGCAGCCATGCGCTGATGAAGACATCCGTGACATCGGCATGCTTGAGCGCGGCCTTCAGGTCCTCGCCGACTTGCAGGTCCACGGCAACGTGCTCTACGCCTTTTGGCAGATCATGCTTGCGGCGGGAAATTCCGGTGACCCTCCAGCCCTCGGTCGCGATCAAATGCTCAGCGAGATGGCGGCCAACAATGCCGGAAACACCGGCGATCAGCGCATGGCGATCCGTTGGCTCAGTATTTTTGCTCACCGCGTGACGACCTTGATTGTCTTGCGTGGTCCGGATCAAAGCTGCACCACAGCGCCATCTCTGGCGGCCGACCTGACGGTGGCTTCAAGAATGGTGATGTTGTTGACGAGGTCTTCTCCCGTGATGGGATAAGACGCCTCACCGCGGATGGCGCGGGCGAACGCGACGAGATTGTCTTTGACAGGCTCCGCCGGCGGAACTTCCGTAACGGTGATCGGACCACCGGCCATCGCGGAGGTTACGACCCAGCCGGCGGGCGCTTCGACATGCGCCTTGTCTCGAATATCGATCCAGCCTCGCGAACCGTAAACCGCAAAGCGCGAGACGAACGGCATGGCAAGTGACGCAGACACATAAGCCGTGCCCCCGCCACGAAAACGGATATGCACGCTGATGGTGTCGCCTTGCGGAATCTGGGACGAGAGGCTTTCGCATGAAACGCGTACATCACGGGCTCGGCCGAGAAGAGCCGTGGCGAGGTCGGTCAGATGAATGCCCGTCGCCGTCATGCCTCCGACGGGCGCTTCCGATTCACTCAATCGCCAATTGCCTGGATGGAGCGCAGTGAACTTGTCATGACTGAAATTGCCTTCGACTTGTTGGATTCGTCCGAGCTCTCCTGACCGTGCCATGGCCAGCATTTGGGCCACCGGCGGTTCCCAACGCTTCTCATGACCAGTGCCGAGGACAAGTTCTTTTTTGGCGCAGGCCTCGACGGCAGCTTCGGCGTCTTTCTTGGTCAAGGCCAAGGGCTTCTCACAGAAGATGTGTTTCTTCGCGCGAACAGCGCGCTTGATCTGATCGGCGTGAAGCGAATGCGGCGTGGCGAGGATAATCGCCTCCACACCGGGGTGCCGGAGAGCATCCGTGTCGCTGCCGTAGTGCTCAAAGCCGTTGGCTTCGGCAAATTCCTTCCCTGCTGGATTGGGCTCGGCGGCGCAGACGATTTCGATATCGTCTTTGGCCGTCTGCAGCACGACGGTCATCTTCTTGCCCCACCAGCCGAGGCCGACCATCGCGACTTTGACGGGTCCGCACTTATTCGTTTTCAAGATCTCAACCTGCGCAGGTTTCGATCTCGAACTGGGCCGACTGCCACTCTGCCTTCACGATACTCACTCCCCTCCCTGACGCGGCTCCTTTGCCCGGCGAACGGATCGCGCGAGTTTTGACCGCTTGTGCTTTTTTGAGGTGCGGAGCAGCGCACCACCGGACCCGGAAAAAACGCTAATCCGGGGTGCGCCAGTCGAAAATAGCTCAAATTTTCCCATCACTGGGGAATTGCATGCCCCAATCGCACCGCTATCCTCGTGCGGTTGAAACGCCGATGCGGAGCTACGGCAATGACAATCGAACGAATGAGGGACATTCAGGCATTTGTTCACGTCGCCGAGGCAAAGAGCTTTACCGCGGCGGCGGAGCGGCTCGCTCTATCGAGGTCGGCGGTAGGTAAAAGCATCGTGCGGCTCGAGGATCGGCTTGGCGTACGCCTGTTGCAGCGCACGACCCGAAGCGTCTCCCTCACCAGCGAAGGAGCCGTTTTTCACGAACGCTGTACTCGCATCCTCGCCGACCTCGACGAGGCGGAGATGTCGATGTTGAGTCACTCGCAAGCCCCGCGTGGCCGCTTGCGTTTGGAGTTGCCGGTCTCGTTCGGCCGGTTGCATGTGCTGCCAATCGTAAATCAATTCATGAGCAAATGGCCCGAGATCTCCGTAAACGTCTCCTTCAGTGATCGATTTGTAGATCTGATAGACGAGGGCGTCGACCTGGCCATCAGACTCGGCGGGAGCGACGACAGCCGGTTGATGACGCGATTGCTGGCGCCTCACCATCTCGTCACCTGTGCCTCACCGGGCTATCTAAAAATTCAC
>Ga0210395_10003899_pt1 | contig 11452 bp, 7 predicted proteins | sample IncBWH4OmetaG_FD_150861 | JGI IMG/M metagenome (GOLD analysis project Ga0210395, IMG submission 150861) | Forest soil microbial communities from Barre Woods Harvard Forest LTER site, Petersham, Massachusetts, United States - Inc-BW-H-4-O ...
CGGGGGCTATCGCTCCGCCTTGAAACCCACCGCCCGATCCGTGGAAGCCGCCAGCTGGACCGCGTGCATATCCGCGACCGCCGACGAAACCGCGACCACCAGCAAACCCGCGACCATAACCATAGCCGCCCCGTCCGTAGCCCCAACCCCCGCGACCATAGTAGCCATGACCCCAACCACCCCAACCCCAACCGCGTCCCCAGCCATACCACGGGCCGGCGCCAATAAACACACCACCCGCAAACCAGCTAGGTCCGTAATAGCCGTAGGGCGCGCAAGCATAAGGATAATATCCGTAGTAGCCGTAGGCGCACACCGGCGCTGCTCCAATGTAGCCCGGCCCAACTCCCACGCCCACCGCGACCTGCGCCTGCGAGTACGCCAGGGGCAGCATCAGAACCGCGACCAAAGCCAAATATTTCATGTACCGCATTTGATCCCCCTTGTTTCAGATCCGCTGCCTTAGCCAGCACGTTCACCGGATCTGCCAGGTTCTTCCGGATTTTATGCAATCGGAAGCGCCTATCTATTTGAACTCCGATCGCGGAAAAAAGTTGCAGTTCCTGCAGTGGCTGATTTCGGCCACCCCGCCTAAATTCAACCACTTGCGAGCGCGACGGTCCGGAAACTCGTTATACCCCTACCAAAGCGTCGCTGGGCTCATACTCCACGATGTAACCCGCCACCGCGCTCGCGGCGACCGTCAACGGCGAAGCCAGATACATCTGCCCCGGACCACTTCGGCCGGGGAAGTTGCGGTTCTGTGCGCTGATCACCACCTGATCGAGACGAGTCGAAACTCCCGGCCCCGCGTTGATGCATGCGCCGCAACTGGGCTCGATCACGATCGCACCAGCTTTCTGAAACACATCCAGATAGCCCTTGCGCAAGCAATACTCGCGTGTCTCCTGCGATCCAAACTGGATGTAGAACTTCACTGAATCAGCCACGCGCTTGCCGTGCTTGAGGGCATCGGCCAGCACGGCAGCGTACATGTCCATATCTTCGTTCTTGCCTGCGGTGCAGGTGCCGCCGTAAGCAATTTCGATCGGCACGGGCGTATTCAGCTCGCGCACATATTTCCCATTCCCGGGATCACCCGGAGTCGCGACCATCGGCGTAATCTCCGCTGCATCGAGGTCGATCACATGGGCATACTGCGCATCCGGGTCGCTATACAAGCCTGCAGTCATGGCCTCGGCTTTTTTCCGATCCATCCCTCGCCGCTCGACCAGAAAGTCGACGGCCTTCTTATCCGGCGCAACGATGCCGGTGAATCCACCAATCTCGGCCGCCATATTGGTCATGGTCGCGCGCTCATCCACGCTGAGTTCTTCAATCGCCTCGCCCGCATACTCCATCACTTTGGCGAGCGCTTTGCCACTGCGCACATAATCGAGGCTGAGAATCTTCAGGATGAAATCTTTTGCCGTGGCATTTGCGTGCCTCTTGCCACGGATCACGATCTTCACCGACTCCGGCACCTTCACCCGCACATCCTTGGTAATCCACGCATTGAACACGTCGGTGGTGCCAATGCCGAAAGCGACGCAGCCAATCGCGCCCACGTGCGGCGTGTGTGAGTCCGAGCCAATGTTCAACTGCCCCGGCAGCGCGTAGCTTTCCAGCACGATGGAGTGGCAAATACCCTCCGACCCCTTGCGGTCCTTCAACTCGCCATGCAGCTTGATTCCCTGCTTGGCGGCAAAGTCCTGCTGCTTGAGCTTGAGTTGAGTCGCCAGATCGAGCAGGCCAAGCTTCTTCTTCTCCTCCGAAATCACTTCATCGAGAAACGTCAGGTGGTCGCGGAAGAAAATAATGCTCGAAGCATCGTTGACCTTCGCATCTTTGCCGACATAGCGCTCGAAAAAGATAGCCGCCATAGGCGTGACGTATTCATGGCTGAAGCGCAGGTCAGCCTGAGCGAATCCGGTGTCCCCGGGCTTCACACTGGCCACACCAACTTCACCCTTTTCGTTCACCATGTGCCGCGCAAAAATTTTCTCGGCCAGAGTCATAGGATGGGGATTTTGACCTAAGCCCCCATTGTCTGCCTGCTTAATCGGCGGCAAAAACACTTTTCCTTGCATCCGCGCCACATTGAACGGGAACAGGCCGCCGTACTCAATCACTTGCCTCGTGATCTCATCTTCCCCGGCAGTGAACTCGGAGAGGGGAATCTCTTCGCCGCCGCGAATCCTGTCGATCAACGAAAAGTCAGTCGAAGTCAGCACGCCCAGGTTTTGGCAATTCTGCTTGTAGATGCGTTCAATGTTTTCCGCGATCACTACTCGAATACCGGCGCACATCTCGGCGTAAGGCGACTGCTCGCGGCTCGACCCTTTGCCGCGCCGCTTTCCGCTCACTGCACACACAAATCCGCCGCGCTTCACTTCGCCGCGCCCGATCGGCGTCACGCTGCCGCACTTCAGTCCAAGGTAAGGAATCTCGCCCAGCGTCTCGTCAAAATAAAAGCAGTAGTGCGCCGGCGTGATCTCGTCGGTTGAGATGTCGTCGCGCAGCTTGGGATTATTCGCTGGATTCTTCGTATCCCACGGCAGGTCTTCGCCCGCCAGTTGCCGCTTGATCAGTTCCGGATCTTCCGTGAGGAAAAGAATGCGTCCCTGCAGCCGGACTCGGTCGGGCCGCTTATCGATCTTGCGTTCCAGCAGAGAGTTGATCACGTTAGGCCTGTGGGAAATAGAGAACTTGGGACAGCCGGCGAGCAAGTACAGCAGTCCCCAAATTATTGTAACGCGGAGGAGTGGGCCCTATCCGTCGATTTGCGGGGACTTAGCTGCTAGTGGCGACCATGTGCCGCCTTATCGAACTTCTCGCCCGCTGGAATCGCCACAGCCAGCCGGTTCTCCTTCGGCGCCAATGGACAAGTGGCATAAGGAGTCACCGCACAGGGAGGGTTGTAGGCACGGTTGAAATCCAGAACCACTGTTCCATTCACCACTGGCTCGCTATCGAGAAAGCGTCCCCCGGGATAGGTATCGCTCTTCGCCGTCAGATCGTTGAACACGAATGACAGTCCGTTCGATGGATCTCCGCCCAGCGCCGTCAGCCTCTGTTCCTGGCCATCGATCTTGAACACGACTGTGCCCGCAACCGGCACTGGAGTCACATCGCCCAGAACATTGGGCACGTCGATCGTCTTCTTGCCATCGGAGGGTTCCCACGTGGCCGTCACGCGATAGTTTAGATCGAGAGGGTAAAACATCAGCCCTTTGAAGTTGGTGACGGAGGCGCTCTCCAAATCCTTCACGCGAATTCCCACGCGTTCTCCCCGCACGATCACGTGAAAACGCAGCGTACCCATCTCCACCAGCGAGGCATGACCGGAAACGTCGGGAGCCAGCTTCGCGGTTGTCAGCGGCGCGCCGCCCAACGTAGCGTGCGCCTCTGGAAGCAGCTTGATGGTTACATCCTTGCCCTCAAGATCAAACTCTCCAGCGTGCGCCGAGCCTTTGGGGAACACGACCGCATTTTCCGGCGCCGTGCCAAAACTATTCACGCCCGGCTTCAGCCAGTACAGGCCAGCTAGCGGCAGCCAGTTCTGCTTCAGGTCGTCAATCTGCTCCGCTTTCCACTTCTCAAACGACTGCACATAAGCCGCATCGGGGCGGCCGGCGCAGAACTGGTCGCACCAGCGAGGAGAACTGCCGACCCCAGCAGGACGATTGCAACCGGAACCACGTGCACGGTTTTCTTAAGCATGGCTTGTTCACCCTTGGTAAACCCTGGGATCGGGCAACGGCTCCAACCCGCGCCCCGCAAAGACGTCTTCAAACTCCCGCAGCAAGGCTTCATGAATCAGCCCGTTGGAGGCCACCGTCTCGCGGCTGTTGATTTCAAACGGTGACCCGTCGAAGCGCGTCACCTTGCCACCGGCCTCTTCGACAATAAGAACACCCGCCGCGGTGTCCCAGGGATTCAGGTTGAACTCCCAGAAGCCGTCGAAGCGGCCCGCAGCCACGTTGCACAAATCAAGCGCCGCCGATCCCGCACGGCGCACTCCATGCGAGTGCAGCGTGATCTGGTGATAAAAATAAATATTTGGATTCTTGTGCCGCTTCTGGCTGGGAAAGCCGGTAGCCAGAAGGCTTTCCTTCAGCTCAGCCGTTTTCGAAACATGGATGCTCTCGCCGTTGAGCTGCGCACCTCTTCCCTGCTCTGCGGAAAACAGTTCATCGCGCGTCGGATCGTAGATGACAGCGGCGACGCGTTGGCCCTTATGCTCGAGTGCATGGTGTTCCAGTGCAATCGACACGCAGAAAACAGGAAATCCATGCGCGAAGTTCGTCGTGCCGTCGAGGGGATCGACATACCAGCGATACTCGCTGCCCTGATCGCTGAGTCCCTGCTCTTCGCCTAGAACATCGTGCGTAGGCCACTGTTGGCGGATGCGTTCCCTGATCAAAACTTCGGCAGCGCGGTCCGCCGCGGTCACCAGGTCGGCTTCGCCCTTGTATTCGATCTTCAAGTGCTGGTGGAAGTGATGCATCAGCAGAGCGCCTGCTTCGCGGGCGATGGCTGACATGGCCGGGAGGAAACTGTCGTCGCTACTAGACTTTGTTAAGTTTGTCATCCTGAGCGGAACAAGTGCTTGCGCGCGTAGCGCAAGCACTTGTGTAGTCGAAGGACCTCATTCCTGCCTGCGCAGCCATCGGCCCCACAGGGGACTTCCAAAACAACGGTTACTTCTTCTTGCCGTCGTCTTCGGCGATGTACATAATCTCGTGCTTGAAAATAAAAAGGTTAGGAGCGCCTTCGCGCGTCAGGCGCACCATATGCTTGTCGTAATACTCGATCCAGCCGCTCACCATCTGACCATCCATCAGCTTGAGGCTCACTGATTTCTGTTTCTCGCCCAGAGCTTTGAGGAATCCAGCTTCTTCAAAAGTCTCCTCGGGAGGTGGGGTCCGTCCGCGCTTGGCGACGTTGGAGTTTCCCTGCGGACGGAAAGCCATGAAGGCATTGTACACGCAGCCCCTTAAGCGCGATTCGCTCTGCCGAATGCAAAAAGCGTTTCGCTGAGCGCTATGACCGGCTTCTGGTCCCCAACTCTAGAAGCTGATCCGCAATCCGAACTCGAACTGGCGAGGAGCCCCCAGCGCGAACGTTCCCGACTGAAGGCTCGTCCGGAAGGGCGTATAGCTCGAACCCGAAGCGACACCGCCCACCACATTTGGCGCCAACACCCCGTTCGGGCCGGGTAACAACGAAGCACTCGGCATATTGCCGGCCTGGAATGCATTGGCGAAGTTGAAGACGTTGAACGCGCTAGCGCTCGGCTCGATGGTCACCCGATCCTTAACCTTGATCGGCCAGGATAGCCTCATGTCCATCGTTTTCAGCCAGGGGGCAGCCAGAGCATGGTTAGCGACGGAATCGAGTGTCGGCATGACCCACCCCAAAGCAGTCATGTCCTGACTGGTCATCACCATCGGGCCGCTAATCAACCCAGGGCAAGAAGCGTGATTGGCCACAAGACAATTCCCGGCGGGAGTAAGCGATGCGGCGAAGGTATGGTTGTACGAGTTGATCGTCTTCTGCAGGTTGCCGATATTTGTGCTGTGCTGGTACTGGCCGATCTGAGTTCCCGGCAACGGCTCAGGATCCCCGGCCGAACCCAGTCCAGAGCCCAGCCAGTCGGTGGCAAAGATTTCGCCTCCATTGGTCAACTCCGGGAGCAACAGGCTCTGGGGAAGCGGGCTGTAGAAATGTCCGATGGTGCTCAACTTCAAATGAAACGGCAGGTCGAAGATTCCCCTAAACGAGTACTGCTGCTTCCGATCCAGAGCGTTGGGTCCTGTAAAGCGCATTGGATCGTCGTTGTCCGTCGCCAGGTTTGCGACATCCTGATCCTGCACCGGGCTGATCAACCGGGAGAGCGTATAGGAGAATTGGAAGTTCCCACTCTTCACGCCACGCACTGGCCTGTCGACATGCGTCACCACTTTCATCTGCACGCCGGTGTAGACTGACCGTCCTTGAGGAAATAGCATATCGACCCCTCCCACCGCTCCAGTGTTGCCGATGATGGGGTTCGTGCCGGGGAACGCGCAGTAAGAGCAAGCCCCCCCCCCCGCCGCCTGCAGATTCGAATCCAGTCCCGCGGTCGAGTACGCCGCCTGAGCCCCAGTAACTCCCAAACGAGTAGTGCCGCCACTCGCTACGGTCGAGTTAATCATGCAGGTAACTTGTCCGTAACCGACAGGACATCCGTTGGCCACCTGAGCCGAGTCACGAGCCGCAACCGCATTAGCCTGGTTGAAGCTGCGCGCCGCTCCGCTATGATTGATGTCCTGACCAATCAGGAAGTGCTCGCCGATGTCACGGATGTAATCAACACTGAGCACCGTTCCCGGGCGAACCTCTTTCTCGATGCCGATGTTCGCCTGCCACGAGCGCGGCGTGCGGTAGTCTGGATAAAAAAGATCGTAACTGGGATTCAAAGCCGATAGTGCGGTGCCCACGTAATTGCTATTCGGCTGCGACCGCGCCACACTCGCAGCCGCCGCTTGAAAGGCATTGCTCAGCGCCAGAATTTGCGGCGCGATTGCCGAGATGGTCCCGCCACAAAAGTTCGGCAACACCTGCGGGGCTCCCGTAGTAGGGTTGGTCACGACCGTAGCAGCCGTTCCTGCAATCGGTGCTCCCGCCACTCCGGGATTGGTCGGCCAATTAAATGCATTCGCAACGCCTCCCTGACAAACCTCAGGAGCATCGGTAAAGACTCCCGTGCTAAGCCGGGACGGGCTGTCCAATAACGTGTTGTTCCACAGCAGGTTCTCATAAAACAACGCGCCGCCGCCCCGGATTACGGTCTTTCCGTTGCCGCCCGCATCCCACGCGAAACCCACTTGAGGCGAGAAGTTCACATTCGGATTACGAATCTTTTCGCCCAAGCCCGCGCCCCATTGATTCAAGTCCGGCAACGGACCCAGGCCGCTATCGGTACGCCCAGTGTCGCGCACATAGTGCAAACCGTAATTCAGCGTTAATTTCGGCCTGGCCTTCCATGCGTCTCCAACGTATGTTTCTATGCGGTTGTCGGGACTCAGTCCTCCACCAGAAAAACCGAACGAAGGTTTGGTAGTGGAGAACGCAATGCCGTTCCCCAAGCTCACCCAACTTGCGGGATAGGAGGTCGGATCAGCGGACGTCGATCCCACCAGCGAAGTCGTGCCCACCTGCGGAAACGCGGAGTGGGCCGCCAGGCGCGCAGCGTCGATGCGATTAAACGCAAACCCATAGCGAATGATGTGTTCGCCCATCACCCGGCTACCGTCATACCTCGCCAGTTTGTCGGACTGAACCGTTTGCTGCGGCCCCAGCCAGCTCGGGCCGCCGCAATAGCTGCCGCCTTCGCTGAAGACGCAATTTCCCGCGGTAGACGCGCCGATGTTAATGCCCAGCCCCGGAATCGGATTCTCGACCCCGCCCAGACTGCCCGTAGCATCCTCCATCTCATTTCGAAGTTTGAGATATTCAAAGCGCAGACTATGCGCGTACACGCCAGTGTTAAAGTCAACGCCCACCGCATTCGTCGCAGTGTTGTTGGTGTCACGGAATTCCTGTGTGGAGCTGGCCGAGCCATTCGGGCGAAGATCGCTGTTCTGGAAGAAATTGAAGCGATAGAACGCCCGCGTGCTGCCCCTCATGTTCCAGTCCACGCGCTCATCCGTATTGAATTCGCGGTAGGGTTCGTCGAGCATAGCGCTGAGCCCATCAAAGGGATAGGTAAACGGTTCGGCTGCCGTCAGGTTCTGTTGCGCGCGTTCAGCGTCTCCGAATGCGAACACCTTACCCTTGATGATCGCCCCTCCCGCATCGCCACCATACAATTCCCGCTGAAACGAAGATCCCGTGGAACTGGGCAGATCTGCCGCGGCCTGATTACCGCGGAACACTCCAAACGCCCCACCGTGGATCTGATCACTACCCGATCGAGTGATGATATTCACTGCCCCCGAAGACGTTAGTCCTGTCGAGAGATCGAGCAACGATTGGCCCAGCTGAAACTCCTGAATCGCGCTCGCTGGAATGTTCTGCGTAGTGCTACCGACCGTTTCATCGCTAATATCGACCCCATCCAGCTCGATCCTCTGCGAACGGCCGTACTGGTTCAGAAATGAGATAGTCGAGAGTCCGTCCCTGCCGGCAAAGAGGCCTCCATCCTGCATCTGCACCCCGGGCTCGAGCTGCGCCGAATCAAGAAAATTCCGTCCATTGACGGGCAGTTTCTCCATCTGGTCGGCATTGACCACACTTTGCACGGTGGCTTGCTCAATGTTGACGGACGTACCACCTGGAATCTCGGCCTGCCCAACCGCCGGCCCCACCTTCATCGTTACATCGACCCGCGTGACGTTGCCGACCTGAACTACCACAGGCATCGATGCCGGGTTGAATCCTTTGATCTCCACCCGCACCGCGTAGTCTCCAGGCTGAATCGGTCCCGATGAGTAAAGCCCCTCCGAGGAGGCAGTCACATGGATTCGCGCCCGGGTGGCCTGATTTGTAATCTCCACTTTGGTGTCGGCCAGCGGCTTCCCTGCTGGATCCCTGACGATGCCGACGATGCTGCCCGTACCCGCGGTCTGGGCCACGAGCAACGACGCGACGAACAGAAGGCCCACTCCTGCAAACAGCCCGGCAAAACGGCGAATGCGGTTGAAGTTCAAGATCGCAAACCTACTCTTCCCAATCTTCACAGAACCTCTTTCATAAGTTCTCCTTCAAAACTCGGGAGCTGACCGGCAATTGCCGCTCGATAGGACTAGGAATTTCGCATCTCAACTTGGTCTTGGCAATATGGGCTCAAGAAAGACGTACCCGCGAACCCAAGTTGATGCCCGGGGTGAAGAAAGCAAGTCTTCAGCCATGTTTGATCAAGTCCGACGATACCAAACTATCCACTATCCTTGTCAATCACTTGCCAGCATATCAACCATGATGACAACACCATTCCGTCCCGTTGCCCAACCGTCCAAAGAAATCGTCCCGGAAGCCGTCGAAGAAAACAAGCCAGCAGAAAGTAGCCCGCACCGATCCAACTGGCCCCTGATTACTGATCATTGATTTCTGACCACTGCCTTCAGAAGTTCGACTTCGTTGTGTAGTACCCAACCCGGTGTCTCACGTGGTAAGAGGACGGATCCGTGGGTCCGGAAACTCCAACCTGAATGCGCCGAAACTCCGAGTTCGACGTACGTTGTGACGGATAATAAGCCAGCAGGTACTGGTTGCGGAGTTCTTCGCTGATCTGGTGGAAGGCGTCATCGAGTTGGGATATCGAGGTCGCATAGTAATACTTGCCGCCCGTATCCTCTGAGAGCTGAATGAGCGCATGCTCACCACCGATTTCGCGCCCCGCGCTGTTCTCGATCGGCACGACGATAATGCTGTAGACCAGGGCTTCAGCCTCTTCCGCGGCACGCACAGCACCTTTGTAGTCAATTCTGCTGATCGTGTCGCCGCCGTCGGTGATCAGCACCAACACTTTCCGCCCCTGGCGGCGGTCGAGCGAACGCGAGGCCAGATAAACCGCATCGAACAGCGCCGTGGCTGCGCCCAGGCGGATATGGTCAATCCCCTCGTCAATGCGCTTCATATCTGCAGTGTAGCCAAAAGGAGATTGCGATACGGCTTCACTAAAGCTGAACACTGACAGCGCATCCACCGGCCGCACGATGTCACGGACAAAGCGTTTGGCCGAAGCCTGTTCCAGCGGCAGGTCGTGACGTGTGCTCAGGCTGGTGTCGATGGCCAGGGCGATCGAAATCGGTAGCGCGGATTCTTTATCGAATACCTTGATCGTTTGCTCGCGGCCATCTTCCTGCAGTACAAAATTCTCTTTCTTAAGCCCCGCCACGGGCGCTCCATGAGCGTCAGTCACGGTGACGTAAACATTCACCAGCTTGACGTCAACCTTGAGCGTGCTCTCCGCGTCGGTCGGCGATTGGCTCTGGACTACGGGCTCCCGCGCATACGACATGGCGCAGGCCAGCAGCAGCACAGTCACGGTGGCGGATTTTCTCATTCAGTTAGAGAAGTATACCTGTGCAGGTTGGCCCCTGTGGGGTGCGAGGCGCTCCAACATGCAGGCCCGGTCACTTAGATGCGAGGTCCGTTCCGGGGCTGCCCTGCGCACGCGGAATTTCTGCAGGAAACGGCTCGCCGTCAGCCCACACCGCTCCATCCTCAAAGTATTCTTTCTTCCAGATGGGCACGGTGCGCTTGAGCGTATCAATCAGCCAGCGGCAAGCATCGAACGCCGCCGCGCGGTGGGCGGAAGCGACCACCATCAACACGCTGGTCTCGCCGATCTCCAACCGCCCCAGCCGGTGTACCACCGCAACGTCGCGGACTTGAAATTGTTTCAGCGCCTGCTCGGCCAGACTTTCCATCTGCCGCAGTGCCATCTCCTCATAAGCTTCGTAATCGAGGTAGAGTGTCCGACGCCCGCGCGTCTGGTTGCGCACCACGCCCTCGAAGACAACCGCAGCCCCGTCCCCGCCCTGCTTCATGCCAGCAAGCACACCCTGCGTGTCGATGGGATCGCGGACAATCAAGGCGTGCCCCGACCCGCCACTAACCGGCGGCAGCAACGCCACCTCGTCGCCGGACTTCAACCCAGTCTCACCCCCGGCGTATTCCTGGTTCACCGCCACCGCCAACGCAGCCACCAACTCTCTCATCTCAGGAACCTGAGCCAGGTAGTGTGCCAGCACATCACGTACCAACGCCCCATCCGGCAGCTCCAGTAGATCACTGGATTTGCCCGCCAGATCTTTCAACCCGCCGAAAAAGAGAACACGCACTCGCATCGAGAAGCTGTGGCCAGTAGTCAGCTGCCAGAACAAGCTCTCATATTTGATTCCGCGAGGGAAGACCCAGGGAGAGATTCCGAACAAGAAAAAGCCGCCAGTCAGGAGCTGGCGGCTTGCAACTGATTACCGGCCTCTGCTTTAAGACTGCCAGGTAACAACCTTGTCGTGAGTCACCGGCGCCTGAATGGGCTTGGCAGGCTTAGTTTCCGCCTTGGACTCGTTCGCCCCCGACTCCAGAAAAACCTTCGCAGCCAGGGCTTCCGCCACTACCGGCAGCGAGACGCGCAATGCCTCTTCGATGGTCTTCACGTAGTGAATGCTCAGGTTCTCAACCTGTTCTGGCGTGAGGTCCTCCTCAACATTCATCTTGTTTTCCGCAGGGAGAATTATCGTAGTGACTCCCGCGCGTTTCGCGGCCAGCACCTTTTCTTTAATACCCCCCACCGGTAGCACATTGCCACTGAGCGTGATCTCGCCCGTCATCGCGGTGAGCGGACGGATGCGGTGCCCCGACAGCAGCGAGACCAAAGTGGTCGCCATGGTCACGCCCGCTGATGGACCATCCTTCGGGATCGCTCCCGCCGGCACATGCATGTGAATATCATGGT
>Ga0210395_10003902_pt1 | contig 11449 bp, 9 predicted proteins | sample IncBWH4OmetaG_FD_150861 | JGI IMG/M metagenome (GOLD analysis project Ga0210395, IMG submission 150861) | Forest soil microbial communities from Barre Woods Harvard Forest LTER site, Petersham, Massachusetts, United States - Inc-BW-H-4-O ...
TCGTGCCGGCGTTAGTCCACGGCAGTTCAGGGTTGAGCTGCGCCACGACAAGCCGGGCACGGGGGATCGCGGCGTCGAGGTGCTCAATACCGAGCCCGGCATTGTAACGGCCGCTCTCATCCGGGCCGCTCAGCTGCAACAGCACGATGTTGATCACGAGCCCGCCACTCGCGAGAAGGCCCGGCACGTCGGAAATATTCGCCGGGATGACGTTGCCGGCCCCGCTGGCAAAAAACCGCCGGCCGGCACTGGCACCGCCGAGCGCAGTGACCGTTACCTCGGGATGACCGGCGCCGAGCGTGTTGCTAAAGGTCAGCGGGAAGAACACTCGGAAGGGTGCGCAGCGGGCAGCTTGCGCGTCGAGCAGGCGGGTGAGGGACACCGGCTCGGCGGTCGCCTCGGCCCAGCCGACCGTCTCGCCGGCGCGGATCAGCCGGGGGAAATCGAGCGCCTCGGGCGCGAGCTGATGCGGCAAGCGGGCGATAAGGCGGCCTCCTAATTCGGGTTCAGGCGTCTTGGCTAGCCGAGCACGACCTCTGCGGTGAGGATCGGCACGGTGGGATCCGCGACGCGCCGTGCGACTGCTTTCGGGTCAGGTTAAATCGGTCGTGACACCCGGCCAACGACGGCATTCGGCGTGCGCCGTGAAAAGGCGGCGCTTCCTAGTAGGTGTGAGGCCCAACCGGCGCTTCGCTCCAGCCGGAGGCACCCAACCGAGCCGTCCGAAGCCATCGGCGGGAAGGTCGCCTTCGGGGCAGGAAGAGCCGTTCCGAATGCGAAGCTGAGTGACCGAGAAGGGTCGGCAGCCGAAGGTCAAGCATGAAACGCTACCCATGAAAGAGGGGCTTGACGGCGACATTCCGATTACAGAAGCGATCGCAACCCGGTAGGGCGGAGACGGCTCCCAGGGTGGGGGGAGAAGGGAGCCGGCTCGGCGCGCGCAGCGCGTAAGAGCGCGGCCCGAGCTTAGCGAGGGAGACGCCCAAAACCAGAAGCGGAACACGAGGTGAGATTTCAGGCTGCGGGGTGTCCCGGTGTTTTGTTGGTATCGGCAGTCTCGACGCTATTCGCCGGCATCGCTGGAAGCGGGGAGGGGGTGGCATCCGTTTTTTACAGCGGCTGCGTTCACGGGCAGAGCTATTGGTGCCGCTCAGCTGGCGCGCGTCGGGGGTTAGTCGAATGCCGATTGTGGCCGAGTGTGCGGAGCTATTAGTCGAAGAGTGGGTTCCGGTTCCGTGTAGTGAATCAATCCAAAGGAAGGGAACTTGATAACGACACCTTTTAGTAAATAGGCCCACTGTTCTTGCGGACAAGCGTCGCTGATTGACCCTCGTCTATTGAACATAGGGCAATGCCTCTGTCATCTTGACCAAGCGCAACTCGGTCGCCCAATTTAACCTCCTGACCGTCAGGATATTTCATCAAGGCAAAAGCTCCACGGCGAGTTCCACATCGGGCCAGCCGTTCGTTAATGTAGTTGTCCAAATTGGTTTTCTGCGCCGTTACTCGTCTATTTTCTTCCTAGATCGCCGAGTAGCTATCTCATTGTATGAGATACATATAGCTACAAGGACATAAATTTCTGGGTCACCGGTGATGTCTTCCCAGACTTTAATCATCTCTTCTGTGACCTGGTCTTTGTGATCGCTGAGAGGGGGATCTGGCAAGATAGAAACTCAATTAGGCGTTCAGACCCGTTAGTTGATTCAGATTTTGCGTTTAAAGATCACTATAGATGGGCAAGACAGCACTCGTTTAGAGCGCGTCAGTGCTTCACTTTGAAAGCAGACCCGATTAGGAGCTTTCAACCGGAAACGGAAAACGGGGCTTTGATCGATGTTCTTCCCTTTTTTGCGGATCATGGGCTGTCCGGGAATTTCCTCCGCGCCACACTTAGAAAGCCCTGGGGAGTGCGCTTCGTCTCCAAACCCATGACCATCGATCAGCACCTGGCGCGCGAACTCTACGAGAACCTGAGTGGTCATCCCCACCATAAGCTTCCTGGTGAGCTCCTGCGAAAAATTCGCCAGCACCACCCTGAGCTGGAAAGCCCCTGGTCGCGGCCTGAGCGGGCGGCAGCCCTTCAAAACTCCCACCTCTCCGGCACCCGGTGAAAGGCGGCATGGCCTTTGAACGCGCGAACATCGGGCGAAAACAGGCCGAAGCCGATCGCGCAGCGGCCATAGCGGTCGTTGATGCGGTCGATCAGCGGCGAGAGTTTCTGGCGCCGGTGATTGTCGGCCGCGAACAGGTCCGGCTGATGCCGGGCGGCGGGAACCAGGTCGAGCAGCACAACGCCGACGCTGAGCGGCTTATAGCGCGGCACGCGGTGCCAGAGATGATCGAGCCGCGTGAGCAGGAAGCCGGTGTCCCACGTCTCGTGAAAATCGGTTTCATCCCACCAGCCGCCGGCATCGCCGATCCAGGAAAGATGGACGCCTAGGCGGCGGCAATAGTAATCGCCGCGTCGCAGGCGCTCGGCCGCCTTGGTGAGCAGGTGCTGCGCGAAATCGTGCGCACCCTTGTTGGTGCGCAAGTCCGGCTCCAGCACATGCTGATGGCCGATGCTTTTGGAAAATCGCGACGACGGCGGCTGGATGTCGACGCCGTGCAGCATCTGATGAAACAGCAAGCCGGTGATGCCGCCCCACACCTTGCGCAACTGGAACGGCGAGGCCTGCCAAAGCTCGGCGACGGTGAGGATGCCGACGCGGTTGAGCCGCTGCTCCATGCGTTTGCCGATGCCGTAGATGTCCTGCAATTTGAGGCCGAGCAGAATGTCGGGCAAGTTGTCCATGGTGATGACGACGAGCCCGTCGGGTTTCTGGAGATCGGACCCGACCTTGCCGAGAAAGACGTTCGGCGCGATGCCAATCGAGCAGGTGAGGCATTCGCCGATCTGCTCGCGCAGCGCCCGCTTGAGCTTGAGCGCGAGGGCGCGGGCGACGGGCACTTGCCGCTGGTCGCCCATCAGGCGGCAGGCCACCTCGTCGATCGACATCACCTTGTCGACCGGCACGCAGGTATCGACCGCCGCCAGCATGCGCTCGTGATACTCAGTGTAGAGCCGGTGCCGGGCCAGCACCGGGATCACGCCCGGGCAAATCTTTTTCGCCTCGCGCACCAAAGTGCCGGTGGTAATGCCGAGGCGCTTGGCTTCATAGCTGGCGGCGATCGCGCAGGCGGAGCTGGTCACCGTCTGCACGACGATGACCGGCTGGCCGCGCAGGGCCGGATTGTCCTGCTGTTCGCACGACGCGAAGAAGGCGTTGAGATCGAGAAACAGCCATTGAACGGCATTATCCGCCGTTGATAAGTTCATCATTTGTTGTTCTATGCCCTGGAGGAGTCAGGAATAGCAAGCGAGAGCAGGCCGCCGCGTTGCTTGGGCCATCGCGATGACATGCTGCTGGACGTCAAATTTGAAAGATGGCAAGCATGTTACCCATGGGGCCTCATTCTAGGCGTTCGTAGGGATCAAACCACATCAGCTTTTCTATCCCGAGCTTTTGGGCCGCATTCTCTACAAGATTCCGAGCGTCTGAAGTGATGAAACGGGTGAGCGGCGGCAGGAGCACTGGCAAACGGAGGTTCGCCGATCGGGAATGCTCGCTCATGCGCCGCCATCAGGACGAGTTTCCAATCGTCCGCCTTGCCCCAACAGACTATCCGATTTCTGGGCAACAAAAGCCCATGCGGTCGTTCATATGAGGCCAAAATAGATATTTCAGGATCTACTCCGATTGCATGAAGAACGCGAGCTGAATTAGACATATTGCGGCGCGCGTAAGGTTTCATAAGGGTGTCTTTCAGATAAGTCTTTACCTTGAATCGCGCCCAGGCGCCCCGGCGCCACCTCGGCCGCGCCGAGATGCTGGATAAAGGTGTCGGGTCTGCTCCTGTGGGCTCTGTAATTTTTCGTATCGCCAAACCGAGCCGAGCCATGCCTGAGTCACCTTGTGCGAGCGCCACCAGGAGAATGCATGCGTCGAATGGCATGACTGGTGATGGCCCACCGAAGGGGCTGCCGGCCGAGATCGCCTTGCAACATTTTCAGGGCTTCCATAGTGATGAGGTAGGAACCGCAGCGCGGGCAGTTGAGAGTCAGGGTGCGGGTGTCAGGCGCCGGCATCGGCGCGGACAACGGTGACTTACATACGGGCAAGGGCTGTTCATCAGCATCACAGGCAAGATTTGAAAGCGATCCGCGCGGCCTGCGCTAACCCGGTCATTGGCACAGAGAAGTCAAAACCAAAGTCTCCCAGAGAATGCGGCCCATCAATTTTAATATCAATGTACGCGCTTTTTAGCCCTACGATTAACTCGTTCATCGACATTGTATACGTGAGAAACCATCGGTCGGCACTATCGACATGTGTTTCAGCGATACTATCGTAACCTGTCTCGGTTCGGATGGTAGTGCCTCCGATCATCAATGTTGAGCCCGATATCGCCGTGCGCAGCGCTTGGTCATCGGCCTTGGCTTGCGTCGGCAAAGCCGAGGCGTATTGCCAGGATGCAAGCATGAAAGCTTTTCCCGGCGCGCCACCGCGACAGAAAAAGGCGAGTTGCTGATCCTCGGCGAAGCCCCCAGTCAGTTTTCCGACAACTACTGCACCACGATGGTAAGGTTCTATCGTCCATCCGCTGAACAGCGGTTTATCCCGCACATTTGTGATGCCCATTTTCAGCATTGTATCGCTGTCAGGTACGAACAAGCTGCTCGGCTTAGCAGAAGACGCGAAGAGGAGTAGGGTCGGGTCGACTGCCATTTCTTTAAGATATATGACGAGCAATCCCATGATATGTTGTGACGAAGAACTTGTATCATTAATATCCTTTTGATTGACGACCTCGGTTACAGACCGGTTGGAAAAGAATTGATGAAAACCGAGCTCGCCCGTGTTAGCAGTGCGCTTCAATCCTCCAAGAAACGCATATGCGCAGGCAGAGTAACACGAACCACTGGTTCGTGTTTGCCAGTGGGAATCTACTGGTTCTGGAACCGTCCGCCCCACCTCGGTCGTCAACTTATGTCGGCGGATGGCCTCACCCAGTACCAAGCCAGCGATCAGATCACCGCCGTTACTGCTGAGCCGCACCGTCTCACGGCCATTGAGGTCTCCTTCGCTTGATCCCCCGAACGACTCGATAAATGCGTCGAAATCTCGGGGTGTCCGGTCGGTAATCGGGCCTTCGGCGGCGATCCACTCGCAATCGTTGCAGTTGCCGCCATTGCCGGCGAGCGTGAAAACCATCGTATCGGTTGGATAAGGCACTCCGGACGGAATTGAGGCAGCTGACGCCGCAACAGCGGTACCACGTGCAGCCAGCCAGCCAATCAGGGCAATGACGGGCAGGACGGCTCCTGCCAATTCACGAATTCGCGGCAAATTAGCCTCGCCTTCGGAAAGGTGCTCCCTATCGTGCCCCCGGCGAGATGTCGATCCCCGTTTTCACCGGATCGCTCCGTCTGACTGTCGTTCCCTCAAGCTCAGCGGCGGTCGTCGGATTACGCCACTCGCTGCTCCTGAAGGAGTTTGCGCGCGGCGGGGCCAATCGTTTGACGGTCGGTAGGCTCCGCCCTGTTGGATCACGTTGCGTTTTCACGGGGAAATCCTGGCCTGGGGTCAAATCGAAATCTTCTCCACCTCGTCGAGCGAGATCTCGTCCGAGCGCCGGTCGTAGAGCTTGGTGGTGCGCGGCGAGGCGTGGTTGGCGAGGGTCTGAGCGTGCTCCAGCGTGCCGTTGTTCTTCAGATAGGCGGTGATGCCGGTTGCGCGGAAGGTGTGATTGCCGATCCTGGTCTTGATGCCGGCGGCCGCCGCCCGCCGCTGGATCATGCGGTAGGCGTCCTGCTGCCACATCGCCTGCGCCTGGCCGGTCTTGCGCCCGGTCGTGCGAAATAGGGGGCCTTCGGGGTCGCCGGCGATGCCGGCGGCGGCGAGGTATTCGTCGAGGAGCTTCTCGAGCGTGTGGTGGCAGGGGACCTCGTGCTCCTTGCCGCCTTTCTCGTGCAGCCGCACCCAGCCGCGCCGTCCCTGGATGTAATAGTCCCTGACCTTCATGCCGATGACGGCGTTGACGCGGGCAAAGGTGTAGACCATGACGCCGATCAGCGCGCGGTCGCGCAGCCCGATCGGCGTGCCGGTCGGGATGGCGTCGAGCAGGCCTCGAGCCTCTTCGGCGGCGAGCACCGGCGTCTTGCCCTTGGTCACGACGTATTTCGGGCCGCGCACGGCGTGGGCCGGGTTGGTGTCGATGATGTGGCCGGTCACCAGCCAGTCGAACAGCATCCTGACCGCCGCGAGGTGCTGCTTCACCGTGGGCGGGGAAAACTCGCCCTGTAACTCCTTGACGAACGCCGCGACGTGGAACGGCTGCACCTGTGCGAGCTCGTGCAGGCCATGGCCGTCGCACCAGTTGGCGAAGCGGCGCGCTGCGTTGAGATAGGCTTTGCGGGTATGGTCGTTGTTGATTTGCGCGGTGAAAAATTCCACCACGCGCCGCGCCGCTTTCGGGGTCGGCGCGAACAGCGGGGCGGGAACCAGGCTGGGGGCAGGGAGGACGGCGAGCGCGGTTGTCATAGCGTCACCGGCTTGCGCAAGAGGTAGGTGGTAACCGTAGCGGAGAGACCGACTAGCAACACTGCCTCGTCGCGGCTGATGTCTCGGCCCTCGACGACATGCCGCGCTTCGTTGGACGCATATCCCCAAACTTTCGACAGGGCCTCGTCCAACGGCTTTGGCAGCAAGCCAGGGTGCCGTTTCAGGATTTCGCCCAAGGTGGCCTTCGGGTTGCCGGTGAGGTCGCGGGCCACACATTCGAGCGATCCCATTGCGTGATAGGCGGCGCCGGGCAAATCGGCTTCCGGTCGCCGTGACAGGTCTTCCAAGGCTTCGTGCAGGTGTTTCGCTGCTGTGGGCCGCGCTGACATTTCCAGCGCCGAGGTCGCTTGCGTCACCATCGTTTCAAAGGCTTCGCTACCGCGTGTGACGAGTTTTCCATCGACAATCTGCCAGCCAACGCCCTCGTCGACGAAAAACTTGTTTATTTCGTCGGCGAAGAGGCCCGCGTCGTCTCCGCCATTGTATTCGTCATGTCGGGCAAGACCAGCGTGCAGCGCCTCGATAATGTCGTAAACCTTGAACCAAGGACAGGTGCTCATCAGTTCCCGCACTTCAGCCCGGATGTGCTGATCCCTGTAGTTTCTCTCTTCGTTCGGTGTCACGCGGAGCACCCGGCATATGATCCGACGCACCGGATCGGGCCGCCAGCCGAGGTCGGCGGCGATTTGCAATACGAAATAGCGCAGGCTTTCCGGCGCATCTTCATGGATTGTAATGCCTTTGGCGGGGCTGAAGCCGTGACGGGTGGAAAAGGATTGGGAGAGCGCCATGACACCCATAACCGTGTTATAAGGAGGTTATAACACTCTTGTAGGCGGGCCCTAAGCACCGCGCAAGCTTGGCCCAGAGCTGCAACGGTCTAAGATGTCGCCGCCGTGTCATCATTCTCGGGCGGGTCCCCCTCCGAGGCGGGGTCGATGCCGAGCTCTTGGCGAACATGGGCGAATTTTCCTGGGTCGGCGAAACGGCGGTCCGCCATCATCGCGCGCAGCCTCGCTAGGCCCGTCTCGGTGAAGAACAGCCGTGGCAGGCGTTCTTCGGTGTCGAGCCGCATGAGGCCACGCTCCACCAGCCCCTTGGCAGTTGGCGGAAGCTTCGGCTTGCCCGCCTCCGGACCGCCGCGCCAGGTCTTCAGCTGAAATCCCTCGGCCACGGTCGGAAGCGTTGAGAAAAACTTGTCGAGTTGGCGGCGGATGTAGTCCCGCTCGCTGGAGGTGAAGGTCGCGATCCCCTCACTCTGCATCTTACTCATACTTGGCAGGCTAGCACGTCCGGCCGCCTACATCCGAGGAGATGCGGCCTCCACGCCGGCTTCGCTTGAACGTCCGCAGTGGGTGGAAAGTTGCCATCGGCCCTGCAGTAGCCCGCCAGCGGGGCCCTTTGAGAGCTCGCGGCCAATCGTGGCGCGGCCCCTGCATGAACTTTTTTCAACTGTGATCTACGTCACACATCTCGACCGAGTGCTTGAGCTATTTTATCGAGCGTGGGCGGTACAGTTGGAACAGCTGGGCCGTCCATCTGGGAAATGTCGGTTAATGGAGTAACCATGTCAGACTCGCCGGACGCCAAGAGAGGAATGCAGACGATTTTGGACAAACTCCGTCAGAAGGCGGCTGTAACGGATGCCGAGTTGGCGCAACTACAGCAACACATCGATATCCTTGAGCGGGCCGCGTCAGCTTCACATCACCATCACGACGATTCCGTCAGACTTGAGTAGAGGCGAACTCCTAAATCAAAGGTCGTATCGGTCAGGCTTAGCTGGCAGTGACCGACGCCAACGTCTTAGCCCAGCGTAGTAAGGGTTATCTCTTGCTGACAGGGACGCCGCCGCTCGATGTCGAGACGTCGGCGTTTCTGGGGCGACAGCTTCAGCAGGCTGCGGCAAACATCAAGACCGAGCGGTTCGCTGCACAGCGCCTATACCTCTATCAACACCATTTCGAGACGCCCTAAGGAATAATTCTCCGTGCCTAACGAGATACAGAGAAATACTCCCGCCTCGCTAAACGTAGATTGTAAGCAACATTTTCTGTTGCTTGGGCACCATGGCGGCCGCAAAAACCAGCAGAGCGCTGTTTCCAGATAAAGGAGTCTACTATGCAAAATACGATACTCCTTGATCCGTTCGACGGACTGCTTTCGCAGCATCCCTTCGGAAAAAGCGACTACGTGATCCAGCAGCTGCACGTTTGCTACAAGCGCCGTCTCCGAAAAATCTCCGCTCATTTGCCGGCTGCTGGACAGCTGCTGGCTGCTCTCAACCGGGTCGACGCCTACCAACAGTACCGCACGATCGGCGATACCGTTGTGCGCTGCGCTGTCCAACATGCCCTGTCGCAGGTTGAGACCGGGGCGCAATATGGTTTGCCCCTGGAGCAGTGTAACGACGTGTTTCGGGCAACGGTCCGCCTTCTCGAAGAAGGTACATGCGGGCCTCTCGGATCTGGGCTCGCCCATCGTCTGGGATCGGAGCCGCACTACGGATGGGTATGGAGTGGGGAACGCGCTGAAGATGTGTTCGTTCGCTCCTTCATACATGTCGTCCAAGATAACTACGGCGAAACAAAACTTTGCACACTTGAGACTGATGAACTCGCGATGTTGGTAAAGGGAGCGCAATTACTGGATGAACTTTTGCCACGGTCGTCACGTAGCGCCCTCAGCCATGCCCATTTGGTTGCGATTTTTGCGCCGGTGGGCAATTGGGCAACGACCGGGTCCAGCTCCTACATCGGCCTAAGTGGTACGTTCTTCCTAAGTCGCGCGTCGCTCGCTAGCCCCTGGTGGGTGGCCGAGCAATTGTTCCATGAAGCATTGCATCAGCAGATGTATGACTTTCGCCAGGGCCACTCGTTGTTGGTGCCAACCTACGGCGACGAAGAGGGGCCGCAGGTTTGTTCGCTTTGGAATCTACCCAATTCTAATAAATCGAATTACTGGAACACGGACCGTGTGCTCGCGGCATTCCACGTATATGTTCATCTAGCTCTTCTATGTACACTAGCAGAGCAGCGGGCAACCGAGCTGTCGGCCGTTTACGGGCCGCTCGTCAGGATGACAAGAAGCCGCGACGCACTCGGACGCGCGCATTACTTAGCTGAACAGCTCAGAGCTGCCTGCTGGCAGGAACTCGGGCTCGCAGGCAGACAATTCGTAGATTGGTTCAGCTCCGTTCTCGATGCCCTCGATCCTTCACCGCCTCCAAAGGGCTCCTACGTTCATCTGCTGTTTGATCGCTACCGAAGAGAGGCGAGGAAAATTGACCGCCTTCTCAGCAAAGGCGAATGCCACCCGGATCTATCAAGGCGGCTGGAAATGCTCGTCAAAGATGAAATAGCCACCGCCCGCTGTCTTCTTGTCACAATAAATGCGGACGCAGACCTCGCCCGATTCAACGACGGCCTTGCCCAATTTTCCGACGACGATCTGTGGACGCGATTTGCTCAAGTCCGCGAACTCATCTCGACAGCCATCATGGACGCATCTCCGGACGGCTACGGGTGGATACATCAGCCCGGTCCACCTGACGAAATGGTTAAACGAATGATCGAGAGCTCTAGTGAAATTCTGATCCCGCTATTCGCCAAGGACGCCAAGTCATCGACGGGTCACCGAACCTCTCCCGAGACAAACCCGACGCCCGGGGCGTGACGGAGCTGGAGACGTTTATTATGTCAGGATACAGGGCAACCAAGAGAGTGCAACACCCTGGTCTGCAGTTGATACTGGACAAGCTGCATCGCGGTTCAAACGTATCCGACAAAGAGTTGCAACAACTGCAACGACAGATTGCAGATCTAGAAAACCGAGCGAAGGCACACCGCGATAACGAGAGACCCACCGAACTCCATCCTGTTCTTGGCACCGAGATCATGGAGAGCATGCTGCCCGGACATGCAACATGCGAAGGTACCCAACGCCGCGCTTTACATTTTGGTAATCTATGTTGTGCCGGCTTTTACCGCAACGTGCAGGACATGCTCATCTCAAGCATTGGGATCGGCACTTACCGCGGAGCGATCGACAATGAAACCGACGCCGCGTATGCCTCGGCCGTGCACGCAGCGCTAGAGAGCGGCGTAAACCTGATCGACACGTCTCTAAATTACCGATCTCAACGGTCCGAGCGGGCCGTTGCCGCCGGTATACGTCGTTTCGTTGAGAAGAGCGGCGGCTCTCGCGACGAGATCGTGGTGTCCACAAAAGGCGGGTACCTTCTTCCTGAAGCGATTACACCAGGCACGCTCGGCGCCAACGACGTCGTGGGCGGTACGCATTCTCTGGCCCCCGCTTTTCTCGCCGATCAGATTGATCGCAGCCGCCGGAACCTGGGCCTCGAAACCATCGACATTTACTACATTCACAACCCGGAAACGCAACTTGCGTTCATAGAACCGCGAGAGTTTATGGGGCGGGTACACGTCGCGTTCAATCGGCTGGAGCGGGCCGCCTCTGACGGGCTCATCCGATATTACGGGACTGCGACCTGGAACGGATACCGAGGTGGCGACCTATCATTGCGGGCTCTGGCCAGGGCTGCTCAGGAGATCGCAGGCGACAATCACCATTTCCGCTTCGTGCAACTCCCCTTCAACCTTGGGATGCGGGAGGCGTTGACCGATCCCGTTGAAGACGGCCGAACCATCCTCGACACTGCCACGGAGCTGCGGATCACGGTGATTGCGAGCGCTTCTCTGTTGCAGGGCCGCCTTTCGCGCGACTTGCCCGATGAGATCACGAGAATGTTGCCGACGCTGCGCACGGACGCCCAGCGTGCCATTCAGTTCGCCAGATCCACACCTGGTATTGCCTCGGCG
>Ga0210395_10003904_pt1 | contig 11448 bp, 9 predicted proteins | sample IncBWH4OmetaG_FD_150861 | JGI IMG/M metagenome (GOLD analysis project Ga0210395, IMG submission 150861) | Forest soil microbial communities from Barre Woods Harvard Forest LTER site, Petersham, Massachusetts, United States - Inc-BW-H-4-O ...
GAACGTTCCCATCGGGTCTTGGTCGAGCACCAAGATTCCGTGCGGACCCGTGCCGGAGGAACGAGCCATGCAAAAGGCGGGGCGTTCGGTCGTACGTGAAAAGAAAATCGCAGTGCCGCCCTCGTTCGTTCCCGCGATGATCGAGGCGTCGTCGTTAACAACCGCACGGACCGCGGTGGGATTCCCGTGGGTATTTCCCGGGTACCTCGCGCTCCAGTTTCGGCCCGCAAGTTGACCGATGTACGGCCCGAACAAGTCGGTTTGCGTGCATTCGGTTCCAACGAGTGCCGTGCCCACTCTGACGAAACGCACGCGCCGGTCCCCGTCGTGTGCTCCGGTCGTCACGAATGCCCCATTCTTGTCCGGGTAGATGTCTTCGACGAAAATGCCGGTCGGGTCGAGTGCCGGCGGCGGCGCAATCGTCCCGGTGGCTCCGACCGAGTTGAAGAGCTGGTTCGCCGTCACGCGCACCCAGCGCGCCCGCGTATTGGCCGACAACGTCGTGCTTCCGCTTGCGATCGTACCGACGTCGCTGAACCCGCGATCGGCGCCGGTAGTTGAGACCGCAAACGCGACGCTCGGCGTTGGGCCGTTCGCCGCCGCGTCGCGCAGGCTGGCTTGGAATCCATTGATCGTCGCCGGGCCCGGTAGTTCGAACGTAAACACAAACGGCGGTTTAGCCGCATCCGGCAGTTCGGTACCGATCCCGCCTGCGGCGTTCGCGAGGTTCCCGTCGTTCATTCCATCGAGTACCGCAGGCGAATAGCTGCGTAGGATCGTGCCGTTCCCGGCGCTGAGCAAGTTTGGATCGGCCGTCGGAGTCGGTGCCGAGATCGGCGTCCCCCCAGGCGCCGGTGTGCCGCTTTCAGCCGACGTGGGGCTGGCAGTGGCCGTCGAGTTCGATTGTCCTCCGCCGCCGCACGCGGCCAGGCAGAGCGAGAGTCCCGCGACAAAAACGACCCGCTGAGGCATCCGCACGTTAATTCCTCCGACCTGGGTGACACAAAAGCCGCCGTGCGTACAGGTCAGGCGCGCGGGAGCGCTTTCCCTTTTTGGCCTCCGGAGCCGAAGGCGGAGTCGCCCCGGTCTTTCCCTAAGGCACTTCGATATGACACGTATGCTCTCTCTGGCGCTCGTTACGCTACTGCTCGCTGCGCCCGCGGCGGCGAGCCAATCCGACGCGGCCCTCAAAGCCGCGCTCCAGCGCGACGTCAGTCAATATCTTGCGACGCGCTCGAAGATCGAGCATCTTTCGGCGATCTCGCTCAGCGTGAGCCTACACGGGTCGACCGTCATTAACGTCACGGCGGGACGCACGCAGTACGGCAGTGGCGGTCAACCGATCACGCCGCATAATATCTTCCAGATCGGCAGCAACACGAAGGCGTTTACGTCGGTCGCGCTGTTGCAGCTCGAGGCCGAAGGGAAGCTGACGATCGATCAGACGATCGGACGTTGGCTGCCGCAGTATCCCGCTTGGAAAAACGTGACGATTCGGCGGCTGCTCAACATGACCAGCGGCATTCCGACCTACGATAATAACCCGCAGATGCTGGCCGACTATGCAAAGACTCCAAAGCGCTACTTCAAGATTCCCGAACTGATTGCGTACGTCTACCCGACCAACCCGAAGGCGCCTCCTGCGACCACCGGTTACTCCTACTCGAACACGAACTATCTGCTCGCCGAGCTGATCGTCGAAGCGGCGTCGCACGACACGTATCCCAACGAGCTCAACAAGCGCTTTCTGCAATCCGGTCTCGGCCTGCACGATACGTTTTACGCGGCGAATCAGTATCCGGACGACATCCTCGCGCGTTTACCTGCCGCGTATTTCGTGAACGACGATCCCGACGACAAGCCGCTTGCGCCGCTATTTGGAACGAACGTGAGCGTGGACAGTCTCTCGTGGATGCAGGGCGCCGGCGGAATTTCCGCCACGATGCAAGATCTCGGACGCTGGGCCCGCGAGTTGTATACCGGACCGATGCTTGCGCCGAAGCAGCGCGCCGAAATGCTCAGCCTCGTCTCAACGAAGACCGGAAAGCCGCTCGCCAAAGTTAGCAAAGACGAGCCCCGGGGCTTCGGTCTCGGCGTCGCTCAAATGATGGTGCCCGATATCGGCACGATCTGGTTCTATGAAGGTGAAAGTCTCGGCTTCCGCACGGTTCATTTCTACCTTCCGACTGAAGACGCGGTCGTCACATTTTCGTTCAATAGTCGTCCCGGCTCGGCAAACGACGGTGCCGGCAAGCTCGCAACCACGGTTTATAAGACGCTGAAAACCGCCGGCTTCCGCACGACCCATTTCTACCTTCCGACTGAAGACGCGGTCGTCACATTTTCGTTCAATAGTCGTCCCGGCTCGGCAAACGACGGTGCCGGCAAGCTCGCAACCACGGTTTATAAGACGCTGAAAACCGCCGGCTTCTAAGGTCCGCGCGTGGGCGATCGATTCGTCTGGCCCGCGCTCTTCCTGCTAGGCTGCTATCACGGCCTCAATCCGGGGATGGGCTGGCTCTTCGCGGTTGCGATCGGCTTTCAAGAACGCCGCACCATCGCCGTCGTTCGCGCGATCGTACCGCTGACGATCGGGCACATTCTCTCCGTTGCGATCGTCGTGGCGATCGCGACGTTCGCGGCCGTCCAGCTTCCACACGTCGCCGTGCATCTGGCCGCCGCGGCGATTCTCATTGGGTTCGGCGTCTACCGGCTCGTGCGCGCTCGCCATCTCCGCTGGGTCGGCATGCGTGTGGGATTTTGGGGTCTCGTTCTTTGGGGATTCTTAATGTCGAGCGCGCACGGTGCAGGATTGATGCTGCTGCCGTTCGTCACCGCCGCGCACGCAAGCGCGCAGGCCGCCATGGCAATGCCGATGGCGTCCGGGGTTCACGGTGCCTACGCGATTGGGTGGCTCATGGTTGCCGTGCACACGCTCGGATATTTGCTGACCACGACGGGGGTGGCACTGCTCGTCTATACGAAGGTAGGCGTCCGGTTTCTACGCCTCGCCTGGCTCAATTTGGACCTCGTTTGGGCGATCGCGCTGATCGTGACCGGTCTCATCGCGCTCCTTACCTGAGTCAAAAAGGAGACCTGGGTCAACAAAACGGAGTAGCCCGCATGCAACTAAAGCCCGACCCCACATTTTACGCTTCCCCGAAGGACGCCATGAAGGCACCGCCCGAGAGGCTCGCCTACGTCGCGATGCTGAGCGCAAGCGGCAACGGCGTTCCGGATCGGCTCGCGGTCGTCGATACCGATCCGTCATCGCCGCGATATGGAACCGCGATCGGCGGCGTCGATCTTCCAAATACCGGCGACGAGCTGCACCATTTCGGCTGGAACGCATGCAGCGCCGCGCTGTGCCCGTTCGCTCCGCACCCGCACGTGGAGCGGCGGTATCTGATCGTACCGGGGCTGCGTTCTTCGCGCATCTACATCATCGACACGAAGCCGAATCCCGCGCAACCGCGGATCGTGAAGGTCATCGAGCCGGGAGAGATTATCGCGAAGACCGGCTACACGCGCCCGCATACGGTGCACTGCGGTCCCGACGCGATCTACGTCAGTGCGCTCGGCAACGCCGATGGCGACGGCCCGGGCGGCATCTTCAAGCTCGATTGCGACACCTTCGAAGTTATCGGGCCGTGGGAGGCCGATCGCGGCCCGCAGTACCTGGCGTACGATTTCTGGTGGCACATCACGCACGACGTGATGATTTCGAGCGAATGGGGCACGCCGAAGATGATCGAGAACGGTCTCAACCCGGGGCTGCTGCTCGAAGGCAAGTACGGCCATCATCTGCACTTCTGGGATCTGCGCACGCGCAGGCATAAGCAGAGCATCGATCTTGGCCCCGAGCAACAGATGGTGCTCGAACTGCGTCCGTCGCACGACCCGGCCAACACGTACGGATTTGCCGGCGTCGTCGTTTCGCTGAAAGATCTCTCGAGTTCGATCTGGCTCTGGCATCGCAAAAACGGTGAGTGGGACGCGCAGAAGGTGATCGAGATTCCGGCGGAGGCGGCCGATCCCGCCCAACTGCCCGAGCTGCTCAAAGGGTTCTCGGCCGTGCCGCCGCTGCTCTCGGATATCGATCTCTCGGTCGACGATCGATATCTCTACGCGTCGTGCTGGGGGACGGGCGAGATGCGTCAGTACGATGTCAGCGATCCGTTCAATCCGAAGCTCGTTGGGTCGGTGCACATCGGCGGGATCGTTCGCCGCGCGCCGCATCCGGCAAATCCAAATAAAGCCCTGGCCGGCGGACCGCAGATGGTTGAAGTGAGCCGGGATGGGAAGCGCGTTTATTTCACCAACTCGCTCTATCGCGCGTGGGACGATCAGTTCTATCCCGACGGTGTGAAGAGCTGGATGGTGAAGCTCGACGTCGCGGACGACGGAGCGATGGCCTTCGACAAGAGATTCTATTTGGAGTGCGACGACGCGCATCGCGTGCATCAAGTACGCCTGCAGGGCGGCGATGCCTCGTCGGACTCGTACTGCTATTCGTAAGCCGCTCTCGCGCCGGAAGGAACCAAACCGTGACCCAAACGCGACCTGTCTCCGCGACGTCCACAAAAACCTACAGTTTGCAGGGCACGCTGCTCGAGGCGTGTTCGTGCCGGACGCTGTGTCGCTGCTGGATTGGTGAAGACCCGGACGGCGGTGCCTGCGACTCGTTCCTTGCCTATAACATCGAGAAGGGCGAGATCAACGGCGTCGACGTAACCGGACTGACCTACGTGGAAGTCGTCAAGATTCCGGGAAACGTTCTCACGCCGCAGAGCTGGAAACGCGTGAGCTACGTCGATGCGCGGGCAACCGACGAACAGCGGGCGGCGATTCTCGATGCTTGGCATGGCCGCTTAGGCGGACCATTAGCAGACCTCAACGCGTTGGTCGGAGAAGACCTCGCGGTTGAGACGGCGCCGATCAAGCACGACCTCAAGGGCGGTGAAGGCACGCTTGTCGTCGGCGATAAGATTCGCGCGACCATGGCGCCGTATCGCAGCGCATACGGGGCGGTCACGACGCTGCGCGACAGCATCTTTAGCACAATCCCTGGGGCACCCGCGTATATTGCGAAGGCCTCCGAACACGTCGTCAATATTCCCGAGCACGGAATGGTTTGGACCTTTAAGGATCGCAATGCGATTCAGGGCGACTTTCTGCTAGAGGCGTAGTCCTATGGCCGCGAACGCCGCGCACCGGCACGTCCACTTTAATGCCGTCGGAGTTCTTGGTTGCGCGATCGCCGCCGCGTGGGCGGTCTGCGCGTGGGCGGAGCTGACCGGCAACGCCGCGCAACTTCATCACCACGCGCTCTACGAAAGTGGGCGGCCCTATTGGTTCGCGGCGCTCGTCGTGGTGGCCGCATGGCAGTTCATGACCGCTGCGATGATGCTGCCCTCTTCGCTCGGATTCATCCGGCTTTATGCGACGGCCGCCGCGCGCGCGCCGGACTTCCCGCTCGCGTTGATCTTGTTCTTGGGCGGTTACTTCGCGGTTTGGACGGCGTTTGCATTGGCTGCGTTCAGCGGAGACATGCAGCTGCATCGAACCGTCGATGCGTGGCCCTGGCTGGCGGCGCACGCGGCGCTGATACCGGCGGCCACGCTCGCTCTCGCCGCCATCTATCAGTTCACGCCGCTCAAGGATGCCTGCCTGAAATCGTGTCGCCATCCCGGCATCTATCTCATGCGTTACTATCGGCGCGGCGCACTCAACGGGTTACGCCTAGGCTTCGGTCACGCGCTCTACTGCGTCGGCTGCTGCTGGGCGCTCATGCTGGTGATGTTTGCGGCGGGAGTCGCGCACCTGGCTTGGATGGGCGTGCTCGCGGTGATTATGTTTGTCGAGAAGGCGACGCCGTTGGGAAACCGAGTCGTTGTGCCGGTCGGCGTGGTTCTCAGTGTGCTTGCCGTTATCGCACTCTTGGCGCCCGGCGCCATCGGGGGCTTGTGAGGACGTTGACGACGCACGTCGGAGTTGCAGGCACGGGAAAAATGGGAAGTGCGATGGCGCGCAATCTTCTCGATCGTGGCTATCGAGTATCGGTTTGGAACGTCGATCGCGATATGATGGAGCCGTTGGTCGCTGCAGGCGCAGCGCCGTTCGAGAGCCTCGAACGCCTCGTAGCGAGCGTTGATGCGCTGATCGCGATGCTCTGGGACGATGAAGTCGCGCGAGAGATCTCGCTCGGCAGAATCATTCCCGCCGCTCGCGAAGGCGAGCTCGTTATCGAGTTGTCGACGCTTTCGCCGCAGATGTATGAGACGCTCGCAACGGCAGCAGCGCAGCGAGGCGTGGACTTTCTCGCGTGCCCGGTTCTCGGCAGCGTCGACGGCGCGCGAGCCGGTACGCTGACGCTCTTGCCGGGCGGCACCGGCCAGGCGTTCGAACGCGCTCGCGAGCTCTTGAGCGCGATGGGCTCTACGATTAAATTTACCGGTTCGCCGGCGGCCAGCGGGCATCTCAAGCTCGCTTATAACTCGATGCTGTGCGTAAATGCCGATGCGATTGGCGAGCTGCTCGGGATCATGGGGCGGGCCGGCGTTGATCGCACGCTCGCAATCGACGCGCTCGTGCAGGCGCTCGAGCGCGTCGCTGCCAAGCGCCAGCAGCTCGTCGAGCGCGACACTCAACCGCGCTTTTCAGGCAACGCACTTCTCAAAGACGTGCGCCTCGCTCGCCTAGCCAGGCAGAGCCTGCACGTGGATGCGCCGCTGATGGAGTGCGCGCTCGCGGAGTTCGAAAGGGCCGTCGAGACGGGTCTAGGTGGCGAAGACTACATCGCCGTCGGCCTGGCGCAGGAGCCACGTTGAGTAAGGACGTTTAGAGGTCAGGGCCGCAGGCCGCGCAACGACCTTCGAACGTCACGCGTTCGCTCGCAATCTTGAAACCGTGCCGCAGTGCGAGCGTTTTGAGCGTGCGCGGCGGAATCGCAAACGCAACATCTTCGATCGCCCCGCAGGTGCCGCAGCGAAAGTGCGCATGCCGCGGCCCCGAAGGCTCGTAGGTCGCCGCATCGACGCCCGGCACGTACAGCTCGGAGATCAGACCGAGTTCGCGCAACCGCTCCAGGCCGCGATAGACGGTAGAGAATCCGATGCCCGGCCGGCGCTTGTGCGCTTTCGTGAAGATGTCCGAGGGCGTAAGGTGGCGGCCGATCCCGCTTGCTTGCACGATTTCGTAAATGAGCTGGTAGTTCTTCGGCAGCTTTGGCCGGACGGACGGCGCCATTTTTAGCTGACGGCGGCCGCGGGCAGCAGGATTCCATCCTGTGTGAAAGTGAAAATCACTTTCAGCCCTTCGCCGGCATCACCAACCTTCCCCCTGAATCGGAGAGACCAGCAACATATGGAAAATACGATCGCCGAACTGTCGGACGCCGACCGCGGCTGTCCTGTAAAGCACGTTCCCCTGCGCCCGAGGGTCAACATCGAATGGTTCCCGGAGTTATTGGACGTTTCGGTGCTTCATCGGCCGTCGGCGCTCTCCGACCCGATGGGTCCCGATTTCGACTACGCTCGTGAGTTCAACACCTTAGATCTCAAAGCGGTCAAGGCCGACCTGTTCGCGTTGATGACCGCTTCGCAGGATTGGTGGCCCGCCGATTACGGGCACTACGGTCCGCTCATGATTCGCATGGCCTGGCACGCCGCGGGCACGTACCGCATCGGCGACGGTCGGGGCGGTGCGGGCTCGGGCCAGCAGCGCTTCGAGCCGCTCAATAGTTGGCCCGACAACGCAAATCTCGATAAAGCGCGCCGCTTGCTGTGGCCGATCAAGCAGAGATACGGCCGAAAGATCTCGTGGGGCGACCTCATGGTTCTCGCGGGAAACTGCGCGCTCGAATCGATGGGATTGCGGACCTTCGGATTCGGCGGCGGCCGCGTCGATGCGTGGGAGCCCGACGAAAACATTTATTGGGGCCCGGAAACCACGTGGCTCGACGACAAGCGCTACACGGGCGAACGCGATCTCGAAAAGCCGCTTGCGGCGGTGCAGATGGGTCTGATCTACGTGAATCCGGAAGGCCCCAACGGCAATCCCGACCCGCTCGCCGCGGCGGTCGATATTCGCGAGACCTTCGCGCGTATGGCGATGAACGATGAGGAGACCGTCGCACTGATCGCCGGTGGCCATACCTTCGGCAAGACGCACGGCGCCGCCGATCCCGCGCAGTACGTCGGCTTCGGTCCGGCCGGTGCCGCGATCGAGGAACAGAACCTTGGCTGGCGCAACTCATTCGGCAACGGTAACGGCGACCGCACGATCACCAGCGGACTCGAGGGTGCTTGGACGCAGGCGCCTACGCGGTGGAGCAATCTGTATTTCGACAATCTCTTCAACTACGAGTGGGAGCTGACGAAAAGCCCGGCCGGCGCGTATCAGTGGAAGCCCAAGGACGGCGCCGGCGCCGGCACCGTTCCCGACGCGCACGATTCGTCGAAAAAGCACGCGCCAACGATGCTCACGACGGACCTCGCGTTAAAGGTAGACCCGATCTATGGGCCGATCTCGAAGCGCTTTCACGAAAACCCGCAAGCGTTCGCCGACGCATTTGCCAAGGCGTGGTTCAAGTTGGTGCATCGCGATATGGGTCCCATCACGCGCTATCTCGGTCCTGAAGTCCCGCCCGAGCCGCAGATATGGCAAGATCCCGTGCCGGCGGTCGACCACCCGCTCATCGACGAACGAGAGGTCGCCGCGCTCAAGGCTCGCATCCTTGCCAGCGGACTCACGGTGTCGCAACTCGTTACGACTGCATGGGCATCGGCGTCGACGTTCCGCGGCACCGACAAGCGTGGCGGCGCGAACGGCGCGCGCATTCGTCTCGCCCCGCAGAAGGATTGGGCCATTAACCAGCCCGCCGAGTTGGCGAAGGTGCTGCAAACGCTCGAGAAGGTTCAAGTGGAGTTCAACGCCGCGCTCTCCGACGGCAAAAAGGCCTCGTTGGCCGACGTCATCGTTCTCGGCGGCTCTGCGGCGATCGAGCAGGCCGCGAAAAGTGCCGGTCACGACGTGAAGGTGGGCTTCGCCCCGGGACGCACGGATGCGACGCAAGAGAACACCGACGCACACTCCTTCGCCGTGTTGGAACCGGCTGCTGACGGCTTCCGCAACTACCTCGGGAACGGACACTCGCGTTCGCCCGAGCAGCTGCTCCTCGATCGCGCGCACCTGCTTACGCTGAGCGCTCCCGAGATGACCGCGCTCGTTGGCGGCCTACGCGTCCTCGGCGCGAACGCCGAAGGATCGAATCACGGCGTTTTCACGAAGCAGCCGGGTACACTGACCAACGATTTCTTCGTTAACGTGCTCGACATGACGACGAAATGGCAACCGGCCGGCAAAGACCACACGTATGAAGGTACCGACCGGCGTACCGGCGAGCTCACCTGGACCGGCACGAACTGCGACCTTATTTTCGGATCGAACTCGCAGCTCCGCGCAATCGCGGAGGTCTACGCCGTTGAGGGCGATCACTTCGTTGCCGACTTCGTCGCTGCGTGGGAAAAGGTCATGAACCTCGATCGATTCGATCTCGGCCGCGACCTAGTGGTGTCGCGATAACGAAACGAGCCCGCCGAGGCGGGCTCGTTTGCGCATTTGTAATGCTCTAAGGCCTGGTTATGAGAAGACCGGTGGGCTGTTCGACTCCGTTCGTGAGCGTCGCGTACGATGTATACGATCCTGGCGCGAAAGCATAAACGGCGTGGGTGTCGATATCCGATTCGACGACCTCGCCTTTTGGCTTCCCTTTGTTCTCCAGGGCGAGCGCGTACGGGAAGCCGTTCCCCGTGATCGTTTTTATTGGACTCGTCGATCCGCCCAGCTGGTAGACGTTAATGACATTCCCCGAGCCGCCGTTTTCCCAGAGGGTGCCGCTCTTCAGATCGATTGCGAGGCCAAGCGGCTCGTCGAGACCTTGCAGCCCCAAATTCGTGACGCTCGATCCGCCCGCCGGAAGTTCGAAGACGGCACTCGCGCCGAAGTCCGAGATGTAGAGATTCCCGCTGCTGTCGAGGGCAAGACCGAAGGGCTCGTCCAATCCGCCCCCGGTGATTACCTTCGACGGCGAAGTGGCTCCGACCGGGTACTCGCTAATCGACCCCGGATAACCGGTCACGTAGAGCGTTCCGCTCTTATCGACCGCAATCCCGAGCGGAGAGCTAATGCCGTCAGTAATCGTGGTTTCTCGCGTCGTCGATCCCTTGGGAAACTCCTCGACGTCGCCCGTGAAGGAACCCGAGGGGCAGTTATCAGCCACATAGATGGTGCCTTTCTTGTCGGCTGCGAGACCGTACGGGCAACCTTGGGCAGGCTGAAGCGTGGCGATCGGCGCGGGATTGCTCGCGAGATCAGCGGTCTTGTAGATATTGACCGCCACTGCGTCCTGATCGCCTTCAAAGAGCAACGACTTCTTCGTGGGGTATTTTCCAGAACCTGATTCGTGGCGGAACGCGCGATGCTGAACTGGCGGAGCGACCGGTACGCCGGAGTGCACGAAGGCGGTGGCGGCCTGCGACGAAACCGAGGAGGGTTGCGAAGTCAATCCGCTACTGCATCCCGCGATTCCAAAAAGCGCCGCCAGTACCAGTGCACGGCGCAGAAATATCTCCATGGGGGGCCTCCAATTTGAAGCACGTGAAAAGAGAAATTGGACTTTGCTAGGCCTAGTCGTCTCTCCTAGCGAGAACCCCGGAGCATCAGAGCGAATATGTGTTGACGTTCGTCAGCGACGTTTCTACGGCAACTACAATGCGCTGAACGTTCGCTGCGTAAACCGATCACTTTACGAAGGGGACGTTCTTCGGTGTGACGATCTTGGCAATGTCGCGAAAAATGGCATTTGCAACGCCGGGAAAGGGCTTTTCCCGTTGGCTGTTAACGAAGACGACGACCGTCGCACCGGCAGCTGGCATGTAATATGCTCCAGTATTGTAGCCGGTGATCCCGCCGGTATAGCCGTACCAGCCGGCCGAACAGCCGATGCCCAGACCGAACGAGAGGTTTCCCTCTCCCGTCGGCAGGCACGTGAGTCGCGCTCGTTGCGAAGCGGCGCCGTTCGTCGTTCCGGTCACATACGCTTTGACCCATCTCTTCATGTCCCCCATATCGGAAATCATGGCGCCCGCCGCCCACGAAACGGAAGGCGCGAGAACTGCCGACTCGTCACTCCACTGGCCCTTCCCATTCAGCGAGTACCCGTGAGCGTACGGGGTCGGCATGCCCCAGTTCGTCGTTGGAAACGAGGTGTGACCGAGCGACATCGGAGCGAGAATCCGACGATGGATTTCGTTCTGGATCGTGTCGTGGGTCACTTTCTCAATGACGAGCCCAAGCAAGAACCAGTTGGTGTTGCTGTAGTTGTACTTCGCTCCTGGGGCGAACAAGGGCGGTTCTTTCGCGGCGATCGCGACCCACTGTTTCGGC
>Ga0210395_10003908_pt1 | contig 11443 bp, 10 predicted proteins | sample IncBWH4OmetaG_FD_150861 | JGI IMG/M metagenome (GOLD analysis project Ga0210395, IMG submission 150861) | Forest soil microbial communities from Barre Woods Harvard Forest LTER site, Petersham, Massachusetts, United States - Inc-BW-H-4-O ...
ACCTAGCACCTGAAAACTAGAAAGTACCCGGCCCTCGACGTTCCCCAAGGCAATAAAGAATAAATATCAACGCCTTGGGCAATCAAACTACTGGCTTGTCGGTGCCACCAGATTCATATTTATTTCTTAATCACACATTTCTGACGGGCTAAAACACCAACAAGAGCAACGGTTGCTAGAAGGTGTATCTCTAGGAACTAGTACCTAAAAACTAGTAACCAGGCTTTTTAAGAATAGTGGGTTGTTGGTCAGAAAAGACACAACAACGGTGAGTGTTGTGATGGCAATTTTCCTTAAAAAAGGGAAGGCCTTCGCTTAATGAGCGAAGGCCTTTATAAACAACTGGTTAATTGTTTCCTTACTTAATAAGGCTGGAATGATGAAGCGCTTAAAACAACGGTATTGTTTTTAAATAAGGAGTCACATATTTTATATCCATTGGCAGAGCAGCTTCCTATAAAATTATACTGTGTGGCACTTACATAATCATATCCTGCAATGGCACTCCATTTTCCTGAGGTTGCATAAGCGGCAAGTACACTTTTACTTAAATCCATGGAATAATCTAATTGACCATGTTGAAGTATGTATGGGCCTGAATAATCTGTTCCGCAATTGGCCCAGTAAAATGGCGTAGTAAGATTACATACAAAATTATACCCGTCTCTACTTATTCCATATTCAGAAGCACTTGAATATGTAGCTGTTCCGGTAATATACGTGTTTGCAGCAATGGAAGTATCACCGGTAATCGTTAAGGTAATCCCTGTAGCTGACCCATTTGTATTTGTGTATGTATTCAACCTGAAAACATTCCATGCACGGGTTACATTCGCATTTCCTTTTCCAGTGGTATCATATGTAAGTGCCAAATTAGCTCTTACCCGATGGCTCAATTTTACATTAAGTGCGCCTGTAAATAAGGTAAGAAGTGCGCCTCCGGTTGCATTGGTTACATAGGAAGTACCATTATACGTGATGGATTGATTGTTTGCATAATACAATACTTGATAATTATTATAAACAATCTTTAATACAGCACCCGAATCTGAAAAGAGATTGCCTTTTATTAAAGTTACGGCAATTGATCCGCTTAACACTCTGGAACCGCAGTTTACTCCACCATAGGTAATTGTAAAATTTCTTTTATTCAAACTCACAATACCGCAAGGAAGAATGGCTGCTGTTGTGCGCGCATTTGGATTAACAGTGGTATCCTGATATTGTTGTGAATTATACACGGTTTCAATATCACTATAAACTCTGTCAAGTTCATTGCTTGCACTTGCATCTGAAGCTGTTGAAGATGGCGTAGATGCGGTTGGTTCGGTTGTGCTTTTTTTCTTACAACTAAAAAATGTGGAGACGGAAATCCCGATAAAAAGAGCAAGGGTTAATTTTTTCATGTTTGTTGTGTTTTCTTCGAATAATAGACACGTAGTTTTAATCAAAAGTAAACCACATTATCTGTTGAATCTTTCAACCCGTTACTATACGTAATAGTTGGAATACAGGTTGTTGAATTGAATATTGAAAGGAAATCAAGATGATAATTTCCTTTCAACAAATAACATAATTAGTGTTTCAGATCCTTTATTTTATCATATTGTCCGGAATAGACAACATTTTTCACTCCATCGCTGGCCAGAAAATCATGAGGAAATCCTAATTCTATTGAACTCAGATTATTTAAACGTTGCATATGTTCATCTGAAAGAACAAAATTTACACATTTGACACAATCCTCAATCTGACCAACTTTTCTTGCCCCTACAATCGGCACAACAACTTGATCGCGTTGTCTGGTCCAGTTAATGGCAACCTGAGACGGACTTACATTTAATTCCTGAGCAATGGCAACCACTTCCCTGGTTATTAACTGTGCCCGTTCATTCAGACGTGCACTTTCCGGTTTCAGCCTTTTAGCTTCTTCATTTTCATGTAAATATTTTCCGGTTAATGCACCCCCGGCAAGCGGTGCCCATGGTGTAACTGCCATATTAAATGCTTTCGCCATTGGCATCAGATCTCTTTCAGGCGTACGCTGCAATAAATTATATTCGATCTGTAGACCTACAAATGAGGACCATCCTCTCAACTCTGCAATCGTATTGGCTTGTGATACAATCCAGGCTGGCGTATCTGAAACCCCTATATGATGTATGTCTCCTAAGCGAACCAGATCTTCCAGTGCTCTAAGCACTTCTTCCGGGGCAACGGTAAAATCCCATGCATGCAACCATAATAAATCAATATGATCGGTTTGTAATCTTTTCAGACTTTCACTTACCGAACGTTTCAGGTTTTTACGGTGGTTTCCTGCAAAATTAGGATCCCCAGATCTATCCTGAAGTGTATATTTTGTTGCTATAACAAAATGATCCCGGTCGTTGGTTGTAAAATCGCCTACAAACCATTCACTGGAACCTTCGGTATATCTGTTTGCCGTATCAATGAAATTCCCTCCCGCATTAGCATAGGCATCAAAAATGCGTTTGCTTTCTTCGTAGTCGGCTCCCCAACCCCATTCTGATCCAAAGGTCATGGTACCCAAACATATTTCCGATACTCTGAGTCCACTTTTTCCAAATAGTCTGTAATTCATATGCTAAAATTTATAGTGTGAGAAAGTCTGATTGTGATTTCTCTGGAAAATATAGATAGAATGAATTATGTCTGCAAACCTTCTACGTAAAGAAATAATGTATATTTTAGATCGGCAATTTCAATTTGCGGAATTAATTTTACACAATGCATGTTCTAACATGTAAATAACCTAGTGGTTCATAATCAAAATGAAAAACATAATTCTATTTCTATCATTTGCGGTTTTATTATTTGCAGGAAGCAGTTCTGTATTTAAACAAAATCATACAAGCGGAGAAAAAATAAAGCTGCTCTATGTTTATGATCCTTTGTGTGGCTGGTGCTATGCATTCGGACCAAACGTAGAACGTATTGAAAAAGAATACGATGCTGAAGTGACAATCATAAGTGGGGGAATGGTTCTTGGAGAAAGGATACGTCCGGTAGGAAATATGGCTTCTTATATATTAAAATCGATTCCCAAGATGGAAAAAACAACTGGTGTGAAGTACGGAGAAGCTTATAAAAACCTCTTAAGAGAAGGAACGTATCAGACCTCTTCTGAAAAGCCATCAGTTGCTTTATGTGTTTATAAATCCTTTAAAAAGGACAGTGCCGTTTCGTTTGCTCACGATATTCAATCGTCTTTCTTTATCGATGCGAAAGACCTCAATAAAAATGAAACCTATGCTGATCTGGCCGTTAGCTATGGCATAGAGAGGAACTCATTTCTTGAACGGATGAAAGATTCTATGTATTTAAAACAGGCTTATGCAGAATTTAAAAGAGCCGGAGATTTGCAGCTGGATGGTTATCCCTATCTGTTCCTGGTTAAAGACAGTACTCTTTATCTGGTAGCAGACGGATACTTAGCATATGATTACGTCAGTAAAAATCTGAAAAAGGCGATGAAAAAATAATAGATCGGATTATGGATCGCAGAGCATTTATAAAAAATACGGCAATTGCCGGAACAGCTATGGTAACAATACATCAGTTTGCACGGGCATGGGATAACGAACCTATATCGGATTCGATTATGCCCGTATTATTTGTAGGACATGGAAGTCCGATGAATGCAATTGAGCATAATGCGTTCAGCAACGAATGGGCTAGACTGGCAACAACACTTCCAAAACCAAAAGCCATTTTATGTGTGTCTGCACACTGGGAAACTGTCGGAACAAAGGTAACTGCAATGGCTAAACCGCAGACCATACATGATTTCGGCGGATTCCCAAAAGAGTTGAATGAAGCACAATACCCTGCACCTGGCTCCCCTGAACTTGCAAAGGCTACGGTGGAATTATTGCAGAAGTGGCAGACACACGACGATTATGAATGGGGGCTTGATCATGGCACATGGTCAGTTTTAATGCCTATGTACCCAAAAGCTGATATTCCTGTATACCAGTTGAGTCTTGATGTACGCAAAAAGCCTGAAGAACATTTTGCTTTAGCAAAAGATTTATATGAATTAAGAAAAAGAGGTGTTCTAATTATCGGCAGTGGTAATATTGTTCACAACCTACGCATGATGCAATGGAAAGATGTTGCGTACGATTGGGCTACTGCGTTTAATACAGATGTTAAAAAGCTTATTACAGATGGAAATGATGCTTCATTGATTGATTATAAATCATTGGAAAATAATAAATATGCCATTCCAACGCCCGAGCATTATTTGCCTCTGCTGTATTCTTTGGCTCTTAAAACACCGAAGGATACTGTATCGTTCTTTAATGATGTAACGACTGCCGGTTCTATTGCAATGACAAGCGTGTTGATTAAAAGTTAAGTTGAAAATAAAAAAGGCTACCGTTATCAAAACAGTAGCCTTTTTCAATATATCATTTATACTTATTCTTTCTTCAATGTTGCAATTACAGTATGCAGATGCAGTTCATTGATTACATCTACTGCTTTTATTAATTCTTCCACCGAAACATTTTTATCTATACGAAGTACGACTGTAACATTTTTAGCTTTAGCACTTTTTTCTGTAAGCATCGGTTTAAACTGATCAAAGTTGATCTCCTTTCCTTCCATGTAATACTTTTTATTCAGCGTAATAGAAACATTCACCACTTCCTGGTGCATGGTTTTTCCTGTCCTGGATTCCGGTAATAATAAACCCAACGCATTCTGACTGGCAAGTGTGGATACCATTAGAAAGAATAACATCAGAAAGAATAATATATCCGATAAGGAAGATGCCTCTACCCCAGCATGCAGCCTTTTTCTTCTTCGTATCTGCATTAATTTACCGGTTTATATAATGTATCAAGAAAATCAATGCTGCTGTCTTCCATATCTGCAATAACAAGATCAATCTTATGATTCAGATAGGTATACATAATATACGCTAATACACCCACCACAAGTCCTGAAGCAGATGTAATCATTTTTTCATAAATACCCCCGGCAATAATCCCGATACTAATATCATTTGCAATGGAAATATTATAAAACGAGCGTATCATACCAACTACTGTTCCCAGGAATCCGATCATCGGTGCAATGGAGGCAATGGCAGCAAGCAACCCAAGATTCTTTTCCATACGGCTCACTTCAATGTTGGACATATTTTCCATGATACTTTCGATATCTCGCACGGGTGATCCCAAACGCGTAAGAGCCTTTTCAAATACCCTGGCTATTGCTCCCGGTGTTCTGGAACAAAGCGTTTTGGCATCTTCCAGCTTGCCTTCTTTCATTTTATCCTTTATGGATTCCAGCATGTTTTTATCTAAAAAACCTGCCTTGCGTATATATAAATAGCGTTCCGTAAATATCGCAACCGCTGCTACTGAAAAGAAAAGAATTGGAATCATCAGGTATCCGCCTTTCATCAGCATAGATAACATGCTGATACTTTGTTCTGCTGCTGGTGCAACAACCTCTGCGGTTCCTGATTGTATTTGCAATAAAACGGCTAATAACATATTATTTCTTGTTTAAACGATCACAGTATTTTATAAAAATTAATATTCGTCAACCGTTAAAATAGTGTATGTCTAGTACTATTTTAACTCATAACACGATAGCGAATCTACAAACTAAGGAGCAATTCTTAATACACATAAACGTTTTTTTCCGGAAATGAATATGTTATTGGTATATAAAAGAAAAGTCCACCTGTTATAGCGGACTTTTCTCAGGAAAATATCTGATTTCTATTTTGCTAACGTATAGGCATATACTGAATTACCGAAAAATGTCGGCACAATCAGCAATTTTTCACTTTCAATATACCAGGCATCTGCCGCATTCAATTTTTCTGCTTTCGTATCCAGAATTTTCTGAACCTCTTCTCCCTGCACATAATACACTTCTCCGGGCCAGCAGGAAATAATATATGCTCCGTTTCCAGCAGCCATAACACCGTCTCCTGCCGGAATTCCGTTTGCTGTAGGCACAAGTTTTTTATCTGTATATGAGGCCTCATAAAAGATCCCGCTACCCATATCAATGATGCGTAATGTTTTATCCTGAGCCAGTACGCCGTTTGGTTTTTGAAGAATCGTATTTTCAAGCCAGACAGCAACTACGCCATTTTTCAGCAGATAGATTTTTTTATCTGATGAATCCGAGATATATACGTTTCCATCTTTATCAATCGTAATATCATTCAGAAACGTTGCACCTTTTACTTCAATTGTTTTTTCAACTTTAGCAGTAGCAATGTCAATAACAACAATGCTACTGATATCGGTTACATACAATTTTCCTTTAAATATACCCATTCCTTTTGGCCCATTTAAGCCCTTTACCCATTGCAGGTTTTCAACCTTGCCATCAAGTGTAAGTCTGCTTATAAATCCGTTTCCATCTTTTTCATCCGCCTTGCCGTTAATATTCGCCACATAAATCAATTTATCGGAAGGATTATATATAACAGATTCCGGAACTTTAAGTATCGTATCTGTCTGCCATTTTTTCGTTAAAGAAACCGGAGTAAGCTTCTTATTTTGAAGTATTGTAAAGCTTACTAAAGCGATTACAATCGGAAAGCTGTAGAGAATCTTTTTCATATTCTTGTTAAAAGGTTTTAAGGTTTATAATAAAAAGATGCTTTTTGATCAGCGATAAGAATTTCAAATTCACCTTCTTCGGTAATTGTTTGTTTATCTTCGGTTACAAATCCAAGGTCTTTTTTGTGAAGCACAAATTCAACCTTTTTAGACTCCTCAGCCTTTAAATAGATCTTTACAAACCGACGAAGCCTTTTCACACTTGGCGTAACAGAGGCATACATATCACGTGAGAATAATTCAACAACTTCCTGTCCATCTAGTTTTCCAGTATTTGTTACTGTTATTGAAATGTTCAGGCTATCACTTCCGAACAACGTATCTGTGTTCAATATAACAGGGCTATATTTAAATGTAGTATAAGACAAACCATGTCCGAACTCGTATTGAGGTTTGAATTCGAAGAAGTATTTATATTCCGGTTCTACAATCTCAACAGCTTCATCCAGTAATTTGTGGTCATATGTAATCAATGAACCACTGTATCTTGGATAGGTGAATGGTAATTTGCCACTTGGATTAAATTTGCCGTAAACAACATCATGAATAGCCTGTGCTCCCTGCGATCCCGGCCAGTACGCCAACACTATGGCACTACAATACGGTTCTATTTCCCGAATGATGCGTGGTCTTCCTTCCAGTAAAACCAGGACAATAGGCTTTCCTGTTTTAGCTAGTGTCTTAACAAGTTCAACCTGTTTCGGATCAAAGGCAAGATCAGGAATATTGCCTGGAGTTTCTGCATACGCAGGTTCTCCCAGACAAAGAAGAATAACATCTGCATTGGAAGAGGCTTTCAGAATGGCGGATACGTTATAATCTGATGAATCAAAAGAGACGCTTTCCATATATTTGTTGCCAGTATGCTGAGCAAATAAATCTGCAATTGTTTTCAGGCTGTCCGGATAAAGCTTCTCTTTATTTCCCTGCCAGGCATAGGACCATGCACCATGAAGTGCAGAAAGAGAATTGGCGGATGGTCCGGTTAAAAACACACGCTGATTATCAGATAATGGAAGAATAGATTTCTCATTTTTCAATAATGTTATGGATTCCAAAGCTGCCTGTAAAGCCGTTTCTGTGTATTCCGGTTTTGAGAATAGTGCTACACTTTCCTTTTCCAGATATGGGTTTTTAAACAGCCCCAGATTTTTCTTAAGTTTCAAAATTCTCCGTACCGATTCGTTGATGCGTTCTTCAGAAATCTTCCCTTCCTTAACTAATGCAAGCAAATCATCTGTAAAACTAAAATCAAATGGTACGATACACATATCAATACCTGCATTTACTGCCAGATAAACGGCATCTTTATGTGTAGCAGCCACCCGATGACGTTCGTGCAGTTTCAGTATATCCTGCCAGTCACTGATAATAACTCCTTTAAAACCAAGTTCATTTCTGAGAACATCTGTCAGCAAATATTTACTGGCATGCACGGGCGTTCCGTTTACTTCCGCTGAATTCACCATTAAGGTTTGTGTCCCGGCTTTTACTGCTTCACGGAAAGAAGGAAGAAAATATTCTCTCAATACTATTTCAGGAATATTAGCAGGTGCCCTGTCTTTGCCATTCTGAGGTACCGAGTACCCCACAAAATGTTTCATACAGGCGGCAACATTGTTATAAGAAGAAACATCTTTTCCTTCATAACCATGTATGGCTGCTACTCCCATTTGAGTTACCAGATATACATCCTCGCCAAAGGTTTCACCAAAGCGTGACCATTGCTGATTTCTTCCAACATCCAACACCGGCGAAAAATTATAACGGATACCCGCAGCTCTTACCTGAACCGCCGTTACCGCTCCGCATTGTTCTGCCAACAATGGATTTCGTGTAGCCGCCAAACCTAAATTGTGTGGAAATAGCGTTGCCCCATAAATAAAATTAGCTCCGTGTACAGCATCAATACAATAGAGAAATGGAATCTTGTGCCTAGTTTTTTCTAGCGTAAGCTTTTGAATCGGTTCAATGATTTCGTGCCATTCATCCAAATGATACGCATGTGTTAATACGTTCTGAATAGAACCGACATGACGTTTAATTATTACTTCATTGAGCTTGGCTGTATCTACTTTAATAGTATCGTCAACCTCTTCTGCAATCGTTGAAAGTGTTAGGTTGGTCATCTGCCCAACTTTTTCTTCCAGCGTCATTGTAGAGATTATTTGTTCAATATCTTCATCGCCCTGATCTACAACTGACTCTTGTTTGTTTTTACCGCAGGAAAATAACATCACAAAAGAAACAGCTGCCACGAGCCATATATATTTCTTTTTAATCATGGGAGTAGTGTTTAATAATTAACAAAAAATTACCTATTGTGACCAGGAAGTTGGTTGTCTGTCCCAACGATGTAGTCTAAGTTCTTTGTACAAATCCTCGTTAAGCCTTTTTCCATCGCTTACCGATGTATTTGCAAGAACATTACGTTCCTTTCTCATACCTGGTATGGTACTACTTACCTGATCATGCATCAGAATAAAGCGAAGAGCCATTTCAGCCATTGTCATTCCTGATGGAACAACTACTCGTAATTTATCCGCATGCTCCGCACTTGAAATCAGATTTTCCGGAACAAAATAACTTGCTCTCCAATCGCCTTCTTCAAAAACAGTATCCTTTGTAATCGATCCGGTTAGAGTTCCTTCGTCGAAAGGCACTCGAGCAATAATTGCAATATCAAGTTCTTTGCATAATGGAAACAATTCATCTTCGGGAGCCTGATCAAAAATATTATATATAACCTGAACAGAATCAATTAAACCGGTTCTTAGAGTATTCAAACAGTTTTCAGGTTCCCAACGGTTAACACTGATACCAAAAGCATCTACTTTGCCTTCTTTCTGGAGATCTTCAACAGCACGCTGCCAGCGTTCATCTGTAGCCCATCCATCTTCCCAAACATGGAACTGCATCAGATCAATTTTTTCAACTCCAAGATTTGTAAGACTCTTCTCTGTATATTCTTTTATGTGTGCAGCCGGGAAACATTCATCCAATGTAAATTCTTTTCTAGATGGCCATTTAAAATTCATTGGCGGAATTTTGGTAGCAACATAAATCTTTTGGGCACTGTGTCTTTTAACCAGTTTACCAAGCAATTGTTCACTATGACCAGCACCATAGCCCCAAGCAGTATCAAAAAAATTAACACCGCGTTCAACAGCAAGGTCAAGGGACTGTTCCGATTGTCCGTCATCTGAACCTTTCCAGCCACTAGCTCCCCACATGCCATAGCCGATCTCACTGACCTGCCAGTTTGTTCTTCCGAATCTTCTTTGTTTCATTATATATTTTTGGATAGTAGTACTATTGGGAAATTTACTATAAATATTTTAATTCCGGGTCGCTGAAACAGGTAATATTCATGAAAGTTTATCGATCTTAAAATAAATGCTTGCCGAATGTAATATCAGAATATTGAAAATGTCTTAGGAGTTAACCATAAATAAAGCTGTCGGCGGAAAACGTGCAAATAGTTCATCCTTAAGTTTCTCCTCAATCGGAAGGCTTTCAATTGCAAGAGACATACAGGAAAGCCATGCAATTGCATCGGTTTCTGTTATGGTATGAGGCATATGGCGAGCACGCATCTGGGGATGGCCGTATTGTTGCGAATACAAACCGGGACCACCTAAAAACTGAGTCAGAAATACGCGTTGCTTCTCTTTTATTTCGTTCTTGTCGTTTTTAAATAAATGAGAAATTTGTTTATCTTCGAATACAAGGTCATAAAAACGTTCAACCAGCAATATAAGGTTGTCTTCCCCAAGACGATAATATAAAGGCATTTCTTCCATAAGAACAAATTTACAATAATGCATGAACTCTTGAAATAAAAACGGCTGCTGTATCATTTTATAATACAAAGACACGTTTCTGTCTTTTTTATTTTTGATATTTGAGGGGATTTATTTCAGAACATTGCAGGAAAGAATAATACATACATTGCGGGACCATACTTCCATATCTTTTTTTCTCTCAAAAAGATTACTTGCATTTGCCGTTTGCATTTGCGTGTATGGTTATTTACATGCACAAGAAATAAACCCTAAAGAAGAAGCTCCTATTATTGCCAAAGAGGATTCAATAATTAAAAAAGATATCATAGATATTCTCTTGAAAGGTTTTCAAAAACCCAAAACAGAAAAGAAAGAGCAACCGCAAAATACATTTATTACTCTTTTTCCTGCGATCGGCTCAACGCCAGCAACGAGACTTGTAGGACTTGTTGCAGCTAACATTGCATTTAACATGGGTAACATTAAAACAACTACGCCTTCTGTTCTTCTTACGAGTATTTCATACTCAATAAATAAACAGCTTTTATTTCCTGTACGTTCGAACATTTGGCTACGAAATAATTCATGGAATTTATTGGGGGATTGGAGGATCATGAAATACCCTCAGAATACATACGGTTTGGGTGGAGGAAGCAGTGTCAATGAAAAGGATCTTATTGTGTATAGTTACATTCGCGTTTATGAAACGGCTCTTAAAAAAGTATATTCAAAATTATATGCGGGAGGCGGATTTAATATAGATTACTTTTATAATGTAGATGATACCTGGAAAGGTTCATCTCCTAGTCCTTTTTCTTCATATGGTACTGGGACGGGAAATAACTCTTTTTCCAAAGGTTTAAATTTATCCTTGCTTTGGGATAATCGAAAAAACACTATTAATCCAGAAAACGGGAGCTATATGAATCTGGTATATCGCTTTTATCCAAGTTGGGCTGGAAACACTTCAGGCTGGGCCTCTATTTATGCAGATTTCAGAAAATACTTCTGTTTTTCTCAAAAAAAGAAAAATATTCT
>Ga0210395_10003909_pt1 | contig 11442 bp, 9 predicted proteins | sample IncBWH4OmetaG_FD_150861 | JGI IMG/M metagenome (GOLD analysis project Ga0210395, IMG submission 150861) | Forest soil microbial communities from Barre Woods Harvard Forest LTER site, Petersham, Massachusetts, United States - Inc-BW-H-4-O ...
GCAGCCCGGCGGCCAGCAGTGCCTTGGCCGTGTCCCCGGGCAGGAATGGCGTCACGCCCGCCGAGATCCCCGCGCTGACGCTCATGCCGGTGTCCAGGCAGAGCCAGGTCGTCCCGATCACGTAGATGACGGCCGAAGCCAAGGCGAACAGCAGCAGGGTCCGCACCGGAGAGCGGTCCGCGCCGCGCCGCGCGCCGTAACCGGCGATCGCCGACGCCAACAGAAAGCCCACCAGGTAGCCGCCGGTCGCTCCGAAGACCACCCCGGGGCCGTGGCCCGCGCCGGCGAAGACAGGGAGCCCCACCACGCCCGCCGCCAGGTAAAGGACTTGCGCGGCCAGGCCGCGGACCGGGCCAAGCGCTGCCGCGGCGAGGAGGACGGCGAAGGTTTGCCCGGTAACCGGGACAGGTGAGCCGGGGATCGGCACTGAAACTTGCGCCGCGAGTGCCGTGAAGGCCGCCGCCAGGACAATCGTCACGCCGGTGCGGCTCAGCGCCTCCGGCAGCACCTCGGCGAGGACGGGACGCCGCGTCGGCAGGGCGATTGATGCAGTCAGGATAACCACCACCATTGAAACTGGATCTCGGCAGTAAGATACTCAGTCTCAGGACGGGCTCGCAAGTGGGAACGTTGCCGGGGAGCGGAGATGATGGACGACCATGAACAAGCCATCGGCGCGTGACCGCCTCGCGCAGGCCGCGTTCGACCTGTTCAACGAGAGCGGCTATGAGCAGACGACCGTTGACGACATCGCCGAGCGGGCCGGCCTGAGCCGCGCCACGTTCTTCCGGAACTACCCGTCCAAGGAAGACGTCATCTTTCCCGACCACGACCGGCTCATCGAGAAGGTCCGGGACCGGCTGCGCTCCTCCAGCCACGCCACCGCTCTCGCCGCGGTCTCCGACGCGGTCCGCCTGGTCCTGCTGCACTACCTCGACGAAGGCGATCTGGCCCGGCGGCGGTACGCGCTCACGAGCACCGTCCCCGCGCTCCGCGAGCGCGAGATCGTCAGCGTCGCCCGCTACCAGCGCCTGTTCCGCGAGTTCATCACCGAATGGATGGGCGACAGCACGCAATCCGCCGCCCTCCGGGCCGAGCTCATGGCCGCCGCCGTGGTCTCCGCCCACAACCACGTGCTGCGCCGCTGGCTTCGCGGCGACACCACCGACCCCGTCCGGGAAGTAGACGAGGCCATGCGCCAGGTCATCAACCTGTTCACGCCACGCGCTTCCGGCTCCGGCGCCGACGGCACCACCGTCATCGCGTTCCGCACCAGCCAGCCGCTCGACTCCCTGCTCCCCGCAATCCAAGATCTCCTCGAGGCAGGGGCCTAATCCAGCGATGCCGGCGGCCGCTAGCCACCAGGGCGCTGGCGGCCCTCGAGGCCGTCCATTGCGATTCTGACACGATGTGCTGCTGAGGTGCGCTCTCGTCCGCAGACGGCAAGCACAGGCACCTCCGTGCTTGACAAGCGCCGAACGCAGATCTAAGTTCCGTTTCTAACGGTGACGTCACCATCAGATGTCGTGATCTGCCCGTCTCGCCACCCGCTACCTCAAGATCCGGCCAGAAAGCAACACCCAAAACATGCGACCAACCCGTACCCGGGACCGTGCCTTCTGATCCCGGTGAGAAGCGAGGAAAGATGACTCGGTACATTCGCAGACCCAAGCGGAGCAGATCCGCCGGCGTGACGCTGGCCGCAGTTGCCGTCGCCGCGCTGACCGCGGCGGGCTGCTCGTCCTCATCATCGAGCTCAAGCAGCACGCCGGCCAGCACGGCAACCGGCACGCCGGCCAGCGCGAGCAGCAGCCCCACCGCCTCGCCGTTCGTGGTCGGTGCCATGGGCACCTTCACCGGGGTCGCGTCCGGGTCCACCGCGGACGGTAAGACTGTCTTCCAGGACTGGGTGGACGCCACCAACGCCGCGGGCGGCATCAACGGCCACCCGGTCCAGGCGATCATCCTCGACGACCAGAACACGCCGTCGATCGCGGTGACCAACGCCACCCAGCTCGTACAGCAGGACCACGTCAAGGTCATCTTCGACCTGAGCGATAACCTCGAGCCCACCTGGGCGAAGATCGTCGACACCGCGCACGTGCCCGTGCTCGGCCAGTCCGAGGCGCCGACCCTGGGCACCGACCCGAACTTCTACTCGACAGGTACCACCGTCGAGCCGCTGATCTGGGGTGAGCTGAAGGCTGCGAACCTGGCGAAGGTGTCCAAGATCGGCGCGCTCTACTGTGCCGAGATCGCTTCGTGCGCGGAAACGGTACCGCTGTTCACCGCCCTCGGCCCGTCGGCGGGCGTCGCCCTCGCGTACTCCGCCAAGGTTTCCTCCACGGCGAGCTCCTACACGGCGCAGTGCCTCGGCTCGAAGGACGCCGGCGCCAACGGCGTCACGATTGGCGCGGCCAGCGACGTGGCGCTGCGCGTGGCAGAGGACTGCGCGGCCCAGGGCTACAAGCCGGTCTATGTGTCGACCGCTGGCGAGATGACCACGCCCTGGCTGACGACGCCCGCTGTGAACGGGGCGGTCGGCAACACGCAGGACGTGCCGTGGTTCGACGACTCCATCCCGGCGACCCAGGCCATGCAGGCGGCCTTCGCGAAGTACTCGCCCGGCCTCACCAGCAACGCGGCGTTTGGCGCGACGGCCACCATCGGCTGGGCGGCGGGCCAGGTCTTCGCCACGGTGGCGAAGACCGCCGGCCTGACCCCCAGTTCGTCGCAGACCGCGATCATCGCGGCACTCGACACGGTCAAGAACGACACATTCGGCGGCCTCACTCCCCCGCTGACCTACACCGCGGGCAAGGCGGCGCAGGTTCCCTGCTCGTTCGTCGCCGGCATCAGCGACGGCAAGTGGACGGAGCCGGACGGCCTCAAGACCGTGTGCATGCCCGCCACGTGACGCACTGAACTGACCAGGCAGCCCGGAGGCGAGTCGCCTTGCTACCTTTCATCATCATCGGGATCGTCTCCGGCTCGGTCTACGGGCTGGCCGGAGTCGGCCTGGTCCTCACGTACAAGACGTCGGGGATCTTCAATTTCGCGCAGGGCGCGCTCGCCACGGTCGCCGCTTACGCCTTCTACTACCTCAACGTAGACGCGGGACTGGCGTGGCCGGTCGCCGCGCTGATCTCCGTGCTCATTCTCGGGGCCGTCCTCGGCCTCGGGTTCGAGGTCATGGCCAGGCGAGTGGCCCGCGGGCCGCTCGCCTGGCGGATCGTCGCGACGATCGGCATCGTCCTCATCGTCGAGGCCGTGTTCACCATCGTCCACGGGGCGTCCACCCTCACCACCCCGCATTTCCTCTCTCAGTCGACGGTGCGGATCTTCGGCGCCTACGTCACGTATGAGCAGATCATCATCACGGCGATCTCGCTCGGCGCGGCCATCGCGCTCTACGTCTTCTTCCGCTCCGCGCGGCTTGGCAAGGCGATGCGGGCTGTGGTGGACGACCCGGACCTGCTCGGCCTGGCCGGCACGAGCCCGGAGCGGGTCCGCCGCTGGGCCTGGGTGATCGGCTGCGTGTTCGCGGCCGCCTCGGGCGTCCTGCTCGCGCCGAGCGTCCCGCTCGACCCGAACGTCCTCACGCTGCTCATCGTCCAGGCCTTCGGCGCCGCCGCCATCGGCCGGTTCACCAGCCTGCCGCTAACCCTGGCCGGCGGGCTGGCGATCGGCATCGGCTCGTCGATCGCGACCGAGTACATCAACTCGACCTCGCTGTGGGCGGGCCTCCCGCCGAGCCTGCCGTTCATCGTGCTCTTCCTCGTCATCCTGTTCTCCCCGCGCGGCCGCCTCGCCGTCCGGCAGTTCGGCCTGCGGCGCGCCCAGATCCCCTGGCACGCGCCAAGCCGGGTGCAACTGGCAGGCATCGCAGCCGTGGCGGTGTTCCTGATCACCGTGCCGTCCTGGGTCGGCTACCAGATCACCGGCTGGACCCTGGCCCTGACCTACGTGATCCTGCTGCTGTCGCTCGGGCTGCTGGCGCGGACCTCGGGCCAGGTGTCCCTGTGCCACATCACGTTCGCGGCCATCGGGGCCGTCGCCTTCTCCAAGCTCGCTGGCAACGGAGTGCCCTGGATACCGGCGCTGCTCGTCTGCGGCCTTATCGTCGTTCCCATCGGAGCGGTGCTCGCGATCCCCGCGATCCGCCTGTCGGGTCTTTACCTCGCACTCGCGACGTTCGGCTTCGGGCTCCTCGTGCAGGACATGTTCTACAACTCGAACGTCATGTTCGGCGTGACCAACATCGGCATCGCGATGCCGATGCCGCACCTGAGCTGGCTGTCCGTAGACAGCAACACCGGCTTCTACTACGTGGTGCTGCTCATCACGGCGCTCGCGGCCGTCGGCGTGGTGGTCCTCACCCGCAGCCGCCTCGGCCGCCTGCTCCGCTCCATGTCGGATTCGCCGCTCGCCCTGACCACAGGCGGCAACAGCGTGCGCGTCACGATGGTGATCGTCTTCTGCATCTCCGCGTACCTCGCTGCGATCGCTGGCGCGCTGTCGGGCATGGTCGTGTCCCCGGCGTCCGGTAGCAGTTACCCGCCGCTTGAGTCGCTCAGCCTCATCGCGCTGATCATGATCAGCGTCGGCGGCGCGCCGTGGTACGCGCTCATCGGCGCCGCGGGCCTGGGCTTGGTCCCGGTGTACCTCAACTCCGCGAACACCTCGAACTGGCTTGAGATCATCTTCGGCGTCGCGGCGATCACCGGCGCCATGGGGCTGCAGCCGCAGCTGCCCGCCACGGTCAGCGGCCTGCTCGACCGCCTCGGCGGCCGGGGGAAGCGGCAAGTTCAAGAGCAGAAGATCAACGACCGGTCGTCAGAACGGACCGCGGTTTCGCACCGCACTCCCATGACGCTGGAGGTGGAGGGCCTCACGGTGGCCTTCGGTGGTCTTGTCGCGGTAGACGGCCTGTCCCTCAGCGCGCCGCCCGGCAAGATCACCGGCCTCATCGGCCCCAACGGGGCAGGCAAGACGACTGTGTTCAACTCGTGCTCCGGCCTGGTCGCACCGCGAGCCGGCAAGGTAAGGCTGAGCGGCAGGGACGTGACCCGGATGACTCCCGCGCGGCGGGCGCGGTCGGGCCTCGGCCGGACGTTCCAGCAGATGGAGCTGTTCGACTCCCTCAGTGTGCTCGACAACGTGCTTGTCGGCTACGAGGCGAGCAAGGCGGGCGGCGGCGTCTACTCGCAGGTGGTCGCCAAGCGCGGCGAGCGGCGGCAGGGCCTGGCCCTCGCCGGGTCGCTGCTCACGCTGTGCGGCCTGACCGGCCTGGCGGACATACAGGCCGGCGCCCTGTCGACCGGGCAGCGTCGCCTGGTCGAGCTGGCTCGCTGCCTGGCCGGCCCGTTCAGCGTGCTGCTGCTCGACGAGCCGTCGTCCGGGCTCGACCACCGGGAGACGGAGGCGTTCGGCCAGATCCTGAAGCGGGTGGTCGCGGAACGCGGCGTGGGCATCCTGCTCGTCGAGCACGACATGGCGCTGGTCATGGACGTCTGCGACGAGATCTACGTCATGGACTTCGGCACCCGTATCTTCGCGGGAACCCCAGACGCGGTACGGAGCAGCGCCGCCGTCCGCGCCGCCTACCTCGGCACCGACGCGCCCGCACCGGCCGGGTCCGCGGTCCCGGCCAAGCCAGCGGCCCCCGCGGGCACGGAAACGCCGGGGAAGCCTTCCCCTGCCGCGGCATCGTGAGGAGCACGAGGATGACCGAAGGAGCTCGCGTGCCGCCCCCGGCCAGGCCGCAGGACCGCGACGAGGCCGCGGCCCTGGCCCTTGAGCTGCGGTCTGTCAGCGCGGGCTACGGAGCCTCGTCCGTGCTGCACGACGTCAGCATCAAGGTGCCGCGCTCGTCCGTGGTGGCACTGCTCGGCCCGAACGGGGCTGGCAAGACCACCACGCTTCGGGTGGCGGCCGGCCTGCTGCGGCCGGCCAGCGGCGCCGTCGTGATCGGCGGGAAGGATGCCAGCAAGGCGGCACCGTTCCGCCGGGCGCGCCAGGGCGTCTGCCTGATCCCCGAGGGGCGGGGGATCTTCCGCTCGCTCACGGTCCGGGAGAACCTCGAGCTCCTGATCCCGCCGTGGCGGAAGGGAGGGTCCATCGACCCGGCCGTCCAAGCGTTCCCGATGCTTGGCGAGCGGCTCGCCCAGGTGGCCGGCTCGCTGTCCGGCGGGCAGCAGCAGCAGCTGGCACTCGCCCGGGCATTCCTGTCGGCACCGGACGTGGTGCTGCTCGACGAGGTCTCGATGGGCCTTGCACCGGTCATCGTGGACCAGATTTTCGAATCATTCAAACTGCTCGCCTCGACCGGGGTCGCCCTCGTGCTTGTCGAGCAGTACGTCAGCCGGGCACTAGAGATGGCCGACACCGCGTACTTGATGGCCAGGGGGACCATCGCCTGGTCAGGGCCGGCGGCCGCGCTGGACACCGACGCCATCACCAGGGCCTACCTGGGCCACGCCGACGAGGTCCCGGTAGCGGGAACTACACCTAAGGAGAGAGTTACCACCGATGACGCTTGATCTGAAGGCAGCCGAGTACACCCTGTCGGGGCTGCGACCGTTCCCCGTGGCCGTGACCACGGTCGACGACGGCCGGGCCAACGGCCTCATATCGCTGTCGGCCGGCGCCGCGGCGATCGTGCCCGAGGCCCCTCGGGTGACGATCAGCCTGACCAAGTACAACATGACCCACGACATGGTGCTCAACTCGGGCGTGTTCGTCATGCACCTGCTCGCGGCGACGCCGGAGCCGGCGCTCGATGCCTCGCTCACCATCATCATGGGGCTCGGCGGCAGCTCAGGCCGCGACGGCGACAAGATCTCCCAGTTCGACACCAAGCCAGGGGTCACCGGATCGCCGATCCTGCTCGACGCGCTCAGCTATGTCGAGGGCCGGGTGGTGGCCTCGCTCGACGTGCAGGAGTCCACCATCTTCGTCGCCGACGTGGTCGGTGCCGAGCGACTGCGCGAGGGGGAACGGCTGCGCATCGGCACCGCCTGGGCGAAGCTGCCCAAGGAGTGGATCGAGCGGTACGAGGCCAACCACGTACCGCAGCTTGAATCCGCCCGCCGCAACCGAGGGCTCCTCGGCTAATACCTGCTCGGCTAGCAAGTGAACTGGTTACTAAGTTATAGGAGGCATGTCAATGGCGAGTGCACCCGAGTTCAGCCGCGACGAGGTAGAGGGCGCCTTCAGGCATTATTTTCTAACCGGCCCCGTCGGCGAGGACTGGGTTGCCTGGTCGCAGCTGTTCGCTCCGGACGCGACCTACAACGACCACTTCTGGGGGACGTTCCATGGCCCCGCCGAGATCCAGCGGTTCCTCGAGGGCACCATGTCCTTCGCCGCGCACGTGTACTCGCCGCTCCTGTGGTACAACATCGACGGCTCGCAGATCGTCTACAAGGTCGTCAACCGGGCGGACAACCCCGAGCCGGGCGGGGAACACTTCGAGTTCCCCTCCCTCCAGGTCATCCGGTACGCGGGTGACGGGAAGTGGGCGAGCGAGGACGACTGGTGGACCGTGCAGGAGATGAAGCTGTTCAACCAGCGGTACGCGGCCGCCCGCGAGCGGACCGGCGACAAGGCCCGCGACCCGCTGTCGCGCCTTGACTGGGGCAGCGATGTGGACTGGGCACGGCCGCCGGCCGGCCACGAGACCCGGCCGTCCTGGCTGGGCAAGGACGTCCCGCCGATCTTGAACATGGCCACCATGGACGTCGGCACGCGGCACCCGAGGCCCGCGTCCACCAGGCGTCCGTAAGGGTTTCTGACGTTCTGTGCAAAACGACGACGAAGCGCTCGGCGGCTGGCTCTCCGGCCAGCTCGCCGGGCGCGGCTGCCACGGCGTGCGGATACATGACCTGTCGGCACCGGACGCCGGGTACTCGGGCAAGACCATCTTCGTGCGGGCGTCTTGGACCGGGCCGGACGGCGCCGGGTGCCTGCGGGAGCTTGTGTTCCGGGTGCAAGTACCCGACAAGCAGCTGTTCGTGGCGCCCGACGCGCTGCGGCAGGCTCAGGTCATGTCCGCCCTGGCCGGCCGGCCTGGCGTACCGGTGCCGGTGATCTGGTTCACCGAGGCAGATCCCGGGGTGCTCGGTGCCCCGTTCTACGTGATGGACCGGGTGCGCGGCCGGGTGCCTGGCGACGTACCGAGCTGGCACCGCAAGGGCTGGACGGTCGAGCTGCCTCCCGCGCGGCGCACGCGCCTGCACGACAACGGCCTGGCCGCACTTGTGGCACTGCACCGGGTGGACTGGCAGCCGGGGCTGCGCTTCCTCGAGCCGCCCGGGCCGGGTTCCGCGCTCGACCGCTACCTGGCCCAGCTTGAGCGCTGGTACGAGTGGTGCGCGCCAAGCCGCCGCTTCGGCCCCGAGATCGTGGCGGCAGGACTGCGGCACGTGCTCGACCACCGTCCGGTCGACCCGGGCGAAGGGATCGTGTGGGGCGATGCCCGGGTGGGCAACATGTCCTTCGCCGATGACCTGTCGGTGGCCGCGCTCTTCGACTGGGAGGGCGCGACAATCGGGCCGCCGGGCATCGACCTCGGCTGGTGGCTGATGTTCGAGCGGTACCTGTGCGAGGCGCAGGGCCTGCACCGGCTCGACGGCGTTCCTGGCCGGGCGGAGACGATCGCCCGCTACCAGGAGCTAGGCGGTGCCGCGGTCCCTGACATCGACTATTACGAGCTGCTAGCCGCCGTGGTCATGACCCTGATCACCAGTCGGCTCGCCGACGTCCTCGTAGCGGGCGGCCGGGTAACCCGCGACATCGCCGCCATCTACCCCACCCGCGCGGTGGGCCTGGTCGCCGAGTCCCTGGCCCGGCTATCCGCCAGCTAACCGCCTCGCGCGCTAACCCGAGTTTGCCCGGATTAGTGCCCAGTTACGTGGCAGCCTCGTGCCTGCCCGGCGCAACCTGATTACCCGAGACTGTGGGCGGCGCGCGTGATTGTGGGTCAGATGGGGGCGCGCCGTCCCAGAAGCGACAAAACGGACAGGACAAACAGGATATTCGTCACGTACTGGGCGGCCATATGATCATTGTGGGTCATCAGCGGCGAATATCGCCAGTTTTGACCCACGATGACCAATCTGGGGGAAGATTCTAGGAGATATGTTTCAATTTGTCCCGGGTGAATGCCGGGATCCAGGGCCTTTCGCCTGTCTGACCCACGATGATGGCCTGCGAGCAGCAGCGGTGACCGCCCGGGAGGGCTGGGTCCTTCATTTTCGTCCGTAGTGCGCTAATCGGCAGAAAATCCCGGGCCCCGCAGGTCAGCCCCACGCGCCCCCGCACGAACCCGCGACGGTGAGCCGGCACGGGAACCGCCTCGCGCAGTCCCGACGCGCCCGGCGTATCGCCGCCCAGCGTGCCGAAAGCGCAATCGACCTGGTCGATTGCGCTTCCGGCGGGTTGCTAGGCGGTTGTTCGCGGGAAGTGGAGCATGCGGCGGGCGTTGGTCTCGACGATCATCTGGGCCTCGTCGTCGGGGACGTTGACGAGCGCCTCGGCCGCGCGCTTACGGCTGTTGGGCCAGTTGGAGTCCGAGTGCGGGAAGTCGATCTCCATCGTGATCCGGTCGATGCCGATGGCGTGGCGGTTCTCAAGGCCGTGCTCGTCATCGATGAAGCAGCCGTAGAAGTGCTCGCGGAACAGGTCGCTCGGCCGGGTCTCCTTGTCGATGTCCTGGTACCAGCGGTGCCGGTCCCAGGTGTAGTCAGAGCGCTCGAGGAGGTAGGGGATCCAGCCGATGCCGCCCTCGGCGAGCGAGAACGTCAGCTTGGGGAACTTCTGCAGCTTGCCGCTGAACAGCAGGTCCACCGTGGTCCACATCAGGTTGGACGAGAAGAGGATGGTCGGCACCACGAACGGCGCCATCTTGTCTTTCGCCGCCTGCCCCATCTCCTGGGCCGTCGGCTTCAGCGCCATGAACGAGAAGCCTGGCACGAACGAGCCGGACCCGAAGTGCAGGGACACCGGAGTGTCCGTCTCCGCGCACAGCGCCCAGAGCGGGTCCCAGTGGTCGGTGTGGAACGACGGCAGGCCGAGCGGCACCGGGCTGTCAGGGAACGAGATCGTCCGGGCGCCCTTGTCGATGGCCCGCCTGGCCTCGGCCACGCACAGGTCGATGTCCCAGACCGGCAGGATCGCCAGCGGGATGAAGCGGCCGGGCGCGGTCCCGCACCACTCGTCGATGTAGAAGTCATTCCACGCCTGCACGCACAGCGCGGCGAGCTGCTTGTCGCTGGCGCGGAAGAAAGTGCCGCCGCCGAAGCCAGGGAACGACGGGAAGCACAGCGCCGACTGCTCGCCGTCGAGGTCCATGTCCTTCACCCGTGCGGCGGGGTCGTAGCAGCCAGGGATCATGTCCTCGTAGCGGACCGGGTCCAGGCCCCACTGGTCGCGTGGCTTGCCTGCCACGGCATTGAGGCCGATGGTCGGGAAGACCTGGCCGTCGTAATGCCATAGGTGCATCCCGTTGACTTCCTTGATCCGCGGCGCCTCGTCGCGGAACTGGGCCGGGATGCGGTCCTGCCAGACTCGGGGATGCTCGACGAGGTGGTCATCGACTGACACGATCTGGTGATGGTCCTGCAGCGGCATCTTCGCCTCCAAAAGTTTCTGCACCGGCAATCTGACGCCGTGTGTACCAAATGTATATCCTGTGGTGCATGGCACACCAGAGCCGCGGAGGACAAATGACGACCCAGCCAGGCGAAGAAGCCACGGTGGAGCAGCCCGAGGACGTCGAGCGGCCGGAAGACGACGATCACGACCTGCTCACGTTCGGCGAGGCGGGCGCGCGGCTTGAGATCGAGATCCGGACGCTGCGTGCACGTCTGCGCGATCTTGAGGACGCACGGCCGCGCGACGAGGCGGCGATCGAGGCGGCGGCGGCCCGGGTCTCGGCGCTTCAAGCGAGCGCCGAGCGCAACCGGGCGCAGCCCATCAACGACGACAACTTCGAGAAGTTTTTCGGCTACCCTGGGAAGGCGCGCCGCAACACGACCTGGCAGCAGTAGGGCTGGTTCGGAATGGCGGTTCCTACCTCACCATCATCAGTCCGCCGTCTACGGAGAAGATCTGGCCGGTGATGAACCGCGAGCCCGGGCCGGCCAGGAATACCATCAGCGGCACCAGGTCGCGGTCGATGTCGCCGAGCTCTCCGTCGATCGGCATCTCGGCTTTGAGCGTCGCGTCGAGCGCCGCGAGCTGCTGCGGGGTCATCAGTGACCGCGTCTTGGCGTACATGGGGGTGGCGATCGTCGGCGCGATCATGTTGACGGTGATACCGAGGTGTCCCCACTCCTTGGCCACGGTGCGCGTCCACGCCACGACCGCCCCCTTGCTCGCCGAGTAGTGCGCCTTGTTGGGCAGCCCGGCCACGCCCGCCGACGAGGCGAAGTTGATGAT
>Ga0210395_10003911_pt1 | contig 11439 bp, 7 predicted proteins | sample IncBWH4OmetaG_FD_150861 | JGI IMG/M metagenome (GOLD analysis project Ga0210395, IMG submission 150861) | Forest soil microbial communities from Barre Woods Harvard Forest LTER site, Petersham, Massachusetts, United States - Inc-BW-H-4-O ...
CGATGATCTTCGCGGTCGAATACGTTTCCCGTCAGCATCCAGTAGAGGACTTTGCCAAGAGAATAGACATCGGCCGCCCTCTCTGGAGTTCCGGAAAACAGGCGGCCGTCACGCAACTCCGGCGCACAGTAGAACCGCGAGCCCATAACTTCCTCGGTTTGCGTAAGCTGTCCTCCGTCATCAACGAAACAAAGCCCAAAATCACCCACAACCGGAGTTCCGTCCTCGCGCAAGTAAATGTTGTCGGGTTTGAGGTCCCGATGGATCACTCCATTCGCTTGTGCGTGTGCGACGCCTGCACAGATATGTCGAAAGGTCCGTAAAACGCTCGGGACCGAACCGAGCGGTGGCGTCTTGTCAGCCAAGGCGCCGCCAGGGCAGTATTCCGTGACAATGAACGGTCGGCCTTTCGGGTCAACTTCGTGCGCAATAATCCGAACAATGTTCGGATGGTCGAGCTTTTGGCAAGCCTCGATTTCGCGATTGAAGCGGTCTTGACGTTTTAGATTTTTCAGACGCTTAAGAGCGTAGCGCGGACCATCCGGAGCGTCAGAACGGACGACGCAAAAGACATGGGATTGGCCGCCCTCACCCAAATCAGCCTCCCAACTCCAATTCGGTCCGAAGTCTGGCATGGGCAAATTCTAGCACCGCATTTCCGGGCGCTAAATGGGCTGTTTCAGTTCGCGGACGTAGCATATCTTGCTCGATACAATCTGCAAGAACTCGTCGGCAAACCTCGCTCGCTAAATCGCATTCCGCTACGCGCCGTTCTTCTTGAGAAATCTCTCGATAAATCCAGTATCAAACTTCCCCGCCCGGAAATCTTCATCCGCGAGAATCTTCCGATGCAGCGGAATGGTTGTGAACACACCCTCGACAATGAACATCTCCAGCGCCCGCGACATGCGCGAAACCGCTTCGTTGCGGTCTTTCCCGCGTACCACCAGCTTGGCAATCAGTGAATCGTAATATGGTGGGATCACCCCCTCAGCGTAAGCGGCAGTGTCCACGCGCACCCCGGTTCCTCCCGGCGGATTGAATGCGGTGATCTTCCCTGCCGACGGCGTGAATTTCTCGGGATGCTCGGCGTTGATGCGGCATTCGATGGCGTGTCCGCGATGCACAATCGGCCCCAGCAGCACATCACTCATCTTCGCGCCCGCAGCGATCATGATCTGGCTCTTCACCAGGTCGACGTCGGTCACCATCTCCGTCACCGGATGTTCCACCTGAATGCGCGTGTTCATTTCGATGAAATGCAGCCGCCGGTCCTGATCCATTAGAAATTCAATCGTGCCCGCGTTGCTGTATCCAATTGCCGCCAGAGACTTGCAAAGCACCGCGCCGATTTCATCGCGCAGTTGGGGAGTCACTTGCGTGGAGGGCGATTCCTCCAGCAACTTCTGGTGCCGCCGCTGGATCGAACATTCGCGCTCGCCCAGACTGACGACATTGCCGTGCTCGTCGGCCAGCACCTGAAACTCAATGTGCCGGGGATGCTCGACGTACTTTTCCATATAGAGGTCGCCGTTACCAAACGCGCCCGCAGCCTCGGCTTGCGCCGCCTTGAATAGCGCGGGCAACTCCTCTTCCGTGCGGACGATGCGCATGCCGCGCCCACCGCCTCCAGCCGAGGCCTTCACGATCACCGGAAATCCAACCTGCCGCGCCCACTCCACGGCCTCGCCATCGGACGTGATAATTCCATCCGACCCTGGCAGAATCGGCACGCCCGCCCGCTTCATAGCCGCGCGGGCTTTTTCCTTCTCGCCCATCAGCCGCGTCACTTCCGGGCGCGGGCCGATGAACTTGATCCCGCTGGTCTCGCACACTTCGGCAAAGTTGGCGTTCTCCGCGAGCAGCCCATAGCCGGGATGGATTGCGTCCACGTTGGCGATCTCGGCCGCGCTAATGACCGCCGGAATATTCAAATAGCTGAGCGCCAGCTGTGGCGGCCCAATGCAGATGGCCTCGTCGGCAAAACGCACCGGCAACGAATTACGATCGGCCTCGCTGTAAATGGCGACCGTGCGGATGCCCAGCTCCTTGCACGCGCAGATCACGCGCAGTGCAATTTCTCCGCGGTTAGCAATTAGAATTTTTTTAAACATGGGTGAAAGCTATGAGCTACGAGTCATAAGTTACGAGCTACGTGATTCAAGCTTGCGGCTCGACGCTCATAGCTCATAACTTGCGGACGCAAAAAGGCGCGCCCAGAGCGCGCCCAGATTCTTCTCAGATTCACTTCTTCGGCCGGATCACAAACAATTCCTGCCCGTATTCGATCGGCTGTCCGTTGGCCGCCAGCTTCTTGACGATCTCCCCGGCAATATCCGACTCAATCTCATTGAGCAGCTTCATGGCCTCGACGATACAGAGGACCTGCCCCACTTCCACCGAATCCCCCGGCTTCACAAAAGGAGGAGCACCCGGTGACGGCGCTTCGTAAAAAGTCCCGACAATGGGCGACTTCACCATGTGAAGTCCCTCTTCGGCCGCAGGTGCAGCCGGGGCCGCCGGTGCGGCAGCGGCGACCACTACAGGCACGGCGCCTAAGTCCGCCGCAACACCCGGAGCCGGCGGCACTGCATAAAATCGCGGCTCCCCATGTGAGTGGACAACGGTATGCTCTCCGGCGCGCTTGATCCGGACCTTGACATCGCCGCGTTCCAGTTCAAACTCGGCAATATCCTTTTCGATGAGGAACTCGATGAGTTCTTTCAGCTCTTTTTGATTCATTCGTGTAGGGTAGGACCCTTCGCCACTTAGCGCGAACCTGAATCAGAAACGCGCGAAGAAGCCGGGCTGATCTTGCCCGGCTGAAAATCTAAGAAGGCTAAACCGCCAAAAATTCCTTACTCGTCGGCGTCATCACTTCACATCCGCCGGCGGTGACTGCGACCATGTCCTCGATCCGCACGCCCCACTTGCCGGGGAAGTATACTCCGGGCTCGATCGTGATGACCATCCCAGGCTGCAGAATCTCCCGCTGCCCATCCGCGACCCTTGGGATCTCATGGATCTCCAGCCCGACTCCGTGCCCGGTGGAGTGCGTGAAATATCGCCCTAACCCGGTCTTGCGCAATACCTTACGGGCCGCCGCATCGACCTCGCCCACGGCTATTCCGGGCCGAACCGCCTCGATCGCCGCCTGTTGGGCTTCTTTCACCGCCTCATAGGCCTGACGGGCGTCTTCAGGAACAGGCCCTACCCACACAGTGCGGGTCTGATCCGAACAATAACCTGAAAGTATAACACCGAAGTCGCAGACGACGAACCCGCCCGGCGCGATCGCCTGATCGGAAGCCCTGCCATGCGGCAGCGCCGACCTCGCCCCTGAGGCGATGATGGTCCCGAAGGACATCTCCTCCGCCCCACCCCGGCGTGCCGCCAATTCCATCTCGGCCGCGACTTCAGTTTCCTTCGCTCCCGGACGCAGCACCTCCAGCGCCCGCTCGAACAACTTCGCTCCCAAGCCCACCGCATTCCGGATCAACTGTAGCTCGTCCTCGTCCTTCACCATCCGCGCCCGTTCGACGATCGACGGCGCATCCTTCAGCGTCACGCCAGAAGGCCGCAGCTTGGTCAGTCGCTTTTTTTCCGCAATAGTAAAGTGCTCGGCCTCGATCCCAATCGCCCATCCCCGCGTCCGCTTACGCCGCCCGCTCAGAAAATCTCCCAGAGCCTGCAGCACCGATTTGCGTGCAATGACTACCTTCGCAGCCTTCACCTCTTCGTGTGCCTGCGTGTCGTAGCGGACATCAGTAAAGAAGACGCTTCCCGTTTCTTCCACAAGCAGCAGCCCAGCGCTTCCGGTAAAGCCGCAGAGATATCGAATGTTGGGAAGATGACTGATCAGCAGGGCATCGAATCGCGTGGTGGCGAGATGCTCCCGCAGTTTGGCCTGGCGCGCAGGAAAGTTCATTGCGGTGAGTTTAGCAAATAGCTGTGAGCTTTTGAGCTACGAGCAGCGGATCTACCCGCAGGTGGCCCGTGCCTTTGCTCAAGACTCGTAACTCGCAACTCGATACCCGCGGCTATTGCAGCTTCGCGTACTCCGCCTTGGCTTGCTTCAGGAAAGGGATATCTGGGTCGGCGCCCTTCCACTGCTTGAGGAACCGCTGATATGCTTCCTTGGCTTTTGGCCGGTCGCCCTCCATTGCATAGGCTCTTGCCAGTTGCAAAGGCGCCAGCGCCGCAGTCACGAAATTGACCACAATGCAACGGTCGTCGATTATCTTCTGAAATTCAGTCGCCGCTGCGGTACCGTTATGCACTTTGAGATAAGCCTCCCCGCGCAAATACACCGGATAGAGGGTCGTAGCCCAATTCGTTGGCCAGCCCTTTTCGTACGGCGCCGGAACCTGCAGCAAGGCCAATGCTTTTAAGGGACTGCCCCCGCGCAACTCAATGGCGGCGTTGATAGTCGGCAACCAGTAGCGGGTGAGCATCCAATCAGTCGCGTAGTCTTTTTCCAACTTCTTGACTAGCGTGTTTGCGCGTGCGACATCCCCGACGCGAGCCAAGGTTAGCGCCGCCAGAACCGTGCCATCGCGTCCATGAGCGAGACTGAGAGTTGACTCTGCCTCTCGTCTAGCCTCCTCTGTGTACCCGAATTCCGCTTCCCTCAAACTCGCATCGGCACGCCATGTGGCTGCTGTTTCTCGGGACTCACTACCCACGGCGGATTCTACCGCCCGGCGCGAGAAATCCCGGGCCTTGCTCAGTCGGCCGTAGTAGGCCTCAGTGTCGGACTGCGCCGAGAGCAGTACGTCCTCCTCCCCAAGTCTGCCCGCACCCCAGGCAACCTGGCGCTCCATTTCGGCAAAGTCTCCCTGCACGAAAGCGAGCTGGTATATGCTGACCCGCAACAACACGCCATCCAGCTTGCGGGCCAGAGCCTGATCGAAGACGGCCTTCGCTTCCGCAAGACGGTTCAGGTTCATGTAGTTGGTGCCCAGATTTGAATAGTTCACAGACAAGTCCGGCGCCAACCGCATGGCCTCTTCATACTCCGGTTGAGCCTTGTCGTACTGTCCCAGGTAGCCGTAATTTCCACCTAAATAGATGTGTGGATTTGCATCGAGGGGATAAGTCGCAATCCACAATTTGCAAATCTGGTCTTGTTTCTCCAGTTCCCTCGTGGCAGAGAAGTATTCATTCGAAATTAACATCTTCTCTCGCTCGGTTACTCGATCACGCAATCCATACGCCTTCGTGACATCCTTAATCGCCAGAGCTGTTTGGCCGAGATTCTCATACGCGCCCGCGCGTATCGAATAGGCCATGGCAAAATCAGGATCGAGTTCAAGGGCTCGCTTGAAAAAGGGAAGGCTTGGCACATCCCCCTGCTCATCGCGTATCTTCTTGCCCATGCTGTAGTTCTTCAGAGCTTCGAGAGACGACGTCGTAGCTGCGATCGGAACGTCAAACTTCTGTACCGAAGACAGGGACTCACCCATCTTGTTGCGGAGACTGGAAGCCGCCCGACTAAGAGCTTTCAGCACATCTTCCTTGCTTGTGGCATCGACCTGATCCTTGGCCAGCGTTTCGCCGCTACTACAGGCGACCGCACTCAGGTCAATGAGGTAGTGGCTGCCCAAGCTGGAGATCGTTCCACTCAACAAGGCCTTGCTGCCTGTCCGCAGGCAAAGCTCCCGACCCACATCTCCGGTGACCCGTTCGTTCTTCGGGCGTCCCATCATTCCCAAAGTCTCGCTGACTTTCCGGTCGTCGACCATATTCAGAAAAGGAGATTGCTCGAGTTCTACTGACAGGGCTTGCTTGAGGGCATCGTCGAAAACCGCGTCCCCGGTTTTATTGTCGAAGTCGGCGAGGACGATGGTGTCTTTGTCGGTGAGCGGCTTGGGGCGATGCGAACGGTAGTAGAGGCTGGCAGCCACAATGGCGGCGAGGACGACACCGGCCGCAGCATAGCCGCCGAGCTTCGCTCGGGCTGGACGGGCGAGAGTGCCCGTCCCCACACGATCCGTCTTCACACGATCCGTCTCCACACGACCCGTTTCGTCCCGCTTCAATCGTTGCAGGTCGGCGCGGATGTCGGCGGCGTGCTGGTAGCGCAGGTCGCGATCTTTCTCCAGCGCCTTGTCGATGATGGCTTCTATCTGCGGCGGAAGCTGTGTGTTGAGTTGCGTCGCCGGACGCGGCTTCTGGTGCAGGATCGCGCCGCAGATCTCTCCCGAGCTTTCGCCTTCGAACGCCAGCTTGCCGGTGGCCATCTCATACAGCACGTCGCCAAAGGAAAATAGATCGCTGCGGGCGTCTAATTCTTTGGCGCGAACTTGTTCGGGCGACATGTACGCGACGGTTCCCAGCATTGTCCCAGGGCTGGTGAGATGCTGCTCTTCGACTGCCTCCGTCACCGTGTTGGCCGCGGCAATCTGGCTCGACGAACTGGCCGGAGGCGCGACCTTGGCCAGTCCGAAATCCAGAATCTTGGCGTGTCCGCGCCTGGTGACAAAAATGTTCGCGGGCTTGATGTCTCTGTGGACGATGCCTTGGGCGTGCGCCGCATCCAGGGCGTCCGCGATCTCGATCGCCAGGCCCAGCAGCACATCGGTCTCAATCGACCGCCCAGCGATGCGGTGCTTCAATGTCAGCCCGTCCAGAAACTCCATCGCGATGAATGCATCGCCATGCTGGTCGTCAATCTCGTGGATAGTGCAGATGTTGGGATGATTCAATGCAGATGCGGCCTGCGCCTCGCGTTCGAAACGGGCTAGTGCCTGCGCATCTTTGGAAATTTCATCGGGCAGAAACTTGAGTGCCACAAACCGATGGAGTTTCAAGTCCTCGGCCTTGTAAACCACACCCATCCCGCCACCGCCGAGCTTCTCGACGATGCGGTAGTGAGAGATGGTTTTGCCGATCAGGGTTTGGCCGCTCATGTTTGGCCGCTCACAAGGGGCGAATCTTACGTCGGCGAAACCGGCAAGTCAACGAACGCTGTCGTCTACCGCGGGCCCAAACGCGAAACCGCCGTCCTGACGGGTTCTTCAGGACGGCGGCTTCAAGCTTCTAACTACGCTGCGCTTTCGGACAAACTATGTCTGAATGATTCGCGGCGTGATGAAGAAAATCAGCTCCTGGTTTGAGGTGTTGACCTGAGTGTGCTTGAACAGGTTGCCCAGGTAGGGCAGGTTGCCGAGCAGCGGAACCTGTGTGATGTTGATCGAGTTCTGCGTCTGGATGACGCCGCCGATCACCACCGTGCCGCCATCGGTCACCAGCACCTGCGTGGTGGCCTGCTGCGTGATCAGTTCCGGGTTGCCCTGCACTTCCTGACCGAAGTTCGGCGTGGTGTTTTCCACGTCGACGTTCAGGAAGATGGTATTTTCCGATGTGATCTGCGGAGTTACCGTCAAGCGCAGGAAAGCGTCGACGTAGGTCACAGTCGGAGGACCACCCAACTGCGCCTGGGTCACGATCGGTACGCGTACGCCCTGCTTCACCAAAGCTTGAATGTTGTTCTGGGTTACGACCCGCGGACGGGAGAGTACTTTGAGCAACCCGCGCGACTCGGCCAGCGAGAGCACCGCGTCAATTCTCACGGTGTTGCTGGCATTTACGAATGTCAAACCGCTCGAAGGCGACGTTGAGCCCAGGTTCGAGAACAACGGAATCGAAGATCCCGTCGATCCAGAGCCGCTTCCCGGAACCGTAATGTAGCCGGGTGTCAGGCCGCCAACCGTTGTCGGCGACGAACCAACCTGCTGGTTTCCACCGATAGCGCTGTGGCCGTTACCCCAGCCAAAGCCGAGTTGGGTGCCGATGTCGCGGGCAAACTGCCGCGTCGCCGCCACTACCCGGGCTTCGATTTCGACTTCCTGCGTCTTGCGGTCAAGCTGCGTCAAGAGGCGGTCGATGGTGGGAATCGTCTTCGGAATGTCGTTGATGATGACGGCATTGGTGCGATCGTCAGCCACCACATCGCCGCGCTGCGAGAGAAATTTCTTTACCGTGACAATGACGTCTTTCGCCTTGGCGTAGCTCAGGAAGCGCGTAACCGAGACTTTTTCCACGGCCAGCATTTCCGATTCGATCTGCGCCCGGCGTCCATCCGCTTCGCGCTTCAGTGTGTCAACCGTGGCGATGCGCAGAACGTTGCCTTCCAGCTCACGCGCCAGGTCGTTGTTCTTCAGAACGATGTCGAGCGCCTGATCCCACGGCACGTCATCGAGGACCACGGTCAGTGTGCCATGCACATTCGGATCGAGCACGACATTGAGTCCGCTGATTTCGTGGATAAGACGGAAGAAGTCTTTCAGGTCGACGTCTTTGAGGTTGACCGAGATCGGCTCACCCGTGTACTTCGGTCCTGCCGCAGCGGGTTGCCCCGTCTGCGATTTTTGCTCCGCTGCCAGATTGACCGCCGGAGTAATTGTGGTTGTACTCTGCGCCTGGACTGAGTGCATGCTCACCGGCAGCAGTTCCGCGGCAGTCTTGTCCGAGAAGCGTGCCGCTGCTTCCTGGGCGCGCTCCGCGGGTTCGTCGGCAGCGGCATCATTCTGTACGTTCTTAGCTTCGGTCTTGGTTTCGGCCTTGGCCTGATAAGTAGGCTGGACGAATACAAAGTCCGTGGGCGAAGTCGATTCCTGGGCAGCGGGCTTCGCCGGCGCAGCTTGCGCTTCCGCTACTCGCGGCGCGAAGGGCGAGACTGCGGTGCTCGCCGGAGCCGGCGTGCTTGTGGCTACGGTCTTTGTCTCAGCGGCAGCCTTTGCGACGGCATTGGCGTGCAGAGTCAGCACCAGCTTGCCTGCCGCACCCGGCGTCAACTCGTAGGCGCATGCTTTGTCGAGGTCGACGACAATCCGGGTGGTCGGATGCGTCTGGCCATCCATCCCGATACGCACGCCCTTGACCCCTCCCGCTCCGACTGCGATGCGTCTCTGTCCGGTCGCCATTACGGTTTCCGGCAGGTCCACGACCAGGCGGGCGGGCGAGTCCAGAGTGCTGAGCTTCGGCGTCAGTGTGCCGCTGGAGCTCATCTCAACTCGGATGTCGTCCGTGCCCCGGACTACGTTGACTCGTTCGAGCTGGCTTGGAGTCTGCGCGGCCGCAGCCACTACCAAGATCAGCAACGCCACGAGCATTGTCACCGTCACTTGTTGCTTTCGCATTTCGCCTCTCCCACCCGCGGGGCCTGGCCCGCGTGTCCTTCTTAAACTCGATTTCAGCGCTCCCGGTTCCGATTGCGCCGTCTTGCCTGGTCGGACTGACCCGGTCCTACTGACCTGGTCTTACTGACCTTAACTGCGTGAACTAGACCGCCGGGGTAAAGATTCGCTTCACCACTTCCCGCGTGAACGGCTTGCCCAGCTTGTCCTGAATCGTTTCCTGGAACACCACCGAATCACCCGTGATCTTCACCACGTAACCGTTGAATACCGGATCGTTCTCCCGCAGGAAATAAGCCTTGTTCAGGTTGTTCGTCACCACCGCGATAAAGCCGCTATCCGACTTCACCACGCCCCGCAGATTGATTCCGTTAATCTCCAGGCACTTCTTTCCGGTGGAACATCCCGAACCGTTCGTCTGTACGACCGGGCTAAAGAACGGATCGCGCTTCCCATTCATTGCCCACTTCTTTTCTTCCGCCTTGGGCTGCTTGGCGGCCGGCTTGGTCGAAGCTTCCGGGGACTCTTTCACCGCCGGAGCAGCGTTCTTCGCAGTCGATGCAGTCACGGGCGTCGCCGCTGGCACCTTCACTATTGCAGCCTTCGCGGGCACGAGCACCGGCTTCGCAGCAGTTGGCGTCGACGCCGCCACAGCACTCTTGGCCGGAGCAGTCTTTGCTGCCGCAATCTTTACGTCAGCAGTATTGACTTCGACAGCCTTCACCTGAGCAGTCTTTACTTCGGCGGTCTTTACTTCGGCAGTTTTTACAGCCGAAGTTTTTGCCGCAGAAGTTTTGCCAGCCGGAGTATTCTTCGCGACGCTCGGCGGAGCGCCATCTGCATGCAGGGTCAGTACTAGTTTCCCCGCAGCTCCCGGAGTCAACTCAAACTCGAGCGGCTTCTCCAGATCGACCACGATGCTTGTGGTCGGAGGAGTCTTGCCGTCCATCCCGATGCGTACACCCTTTACTCCGGCGCTACCCACGGGAATCTTGTTCTGTGCGCTGGCGACCACCGTCTCCGGCAGTTCGACGAGCAAGCGGGCCGGCGAACTCAGTTTGGTCACCCGAGGCGTCACCGCCTGGGTGGAACTGATTTCGATCTGCACCCCATCCGCTTCCGGCGCCACACTCACATGTTGGAGCTGGTTGTTCGAAGAGGATGCGGAAGCCGATGCTGGCTTCGCCGATGCAACCGGCTTCGAGCCCGGAATTGCCGCGGCTTTCACCGCGGGAGCCGGAGCGCCCGGTGCCGGTTTGACCGCCGCTGATGCGGCTTTCGGAGCCGGGTTGGCCTGATTCTGCTGCAGCGATTTTGCCGTGCTGCGCGCGTTGTCGATGGCGTCCGCGTTCTGAGCCACAGCCTTCGTGGCCGCAGATCCGCTCACCACCAGTGCCATTGCCAAAATGCGTGTCGTTAAGTTGATCGTCAGCTTCATAGTCATCCCTACTTTGCCGCCGGCATTCCCGGTTTAACTCCGGGGCCTGACGGTGGAGGTGCTAAATCGTGACTGAAGTATGTAGTCGCCGTAAAAGTCGCAACGATGCTTTCGTTGGGCGCATACTGATATGTGTGCTTGGCCTTGGCGGCGCCCGGGGTCTTCGTCGAAGCCACCACAAGACCATCGACTTTGACAATTCTTTCCAGCTTGCTCACGCGGTCAAAGAAGTTCAGCACGTCGTAATATCGTCCGTCGATGTCGAGGTCGAAGGGCACTTCCGTGTAGTACTGCTGCGCCTTCACGTCTTTCGCGAAGTAGCGTCGCAGCTCCACGCCCGCCTTCTGGGCTTCCGCGTCCAGCATGGTGATGAACCCGTCCACCTGCTTTTCGTCAGGAACAATGCGCTGTTCGATTTCCAGCTGCTGTTTGAGCTCGGCCAGTTGCTGCTCCATCTGTTTGAGCTTTGGCCGGTAGCCCTCGAGCTCGTTGTTTTCCCGGATTTTTTCTTCGAGCGCGTGCTGCGACGACTTGATGCCGTCGCTCTGGCTCTTGAACATGGTGAAGTAGAGAGCACCCGTCACCACCGCTCCTCCGAGGAGCACGGTTGCCCACTGCTTGATACCCGATAGTTCGCTAAAATTCGCCATAAGGTCAGCCTTTACGACTTTCCCTTCTCGCAGGTCAGCGTGAATTGAAATGCCTGCATGTCTTTGATCGTGTCGTCTTGAAAAGTCTCTTTGATCTCGACATTCTTGAAGAAGCCGGTCTTCTGCAGATTCGCGATCAGGTTGGCGACTGCGTCCGTGCTCAACGCCGTGCCTTCGAGGTTGACGCTCGGCCCCGCATCGTCCATCTTGC
>Ga0210395_10003912_pt1 | contig 11436 bp, 6 predicted proteins | sample IncBWH4OmetaG_FD_150861 | JGI IMG/M metagenome (GOLD analysis project Ga0210395, IMG submission 150861) | Forest soil microbial communities from Barre Woods Harvard Forest LTER site, Petersham, Massachusetts, United States - Inc-BW-H-4-O ...
TCCCTTCCTCGGGCGTGCGCTGTTGGCGCGCTGGCCACGGCTCTTGCACGGATCCAGGCCGCAACTGCCAGGCTCGGCCGCGACGCCCCAAGCCATCTGGTTCGTTGGGCCGGGATTGGCGTTGTCCGCCTGGGCTGCGGCGGCCCAGATCGCAATTTCCACAATCGGGCGGGCGGATGACGCGCTCTGGGTGCAGGTCTTCGCGCCGTTCGCCGCCATGTTCGCGTTTTCTTTGTCCGGGCTGTATTGGCGCAAAGGCGCGCTATGGGCCGTCGCGCAGTGCCTGCTACCGGTGGCAAACCTGTTCGCCGTATCCATACTCTGGGGACAAGGCTTGCTCGATGCGCACTTGATGCCGGTTCATATCGTCGGAATCGCGGCCGTCCTGACGGTCGCGGAATTCGCGGCCGCGCGATGGCTCGTGTTAAGGTCTAAATTGCATCCCGCGTCGCGTGACGAGGCGGCGCAACGGCTGCACTACGGCTGCACGGCGCTGGCAGGGCTAACGCTGGTGTTGCTCGGCGTGAACTACCTCGCCAATCCGGACTTGGCCCAAATTCCAGCCGCGCGTTTCGCCACCTCAGGTTTACTGGCGCTGGGTGCGGGCATATATTTCCGGTTCGCGGCGCGGCGCCCCGAAAATCTGCGGACGAATGAGGGCGTGTGGCTGGAGTCGCTCTGGCATGTCGCGCTCGGGCTGGCAATTTGGTGCGCGGCTTTGTTGATTCCGGCACTCCGGACTCCGCACGCGGCGATCTATGCGCTGGCGTTGCCGGCCGTTGCCCTATGGGCCGCGGCGGAATGGTTCCTCACGATCAGGTCGAGAACCGAGGAGAACGTCCTCACCGGCACCCGGTTTCGCGCCAATGCGGCGGCGTTCTCCGCGTTGATCCTCGCGCTCTACATTTTTCGCCTGCCGTTCCAGATGCTACTGTTTCCGATGGCGCGGTTGGAGCTGGACGTATACCATACCGGCGCGCCCGTAATGATTCTCATGGGTATCCTCCTCATCCGGGTACGCGGGTTGGGCGGCGCACCCTGGTCGGCCCTGGTCGGCGGATTGGCGCTCATGACAGGCTTCTATTTTGGAATGACCTGGCTGCCCGGCCTTTCGCCCTTCTACTTTCCAACGGCGGGCGCATGGGCCGCCGTCGGCGCAGCGCATCTGTTTATCCTCGTTAGTTCCCGGCCATCGCCGTTGCGCAGCCTGATTCAGTACATCGGCGGAATCGGCGAGGAGGAATGGCATGCGCATCGACGGCAATGGGGACTGTACTTGACGGCGGCGACCCATGTCGCAGTCATCGCGGGGCTCATTGCAGCCGATGGCTCGCACAGCCTGGAGACGACGCCCCTGCTGCTCGCGCTGGCGAGCGTGCTCATTCATCAAGCCGTGCTTGGCCTACCGTGGGCGGGCACTTACTGGGGGCTCGCAGCGTTCGAAGTCCTGCTCGCCTTGCATCTCGACTTCCTCTTACCGGCCGGCGCGCCCGGGCTGATCCCCGCCCGGGAAGTTGTCTGGTTCCTGCTCGTTCCGTGGCTGGCCGTGGGAGCGGGGTGGCGCCGGCTCGAATCGCGCATCGAATGCCGGCACCTGTGGTCCGCGGCCATCGGTCTGGCCGTGCTCTGCTCCGCGCATCTATATTATCACGGCCCGGCAACCGGAAGCGGTGTCCTCATCGCGGCGGTCATGCTCGTCGCGGCGTTGCTGACCCCAGTCCCCGCGGTCGCCCCCGGTGCGCAAACCGGAGCGGCCCTGATGTTTGTCGGACCCATTTGGCTCGCCTATTTCGGCACTTGCTGGCTCACGGGCGACAACGGAGACGATTTCCGTCCGCTGCTTGCCGGCAGCGCGGCGCTCCTTGGTTCCGGCATGCTTGTGCGGCTGGCGGGCACGACGAGGGCGGCAACGGAAACGGCGGGCTTCGGCGTTTTAGGAAATCAGCCGCTTCCGGCGGTTAAGCCAGCTGACGATCATGTTCGCCGGCTGGCCGACGAAGTTCTCGCGCTGTGCCGGCGCAGCGGTGAAAGCATCGCCCGCGGGCTGATGATCGCCGCCTTCGCCAGTCTCACGCTCCTCACCTTCCTGCATGCGAGTGCAGACCATGGCAGTCTCGGCGGCATGCTGGCACTGGCCTTCGTCTGGGGGGTGTCGGGTGTGGCGTGGTTTCGAGAGGGCCGATTTCGTGACGGCGTCCTGCCGTACGCCCTTTGCTTGCTCAGCACCGCCGGCGCGTGGATTATCCTGCGGCGGCTGCTATTCCAATATTTTACTTTTTGGACGTATGAATACGACACTTGGCTTAGTCTCGGAGCCTCGATCGCGTTTAATGCGGCCAAGCGCCTCATCAAGCACGAGCGGCCTGGACTGGGCCGGACCATGACCGGCGCGGTCTGGCTGTTGCCCGTCCTGCAATGCGCATGGCTGCTTTACGCCCGTCTTGGTGCAGACCTCACGTTGCTCGTCATCGGCGTCCAGTCCATGCTCTTTGCCTGGCAGGGTGGCGGAAAGCGCGACTCGCCCTACAACGCGGTGGCCATGCTGGGCTTCGTCAGTTTCGTCTGCCTTCTTTTTTGGGCGAAGCTGGATCTGCGCTGCGTGCAAGCGTACACGATTCCGGTTGGCCTCGGTGTGCTTGGCCTGGTGTGGTTCTTTGGCCGGCACATGCAACCGCCCGTGCGCAATGCGGTGCGCCTCACCACCGTGCTGATCATGCTCGGAAGCTGCGGCTACTATGCCCTGCTCGACGACAGCTACTCACTGGGTTTCCACCTCACCATGCTTTTGCTTTGTCTCGCCTTGATGGCGCTTGGCCCGCTGCTGCGCGTCCAGCTCTACCTCTACCTCGGCTTTGCTGGCTTCGCCACGGACCTGGCCGCGTTGATGGTGCAACAGTTCCGCGCCCTCGATCCTTCCATTCAGATGATGGGCGTGGGCGCACTGCTGCTCCTGCTTGGCATCGTTGTAATCGGCGGCGCCATTTTTTATAAAACACGCCATGAAGCACTCAGGGCCCGCTTCGCCGTGATCCGCGCCCGACTGGGCGGATGGGAGTAATAGCGAACGATCCTCGAATGAAAAATCGTCACAATCAAAACAGGTCTGATTGCTCCCGCCGCTCTTTCCGCTAGACTCATGGCGGCTGCCGCCGTTTGCTTGGGGAGTGTATTCAATTTGAACACACTCCCCAACATGGCTTGCACTATCTTTACCATCGCCAACCAGAAAGGTGGCGTCGGCAAAACCACCACCGCGGTCAACCTTGCCGCCGCCCTGGCCGAGAAGAAAATCCACACGCTGCTCGTGGACCTCGATCCGCAGGCCAATGCCACCAGCGCGCTCGGCGTCGAAAAGCAGGAGGGCAAAAGCCTTTACCGTCCGCTGCACGGCGACGGCTCCGCGCTCGAGATGATCACGCCCACGTCCTACGAGCATCTGGCGCTCATTCCCTCGGAGGTGGATCTCGCCGCGGCCGAGATCGAGCTCGCGCAGACGGAAAATTACCTGCTCAAGCTCCGCGCCGTGCTTCAACCGGTGCGAGACAGCGGCGGTTACCGCGCCGTCATCATCGACTGCCCGCCCGCACTCGGCCTGCTTTCGATGAACAGCCTCGCCGCCGCGGACTTCCTCCTCATCGCCCTGCAATGCGAATACATGGCGCTCGAGGGCCTGGCCCAGATTTTCAGGGTCGTGGAACGCCTCAAAAATGCCGGCATCAATGGCAGCCTCGAAGTCGGCGGCACCGTCATGACCATGTTCGACGTGCGCACCAACCTTTCGCGCCAGGTGGTGGACGAGGTCAAGGGCTACGCGCCGGCCAAAATCTTTGAAACCGTCATCCCCCGCACGGTGCGCCTGAGCGAGGCGCCGAGCTTCGGCAAGACCATCTTTGCCTACGATCCGCTCAACCCCGGCGCCACGGCCTATAAAAATCTCGGCAAGGAAATCATCGCGCGGTTCGGGTTGAAAACAGAGTAGCGAGGAGTGAGTAGCGGGTAGCGAGCATTTGTGATACGATACCCTTCGTCCGTTCGCCTGTACTCCTAGTTGTCATTTACTCACTGCTCGCTACGGTCTACTCGCTACTTTTCCCATGGCCACGTTCGCCAAATACCGCCACGCCTTCCTCACCGGCTTGCAGAGCAATATCGTTTATCGCTGGAACTTCGCGGTGCGCGGCTGCTTTTCCGTCTTTCACCTCGTGGTCATCTTCATCCTTTGGAGCGCGGTCTACGCGGGCCATGCCCGCATCGGCAGCTTCGACCTCGCGCAGACCCTCACCTACTTCGTCAGCCTCATCGTGCTGCAGTTTTTTATCGGGGCCTTCAACGAGGACTACCAAATCAGCGAGGACATCCGCAACGGCCTCATCAACCAGTTCCTGCTCAAGCCGATCAACTATTTCTTCTACCGGCTGAGCGTCTTCTCGGCGGCGCGGCTCGTGTCCGGCCTGCTCGTTTTCATCCCGCTCGCGTTCGCGCTGCCGCTCCTGTGGCACTACTTGGTGCTGCCGTCCGAGCTGTGGCGGCTGGCGCTCGGCCTGCCGGCGGCGGTGCTCGCGGCGCTCATCCAGTTCACCATCGCTTATTGCTTCGGGCTACTGGCGTTCTGGTTCCTGGAAATCCAGTCCTTCATCATCCTCTCCATGGCGGTGGAATCATTGCTCGGCGGCCAGATGTTTCCGCTCGACCTCATGCCGCCGTGGCTTTTTCACGCGTCGCAATACCTTCCTTATTTTTACCAGATGTATTTCCCGGCGGCGATTTTCACCGGCCGGCTCGGATACGCGGCCGCAGTGCAGGGCCTCGTCATCCAAAGCGTGTGGGCCTTGCTGCTCCTCGGCGTCGCCCAATTTCTCTGGCTGCGCGGACTGCGCCGCTATACCGCCGTCGGCGGCTAAGCGCGTTGCGCTCGCAAATCACAAACGCCAGTATTCAAACGCCAAAGAATTGGGGAATCAAAACCTTCAACCCTGTACGATGTCTTCCTGTTGCCGCTTGGAGTTTCTTTGTAATTTGGCGTTTGGGGATTTTTCTGCGACCCTTTGCGTTGGCTAAAAATCGTCCACCGTGAGAATATCGAACTACGTCAAAATCTGGCTCGCCTGCGCCCGCTACTCCATCGTGCGGACCATGATGTTTCGCTTCGATTTCATCATGTGGGCGCTGGTCGAGCTTTTCTGGATGAGCGTCAACCTGCTGCTCATCGGCGTGCTTTACAGCCACACCAAGGACATCGCCGGCTGGAACAAATATGAGATGCTGATCCTCGTGGGCACGTCGATGCTGATCCAGCGGCTGCTCATGGGATTTTTCTGGAGCAATCTTTTCGAGATGTCGCGCAACGTCCGCACCGGGCAGTTCGACTTCTTCCTCGCGCAACCCGGCAACCCGCTCTTCATGGTCTCGACCCGCAAACTCGACCCCGACAGCCTGCTCAACTCGTTTGTCGCAATCGGTGTCCTCGTCTATGCCATCCATCACCTTGGCCTACAGGTCACGCCGGAGGCCGTCGCCATCTATGCGCTACTCGTATTATGCGGCGTGGTCATCCACTTCAGCGCGCTGCTGATGGTGTCGTCGCTGGCGCTTTGGGTCGTGGGCCTGCAGGGACTTGAGGGCACCTACTTCACGCTGTTTGAATTTTCCCGGCTGCCGCGCGAGGCCTTCCGCGGCATCTCCCGCGTGCTCTTCGTTTATGCACTGCCCGTCGTGGTCGTAAGCTACGTCCCCGCGCGCGCACTCCTGCATGGCTTTCAGCCCGCGTTTGCGTTGTGGCTCGTGGCCGTAACCGCGGCATGGCTGGCGGTGGCGGTCCTCGTTTTCACCCGCGGCCTCCGCCGCTATTCAAGCGCATCTTCTTAGCGCACCAAGCGCGCAAATTCCAAACGTCAAAGGGTCAAACGCCAAAGATTAGAAAACGGGTTGGGATTTGGAGTTTGCGAGTTTTTTTGAAGTTTTGACACTGGGGTTTGGAATTTTTCCTATGTCCGAGCCAATCGAATCTCCCCTCGCCGCCTTGCAGGTGCGCCTCACCTACGAGTTCCGCGATCCGGCGCTACTCGAGCTTGCGGTCACGCACTCGTCGTACTTGCCCGATCACCCGGAAATAAAGGAAAGTTACCAGCGGCTGGAGTTTCTCGGCGACGCCGTGCTGCAGCTCATTTTGACCGAGACGCTGTTCACGCTTTTTCCCGGCGACCGCGAAGGCGCGCTCAGCAAGCGCCGCGCCACGCTCTCGAAGGGCAGCTTTCTCAGCCGGCTCGCGCGCGAAATCAACCTCGCGGACTGCCTGCGCCTCGGCGCGAGCGAGGAAGCCACGGGTGGCCGCACACGCGCCTCGACGCTTGAGGATGCTTTTGAGGCACTGATCGGCGCGCTCTATCTCGACAGCGACTGGCGGACCACGCGCCGCCTCGTGCTCAGTCTCTACGGATCGATCCCCGACCACCTGGCCCTGGTGGCGGACGACGACAACCCGAAGGGCAAGTTGCAGGAACTCGTCCAGCCGCAACACGGCAACCAGGCGTTGCGCTACGAAGTCTCCCATGTCGGAGGGGAAGACCATGCGCGCGAATACGAAGTCACCGTTTTCCTGCGCGACCGCGCGCTCGGCACCGGCCGGGGCCCGTCAAAAAAATCCGCGGAGGAAGCCGCCGCGCTGGCCGCGCTGGCCCGCATCGCCCAGCCCCCCTCGTAAGAGCGACGCGCCCTGTCGGGCCGACTTTGTCGGGGCTGCCCGCGACGAAGTCGCCTTGCGCTCTGCTGCAAGCAGAGCGCAAGCGGATGCATCCGGGCTGGAAACGCTAAAGACTGGTTGAATTCAGAAGCCAAGAAACCCGGAGCCCGAAGTTGCGATTCATGGGTTCATGGCTTCTGAATTATCCTTCATGTCCGTGTCTTCCGTCTCTTCGCGTTCCAAGCTCACCGGCATCTGCCCGCCGGCGCGCGGCTCGGTGCTAGCCGAGCTGCTGCTCACCCACGCCGCGCCCGTCTGGCTGGTCGTCGCGAACGAACTGCGCACGGCTGAGACGCTCGCCGAGGACATCGCGTTTTTTCACGGCGCCGCGGGCGGGAAGCCTCCGCCCGAGGTATTGGTTTTTCCCGAGTCGCTGCCCGACAGCCGCGACATGCGCGAGGCCTTCGCCGCGTCCAGCGACCGGCTCACCGTGCTATCCAAGCTCCGCGCCCGCCGCAACTCTTCCGGCTCTCAGCTCTCAGCTAACGACTCTCAGCTCATCGTCCTCACCACGCCCGCTGCCCTGCTGCAATCCGTGCCCACCCTCGAGGCCTTCGCCACGCACGAGCTCACGCTCACGCGCGGGCAACGCCAGCCATTCCAAGCGCTGCTCGAAAAGCTGCACGCGCTCGACTACGACAGCGAGGCCGTATGCGAGGCACCGGGGCACTACGCCGTGCGCGGCGGCATCATCGACGTCTATCCCGTCACGGCCACGCAGCCCTATCGGCTCGATTTTTTTGGCGATGAAATTGAATCCATCAAGGCTTTCGATCCCGTGACCCAACGCTCGGGTGAAGCGGTCGAGTCGATCGCCCTCGCCGCCTCGCCGCGGGTAAAACTCGACCCGGCCAGGAGCGGCCTCGCCGATTACCTCACGCCGCTTGCGCACCTCGCGTTGATCGAGCCGGCCTCGCTCGATGAGGCGTTTAACGTGATCGCCCGCGATGGCGGGCCGTCGCCCGCGCCGCTCCTGGAAAAATGTGCGTCCGTTTTTGGCGTGAGCGACCTCGACGAATCCTCCGCTCTTTTCGACGGCGCCGGCACCGAGCAGACCTGGGACACCGAGAGCCTCGCCCACCATCGCAGTTACCCGGACGACGCGCTCGTCGCGCAGGAGCGGCTGCAAGTCGAGGAGGACGCGCGCCGGAAATTTTTTCACCAGGTCGCCGCATGGCAGCGCGCGGGCTACGGCGTGGCGTTTGTCGTCTCGAAGGACGGCGAGGAGCAGCGCGTCCGGGAAATCCTCGCGGACAACCCGGAGCTGAAAAAGCTCTCACCGCGCTTTTTGCGCGGCACGCTCAATGAAGGTTTCCGGATCACGTTTCGGGAGGCTCACAATTCTATTCTGTCGCAGAACCAATTGTGGGGCGGGTGCCCTCACCCGCCAACTCGACTCAAGCGGGGTGAGGGCACCCCGCCCACAAATGAATGCCACGGCCTGGTCGTCGTCACCGAGACCGAGATTTTCGGCCGCCAGCGGCAACGGCGGCCGGCGCTGCACCGCCGCGCCATCGCGCAGCGCGCGCAGGTTGACCAGTTGCTCGACTTTTCCGAGCTGGTCGAGGGCGACTTCGTCGTGCATTTGCAGCACGGCATCGCGCTCTACCGCGGGCTGAAAAAGCTCGAAACGACGGCGGGCGCGCGCGAGGTCATCTCGCTGGAGTTCGACGACCATGTGACTTTACACGTGCCATTGCAGGAGTCGCACTTGCTCTCGCGTTACGTCGGCCTGAGCAAGGTGCGCCCGCAGCTCGGACGCATCGGCTCGGGCCGCTGGGAAAAGACTCGCGCCGCGGTCGAGCGCGCGACCCTCGACCTCGCCGCCGAGCTGCTGCGCATCCACGCCACGCGCGAGGCCCAGCCCGGTCATGCGTTCGCCGCAGACAACGACTGGCAGAAGGAATTTGAGAGCTCGTTCCCTTTCATCGAAACGCCCGATCAGCTCCGCGCCATCAATGAGACCAAGGCCGACATGGAGCGCGCGCGGCCGATGGACCGGCTGATCTGCGGCGACGTGGGCTTTGGCAAGACCGAGGTGGCGCTGCGCGCCGCCTTCAAGTCCGTGCAGGGCGGTCGTCAGGTGGCCTTGCTCGTGCCCACGACCGTGCTCGCCCAGCAGCACCTGAACACGTTCCGCGAGCGCATGGCCGGCTACCCGATCGCAATCGAGATGGTCAGCCGCTTCCGTTCGCCCGGGGAACAGAAGAAAATCCTCTCGGCCACCGCCGCCGGGCAGGTGGACATCCTGATCGGCACGCACCGGCTCCTCCAACGCGATGTGAAGTTCCACGACCTAGGCCTCGTGGTCATCGACGAGGAGCAACGCTTCGGCGTGAAGCACAAGGAGGTGTTCAAGCAGTGGCGCGCGCACGTCGATGTGCTCTCGATGAGCGCCACGCCCATCCCGCGCACGCTTTACCTCGCGCTGACCGGCGCGCGCGACATGAGCGTCATCGAAACGCCGCCCACCGACCGCCTGCCCATCCAGACCATCGTCAAGACCTACGACGAAGCCCTCGTGGTCGAGGCCATCCGCCATGAAATCCGCCGCGGCGGGCAGGTGTTTTACCTGCACAATCGCGTGCAGACGATCGACCTCGTGGCGGCACGGCTGGGCCAGTTGTTGCCGGATTTGAAAATCGGCGTGGGCCACGGGCGGATGGGTGAAGGCGAACTCGAGCGGACCATGACCGATTTTGTGGCGGAAAAATACCAGGTGCTCGTGTGCACGACCATCATCGAAAGCGGCCTGGACATCCCGAATTGCAACACGCTCATCATCGAGGGGGCGGACCGCTTCGGGCTGTCGCAACTTTACCAGCTGCGCGGGCGCGTGGGACGATTCAAGCACCAGGCCTACGCCTACCTGCTGCTGCACCGGCACACGCGGCTGCTCGACATCGCCCGCGAGCGGCTCAGCACCCTGCGCGCGCACAACCAGCTGGGCGCGGGTTTCCGCATCGCCATGCGCGACCTCGAGCTGCGCGGTGCGGGCAACCTGCTCGGGGCCGAGCAGAGCGGGCACATCGTCGGCGTGGGCTTCGAGCTTTATTGCCAGCTCCTGCGGCAGTCGGTCGCGCGGCTCAAGGGCGAATCGCAGGCCGCGGCCGTGCGAGCGAACGTAAAGCTCGATTTTGTTTTCATTGGTGAAGCCGCGGCCGAGAGCACGGCGCGCGGCCGGCACGAGGACAGTTACACCGCGCTCAAGGATGCCGAGTCCGCCGCCGGCGACGAGGTGGAGAAAATCCCGGCCCGCCTGCCCGCCGGCTACATTGCCGAGACGCGCCTGCGCATCGACTTCTATCGCCGCCTGGCGCTGGCCGAGACCCCCGCGCAATTGAAGCAAATCGAAGGCGACTTGCGCGATCGTTTCGGCAAATTCGGCCCCGAAGTGCGCGCCCTGCTGCTGGTGACCGAAATCCGCGTGCGGGCGGAACAAAAGGGCCTCATTTCCGTCTCAACCGAAGGCAGCCGCTTGAAGTGCCTGCGGGGCAGCGGACGCCGCGACGACCTCGTAATGGTCGGCACGCGGTTTCCGAGATTGACCGCCCCAAGGCCGCTTCTACGGTTGAGGGAAATAATTCAGTTCCTCAATAACCTTCCATGATTTCTTTCCGCTCCGTCCTCGGCATTGCCCTCTGCCTCGTTTTTGCCGCGACGACGCCTTTGATCCGCGCCCAAGACCAAGACACCGAGCCGGCAATGCCTGATCAGGCAAGCGACGGGCTGGACTTGCGCTTCACCAACGGCATCGCCGCCGTCGTCGAAGACCATATCATCACGGTGGACGATGTGCGTCGCGAAATCGGGCCGCTGATCCCGCAGATTCAGCGCGAGAGCCATAATGAGCAGGAGTTCGATCAAAAACTCGAATCGCTACAGAATGACATCATCCAGCAGCTGATCGACCGCGTGCTCATCGTCAAAGAATTCCACAAGGACGATAAAAGGCACGTGCCCGACAGCATCATCGACAACGAAATCGAGGAGCAGCAAATCAGTGAATTCGATGGCGACCGCAGCAAGTTCCTCGCCTACCTTCGCTCGCGGGGGATGACCTTGCGCGACTATCGCAAGGAAGTCGAAGAAGATATAATCTACAACTACATGCGCCAGCAGCAGCGCAAATCGCAAAGCACGGTCAGCCCGATTAAAATCGAAACTTTCTACAACGAAAACAAGGAGCAGTTTTACCAGGAAGACTCCGTGCACCTGCGCATGATCCAATTCCTGCGCCGCGACGGCGAAACCGACAACGCGTTGGGCGCCCGGGCCAATGAAGTGTATGCCAAGTTCAAAGCCGGTGAAAAGTTCGACGAGCTGGCCCGGGAATTCAGCCAGGACACGCGCCGCACCAAAGGCGGCGACTGGGACTGGGTGAATCGCTCCAGCATCCGCAAGGAGTTCGCCGATGTGCTTTTTGGCCTCAAGAAAGGGGAATGCAGCCAGCCGATTGTGCTCACGGACGGCGCCTATCTGCTTTACGTCGAAGACCGCAAATACGCCGGCATCCAGCCGCTCAGCGCGGTCCGCGATGAAATCGAGCGTATCCTCGTGACCCAGTCCGCCCGCGAAGCCACCGAGATCTGGCTCGAACGCCTGCGCCGCGAAGGGTACGTCAAGCATTTCCAAACCTGATTGGCGGGAGCTGGATCGGCTTATTCAGACCTTCATGGGTGGAGCGTGTCGTCCCT
>Ga0210395_10003914_pt1 | contig 11433 bp, 8 predicted proteins | sample IncBWH4OmetaG_FD_150861 | JGI IMG/M metagenome (GOLD analysis project Ga0210395, IMG submission 150861) | Forest soil microbial communities from Barre Woods Harvard Forest LTER site, Petersham, Massachusetts, United States - Inc-BW-H-4-O ...
GATCATCGCCCGCCAGGAGGCCGACGGCTGCTGGGGTGGCAGCCAGCCGCCGTGGGTCTACTCGATCATGGCGCTGCACCTGATGGGGTACGGCCTAGACAATCCCATCGTCAAGCGGGCCATCGACGGCATTGATCGGTTCACGATCCGCGAGGACGGCATCCGCCGCCTCGAGGCGTGCCAGTCTCCGGTCTGGGACACCGTGCTGACCATGACGGCCCTGGCGGACGCCGGCCTCGAGCCGGACCACCCGGCGCTGACCCGCGCCGCCGAGTGGGTTCTCGCCGAGGAGATCGAGCAGCCGGGCGACTGGCGGGTCCGCCGCCCCTACACGCCGGCCGGCGGCTGGGCGTTCGAGTTCGACAACGACAACTACGCCGACACCGACGACACCGCCGAGGTCATCCTCGCGCTCCGGCGCACTAGCGTGCCGGGTCGCCCGGCGATCCAGCGCGGCCTGCGCTGGCTCGAGGGCATGCAGTGCAAGGACGGCGGCTGGGGCGCGTTCGACGCGGACAACACCCGCGAGCTGGTGAACAAGCTGCCGTTCTGTGACTTCGGCGCGGTCATCGACCCGCCGAGCGCGGACGTCACCGCGCACATCGTCGAGGCGTTCGCCGCCGAGGGGCTCGCCAGCGAGACCGCCTGCCGCCGCGGCGTGATCTGGCTGCTGAAGAACCAGGAAAGCGACGGGTCCTGGTTCGGCCGCTGGGGCGCGAACTACGTCTACGGCACCGGAGCGGTCGTGCCCGCGCTGATCGCCGCCGGGGTCAGGCCGGGCAAGCCGCCGATCCGCCGGGCGGTCGCCTGGCTGGAGGCGCACCAGAACGCCGACGGCGGCTGGGGCGAGGATCTGCGCTCCTACGACGACCCGGCCGCGTGGTCGGGGCGGGGCGCCTCCACCGCGTCGCAGACCGCGTGGGCGCTGCTCGCGCTGCTCGCGGCCGGCGAGCGGGAATCCGCGGCCGTCGAGCGCGGCGTCCGGTGGCTGGCGGAAACCCAGCGCCCGGACGGTACCTGGGACGAGCCGCAGTTCACCGGGACCGGCTTCCCGCGCGACTTCTACCTGAACTACCACCTGTACCGCCTGGCGTTCCCCGTCTCCGCGCTCGGCCGATACGTAAGGGGTTCAACTCATGACTGAGACAATCCCGCAGTCCCGGACCTCGAACACGTCGGAAGCGGACAGCACCGAGCCCGCGATGACGAGCGCCGGGCTCCTGGTGCTGGCCCCGCTACGGCTGGAGGCGAACGCCGTTCGCCGCGGTCTGCGAGAAGCGTCCAGCCGCGTGCTGCGCACCGGCATGGGCGCTACCCGTGCGGCGAAGGCGGTGGCTCCGCTGCTCGCGGGGGACGACCCGCACAGCCCCGACCGCGCGGGAAGTGACAGCCAGCCGGGCGCGTTCGGGACGCCGCTGGCCGTCATGGGGACCGCAGCCGGGCTGACCGACGACCTCACCCCCGGAGACCTCATCGTGGCCAGCGAGGTGTCCGACGGCAGCCGGACCGTGCCGCTGCCCGGCGCCGACCTGCTGGCCGCCGAGCTGCGGCGCGCGGGGCTCCGCGCCCGGGTTGGCAAGATCGCCACGGTGCCGAAGATCGTCCGGGCGGCTGACCGCGCGAAGCTGGCGGCGCAGGGCTACCTGGCCGCCGACATGGAGTCCACCGCGCTAGTGACCGCGGCGCTAGCCGGCATCGCGGACGATGGCCCAGGGGTCGATGGCACCGGGAACGGGTGGCCGGTGGCCGTCATCCGGGCGGTGTCCGACGGCGGGTTCGGGCCGGGGATGGTCACCGGCGGGCTGGCCGCGCTGCGGTCGCTGCGGCTGGCCGCTCCCGTCGCCGAGCGGTGGGCCGCCGCCTGCCGGCAGCGGACGGTGCTGCTGGCGGGGCCACGGTCGTTCTGCGCCGGGGTGGAACGGGCCATCGAGATCGTCGAGCGGGCGCTCGACCTGCGCGGCGCGCCCGTGTACGTGCGCAAGCAGATCGTGCACAACACCCGGGTCGTGTCTGACCTGGAGCAGCGCGGAGCCGTGTTCGTGGACGAGCTCGACGAGGTGCCCGACGGGGCGACGGTCGTGTTCTCCGCGCACGGGGTATCGCCGTCGGTGCGCTCGGCGGCCGCGGACCGCGGCTTGTCGGTCATCGACGCGACGTGCCCGCTGGTGTCGAAGGTGCACGCCGAGGCGCGCCGGTTCGCCCGCGAGGGCTACACGGTCGCGCTGATCGGGCACGCCGGGCACGAGGAGGTCGAGGGCACCCTCGGCGAGGCGCCCGAATCGACCGTGCTCGTGCAGACCGTCGACGACGTCGCGTCCCTGTCGCCGGCCGACCCGGCGAAGGTGGCCTACCTTATGCAGACCACGCTGGCCATCGACGAGGCGGCGGACGTGTCGGGCGCGCTGCGGGAGCGGTTCCCGCAGATGCGCGCGCCTGGCAGCGACGACATCTGCTACGCCACGACCAACAGGCAGGCGGCGGTCCGCGCCGTCGCCGAGGACGCGGACCTGGTGCTCGTCGCCGGCTCGAAGAACTCATCCAACTCCGTGCGGCTGGTGGAACGGTCGCAGCGGGCGGGCACACCCGCCTACCTGATCGACGGCGCCTCGGACATCGAGCTCTCGTGGCTGTCCGGGGTTTCCGTGGTCGGGCTCACGGCCGGGGCGTCCGCGCCGCCGGCCGTGGTTAGCGAGATCATCGCCGCGTTGTCCGGGCTCGGCACGGTGACGGTGACCGAGCGGATCACCACTACTGAATCAGTACAGTTCGGCCTGCCCAGGGAGGTACGGCGTTAATGTCTATGCCAGTGTCCGTCAGCATGCGCATCGGGGCACACCTGATGAAGCAGAAGCTGCGCGGTAACAAGAAGTTCCCGCTGCTCGTGGAGCTGGAGCCGCTGTTCGCCTGCAACCTCAAGTGCGCCGGCTGCGGCAAGATCCAGCACCCCGCTTCGGTCCTGAAGCAGCGGATGCCGGTCGAGCAGGCGGTCGCGGCGATCGAGGAATCCGGCGCGCCGATGGTGTCCATCGCCGGCGGCGAGCCACTCATGCACCCGCAGATCGAGGTCATCGTCGAGGAGCTGATCAAGCGCAAGAAGTTCGTGTTCCTGTGCACGAACGCGGTGCTGCTCCCCAAGCACCTGCACAAGTTCAAGCCGTCGACGTACTTCCGCTGGGTGGTGCACATCGACGGGCTCCGCGAGCGGCACGACGAGTCGGTCTCCAAGGAAGGCGTGTTCGACCAGGCCATCGCGGCGATCAAGCTGGCCCAGGAGAAGGGGTTCAAGGTCAACACCAACACCACCTTCTTCAACACCGACACGCCGCAGACCGTCATCGACGTGCTCAACTACCTCAACGACGAGCTGCACGTCGACGACATGCAGATATCGCCTGGGTACGCCTACGAGAAGGCGCCCGACCAGGAGCACTTCCTGGGCGTGGAGGAGACCCGCGAGATGTTCCGCAAGGCGTTCGCCGACGGGCGGCGCAAGCGGTGGCGCCTGATGCACACCCCGTTGTTCCTCGACTTCCTCGAGGGCAAGGTCGAGTACGAGTGCACGGCGTGGTCCATCCCGTCGTACTCGCTGTTCGGCTGGCAGAAGCCGTGCTACCTGATGTCCGACGGGTACGTGCAGACGTACAAGGAGCTCATCGAGACGACCGAGTGGGAGAAGTACGGCCGGGGCCGGGACCCGCGGTGCGCCAACTGCATGGCCCACTGCGGCTACGAGCCGTCAGCCGTCATCGCCACGATGTCCTCCCTGAAGGAAGGCATCCGCGCTTTGCGGGAAAGCTGATCTAGACCCACCCTTTTTGAGCCCCGGCTGCCTGCGCCTTAGGCGTGGGTCGCCGGGGCTTGGTGGCTCATACCTTGCCCCGTCGCGTTTGCCCGTTTTTTATCACGTAAGAAAAGCGTGCTGGGCACACGCTTTTCTTACGTGATCATGTAATTCAGGCTCGGCGCCGAGACACGACAAGCCCCGCGCCCCGCCCCTGCAGAACCACGGCGCCGGCGGCTGTTTCGCAGGTCGTCTTCAGAGTCTCCTCAGCTAGCGGCGACACGATACTCGCGGCGCGGATGCTGCGTCGGGGCGTATCGCGCGCTCCCGGCACGGCGAGTCCGCGCCACCACTAAATCGCTGACTTTGGTTGAGGGAGTCTGATGTATTTCACGTACATCTGGCGTGAGCTGCGCCGCCGGATGCGGCAGGCCATCTTCATAGCGGTGGGCCTGGCGCTAGGAATCGGCCTGGTGATCACCGTGACCGCGGCATCCGCCGGGGTCAAGAACGCCCAGGCATCCGTCCTGCACTCGCTGTATGGCGTCGGCACGGATATCACCGTGACCAAGGCGCCGGCCGCGGGCTCGAACAGCTCCGGCTTCGGGTTTGGCTTCCGGCAGTCGATCGGGTCGACCAGCCGCCCGAAGGCCGGCAGCAAGATCGCCAGCAACACGCTGTCGGCCGGCGGCACGCTGGCGGCGATGAGTTCGTCTAACGTGACCGGCATCTCGAAGCTGGACAACGTCGCGGCCGCGGCCGGCGGGCTCACGCTGAGCGACCGGACGATCAGCGGTACCGTCCCGGCGGTCAACTTCAACAGCGGCGGAGGCGGCGGCGGGTTCCCTCGCAGCAGTAGCGGCAGCAGCGGGAGCGGGAACCCGAGTAGTTTCGGGGCGAACTTCAACATCAACAGCTTCACCGTGAACGGCGTCGACATCGGCAACGGTGAGCTCGGCCCGCTCAGCACCGGCAAGATCAGCTCGGGGCGGACCTTCACAACCGCCGACGAGTCGTCGGACGTCGCGCTGGTCGACTCCAGCTACGCGACGCAGAACAAGCTGAAGGTCGGCGACACGATCGCCGTCGGCAACTCGAAGGCCGCGGCGACCAACTTCAAGGTCGTCGGGATCGTCAGCGAGCCCGCCGGTGACAACCCCTCCGACGTCTACATCCCGCTCGGCGTGGCGCAGTCGCTGGCCAACCTGAAGAACGACGTGAACACGATCTACGTCGCGGCGAGCAGCAGCCAGGACATCGACTCGGTGGCGAGCACGATCTCCAAGGCGGTGCCCGGATCGACCGTCACCGACCAGAACACGCTCGCCAGCGAGATCACCGGCTCCCTTTCCAGCGCGGCCACCCTGGCCAACGACCTGGGCAAGTGGCTCGCGATCGCGGTGCTTGTCGCCGCGTTCCTGCTCGCCAGCCTGCTTACCATGGCGGCCGTCACGCGCCGGATCCGTGAGTTCGGCACGCTCAAGGCGCTCGGCTGGAAGAGCCGCCGGATCGTCTTCCAGGTGATGGGCGAGTCGATCGCCATCGGCATCGTTGGCGGTCTGGTCGGCGTCGGCCTCGGCTTCGCCGGCGCCGCACTCGTCAGCAAGTACTCGGGGTCGCTGAGCGCGAGTCTTGCCAGCAACGTCACCGGCTCGGCCACGCCGGGCGGCTCGCGGTTCTTCGGCGGGGGCACCGGCGGCGCCGGCGGAGGCGGGTTCGGCGGCGCCGGCGGAGGCGGGTTCGGCGGCGCCGGCGGAGGCACCACCGGCGGCGGTGGCACCGGCGGCACCAACCCGTTCCGCGGCGCGTTCGCCAACGCGGGGCACACTGCCTCCTCGGTCGCGGTGCACCTCACCGCGCCGGTCACGATCGGCGCGGTCGTCGCCGCGGTGGTCCTCGCGATCCTCGGCGGGCTGATCGCCGGGTCGTTCGGCGGCTGGCGGGCGGCGCGGCTGCGTCCGGCGGCGGCGCTGTCCAAGGTCGCCTGAGGGCGGATTCAGGGAGATCAAAGATCCATGTACAAGCTCACGAACGTAACCAAGGATTACCAGAAGGGCCGCGAGACGGTGCACGCGCTGCGCGGCGTCAACGTCGAGATCGGCGACGGCGAGTGGCTGGCTGTCCAGGGGCCGACCGGGCACGGCAAGTCCACGCTGTTGCAGATCCTCGGCGGCCTCGACCGGCCGTCCTCCGGTTCTGTCGACTTCGACGGCCGCGACCTGGCGCGGCTGCGGGAGACCGAGATGACCAAGGTGCGGGCGCGCTCCATCGGTTTCATCTTCCAGACCTTCAACCTCATCCCGACGCTGTCGGCGCAGGAGAACGTGGAGACGGCGCTGGTCCCGCTCGGGATCAGCGGTGCGTCACGACGGGCCCGCGCCGCCGAGGCGCTGTCCCAGGTGGGGCTCTCCGACCGGCTGCGCCACCTCCCGACCGAGCTGTCCGGTGGCCAGCAGCAGCGCGTGGCGATCGCCCGCGCGCTGGTGAAGGAGCCTTCGGTACTGCTGGCGGACGAGCCCACGGGCAACCTGGACGAGGACACCCGCGACGAGATCATCGGCCTGCTCGAGAAGATGTGGCAGGACAACGGGCTGACGATGGTGATCGTCACGCACGACAGCGCCATCGCCCGCCGCGCCCAGCGGCTGGGCGTGATGCGGAACGGCAAGCTCACCGTCAAGCAAACCGTCTAGCCGCAGCCGCGGTCAGGCCAGGCGCGCCTCCTCGGCGAGGAGGCGCGTCAGCCTTTCCGGGTCCGCGGCGGCCAGCCCGCGGGCGGCGAACCACGTCGCGACGTTGCGGGCGTCCCTGTCGAGGAAGCCGCGCCCGTCCGGGTGCGCGATCACGTCGACCACCTGTGGCAGGTCGATCATCACCAGGCGGCCGTCGTGGACCAGCAGGTTGTACGGCGACAGGTCGCCGTGCGCGAGCCCGAGCCCGGCGAGCGCGGCGAGGGCCGTCACGAGCTGATCCCACAGGGCGGCCAGCTCGACGGCGCCGGGACGGGTCTCCGCCAGCCGCGGCGCGCCGATGCCGTCCGGGTCGCCGATGAACTCGAGCAGCACCTCGGTGCCGGTGATCTGCACCGGGTACGGGACGGGCAGCCCCGCCCCGTACAGCTGGCAGAGCGCGGTGAACTCGGCGCTCGCCCACTGCCCGGCGATCGCCTGCCTGCCGAACGCGGTCCTGTTGGCGGCCGCCCGGCTCACCCGGCTGTCGCGGGTGCGCCGGCCTTCGAGATACCCGGCGTCCCGGTGGAACAGCCGGTGCTGCGCGTCGCGGTACCGCTTGGCCGCCAGCAGGCAGGACCGGCCCCCGCCAGGCACGCCGCGCCGCAGCAGGTACACATCGGCTTCCTTGCCGGTCTTCAAGACGCCGAGCTCGCTGTCGACCGCGGCGAGCTCGGTGACCAGCCACGCCGGGTGCGGCACGGGACCGCGCTCGGTGGGCGTTGACTGGTCCCAGGTGGACCAGCGATCACCCTCCGGCAAGCCGTCGGTCGCGTCGCGGGCGTCCTCTGCGGCGAGCCTGGGCAGGTGCCTGTCGCGCTTGGCGAAGGTCGCCTCGTTGTCGTACTGCTTCCGCTGCCGCTTACCGCGGTCGCGGCGGACCCTGCCGTACGCGGGGTCGTAGGAATCTGCGCTGTCGCGCACTGCTTGCGCTCCTCAGGTGGGCTGTGGTCAGGACGGGCTGTGTGAAGCCCGCGACGGGCATAGACATCAGGCCCCTCCTTTCCACGGCCGGCCAGCTGGCCGGCGCCTACCTTTCGCGCGTGCAGCGTCGCATTCCCGCGACGGTCAGCGCAACTGATTATCGGTTATCGGTCAGGACGCGCTGCCGTTGCCGCGGCCGCCGCGCAGGTCGTGCATGGCGCGCTTGGCGCTCTCCTCCGCCTTGCGCACCGCGTCCCGCTGCCGCAGGTCCGCCAGCGCGCTGGCGGCGCGCTTGGCCGCGTCGCTGTCGCGCAGGTCGTTCAGCGCGGTGCCCGCCCGCTTGGCCGCGTCGCTGTCGCGCAGGTCCTGAATCGCGGTCGCGGCGCGCTTGGCGGCGTCGCTGTCGCGCAGATCCTTAACCGCGCTCGCCGCGCGCTTGGCCGTGTCGCTGTCGCGGGCATCCTTCAGCGCGGTCGCCGCGCGCTGTGCCCGCGCGCTCGCTCCGCGGCGCAGGTCACCCGTGCCGCCTGACCGCCGCAGCCACTGGGTAATCCGGGTCTTCCACGGGTTCAGCAGCCGCTGGATCCGGGGCTCAATGTCGTTCATTGTCTACCTCCTAGTATCAAGATATATCGCGTCTGGCCCTAGCGTCCACCCGCGCCCGCTGCTTACTACCCATAATGCGCGTGATATTCGCGCCGGGTCCAGGATGCTCAACACGGTCGGGTCTTGCGCGTACGTGTGCCGACGGCCCGCTACCCTGGCAGCGGGACTACATCAACATCCGGCCTGGGGTTGGCGGTGCTAGTGCTTGGCGACGCTTTGCAGCGCAACCGTGACCGGCGGCCTGATCCGCCGTCGTCCGGCGGTCCTGTCCGCGCTATCCTCGGCGCGCTGTTCCCGCTCGCGCCAGAAACCGGGCCACCAGGCCCCCCGGGCCGGCGCGCTCTGTTCGCCGCGCTCCAGGTCGCGGCGGTCTGCGCCGGGGCCGCCGTGCTGCTGCTGCGCACCGCGCAGGTCGCGGCCTGGAACTGCGTGTACGCGGAAGACTACGGCGTCTACCTCATCGGGGCGCTGCAGCACCCGTGGCAGGTGTTCGTCGCGTACAACGGCTACTACCAGCTGGTCCCGAGGCTCATCGGCCAGGCCGCGTCGATGGTGCCGCTGACCGACGCCGCCGTGGTCTTCGCGGTGGCCGGCGGCGCAATCGCGGCGGCCTGCGCGCTGTTCACCTACCATGCCAGCGCCGGGCACGTCAGGTCCCGCCTGCTGCGCGCCCTCCTCGGCGTGGCGCTTGTGCTGCTGCCGGTCGCGCCGCTCGAGATCGCGGGAAACGGCGTGAACACCCCGTGGTACATGATGGCCGCGCTGTTCTGGGCGGTCATATGGCGACCGACATCCCGCGCCGGGATGTCGGTCGCGGCGCTGGTCGCGTTTGCGACCGCCGCGTCTCTTCCCGTGGCGATCATCTACGCCCCGCTGCTCGTCGTCCGGGCCATCGCGCTGCCCAGGCTCCGCGAGCACGCGGTCACCGCGGGCTGGCTGGCTGGCCTGATCGTCCAGGTCCCGGCGGTCGTGGCGAGCTACGCCAACCACACGCAGCGGGTGGGCTCGCTCGCCCCGCTCGGGAAGGACGTCGCGTATTACCTGCATACCGTGGTGCTGCGCGCCGTCGGGTGGCATCTGTCCTGGCACCTGGAGTCCATCGCCGGCCAGAACGGCGCGACCTTGATCATCGGCGCGTTTCTCGTTCTCGTGCTCGGCTGGGCGGTGATCACCCAGGGTCGCCAGGTCCGCGTGTTCGTCGTCGTGGCGGTGCTCGGCGGCTTCGTGTACACGGTCTTCGCGGCGGCCATCACCAGCTACGTGGTGTACGAGTCCCCCGTGCTGAGCAGTTTCAGCTTCGAGCCGGGCTCGCGGTACTCCGTCGTGCCGATCTTCCTGCTCGACGCCGCGGCGATTGTCGCGGTCGACGCCTTCATGCGCCGCGGCGCGCTCGCCCCGGTCGGGCTGGACAGCATCCGGCCACAGGCGGTCTGCGCGGTCACCGTGCTTGGGCTCGTCCTGGCGCTCGGCTGGATCACCGACTTCCGGTACGTGACCCAGCGCACGACCAACGGCCCATGGCTGCCGATCGCGCAGAACATGCTGACCAGCTGCGAGCACAGCAGTACCGGCACGATCACCGTGCCCGCCTGGTTCCACAGCGACGCGACCCTGTCCTGCTCCAGCCTGCACCGGTAACCACCGGGCGGGCGAGGAGTACCTTTCGCCTGTGGCATCTAGGGCAAGGCTGGCCGTGCTCGGCAGCCTCAACATGGACATCTCCGTCACCGTGCCGCGGCTTCCCGGTCCGGGCGCGACGGTGCTCGGCGGCGCGGCGGCCTTCGCGCCCGGCGGCAAGGGCGCCAACCAGGCGGTCGCCGCGGCCCGGCTCGGCGCGGACGTTCTGATGGCCGGCTGCGTGGGGGACGACGACTTCGGCCGGGCGCTGCGGGCGGCCCTCGCCGCCGAGGGCGTCCGCGACGACGGCGTGCGCACCGTGCGCGGCGTGCCCACCGGGCTCGCCATGATCACGGTCGACGCGGCGGGGGAGAACATCATCACCGTCGCGCCAGGCGCGAACCGCCAGGCTGGCGCGCCGGAGGTCGCCGCGGTTACGGACGAGTCCGGCGACGCGCTCGTGATCAGCGCCGAGGTGCCGGCGGCCACGATTGTCGCGGCGCTGGCCGCCGGACGCTACCGGCTGCGCGTGCTGAACCTGGCGCCGGCGCCGCCCGGGGCGGCGGACATCGTCGCGGCGGGCGTGGACTGGCTGGTGGTGAACGAGTCGGAAGCGGCCGCCGTGCTCGGCAGGCCGGTCGCGGGTCTGGTCGGGGCCGGGGGCGCGGCGGACGCGGCCGCCGACTTGGCCCGGGTCGGCGCGCGCAACGCCGTGGTCACCGCCGGCTCGGCGGGCGCCGCCTACTGCGGGCCGGCCGGCGGCCTGACCGTGCCGGGGTTCGCGGTCCGGCCCGTGGACAGCGTGGGGGCCGGAGACACGTTCGTTGCCGCGCTCGCGGTGGCGCTCGCGGCGGCCGTCCCGGCGCGCGAGGCGGTGACCGCCGCCGCCGCGGCCGGGGCCACCGCGGTCACCCGGCCGGGCACCCAGGCGGGCATGCCGCGCCCCGCCGACGTCCTCGCCGCCACGGGTCACCCGTGGCCTGTCCCGGCGCCCGATCCGCGCGGCTAATTGGCCCTGTGGCCCACCGGCTCACGTCTATTGGCCCGGTGGGCCACAGGGCTAGCGGGGAAGGGCCCCAAGTAGCGGTCGCTGCGCCCCTGAACTGCGTAAACTGTCTTTGCTACCCGCTAAGGTAAACAGAAGGTTAATAGAGAGTGAACACAATTACCGCATATGGGTGAATTTAGGATTAAATAGTAGCGGGGCGGCCGGGAAAGGAGCTGCAGGATGACGCCTGGCCTGGCAGGTTTCATTGCCTCGGGACACGATGAGCAAACCTGGGACGACGTCGTCGCGGAGGTGCTCGCGGCGCTCGGGCAGCAGTTCGCGGTTGTCCCCGAGCGCGGCGTGCCGCGCGGGGCCCGCCGGCGGACCTGGTTCGACACCTTCGACTGGCGGCTGTACCGGGCCGGCTTGACCCTCGAGTATGTGGCCGGACGTGGCGGCGGCGAACTCCGGCTCAGCGGTGCCGACCCGGCCGGGGACGCCGCACAGCCGGCGATCAGCTGGCAGGCATCCCGCCCGCACCCGCTCCATGACCTGCCGGAAGGCCCGGTCGCGGCCAGGATCGCCGGCCTCGTCGCGCCACGCGCGCTGCTCCCCGCGGTCACCGTGTCCGCCGCCGCCACGGTGCACAGGCTGCTCAACGACGACGGCAAGACGGTCGCCCGGCTGATCGTCGAGCACCCGGCCGTCGCGGCCGGGGACCGCCAGCCGCTGCCGCCGCGCCTCACGATCACGGGGGTCCGCGGCTACCTGGCTGAGGCCCGGCGCAC
>Ga0210395_10003916_pt1 | contig 11429 bp, 11 predicted proteins | sample IncBWH4OmetaG_FD_150861 | JGI IMG/M metagenome (GOLD analysis project Ga0210395, IMG submission 150861) | Forest soil microbial communities from Barre Woods Harvard Forest LTER site, Petersham, Massachusetts, United States - Inc-BW-H-4-O ...
CCACGCTGGCCGACCTCTACGAGGCACGCGCCCACCTGGAGTCCGCCTCCGTCGACATGCTCGCGAGGAAGCGCTCCGCCGACGACCTGCGCAGGCTCGACGCCGCCATTGCCGAGAGCGAGGCGGCACTTCCCGACCCGGTGGGCTATGCGGAAAAGCACGAGCTCCAGTTCCACCGCCTGCTCATCGAGCTGGCCGGCAACCAGACCATGACCGTGCTGCTTGAGATGCTCCTGTCGATCATTGAACTGCACAACCAGTCGTTCCTGCGCAGCCATGCCCTGGACGAGCATTCCGAGGAGAGCGCCCGCGCCGCGCAGCGCGCGCACGCCAAGCTCGTGGAGCTCATCAGGGCCAAGGCGGCCGACAAGGCCGTCGCCCTCTGGCGCCAGCACCTCCGCTCGGTTACCGAGTACATGATCTCCAACCCGAGCGAGACCGTCCTCGACGTCCTCTCCTGACCGCCGGAGCCGGCCTTCGGCGCAGGCAAAGCACGGGGCCGTTCTTTCTATTGTGCTTATTTATTTTACTAATTAAGCTCTTCGCATGACGGATCAGCTTCGGGTGGGGGTCATCGGCGTCGGCTGGGGCTCGATGGTGCAGGTGCCCGCGTTCCGCGCGGCGGGCGGCTACGAGGTCGCGGCGCTGTGCTCGCGGCGCGCCGAGCGGGTGACAGAGGCGGGCGCGCGCCTGGGCGTCGAGGACGTGTCCACCGACTGGGAGCGGTTCGTCCGCCGGCCCGACCTCGACATCATCTCGGTGTGCACGCCCACCAATATGCACCGCGAACAGGTGCTCGGTGCCATTGGCGCGGGCAAGCACGTGCTGTGCGAGAAGCCGGTCGCCCTGGACTCCGGCCAGGCCGCCGAGATGGCCGACGCGGCGGACGCGGCCGGGGTCGCCACGGCGGTCTGCTTCGAGAACCGGTGGGGGCGGGAGAAGCTGGCGGTCTGGCGGCAGGTCAGCGAGGGGCTGCTCGGCTCGCCTTATTTCGCGCGGGTCGCCATCGCCGCGGACTACTTTCATCCCGCCAGGCCGCTGATGTCGGAGTGGATGTACCGGCTGGCCGACGGCGGCGGTTACCTGCTCGGCATGGCGTCGCACGACATCGACTACCTGTACTGCCTGTTCGGAGTGCCCGAAGCGGTGTGCGCGGACGTGCGCACGACGGTACCGACGCGGACCCGGGCCGACGGGTCGGCCTTCGCGGCGGACGCCGACGACACCGCTTCGCTGCTACTGCGCTGGGATTCCGGGGTGCGGGCGTCGATCAGCCTGACCACGGTGGGGCTGCACACCGGCTCCAGGTACCGTTTCGAGGCCTTCGGCAGCGGCGGGACCGCGGAGATCGACGGGACGGTGTTCGGCGGGACGGTGCGGGCCGGGCGGGCTGGTGAGGAGGGGCTGCGCGAGCTTGTCCTCAGTGACGCGGCGGTCAGCGACCCCGCCGCCATCCCGGCGACGGGACGGCGGAGCGCGCCGATCCGGGCGCTCGCTCTGATGCTCGAGCGGTGGCTGCCTGCGGTGCGCGGCTCGGCGGGGGCGACAGACGGCGAGGGCGGCCTCGCGCCTAGCGTCCCGACGCTGCGCGACGGGCTTGCGGTGCAGCGGGTCATCGACGCCGCACGGCTTAGCTCAGACGGGGCCGGCTGGGTGTCGCTGGGGGCATGACCGCCCTGACGGGCCGGCGGGAGTGCCTCAGTGCAGGAGGTCGGTGACCGTCGAGACGACGTCCTCGCCGAGCAGGTAGCCCTGGGCCTCTTGCAAGTGACGAAGCCAGAGGTCCTGCGCGCGGCGCTGGTCGCGCGCCCTGATGTGCTCGAGCACCCGGCGGTGGGTCTTGTCGGTGGATTCCCTGGCGCTCTGGACGGCGGAGTCGGTGGCTGGCTGGAGCGACGTGTTCGCCACCTCGACGATGTTGTGCAGCATTTCATTGAGCAGCGTCAGCGTCTGGTTGCCCGCCAGGCGCACGAGGAGCGTGTGGAAGTCGCCGTGCAGCCTGATCGACTCGCGCGCATCCTTGGCCACGGCTTCCTGGCCGCTCAGCGCCGCTTCGAGAACGTCGAGATCGGCGTCCGTGCGGTCGAGGGCGAGCTTGCCGACGCTTGGCACCTCAAGGGCGGTCCTAGCGTCGTAGACATCCCTGAGCGTGACGCCTCGGTACTCCAGGGTAAAGGCCGCGTAGCGGGCGGCGACTTCGCGGTCCGGCGGCTGGACGCGCGCCCCGCCCCTGGCACCGCGGCGGATGGTGATCAGTTTCTCCGACTCAAGCACGCGGAACGCTTCTCGCAGCGTGGGACGGGAGACCCCGAACCGTGCCATCAGGTCCGATTCCGGCGGCAGGGCAGCTCCCGCGGCGAGCTCGCCGCGGATGATCTGGCGGCGCAGGTCAGCCGCGACAAGCTCGGCGGCCTTCGGCACGCGGACGAGCTGACCGGCGCCGTTGGGCGTCGCGCGCGGCGCCTGACGCTCTGGGCTGATCATGGCCGCCGTCCTCATGCTAAGGGAAGTTAACGATAAATTATTGCACTGTTTGTTGTCTAAAGGTGCGAGAGGGCGATCTTCAGCGCGGACAGCCGGCGCTGGCGCAGCCCTACCTCGGCCTGCACCTGGGGGTCGGCGCCGAGGGCCGTCAGGGCGGCCGACTCGGATGCGATCTCTTCCGCCAGCCGCTCGCGCGCCTCGTCCCTGGTGAGCAGGTCCTGGTCGGTCCAGTCGTCCGCCGCGATCGGCTTGCCCGTGTCCATCGTCAGCCCTCGTGTGCCGACGCCGGAAGTTGCGCTGGCGTTTCCGCTGGCGGCGCGCCCACGGGGGTTTCCGTGAGGTTGTAGAACTTCCGGGCGTTCAGCTCGACTATCTGGTGCACCTCGTCGTCGGGGACGCCCGCGAACGCCTCGGCGGCGCGCTTGCGGCTGCCCGGCCAGAAGGAGTCCGAGTGCGGGTAGTCGCATTCCCAGGTGATCCGCTCCACGCCGATCAGGTGCCGGGCGGACAGGCCGAAGTCGTCCTCGATGAAGCAGCCGTGGAAGTGCTGCTTGAACAGGTCCGACGGCCGCACGTCCTGGTTGATGTTCTGGTAGTAGCGGTGCTTGCGCCAGACGTAGTCGGCCCGCTCGACGATGTAGGGGATCCAGCCGATGCCGCCCTCGGACAAGCCGATCTTTAGCTTGGGGTGCTTGTGCAGCGCCGGGGAAAACAGCCAGTCCGAGGTGGCGTGCATGCTGTTGGCGCCCATCAGGTTGATCATCACCGCGAACGGTGCGTCCTTGGCGACCTGCGGGACGGACGTCGCACCGCCGCTGCCGAAGTGCGCCATCAGCGGCATGCCGGTTTCCGCCGCGGCGGAGAAGACCGGATCCCAGTAGGTGGTGTGCAGGGACGGCAGCCCGAGCGCGTGCGGCAGGTCGGGGAACGTGATGCCCTTGGCGCCCAGGGCGCGGGTGCGGTAGATCTCCGCCGCGCTCAGCTGGGCGTCCCACAGCGGGAGGATCACGATCGGGATGAGCCGGCCCGGCGCGGTGCCGGCCCACTCATCGAGCACGTAGTCGTTGTAGGCCTGGACGCAGAGCAGCGCAAGGTCCTTGTCATCGGCCTCCAGGAAAACGGTGCCGCAGAAGCGGGGGAAGGACGGGAAGCACATCATGGCCTCGACCCCGTCGATATCCATGTCCGCGACCCGCGCCTTGGGGTCGTAGCACCCCGGGATCATCTCGTCGTAGCGCACCGGCTCCAGGCCGTACTCCTCGGGCCGCTTTCCCGCGACCGCGTTGAGCCCGATGTACGGGTAATTCCGGTCCTCGTAGCGCCAGGACTGGATGGGCGGCAGCCCCTCGCGGGGCGTCTCGACGATGCGCGGACCGCGCTCCTTGTGCTTGTCGGGCAGCCGGTCCTGCCAGACCATCGGGTGCTCGATGAGGTGGTCATCGACCGAGATGAGCTTCATCCAGGGCTGCAGCGGCATGACGGTACTCCTAGAAAGATTAATTATTGCACTATATCTTAGCCCACTGGCCAACGGAAGTGACCCGCCTCCGACCTAGTCGCGGCCACCTTCGTCGCCGGAGACCTCGGTTGCCCGCGCGTGCCAGGACGCTAGTTCGCGGCGGAGGAGTTTGCCAGGGCCCGAGTGCGGCAGCGACCCGGCCGAGTACCAGAACGCCGGGACCTTGAACCCGGCCAGCCGCTCTCGCGCGTATCGGCGCAGGTCGACGACGTCCGGCGGGTTGTCCGGGTCGGACGGTACTACGAACGCGGCGATCGTCTGGCCGAGCCGTTCATCCGGCACGCCTACTACGCCGACCGCTTGGACCCCCGGGTGGCTCTCGATAACATGCTCCACCTCGGCCGGATAGACGTTCTCGCCGCCGCGCACGATGCGGTCGTGGGTGCGGCCCACCAGGTAGAGGTAGCCGTCGGCGTCCTCGCGGCCGATGTCGCCGGTGCGCAGCCAGCCGTCAGGGCCAGGCAGGCTGAGGTGGACGGCACGGGCCAGTACTTCGCCGGCACCGGTCTCGTCCGGCGCGTCGATCCGCACGTCGAGACCGGGCACCGGGCGGCCCACCGACTGGAGAAGCTCGGACCTGCCCGCGATGGCGAGGGCGTGATCGTCGGGCGTAAGGCAGGTGATCGGGCTGCCTTCGGTCTGCCCGAACAGGTTCACCATCCGGACCCCTGGCAGCACCCGGAGGACCCGGGCCAGGGTCTGCGGCCTGATGGGCGAGGCACCGTAGATCAGGGTGCGCAGCGGCACCGCGTCAAGCGCCCCTTCGGTCAACAGCATCTCGATCATGGACGGCACCAGCAGGGCATGCGTGACGCCGTGCGCCTTCAGGCCGCGCCACCAGTCGACGCTGAACGACGCGGTGGCTACGACGGCGGCCCCGGCCGACAGGGCGGCAAGGGTGTTGCCGACGCCGCCGATGTGGTGGATCGGCGAGCCGGTGGCGTACACCGCGTCCGGGCCGTCCATTCCGGTCAGCCCGGCCAGCACCGCGCTGCGGTGGAAAAGCACCCGCTGGGTCAGCGGCACCCGCTTAGGCGCGCCGGTCGTGCCACCGGTGTGCAGGTAGACGGCCACCGAGTCCTCCGCAGGCGACGCGAGCCGACCGGCGGCCCCGCCTTCAGGAAGCCCCGTGACCGGAACGGGCCAGACGCCGGTTACCCGCCCGAGCTCGGCCGCCAGGCCGGCGAACGCGGGCTCGTAGAGCAGCACCTTTGCGCCTAGTCCCCGGACAGCGCCGCTGAGCTCGCCGGCGGTGAGCCGGGGCCCGAGCGGTGCCAGCGGGTGGCCCGCCGCGGCACCGGCCAGCAGCATCGCGAGCGTGTCCGCGCTAGTCGTCAACAGGGCGGGCAGCGGCGTCCCGCCAGGCAGCCCGAAGGACTCGAACCAGCCGACCGCGCCCGCGGCGGCGGCGAGCAGCCCGGTGCCGGTTACGGTCCGGCCCGCGTCGATGACCGCGGGGCGACGGGAGTCACGGAAAGCGGCGACGACCCCCGCTGACCAGCATGGCATCGTTAAGGGCGCGCGGGCAGCGGTGCGTCGGGGAGGAAGAAGTCCAGGTCGAGGTCTAGCCCGATGCCGCGGCTCCCGCCGGACACCAGGATGGTCTTGCCGGCCAGCGTTCGCGTCATCTTCGGCGGTTCCTTCCCGACTGCTGTCTGGGTGTTCAGGCCCCGGGCAGTCTATGGTAGAAACAGTTATCTTAATAGACTCTTTCCGCCTAGGCCGGGGGGATTCATGGCCGAACCCTCAACCGCCGTTCCATCATCCGCAGCCGGGCCGTTCGCGGGCGTCCGGGTCCTTGAGCTGACCCGGGGCATCGGCGGGCGTACCGCCGGGATGCTGCTGGCCGACCTCGGCGCGGACGTGGTCCGGGCCAGCGACGACCGGCCGGACACCGATCGCGACCCCGGCGGGCTGTGCTGGGACCGGGGCAAGGTGCTGACACCGCTGGACAGCGCGAGCACCGGCGAGCTGCGCCGCCTCGCGTCCGCCGCGGACGTGCTGCTTACCGACCTGCGGCCGGCCGAGATCGCCGGCCACTGGGCCAGCCCGGAAGCGGCGCTTGCGGCCAGTTCCCGGCTGGTGCACGCCTGGCTGCCGCCCTACGCCGCACGCGGCCGGTGGCGCGACCTGCCCGACGACCCGCTGCTCCTCGCCGCCGTCGGCGGGTTCGCCGACCACTTCCCCGCCGTGGCGGACGTGCCGGTCGCGCCGGTGGTTCCCGCCGTCAGCTACATCCAGGGCGCGATGGGCGCCGCGGCGATCGCGGCGGCGCTCGCGGGGCGCGGCGCGCACGGCCCGGGCCGCGGCGTGGTTGTGAGCGGGCTGCACGCGATCGGGGCCAGCCAGGCCTCCATGATGATGACATCGCACGACGGGACGGCGATCCTGTCGGCGGGGAAGCGGGCGCCCGGGGCGCCGAATTACCGCAGCTACCGCGGCAGCGACGGCCGCTGGCTCTACCTCGCCGCGCTGACGCCGGGTTTCTTCTTCCGGGCACTCGAGGTCCTCGACCGGATGGACATCCTGGTCCGCGAGGACGTGGCGGGCGAGTTCATGAACCTGCTCCGCCCCGCCGTGGGCGCGGTGGTTGGCGCGGAGCTCGCGGAATCGTTCGCCACCCGTCCGCGCGACGTCTGGCTGCGCCTGCTCGCCGACGCCGGAATCCCGGCCGCGCCCGTCGCGACCCGCGGGGAGTGGCTGGCAGGCGAGCCGGTGACCGCCGTTGGCGCCCGGTTTGAGGCGGACCACCCCGGCCTGGGGCGCGTGGTCATGCCCGGCGTCCCGGTCACCCTGTCCGCCACCCCCGGACGCGTGCGCCACCTGCCGTCCGCTGAGCACGTGGCTGTCGCGTCGTCGCTGTGGCCCGACGCCGTGGGTGCGGGCGGTGCCGACGGCGCAGGCGCCGCAGGCGGCGACCAGGCGCCGACGGAGCTGCCGCTGGCGGGGATGCGCGTGCTAGACATAAGCACCTTCATGGCGGCGCCGTTCGCCGGCTCGCTGCTCGCCGACTTCGGCGCCGACGTCGTCAAGATCGAGCCGCCCAGCGGCGACCCGTACCGCGTGTACTCGGCCTCGTACACGGCGATCAACCAGCGCAAGCGCGCCGTCGCCCTCGACCTGCGCAAGCCGGACGAGCGTGGCGCGCTGCTGCGCCTCGCCGCCGGCGCCGACGTGCTGATCGACAACCTGCGGGCCGACAGCCTGAGCCGCCTCGGGCTCGGCGACGGTGTGCTCGCCGCCGCCTTCCCCCGGCTTGTCCGCTGCTCCGTCTCCGCCTACGGGCGCACCGGGCCGTTCGCCGGCCTGCCCGGCTTCGACCCGGTCATGCAGGCACGCAGCGGCATGATGCTCGCTCAGGGCGGCGCCGGCGACCCGGTCGCGTCGGTCGCGCCCGTCCACGACGTCGCGACGGCCGCCCTGGCGACGCTCGGCATCCTTGCTGCCCTGTTCGCCCGGGCCAGGACGGGCCCTGGCCAGCATGTGACCGCGTCGCTTGCCGCTTCGTCGGTGTTCCTGCAGTCCGGCGAGCTGACCACGTTCGCCGGCCGGCCGGCGGCACAGGCCGGCGGGATCGACTTCCCCGGCCCCAGTCCCGTTAGGCGTTACTACCAGGCATCAGACGGGTGGCTGGCGATCGCCGCCACCACGCCGGCCCACGTCGCCGGGCTGCTCGCGGCCGTGGGACACCCGCAGTGGAGCGCACTGGCTAGCGAGACACGAGGCGAAGACGCGCTGGCAGACCGGCTGAGCGGCGTGCTGGCGCAGCGGCCCGTCCAGACCTGGGTCGCGGAGCTAGCCGCGCACCAGGTCCCGGCCTGCCCCGTCCTGCCCCGCGCCGGAGAGCTCGCCGACCAGTTCCTCGTGGCGAACGAGTTCTCGCACGTCGTTGCCGATCCCGTGGCGGGAAAGCTGCTGGTAGTGCGCGGCTTCTCCGACTGGCCAGGCACCGGCCCGGCGTCGGAGCGCCCGGCCCGCGGCACCACGGTCGGCGAGGACACCGCGGCGGTGCTCGCCGCGGCGGGGAGCGACTGGACGTTATCGCCGTTATACGGGCTTGAGTGCCTGGTCAGTGGAAGACGGGCTTGCGGCCGGCGGTGAAGGCGGCGACTCCGGCCCGGCCCTCCGGGTGGTCGGCGCAGGCCGCGATCGATGCCGCCTCCGCGTCGAGCTGGTCCGCGAGTGTGGACCTGCCGGTCGCGTCGAGCAACGTCCTGATCCGGCCGAACGCGGCAGTCGGTCCCGACGCCAGCTCGGCGGCGAGCGCCCGCGCCTCGGCGAGCAGCGAGTCGTCGGTCACCACCCGGGCGGCCAGGCCGATGGCTGCCGCTTCCGCGGCGCCGACTGGCCGGTTCGTAAGCATCAGGTCGGCCGCCCGCGCGCGGCCGATCAGCCGGGGCAGTGTCCAGGTGAGGCCGCAGTCAGGGGACAGGCCGATCGCGGAGTAGGCACTGCGGAAGCGCGCCGATTCCGCGGCCACCGTGATGTCGGCGCACGCGGCCAGGGACATTCCCGCGCCGGCCGCCCAGCCGTTGACGGCGGCGACGACCGGAGCCGCCGCTGAGGCAAATCCGAGGACCGCATCGTGGACGACGGAAGCGAGCTCACCAAGGAACTTGCCTGGCTCCGGCGCCGCCGCGAACGCGCGCACGTCCCCGCCGACGCAGAAGTTCGAGCCTTCGGCACGCAGCAGCACGCAGCCCACGCCGTCGTCGATCAGGCGGACGGCGTCTCGCAGCTGTACCGCTGTCTTCATGTCAAGGGCGTTCGCCTGACCGGGACGGTCGAGCGTGATCGTCAGCAGCCGGCTGCTGCGCTCGGCGCGGACAGTTGGCGACTCGCCTGGCTGACTCATCTCGAAGGCCTCCTTGCCGACGCCGTGCAGCCAGATGCCTTGCGCGCAGGCTGCCACAGCGCCATCATAAGGGTTATAGACCTCAATAAGCTTAATTGGTAATCTCTTTTTCCCTGGAGGGCACGGTGCTTGACCAGGTCACGACGTGGTGGCGGCTGGTCGCCAGCCGGGCGGCGGCAAGCCCGGACGCGGTTATGCTGCGCGACGACCTCGGCCGGTCGCTGACCTTCGCCGAGTACGCCGAGCGCGCGGAAAGCGTCGCGGCGGCGCTCCGCGACCAGGGCGTCGGTGCTGGCACCGTCGTGAGCTGGCAGCTGCCGACGTGCGCCGAGGCGATGGTGCTGATGGCCGCGCTCGCCAGGCTCGGCGCGGTGCAGAACCCGATCCTGCCGATCCTGCGCGACGCCGAGGTGCGGGTGATCGTCGGCCAGGTCCGCCCGGACCTGGTCGTCGTGCCCGCGCGGTGGCGCGGGTTCGACCACGAGGCGATGGTCAGGCGGCTCCTCGCGGGAACCACGGCGCGGATCGTCGTGTGCGACCTCCCTTCCACCCCGGATCCGGACCAGTTCGCGCTTCCCGAGAGTCCCGCCACCCCGCCGACGGCGGACCACGACCCGGCCAGCGTCTCCTGGATCTACTACTCGTCGGGCTCCACCGCCGCACCCAAGGGCATCATGCACACGGACAGCTCCATCAAGGCCAGCGCCAGCGCGCTCCTCGACAACCTGGGCATGACCGGCACCGACGTCTACCCGATCGTGTTCCCGCTCACGCACATCGGCGGCGTCGCCATGGTGACGGCGCAGCTGCGGACCGGTTTCACGACGCTGCTCTGCTCCGCGTTCGACCCCATCGCCTCGTCCCGCTTCCTGTCGGAGAACGGCGCCACGATCCTGGGGTCCGCCGCGCCCTTCTTCCACGGGTTCATGGCGGCCCAGGCCGAGCACGGCGATCAGCGCCTCTTCCCGCGGTTGCGGTTCTCGGCGAACGGCGGTGCCCCGATGCCGCCGGAGACCAGCCGCCAGGTCATCGCGCGGCTCGGCGGCTCCGGCGTGCTGTCCGGCTGGGGCCTCACAGAGTGCCCGATGGCCACGTTCGCCTCTCCGACCGACCCGGAGGCGGCGATCCTTGAGACAAATGGCGTGGCGGCGCCCGGGGTGACCATCCGCGTCACCGACCCGGTGACCGACCAGGAGTGCGCGCGGGGGCAGGAGGGCGAGCTGCGGCTGAAGGCGCCGCAGATGTTCAGCGGTTACCTCGACGAGAGCCTCAACGCCGGCGCGTTCGACGACGCCGGGTTCTTCCGCACCGGCGACCTCGGGACCGTGGACTCCGGCGGCTATGTCCGGGTGACCGGGCGGATCAAGGACATCATCCTGCGCAACGCCGAGAACATTTCGGCGGTCGAGATCGAGAACGTCCTCATCGGCTACCCGGGGATCGAGGACGTCACCGTGATCGGCCTGCCCGACCCGCGCACCGGCGAGCGGTGCTGCGCGATCGTCGTCATGGCCGTCGGCGCCCCGCCGGTCACGCTGCCGGACCTGGCGGCGCACTGCAAGCAGCACGGGCTGGCCTCATACAAGATCCCCGAGCAGCTCCAGATCCGCGACGCGCTGCCGCGCAACGCCATGGGCAAGGTGCTCAAGCACGAGCTCCGCCGGCAGCTCACCAGCACTCTGTAGGAGTCCAAGCGCCTCTCAGCCCGAGCCCGTACAGCCGCCCTGATCGTGACGATTTGATGTACACTTTTGATAGCTATCAATCGAGGAGGGGTCATGGCAGACACGGCGATCGCGAGACTCTTCATGCATGGTCGGAGCCAGGCGGTGCGACTGCCAAAGGAATTCCGGCTGCCCGGCGACCGGGTCCGCGTCCGCCATGTGGGAAACGGCGTACTGCTTGAGCCCATCGCAACGGATGTGGACGCATGGTTCGCTGAACTTGACCGCTTCGTGGACGTGCCGTTCCTTGAGGACGGAAGGAACCAGCCGCCGATGCCTGGCGCTGAGGACTTGTTCGGGTGAACTACCTTCTGGACACCAATGCCGTCGTCGCATTGCTGCGGAACAAGCCGCCCGCCGTGCGGGAGCGATTCCGGGCGGCGGAGCTGGCCGGAGATTACCTCGCCGTATCCTCGGTGGTTCTCTTCGAGCTGTGGTACGGAGTGGAGAAAAGCACCCACGTGCCGGAAAACACCGAACGTCTCCGCGTCTTCCTGTCCGTTGACTTGGACGTGCTGGCCTTCGACGACGAGGACGCGAGGTCCGCGGGCCGGGTCCGCGCCACCTTGGAGAGGAACGGAACGACAATCGGCCCCTATGATCTGCTCATCGCCGGGCAGGCGCTGGCCCGCGGCCTCACCGTGGTCACTGCGAACGCCTCCGAGTTCGTCCGGGTCCAAGGACTTGGCTGGGTGGACTGGACAAGCTAACCCGGTCACCAGAGGGCGGGGCCCCAGGAGGTTTCGTCGCGGAGGGCCGGCTTGCTGACCTTGCCGTCGGCGCTGCGGGGCAGCGGGTCGGAGCGGACGTCGATGAACTGGGGGACCTTGAAGTCGGCGAGCACTGA
>Ga0210395_10003918_pt1 | contig 11428 bp, 10 predicted proteins | sample IncBWH4OmetaG_FD_150861 | JGI IMG/M metagenome (GOLD analysis project Ga0210395, IMG submission 150861) | Forest soil microbial communities from Barre Woods Harvard Forest LTER site, Petersham, Massachusetts, United States - Inc-BW-H-4-O ...
GTCGGCCTCGGCAACGTCGGCACCCGCGTCGTCGGCGAGCTGCACGACCTTGGCTACGACGTCGCCTGCATCGACAGGGACCCCGAGGCCAGAGGCGTCCCGGTGGCCCGCAGGCTCGGCCTGCCCATGGTCATCGGCGAGGCGTACCTGGACGAGAGCCTGCGGGCGGCGGGCCTGGCAACCGCCACCGCGCTCGTGTCGGTGACCAGCAACGACATCGTGAACCTTGAGACCGCGCTGCAGGCGCGGGCGCTGCGCGAGGACCTGCGCCTGGTACTGCGCCTCGGCGACGACGACCTCGCCCAGCGAGTGCAGAAGACGCTCGGGAACGTGGTGTCACGCAGCGTCTCCTACATGGCGGCGCCGGCGTTCGCCGCCGCGCTGCTCGAGCACCAGGTCCTGCGCACGATCGCGGTCGGGCGGCACGTCCTGCTGATCGCGGACATCCGGGTGGAGGCGGGAGCGGACATCGCCGGGCAGGCCCTCGCCGAGCTCGAGCGGGACCGGCTGGCTCGCGTGCTGGCGCTTCAGGTTCGCGGCGACCAACTGTTCCACTGGTCGCCGCACCATGGTTACCTGCTCGAGGCGGGCGACCGGATCATCGTGCTCGCCACCCGCGCCGGCCTCACCCGTTTTCTCACGGGAAACCCGATTATCAAGTTATTTGGGTCTCGCATGACAGGTTACCGGCGCGTTACGCTACTAGCGGAACTTTCAACCTGGTTCTGGTGAGCCAGGAGGGAAGAAAACTTATATGCACCCGGTCGACGGCGGCGGGAGCAGGCCAGGACCGGTGCGGCCCCAACCTCGGAGGCAACATGAGTGTCAGTGAAGACCGCACAGTAACGCCCGCTCCTTCGGGGGCGGCGCTGTCCCCGATCGCCGACCCAGCCCCGCTCGGGCTGGCGGCGTTCGCGCTCACCACGTTCCTGCTTTCCGCTGCTAACGCTCACTGGATGAATGGGAACGCCACGGGCGACGCCTGGCTCGGGTACGCGTTCGCCTACGGCGGACTCGGCCAGCTGCTGGCCGGAATGTGGGAGTTCCGCAACAGGAACGTGTTCGGCGCGACGGCGTTCACCACCTACGGCGGCTTCTGGATCGGCCTCGGCATCTGGGCGATTCGGGTGGCGCCGGGCGCCCCGGCAACGACCGCGTTCGCCGATCACGACCTCGGCTGGATCCTGCTCGCGTTCGCGATCTTCAACACCTACATGCTGATCCTGAGCGCCCAGGTGAACACCGCGGTCTTCGCCGTGTTCCTCACGCTTGAACTCACCGAGATCATCCTGTTCATCGGCTTCTTCGCCAACAGCCCCGGCACCGTGCAGCTCGGCGGCTACGTCGGCGTCGTCACGGCGCTCGCCGCCTGGTACACCTCGGCGGCCGGCGTCGCCAACGGCATCGCCGGCGGGGTGCCCGGCCGGATCAGGATCCCGGTCGGCAGGCCGCTGCTCGTCGCGGCCTGATCCGTCCCGCTTCTCCCTAGTCCATCGCCGCCGGGTACGGTTAACGATCAGTCGTGACCGTGCCCGGCGCAAAGGGAGGACGAGACATGCACCTGCAGGACGGGCCGGAGCTCGACCTGTCTGCCCAGGTGGCGAAGGTAAAAGAGAAGTCCAGGCCGTGGTGGTCGATCATCGCGCTCATCCTCGCGATCGCCGCGGCCGTCACGTCGGAGTGGGCGCATAGATTCTTCCAGACATATTTCACGTCCGAGGACGTGCCGAAGCAGATCATCGCCGCGGCGACCGCCGCGGCGTTCTGCGTTTTCGGTACCGTCGCGACCTACGGGCTATCGCGGAAGGCCCGTTCGGTGCTCGAACGGCGGGCCGGCCCCGCGCACGCCGCGGTCGTCAGGTACTTCTTGCTGCTGATCGGCGGGTTCACGACGCTGATCGTGACCCTCGCGCTGTTCAGCGTCCCGGTCGGGCAGCTGGTCCTGGGCGGAGCGCTGACGAGCGTGTTCGTCGGGATCGCCGCGCAGCAGGCGCTGTCCAACGTGTTCGCGGGGCTTGTGCTGCTGCTCGCCCGGCCGTTCCGGGTCGGCGACGCCATCCTGCTGCGGGCCGGGGCGCTCGGCGGGGAGCTGACCGGGACGGTCACCGAGATAGGCATCACCTACGTGCGCCTCGACACCGGCACCAGCGTCATGGCCGTGCCCAACTCCCAGGTGCTCAACGCCGTCGTGGGGCCGCGGCCGACGCCGCCCGCGGCCCCGTGACGTACAGGGACAGGCCGGGGATGCGCAGGACGCGGATGCGCCGCGGCGCGGCGAACCCGGCCGCGCGCAGCCAGCCACGCAGCTCCGCGGGGGTATGCACCTGCGACCCCGAGCTGAGATAGACGAACAGGCCGAGGAAATTCGCGGCCGCCGAGGCGCGGCCGGCGGGGTCGGCGAAGGCGTCCATGACCGCCAGGATGCCGCCGGGCGCTAGCGCCTCACGTACCGTGCCGAACAGGCCGGCGATCTGGCCGGGCGCCAGGTGGTGCACGAGGTTGAAGCAGAGCACCGCGTCGTAGCGCCTCCCCTGCGCCGCACCCCCCAGGTCGCCGGCGGTCGCGTCCCCGTCCGTGAACCGGACCCGGTCCGCCATCCCGGCCGCGGCGACGATCTCCCGGCCGACGGCGGCGCTGCCCGGCAGGTCGAGCACGGTCGCGGTCAGCGCCGGATGGCGCCGGCACAGCTCCGCGGAGTACAGGCCGTGGCCGCCGCCGATGTCGAGCACCTCCCGCGCGCCGCGCGGCAGCCGCAGCTTCCTAGCCACTTCGGCGGCGCTCAGCCGGGCCAGTTCGTGCTGGCCGCGGATGTAGCGCTCCCAGTACGGATCGCCTGGCGGCGCACCGTGGGTCCCGGCGGGACGCCGGCCGCGGGTCACCTCGCCGAGTTCCGCCCACCAGCTCCAGTAGTCCGCCGTTCCCGCGACGTACTGTGCGACCGAGAGCCCGGACTCCGGGTCGAGCCAGCGCCGGGAGCGGCGGCTGAGCCGGTAGCGCCCGCCGGAGGCGCTGACGTGCCCGGCCGAGCGCAAACAGTCGAGCAGCAGCCGGGTGGGCAGCGGATCAAGGCCAAGATCGGCGGCGAGCTCCGCGGCGGTTCCCGGCCGCCGCGCCAGGCGGGCCGCCAGCCCTGTGCGCACGGCGGCGACGAGGATCCCGGACAGGCCCATGCCGCCCCACGCCTCGGCGGCGGGGTTCGGCACAACGCCGGCGCGCAAGGCGACCCACTCGGCCGGGTTGGCACCACGCAACGCAAGCCTCACACTGCAAAGGTAGGCGCTTGAGGCCGACAGATGGGGGTTCCGCCATGAACCGGGTGCGGGCACTGATCATCGCCAGCCACCCGGGTCCGTGTCTGGCCATCACGGCCATGGCGACCCTGCTGGCGGCGGAGGCGGCGCCCCACGGCATCGGCCCGGCGCTGACGGCGCCCGCCATGCTGGCCGGCCAGCTGTCGGTCGGCTGGTCCAACGACGCGTGCGACGCCCCCCGCGACGCCGCGGCGGGCCGGACGGACAAGCCGGTCGCCACCGGCGCCATCGGCGTCCGGGCGGTCTGGATCGCGGCCATCGCCAGCCTGGCCGCCGGGCTCGGGATGGCGCTGGCGATCAGCGTACCCACCGCGATCATCCTCGCCGTGCTCATCGGGGCCGCGTGGGCCTACAACCTCGGCCTGAAGTCCACGCCGTGGTCGGGCGTCATGTACCTGATCGGGTTCGGCCCGATCCCCGCGTACGCGGCGAGCACGCTGCCCGGTCATCCCGCGCCCGGCTGGCTGGTGACGGTGGCGGCGGGCCTGGTCGGCCTCGGCGCCCACTTCGCGAACGTGCTGCCGGATCTGGCCGCTGACGAGGCGACCGGTGTCAACGGGCTGCCGCAGCGGGTGGCCGCCCGGTGGGGGCCGGCCGCGGTGCGGGCGGCCGCGCTCGTGCTGCTGCTCGCGGCGTCGGTGCTGCTGCTATTCGCCGCCCGCGTGGACCGCCGGTGGGTCGCGGTCGCCGGGCTCGCCGCCGCCGCCGCGCTCGGCCTCGTCGGCGCCCGCGGCTCGGGACGGCTGCCGTTCTTCGCCGCGATCGGGATCGCCGCTATCGACGTGGTGGTTTTCGCCGCAGGCGGGGAAGCCCTGACGTTATGACCAGGATCGTCGCGGTACAGTCCGCCTTCCCGGCCCGCTACCCGCAGCCGGACTTGACGCGGGCGATGGCCGAACTCGTCCGCCTGCGGCCGAGCCAGCGCGCGTTGCTCCGGCGGATGGACGGCAACGCGGGCGTTGACACGAGGCACATCGTCCTGCCGTTGCCCGACTACGCGGCATTGCGCGGGATCGAGACCAGGAACAACCGCTACATCGAGGAGGCCACCGACCTCGGCGAGCGGGCGCTGCGCGGCGCGCTCGCGGCCGCCGGGCTGGCGGCCCGCGACCTGGACCTGCTGATCGTCACGTCGGTGACCGGGGTGGCCGTGCCATCGCTCGACGCCCGGCTCATCCCCCGCCTCGGGCTGCGCGCGGACGTGAAGCGGCTGCCGATCTTCGGCCTTGGCTGCGTCGCCGGAGCCGCCGGGCTCGGCCGGCTGCACGACTACCTGCTCGGCTGGCCCGGTCATACCGCGGCGCTGCTCGCGGTCGAACTGTGCACGCTCAACTTTCCTGTCAGCGACATCACCACGGCGGACCTCGTAGTCAGCGCGCTGTTCGGAGACGGGGCCGCTGCGCTGGTGGCGACGGGGTTGCAGGTCCCGGTGAGAGCCGGGCGTATCCCCTGGCCGCGGGTGATCGCCTCGCGCAGTGAGGTGTACCCCGACAGCGGCGACACGCTGGGGTGGCGGCTCGGCTCCGACGGCTTTCGCATCGTGCTGACGGCCGAGCTCGCGGACGTGGTGGAACGGCGGCTGGCGGGCAGCGTGACCGCGTTCCTCGCATCGCACGGCCTGACGGTCGACGACGTCAAGACCTGGGTGTGCCACCCCGGCGGCCCCAAGGTGATCGACGCCGCGCAAAAGAGCCTCAAGCTGCCCGACAGCGCGGTTGAGGCGAGCCGGCGGTCGCTCGCGCAGGCCGGCAACATGTCCTCGGTGTCGGTCCTGCACATCCTGGAGCAGGTCGTCGACGACGGCCCGCCGCCCGCCGGGTCCTATGGCCTGATGATCGGACTCGGCCCAGGGGTCAGCGCCGAACTGGTGTTGCTGCGGTGGTGAGCAAGTTATGGACGTCTACTGGGCGCTGCTCGCGGTCATCGCCATCGAGCGGATAGCGGAACTCGTCGTGTCGCAGCGGCACGCGGTCGCGAGCCTGCGCGAGGGCGGCGTGGAGTTGGGGCAGGGCCACTTCCCCGTCATGGTGGCGCTGCACGTCGCGCTGCTCGCCGGCTGCGTGGCCGAGCCGCTGGCCCTGCACCGCACGTTCATCCCCGCGCTCGGGTATCCGATGCTGGTGGTCGTGGTCGCGGCGAACGCGCTGCGCTGGTGGTGCATCGCCACGCTGGGCCAGCAGTGGACGGCCCGGGTCATCGTGGTCCCGGGACGGCCGCTGGTCACGGCCGGACCCTACCGGTGGTTCGCGCACCCGAACTACGTCGCGGTCGTCGTGGAGGGCGCGGCGCTGCCGCTCGTCGGCTCGGCCTGGATCACCGCGTGCGCCTTCACGGTGATCAACGCGGCGCTGCTCACGGTGCGGCTGCGCTGCGAGACCCGGGCGCTGGCCGCCGCGGCGCCGACGCCAGCGACGACGGCGCCGCGAACGGCATGAGCGACACCGTGATCGATGTGCTGGTCGCGGGCGGCGGGCCGGCCGGGCTCGCGACCGCGATCCAGTGCGCGCAGGCGGGCCTGTCGGTCACGGTCGCCGAGCCGCGCGCCGCGCCGATCGACAAGGCCTGCGGCGAGGGCATCATGCCGGCGGCGGTCACCCGGCTTGCGGCGCTCGGCGTGCGCCCGGCCGGGCACCCGCTGCGCGGGATCCGCTACCTCGACGCCGCCCACCGCGTCGACGCGCCGTTCCGGCACGGCGACGGGCTCGGCGTCCGCCGCACGACGTTGCACGCCGCGCTGACCGCGCGGGCCGCGGAGCTGTCGATCCCCGTGCTTGCGGCGCGGGTCACGTCGGTCACCCAGCAGGCCGGCGTTGTCACGGCGGCCGGTCAGCGGGCCAGGTACCTCGTGGCCGCCGACGGGCTGCACTCGGGGATCCGCCGGACCTGCGGCCTGGACCCGCCGCGCGCCCGCCGCCCGCGGTTCGGCCTGCGCCGGCACTACCGGCTCGCGCCGTGGACCGACCTGGTCGAGGTGCACTGGGCCGCGGGGGCCGAGGCGTACGTCACGCCGGTCGCCGGCGACCTGGTCGGGGTGGCGATCCTGGGCGGCGGCCAGGGGGACTTCGCCTCGCGCCTCGCGGCGTTCCCGGCGCTGCGGGCGCGGCTGGCCGGGGCGGAACCGGCCAGCGAGGTCCGCGGCGCCGGCCCGCTGCGGCAGGACGTGCCGCGCCGGTCAGCGGGCAACGTCCTGCTCGTCGGCGACGCGTCCGGCTACGTCGACGCGCTGACCGGCGAGGGCATCGGGGTGGCGCTAGCACAGTCGGCGGTCCTGGCGCAGTGCCTCGCGGCAGGCCGCCCCGGCGACTACGAACGGGCCTGGCGGCGCGTCTCCCGCAGGTCCTGGATGCTCACCGCGGGCCTGCTGTGGGCCAGGCACCGCGCGCTGCTCGGCCCCCGCATCGTCCCCGCCGCGCAGCGCCTGCCGCGGGTGTTCACGAGAATCGTCAACATGGTCGGCGACGCGTGAAGTTTTATCCCGAACGTACGCGTGGTGACTCCCCCGCCCCGTTCCTGCCGAAAGTCGTGGACCGCCACTTCGCATCACTTTTCGTCGGTAGAACCGGACAAAACGGGCGGGAAAGCGACCAAAACTGATGACAAGTCGTCCGGCCCTGGCACCAGACTGACGGAAGTGGCCAGTGTGATCGCTGGGAAGGGGCTGGACGCGGGTATGCGAACGGCCCCGGCGGTGCCGGGGCCGTTGCTGCTCCCTAATAGGAAGCTGTGCGGGCCGGTGCGGTGGTCGCCTCCTCGGCGAGAGGCACATCGCGGCTCCAGCCGAACGGTATTCCGCGAAGGCGATAATGGTTGCGGCCCGGGGGATCCTAACCGCACCAGCCGCTATCTCTAACGCCTCCGGCTGTACCTCTGTTCCCGGGAGTCCCGGCCGTTCTGCCGATCGCGGGAATCGCCGTCGCCGTCCCAGTAGCCGCGCTGCGCCGGCTCGGGCTGGCCGGCCGGGGTGAAGCTTGGCCCGGACGGGTAGGCGGCCTGCTGGTCCTCGGCGTATCCGGCGGCGTAACCCTCGTTGCCGTACTCGTGGCCGCCGACGTACGGCTGCTCCGCGCCGTACGACTGCCCGCCCGGGTATCCCGGCTCCGGGTACTCGGCATAGCCGGGGCGCTCGTACCCGCCCGAGCCGTTGCGGCCGGTGCCGCCAGGCTCGTAACCGCCGCCGCTCGGGGTGAAGGTCGGGGTAAACGTGGGGCTCACGGCCGGCTGCGGCGCGGCCGGGTACGACCCGGACGCGTTGCCCTGGTAGTACGGCGCGTCGGCGTAGCTGTTGCCGGTGTAGCCGTTGCCGTTGTAGGTGGCGTCACTGGGGCTGCCGTTGGCGTAGCCGTTGGGCTGATAGCCGTGGCCGTTCGCGTCGCCCTCGGACGGGTACCCGGGCGCCGCGGCGTAGCCGCCGCCGGCCTGGTACGCGCCGGACGGGTTGGCGTCGCCGTAGCCATTGGCCTGGTACGCCCCGGTGCCGGCGAAACTCGCGCCGGCGGGGTACGAGCCGCTCGCGCCGGCGTCGGAGTAACCGCCGCCGGCCGAGCCGGCGCCTGCCTCGGCGTAGCCGGGGGCCTGGTAGCCGCCGTTGAAGCCGCCGGCTGGCGGGTACCCCGCGTCGGCGTAGCCGTTCGCGTCCTGGTATCGCGTCTCTGGGTAACCCGCCGGCTCGCCGTAGCCGGGCTGCTCGCGATAGGCGGACGAATCCTGGGCGTGCCGCGGCGACGCCGGGGCGCCGGGTACCGGCGCGGAGAGGGTCCCGGCGCGGAGAGGGTCCGCGCCCTGGTAGGAGGCCACAGGGTCTGGCTGCACGTACTCGGCGAGTTGGTGGCTCCCCGCGTCGGGCATGCTGTAGCCCTGGTTCGCCGAGCCGCCGGAGAAGTCCGCACCGGCGTACTGCTGCTCGCCCTGCGCCGCGTATCCCTGGCCGTCGTAGCCCTGCGGCTCGTATCCCGCGCCGTTATAGGCTGCCTGGCCGTTGAGCCCCTGACCGCTATAGCCCGGCGCATCGTAGCCCTGGCCGTTGTAGTCCTGGCCGCCGTACGCCTGCGCGTCATAACCCGGCGAGTCATAGCTCTGGCCGTTGTAGTCCTGGCCGTTGTAGCTCGGCCCGCTGTAGTCCTGCCCGCTGTAGTCCTGGCTGCTGTAGCCGGGCGCGGCCTGCGCGGGATCGTAGGCCGAACCGGCGGCACCGCTGTAGTCCCCGTACGCGGGCGCTGCCGGCTGCGCGTCCGGGTACGAGCCCGGCTCCTGGTACGACTGGCCGTACCGCTGGGCGTCGCCGTACGGCTGGGCGTCGCCGTACTGCTGCGCCTCGTAGCCCGCCGCGTTGCCGTACTGCTGGTTGCGGTAGTCGCTGAGGTACGTCGGCTCGGCCACGCCGGCCCCGTACCCGCCGGACGTGTCGTACCCGCCGCCGTAGCCGGCGTCAGCCCCGTAGCCGGGCGACTGGTAGCTGGCCGCCGCGTCTTCGGTGAGCGCCGTCATGGCGCCGGTGAACGGCTCTGGCGACGCGCCGAGCGCGAGCCTGGGCCGCTGGCCGGCCAGCGCCAGTGTGGCGCCGCCGTCCTGGCCGTTTCCCGGGCCACCGGGCATTCCCCGGTGCAGGGACTCCATCATTCGAGGCAGGTCGTCTATGGGCAACCGGAACGTGCCAGTGCAGGTACCCCCCTGCCAGATGCTGAACACTGCGATCCCGGTGTCGGCGTACCAGCTGAGACGCATGCTGCGGGTACTACCCCGTACGTCAAAGAAGACCTCGCCGAGCCGGGGCAGTGGTGCTGCGTCCGACGCTGACATGCTGCCCATGGTGGCCCCCCTCCCGAGCGTTTGTCCAGTTCGTACAGAGTATTGGCAGGGCGGCCCGCGTGTAGCCTACTTGCCGGCACTCGGTCATGCCCGCAGCGTGGCGCCGGCGTGTCGCCGGTGCGGGGGCCGCGCCCGGCGGCGAAAAATTTCGCGACGCGCCGGGCTCAAAATGCCGCCCCACCCTGCGCCGGGCGCATGCGGGGTGGCATCATAGTCCGCAGGCTTTCCTGCCCCCGCCGGTTTGGCACACAGCATCTCTCGGTAGTGGGGTAGGCGTTTGTCATGTACGAGTCGTTCCCGCGCGCGAACACGCGCGCGGGAACAGTACGACGCCATGCGGCGTTAGTCCTTGCAACGGCAGTTACCGCGCAGGGGTGAGGCTCGCGTGCTAACGAGCCCAATAGCAAGGGTAACGCAAGACTAAAGCAACTTTGTTGAGGTGAACTGATCCATGTCTCAGGTGCGTAGGCAGACGGCGATGCTTCCCCGCCCTAACTGGGGGTGGCAGGACGATGCTGCGTGTCGTGGCGAGGATCTGATGCTCTTCTTCGGCCCAGACGGTGAGCGGCAGCCAGAGCGGGACATCAGGGAGCGCAAGGCCAAGGCCATTTGCGCTAGCTGCCCGGTCCGGCTTGAGTGCCTCAACTACGCCGTCGCCCGTCCTGAGAAGTACGGCACCTGGGGCGGCCTGAACGAGGACGAGCGCTCCGCGGAGCGCCGTCGCCGGATGCGCCGCGCGAACGCCGCCTAGCCAGATCGGGACCGCTATCGCAGCGCCGCGAGCAGCGTCAGCACGTCGGAATCGGTTAGCTGACCGAACTCCGCGTACCACTCTCCCACGCTACGGAACCGGCGGGGGGTGACCAAGGTCACCACCTCGCCGGTTTCTGCTTTCATCGCCTCGGCGGCCGGCGCCGACGCGACCGGCACCGCCAGCGTCGTCCGGACGGGCCGCCCGGCGCGCACCGCGCGCAGCGCCGCCCGCGCCGTCACCCCGGTCGCCAGCCCGTCGTCGATCACGACCACGTGCCAGCCCGCGAACTCAGGGGCCGGCCGGCCGCCGCGGTACACCTCGACGCGGCGGGCGAGTTCGGCCCGCTCCCTGGCGACGACCCCATCCAGGTCGGCCGCGCTCAGCCCCACCTGGTCGAGCAGGTAGGCGTCGAAGACCGGATCGCCGCCTTCCGCGATCGCGCCAAGGCCGAGTTCGGGCTCCGCTGGATGGCCTATCTTCCTCGTCACGAGCACATCGAGCGGGACGCCGAGGCACCGCGCCACGCCCGCCCCCACCGCGACACCGCCCCGGGGTAGCGCAGTCAGCCGGGTACGTTCGGGATGAAAATCTTGAATCGCGAACCTGAGCTTGGCGCCAAGGAGCAGCCCGGCTGTCGCGCGGTCCGGGAAGCACAGCGGGCCGGCCGCGCGGCGCCGGGGGAACGCGCTGGCCATCTCGGACGCCTTATACCCCCGGCGGCGGCACAATAAGAGCATGATCTGCGTCCCGTGCCGCCAGCGGCACCACCAGGACTGCCCCGGCGGCACCTGGTGCGACTGCCAGCACCTGCCGTCGCAGGACGCGCGGCCGGACGCGGCGGAGACGGCGCTGAGCTGGGTGCGACAGGGGTTACAAGTTTTACCGCGGGACCGGGAATAGCCGCGGCGCGGGAGAGGTTATCGGCCACGTGACTCACCTCGAGTGGACAGACCACCGGCATATGTGTGATCCTCAAGAGGTGAGTGCTACGGACCCGATGCTCGTCGTGCGCAGGCACGTCGACTTCCTGCGCGTCCATAGCGCCATGTGTCGCCCCGCACGCTGATCGCTGCCCTATTTGTAACTCACGTGAAAACGCTGAGTACCTTGGGTGCGCGCCGGCCGTAACGAGGCGGCTTTTTTTATTGACGCCGCGACGGCCGAGGCGCGTGCTCGCGCCAGACCTACGACGTTAGTGAGGAAGCCGCCGCATGTCTCCCGTCTCCGGAGCAACTGCGACCAAGGACAAGGACGCGACCAAGCCCAGGGCCCAGGCAAGCCAGGCCCGCCGCAAGCGCGGTGAGGGACAGTGGGCGCTCGGTTACCGCGAGCCGCTCAACAAGAACGAGGAAAACAAGAAGTTCGACAACGGGCTGAACGTACGCCAGCGGATCATCGACATCTACTCCAAGCGCGGTTTCGACTCCATCGACCCGGCTGACCTGCGGGGACGCTTCCGCTGGTATGGGCTCTACACGCAGCGCAGGCCCGGGATCGACGGCGGCAAGACCGCCATTCTCGAGCCGGAGGAACTCGACGACCGCTACTTCATGCTGCG
>Ga0210395_10003920_pt1 | contig 11427 bp, 12 predicted proteins | sample IncBWH4OmetaG_FD_150861 | JGI IMG/M metagenome (GOLD analysis project Ga0210395, IMG submission 150861) | Forest soil microbial communities from Barre Woods Harvard Forest LTER site, Petersham, Massachusetts, United States - Inc-BW-H-4-O ...
CATTTTGGAGCGCAAACACATCGATTTTTGCCCGGTCGGATTGTTCCCATCGGTGGCGTTTACAAGCTATGTGATCGGCGCGCCTGCTCCTACACTCGGCGATATGACGACCCGCCGCGACCTGTTTCCGCCGATCGAGCCCTATCGCACCGGCGCCCTGCGCCTCGATGCGCGCCACACGATGTATTGGGAGCAGTCGGGCAATCCGCGCGGCATGCCGGCGCTGTTCCTGCACGGCGGACCCGGCGCCGGCGCCACCCCGGTGCACCGCCGCTTTTTCGACCCCGATTTCTGGCGCATCGTCATTTTCGACCAGCGCGGCGCTGGCCGCTCGACGCCTCTCGGCGAGACCGCCGACAATTCGCCGGCCCATCTCGTCGCCGACATCGAGCGGCTGCGCGACGAGCTCGAGATCGAGAAATGGCTCGTTTTTGGCGGCTCGTGGGGCTCGACCCTGGCGCTCGATTATGCCGAAACCCATAACGGGCGCTGCGCCGGGCTCGTCTTGCGCGGCATCTTTTTGTGCCGCCCCGCCGAGATCGATTGGTTTCTCTACGGCGTGCGCCGGGTCTTTCCCGAGGCCTGGCGCGCCTTCGCCGGCTTTCTGCCGGAGGCCGAGCGCGACGACATCCTGGCGGCCTATCACCGCCGCCTTCTCGACCCCGACCCGGCGGTGCACATGCCGGCGGCGCGCGCTTGGGGCGGCTATGAAGGCGCCTGCTCGACCTTGCTGCCGAACCCGGAGACGGTCGCGGCCTTTGGCGAGGAGCGGCTGGCCTTGGGGTTGGCGCGGATCGAGGCGCATTTCTTCCGCAACCACCTGTTCGCCGGCGAACGCGACCTGATCGCCCGGATCGGACGGATTCGCCATCTGCCGGGGGTCATCGTGCAAGGCCGCTACGACATGGTGTGCCCGATCGGCAGCGCCGACGAGCTTGCGCGCGCCTGGCCCGAAGCCGATTTCGTCATCGTCCCCGACGCCGGCCACTCGGCGATGGAGCCTGGCATCCGCGAGCAGCTGGTGCTGGCGACCGAGCGCATGAAACGAAAATAACCGCGGCGCTGTTTTCCTTGCGCGGGCCGGCGGCCGTTCTATGTTGCCGTTGACGATAAAACCTGCGCGCACAAGTGGGGGACCAAATTGAAACTGAAGAGGGCAGGGCGCGGAGCGTGGGCTGGCTTCGCGCTGGCGTTGGGGATCGCAATCGGGCGGTCGGCGCTGGCGCAAGTCAGTTTTGGTTCGCCCGGGGATCCGCCGCGCTTCGCGATCGGCGGCGGTGCCTTCGATGTGATACCCGAGCATCACCCCGGGTCCGGTACAACCGGCTTGGCGATGGGCGAGTTTCGCTTTGGCGACGTGTTGTGGATTTTCTCGCCGTTTATTGGCGCGATGGGGACCGGCAAGGGTGCCGAATACACTTATGTCGGGTTTGGGTTCGACGTCCACATCCCGTATAACTTTATCCTGACCCCAAGTTTCGCCGGCGGTTACTTCGAAGGCGGGCACGGCCTTGACCTGGGATACTGGTGGGAGTTTCGTTCGGGCGCGGAACTCGATTACCGGTTTGCCAATGACCGGCGGCTCGGCGTCGGTTTTTACCACATCTCGAATGCCGGGCTCGGCAACAAGGACCCCGGCTTAGAGCTCGTGAACGTGGTGTTGACCGCGCCGTTTTGAGCGGGCGCGGCCGAGCGCCGGGCTACCGGCCGGGTTGCCCGGCGAGCACGAAAACAGCCGGGTCAGGGCAAGGGCGGGCGGCGGTCGCGCTCGGGCGCGATCTCGTCGATGGCGCGGGCGAGCTTGATGTCGAGCTCGCTCAGGCCGCCCGCATCATGTGTCGCCAGCGCGATCTCGACCCGGTTGTAGACATTGAACAGCTCCGGATGGTGATCCATCTTTTCGGCCAGCAGAGCAATGCGCGCGATAAAGCCCCACGCCTCCGAGAAATCGCCAAAATGATAGCTCTTGCGGATCGCGTCGCGATCGGCGACCTCGACCCAGCCGTGCAGTTCGTGGATCGCGGCGTGCCGCGCCGCCCCGACCAGCCTCTCGACCATGTCACCCTCCGATTTTTGTCGCCGGCCGACGAAGTGCGCGCTGGCGCGGCGGAGGTCAAGCGCCGGATGATCCGATGACCGAACGAACCCCGCCGACGCTCGCCGACATCGAGGAGCTGGCGAACCGCGCGCTGGGGATCATCCCGCGCCGGCTCAAGCGGCATCTGGGCGCGGTCGTCATCCGCGTCGAGGACTTCCCCGACGAGGAGACCGAGGAGGCGATGGGCCTCGACAGCCCGTTCGACATTCTCGGCCTTTATCGCGGCGTCGCCTTGCCGCGCAAGAGCGTCGGCGACCCGCGGCCCGATGTCGACATGATCTTTCTGTACCGCCGCCCGATCCTCGATTTCTGGTGCGAGACCGGCGAGGACCTCGCCCGTCTGGTCCGCCACGTGCTGATCCACGAGATCGGCCATCATTTCGGCTTCAGCGACGACGACATGGAGCGCATCGAGGCGTCCTCCGACTGATCGCCGCCAACTCGGGCCGGCACACGCCGACGCTGCCTCACCGCGTCAGCTGCTTCGGGTCGCTGAGGATGATTTCGGGCAGGTCGTGCAGTTGCTGGATTTTCCCGGTCACGCACACCCGTTTGCCGCGCAGCGAGGTCTCCGGCGCCCCGAACTTTGCCCGGTCGGCGCCAAAGATCACCGCGGTGAAAACCTGGTCGGGGTACGGCTTGGCAAAATCCAAAAAGGTCGGCTGCGATTGCAGGTTGGCGTCGAACTTGGCGGACGCGACGACGCCGCAAACCGTGGCGGTCTCGCCGACATGGTGCGCCGCGTCTTCGGGGCCCAGCTCCGCGGCGCCTGCCGGCAGCCAACACAGCCCGACCATCGCCGCCGCGGCGCTCAGTTTCGCGCCGCTCATCTCAGCGCTGCCTCGGACGGCACCGCGGAACAAAGCCCAGCCCCCGACAGTTGAGCAGAGAGGCGTCGGTTTGCGCCGGACAAGTCGAGGAGCCGATCTGCAATGGCCGAATTGGACAAAAAAACCGCTGTCGATCTTCTGAACCGCATTCTACAGGCGGAATTGGCCGGGTGGTCCGCTACACTCATTACTCGTTTCTTGTGTTCGGGCACAATCGCATTCCGATCGTGTCGTGGCTGCGCGAACAGGCAGCCGAGTCGCTGACCCATGCCCAGCAGGCCGGCGAAATGATCACCTTCCTCGGCGAATATCCGTCGCTAACGATCGGCCCCCTGCTCGACAATCATCGGCACGACGTCGACGCGATCATGCGCGAATCGTTGGAGACCGAGGCGAAAGCGCTCGCCCTCTATCGCGAACTGCTCAGATGCGCCGAAGACCGTTCGGTCATCGTCGAGGAGTACGCCCGCCAGATGGTCTACGCCGAAGAACTGCACGCCAGCGAAGTCGACAAGATGCTGCGCCAGCCCGGCGAGGTCGCCGCCTTCCGTCCGGTCCGACAAACCGGTTGAGCGGCCGCCCTTCTCCCTGCAGCCGGTTGAGACAATCGTCTAACCCGCAATCAGGGGCGAAGTCGGACACGAAACGGCAACCTTACGTGAATATTAATTATATGGGCGTTAACACCCAAGAACATTAGCGGCACCGCCCGCTTGGGTTGCCGAGCGGGCGCCGCCGCGGCGATCCCGGACCCAGCCCAGTCGACAAGTTCTGACGCCTGGGACCCACCCGCCTACCTCTTTGTCGGTCTCGCGAAAATCGTTCCGCCGCAGCGTGCCGCGCGATGCTGTTCTCGTGACCGCGCGCAACCCGCCGGTTATGCTCTTGTCGATCTGCACTCCGCGCAGCGCACTGCGCCACAAGGCGACGACAGGGAGGATCCGACATGAAGGGACGCTCACGCGAGACCGCCGCTGCGATCGCGGCGGCGCTGCCGCGCCGTGCGGTCATGCGCGGGGTCGCGGCAGGGCCGCTCGCGGCGGCGCTGATCGCGGCCGGCGGCGCCGCCCGCGCGGCCGACGATTCGGGGCCGTTCCCGCCGCATCCGCGCTGGAAATTCGTGTTCGTCAACCACGTGACCACCAACGCCTTTTTTGTGCCGTGCCAGTACGGCATTCACGACGCCTGTGCGCTGTTGGGCTGCGACTATCAGTGGACCGGCTCGGAAACCTCCGATGTGGCGCAGATGGTCAACGCGATGAACGCCGCGATCGCCGGCAAGGCGGATGCGATCGCGGTCGCGATCGTCGATCCAAAAGGCTTCGACCGGCCGATCGGCCGCGCGCTCGACGCCGGCATCCCGGTGTTCAGCTACAACGCCGACGCGCCGCGCGGCAGCGACAACCGGCGGCTCGCCTATATCGGCCAGGATCTGTTCCGCTCCGGCCAGTTGATGGGCGAGCGCATCGTCAAATTGGTCGGCGCGGGCGAGGTGGCGCTGTTTATCGCCACCCCGGGCCAGCTCAATCTGCAGCCGCGGGTCGATGGTGCGATGGACGCGATCAAAAAATCGGGGGCCAAGATCGAGGCGACGATGATCGCCACCGATCCGACCGCGAACGCGGCGCTGTCCAAGATCCGCGCCTATTATCTCGGCAATCAGAATGTCAAAGGCATGTTCGGCACCGGCGGCAACGACACGATGAACACGGGCCTGGTCATGCGCCAATACGATCTCGCCAAAAAGGGCGTGCACGCCGGCGGCTACGACCTCCTGCCGCGCTCGCTCCAAGCGGTGCATGACGGCTTCCTCGATTTCGTGATCGACCAGCAGCCCTACCTGCAGGGCTTCTACACGGTCATGGAAATGTTCGCCTTTATGGTTTCGGGCGGGCTCGTCGGCCCCGCCGACATTAATACCGGCCTCAAATTCGTGACCAAGGACAACATCGCCCCTTATCTCAGCACCAAGACGCGCTTTGAGGGCGGTTCCGCGACGCCGCAGATCGTGGCGCGCAACGGCCCGATTGTCCGGTGAGCCTGTCGCCGCAGACCGCCGACGGCACCGCCGCGCGCCGCCCCGGCATCGCCAGGCGGGCCTACGTGTTCGTGCTGCGGCCGGAGGCGAGCGTCATTGTCGTGTCGGTGGCATTGATCGCCTATTTTGAGATCGCCAACGCCAATTTCCTGACCAACGACAATCTGCAGACGGTGTCGCAATTCGTCGCCGCCCCGGTGATCATCGCCTGCGGCGAGATCATGCTGCTGATCTGCCGCGAGATCGACCTGTCGGTCGGTCAGGTCTTTGCGCTGTCCCCGTTCATCATGGGGCATGCCGAGGCGCTCGGGATGCCGGTGGTCGCGGCGATCGTCGCCGCGCTTGCCGCCTGCGCGCTGATCGGGCTGGCGATCGGGCTGATTACGATCGGGCTCAAGGTGCCGTCGTTTATCACCACGCTCGGCATGCTGTTTTTGATCACCGGGATCACCTTGACGATCTCGCGCGGCTTTCCGGCCAACATACCGGGTGGCCCCTTCTTGACCGGGATCATGGGGGCCTGGGGCTATTCCGAGATCGTTTGGGCGTTCCTGATCGTGGCGGTCATGCACGTCGTGCTGCGCCACACGCGCTGGGGTCTGCACACCACCGCGATCGGCGGCAACATCGTCGCCGCGGCCGAGGCCGGCATCGCCATCAACCGCATCAAGATCGGCAATTTCATCCTGACCAGCACGCTCGGCGGCTTTACCGGCCTGTTGGAGGCGTTTCGCGTCGGCTCGGCCGATCCGCTCGCCGGCGGCAGCGGCATCATGTTTCTGGGGGTCGCCTCCGGGGTGATCGGCGGCACCGCGATCGCCGGCGGCGCCGGCACGATCGTCGGCGGGCTGGTCGGCGGCATCATGCTCGGCGTCTTGCAGGACGGGTTCACGCTCCAGGGGATCAACGCCTTCACCTTCGACATCATCATCGGCGTCGCGATCCTGGTCGCGATGGTGGCGAACATCCATTTGGCGCGGCTGCGCGGCGGCGGCCGCGGATGAGCGGCGCGGCGCCAGGGGTCGGCGGCGAACCGGCTCGCGCCGAGGCGATCCGGGCCGAGAATGTGGTGAAGGCGTTCGGCAAGGTCACCGCCCTCGCCGGGGTGTCGTTGCACGTCGCGCGCGGCGAGACGCTCGGCGTCCTTGGCGACAACGGCGCCGGCAAGTCGACCTTGATCAAGATCCTGACCGGCTATCACCGGCCCGATGCCGGGCAGGTGTTCGTCGACGGCCGGCCGGTCGAACTCGCCTCGGTCGACGACGCGAGGGCACTCGGCATCGAATGCGTCTATCAGGACCTCGCGCTCGTCAACGGGCTCAGCATCTACCACAACATGTTTTTGAACCGGGAGCCGCTGCGCTGGGGCCCGCTGCGGCTCCTCGACCATCGCGCGATGCGGCGACGCGCGGCCGAGGCGCTGGCTGAGATCGGCGTCGATGTGCCTTCGGTCGAGCTCGAGGTCGGCATGCTGTCGGGCGGGCAGCGCCAGGCCATCGCGGTCGCCCGCGCGGTCTATTCCAACGCGCGCATTCTGCTGCTCGACGAGCCGCTCGCGGCGATGGGGGCGCGCGAGGCGCGGCTGATCATCGAGCTGATCGAGCGGCTGCGGGCGCGCGGCGACATCGCGATCGTGATGATCGCCCACAATTACGCCCAGACCCTCGAGATCTGCGATCGGGTCATGCTGATGCAGCATGGCGAGGTCACCTTCGAAAGCCCGGCCGCGACAACCTCGGCCGAAGAGCTCCTCGACATCGTCCGCCGCGAATACCGCGCCATCCGCACCCGCTAAGCAACAAAACAGGCAACGCCGTTTCGAATGGGCAGGCCTCGGTAATCCCGGGGCGTAGTTTCCCAAGAATCATTCGGGCTCACGGGAAGTGAGGTTCGAAGCGGATTCGGTATATATCATCGAAAAGAGGCTTGCTGCCTCGGAGGCGTGCGGTTCCCACTGTATCTCAAGTCGCATGGGTTTGCTTTCCGCGTTCAGGCCTCGCGCCATAACCGTAATCCAGAAATTCAGCGGGCCGCGTATCGAATCTCCCACATTAATCGGCACCTGCTGTGTCATAGGCAGCAATCTTATAGTATCACCATGCCGGTACAGAAGGTTTACTAGGGCGACCGTAGAATGTCCGATGTTTCGTACCTTAGGGTACAGCTCTTCATGTTGCCACGCGAGCGGGACGGCACCGGTAAATGTGGTTCGGATGCGCCCACTCGGCTCGCGGCGCTCTATCTGACTAATGAAGACCTGAACTTCATTCGCGACGGTATACCGAGTGTGGTTGCGAACCTGCAGCCGATGACAGCGAACAGTAACAATATTCCCATTCGGCAGAACCCTCGGCTCCGCGTCGCCGGGACCGCCGACAGGGGTCAGATGGAGCCGCGGCCTCGTCAATCCCGCCCGGATCTTCTCGCCCCATATAGCGGCGACGGCAATTACCACCTGAGCTGCGACACCCAGCTCTGAGACCCAGGCCGGCATTGCCATAAATGCTCGCCTTCACGTATCGCTATTACGCTTCGAGCGGGCGTCTTGCCGTCATCCCTTTTTTTATCGCAGCCCGCTTGGCTGCAGCTGCAAGTAGGTTGCGGTCACCGTCCCATTTCGGATTGTCTCTGTACGTAACGCTGTCCGAACTTTGCCAGTCTGCCTCGTTGAGGTATTCGTAGAATTCAAACCAGATGCCCGATTTTCTATGGACTACTCTGCGTTCGGTGAGATCCACGTCGAAGTCCTCAAGTGGAAACTGGTCCATCGTTTACCTCTTGTGCCGGTCCACGAAATTGGAATCTCACCACCGCGCTTCTCATATATCATCTGGAGCGCCTCCAGTATCGGGCCTGATCGTGCCCCGACTCTCGTTACAATCGCGCGGGATTTGGCGTCGATGGCCGGTTGGGGTATCCGCGGGGAGTACAGGAAGGAGCCCATGATGTCCGACGAAGCCGCGATGCTCGCACTCGGCGAGGACTATCCCGAATTGCGTCAGTCGATCCGCAAGATCTGCGAGCGCTATCCCGGCGAATATTGGCGCAAGCTCGAAGCCGAGCAGGCCTATCCGACCGAATTTATCGAGGAATTGACCGAGGCAGGTTTTCTCGCCTCGCTGATTCCCGAGGAATATGGCGGCTCGGGTCTGCCATTGCGCGCCGCGGCGGTCATTCTCGAAGAGATCAACGCCTCGGGCTGCACCGCGAGCCAGGGCCACGCCCAGATGTACATCATGGGCACTCTGCTGCGCCACGGCAGCGCCGAGCAAAAGCAGCGCTACCTGCCGAAGATCGCGTCCGGCGAATTGCGCTTGCAGGCCTTTGGCGTGACCGAGCCGACGACCGGCTCCGACACCACCAAGCTCAAGACCCGCGCGGTTCGCGACGGCAACCACTACGTCATCAACGGGCAAAAGGTGTGGACCTCGCGCGCCCGCCATTCCGATCTGATGCTGCTGTTGGCGCGCACCACCCCGCTTGACGAGGTCAAGCGCCGCACCGATGGGCTCTCGGTGTTTCTGATCGACCTCCGCGAGAATCTCGGCCAGGGCGTCGAAATCCGGCCGATCGAGGCGATGATCAACCACAACACGACCGAGGTCTTTTTCGACAATCTGAAGGTCCCGCCCGACACGCTGATCGGCGAGGAGGGCAAAGGCTTTCGCTACATCCTCGACGGCATGAACGCCGAGCGCATCCTCGTCGCCCAGGAATGCATCGGCGACGGCCGCTGGCTCCTCAAAAAGGGCATCGACTACGCCAAGGAGCGGGTCGTCTTCGACCGCCCGATCGGCCAGAACCAGGGCGTGCAGTTCCCGTTGGCGCGCGCCTATGCAGAAATCGAAGCCGCCGACATGATCTGCCGCCGCGCCGCGGCCTTGTTCGACGCCGGCGAGGAATGCGGCGCCGACGCCAACATGGCGAAACTCTTGGCCTCGGAGGCGACTTGGCACGCCGCCGAGGCGACCTTCGCCACCTTCGGCGGCTTCGCTTTCGCTAAGGAATACGACATCGAGCGCAAATGGCGCGAAGCCCGCCTCTACCAGACCGCCCCGATCTCGACCAACCTGATCCTCGCCTATCTCGGCCAGCACGTGCTGGGGATGCCGAGATCGTATTGAGTGGACGGCAGCGAAGGATTGCGCGCACCGCCGAAAACGCACTCCCTCTCCGCCCTTGGGGGCGGAGAGGGTTGGGGTGAGGTGGGGGATTCCGACCGGCACGCCGTTCGGGTAACATCGGCGTTCGGGCAAGGCCCGCGCCGCAGCGCGGGCACCCGGTGGGTTTGCTCTGCCAATGGAAAAGGAGCCTGAGATGCTGGCGATGTGGGTCAAGGTTCGGGTCAAGCCCGACGCGCGCGAGCGGTTCCTCAAGGCGATCGAGGCCGATGCCCTCGGCTCCGAGCGGGATGAGCCGGGCTGTCTGCGCTTCAACGTGCTCGAGGACGCAGCGGACCCGAACGTCTACTACTTCTACGAAGTCTATCGCGACGAGGCGGCGCTGGAGGCGCACCGCGCCGCACCGCATTATGCCGTCTGGCGCGCCGCGGCCGACACCTTGGACGGCGCCCCCCAGGCGACGCGCTGTCATCCGGTGTTTCCCGCCGCCGCCGGATATTGGGCATAAACCAGCTCGTCTTCCGGGTAGGCGCCGCCGCAGCCGGTAGGCGACGTGCCGCGCTCGTTGCCGGCCGCGGTTGCCGGTGCGCCGCGCGTCGACGCTCGGCCTGATCGCCCGCCCCGCGCCGCGGACCGGCGCAAAGCCCGGCCTGACCAGACTTGCGGCAGCGCCGGGAAGCCGCGACCTCGGTGTCGCATTGCCGTTAATTTCGCCTTGACAAGGCGGCCTGAACCGCGTGACTCATGTGGCCGAGAGCGGTCCGTCCGGTCCTGATCTTAACGAATATTTGGTAGGAAAACAATTGTGCTAACCATATACCATAAATGCGCGAAGAGCATCGCTGTGTTTCTGTCGCTGCTGTTCATCGGCTGCGCCGGCAGCGCGAACGCGCAAGTGACGGCGCCGCCGACAAAGGAAATTGTCATTTACAACGATTCTGCGACCGAGACGATTTATCCCATGCTGCAAGCCCCGGTGCAGTCTAACCCGAAAAACCCTGACATATGGCTGCAAGGCTATTTCATGGTCACGAATACGACTACACAAACATTCAATAATTCGAAAGTATATGAAGTATTTTTCAATAAGGATCATGGGATCGCACCCAACCACTCCATAAGCATCACCGTCCCATTCTTCACTCAGTTGAAACAGCCTGGTTCGGGAGGGGTCGGGGCGACGACCGACGAATATATCGATTGGTGGAACGCGATGCGGCTGGTTTTGTTTGACAGCCACACGGCGGTAACAGGTGCCTATGAATATTATGAAAACGGCACGCCGCCCGTGGTGGCGCCTCTTGCCGGGGCAACGAGCCCGACATGCGCCAAGTGTCAAGACGCCATTAATATCACGGAATATATTGTCAATCCACCGTTCAATATTCCATTTCAGCTGGTAGAATACACTTTTGCCAACTATGGCGGCAGTCCACCCAAGCTGCAGGCGACCCAAAAATCGCCGCCCTACGCGAATGAGTACAGGGTTGGCTATGATGTTTCTTCTATCGATAGCGAGTACTTGCCAGTGGCGATAGCGCCTCTGCATAATGATATTTATGGGTATCTCGGCACCGGGATGACCGTCAAGCAATTTAGACTCCTCTTTAACCAGTTCATTAAAGATAATAAATGGCCCACGTACTTTCCGGCTTACTTTCCGGCCGGCGCGCCTCCCGCTCCCTACAGCACGACGCCGCCTTCGGGTGCTTATCCCGACGGTGCTTATCCGGGTACGGTCGCTGTCGGTCCGTTCAACGTCTTTACCGAAACATATCGCACCGATGCCAACGGTGCGCGATTTATCCCCAGCCCTCCGCTGGTGACGTCGAATTTGCCCGATACAGCGTCGGTTATGCCGGGGACCGCCGTGTCGAATATGATAAAATTGTGGACACAATGTTCTGCTCCGGACCCCGCCAGCACCTGCGCGGCAATCACCATCGTCAAGACTGCTCTTGACGATGCCGGCTGTCCGAACCCTCTCTACAATCCGGGCATGATCCCGGCGACCCAGCTCGACCTTGTCTACGGATGGGTAAACAACGGCTGCGCCAGCGATTTTCGGCCAAGCATCCCGCCTACCCCGGCTCAGCAAAAGACATTTGAGGATTATTTGAAATTGCAATATAATTATTGCGGAGATGTTCCCTCTCCGGAACCGGACTGCCTGCCGGCGCACGTGCCCGCACAGTCCCTATTCAATCCCTGGACACAGCTTATCCATAAGACGCTGAGATCGAACGCGTACGCATTCTCGGTCGACGACTCGGTGGGTTTTGTACTCCTGGATGGAGATGGGCTTATCATTAGCGTCGGAGGGACCGCCAATCTGCCGTG
>Ga0210395_10003922_pt1 | contig 11421 bp, 10 predicted proteins | sample IncBWH4OmetaG_FD_150861 | JGI IMG/M metagenome (GOLD analysis project Ga0210395, IMG submission 150861) | Forest soil microbial communities from Barre Woods Harvard Forest LTER site, Petersham, Massachusetts, United States - Inc-BW-H-4-O ...
CGAGCCATTGCGTCACGGTGCTGGCGCGCAGGTCCGAGCCCTGCACGCGGTAGCCGAGGCTAAGCAGCACCTCGGCGATGCCGCTCATACCGCTGCCGCCGATGCCGACGAAGTGGATGGTGTTGATACGGCGCATGCGGTCGCGCCGGTCGGGCGTGACGCGACGCTCCACGCTCACGCGCTCGGGCAGGGTGCGTCGCTCGCCGCTCATGCAGCCCTCCGCGCGAGCGCGAGGCACGAGGCGGCGAGCTCATCCGCGGCGCGCGGCTTGGCGAGCAGGCGCGCCCGCTCGGCCATGGCGAGCAGCTTGCCGCGGCCGGCGCACAGGCGCTGCAGCTCGGCGGCGAGGCGCTCGGCGGTGAGCTCGCGGTCGGCTATCACCACCGCGGCGCCCTCGCGCACCAGGTACTGCGCGTTGTACGCCTGGTGGTCGTCTACGCTTCCGGGGAAGGGCACGAGGATCGAGGCCACGCCTACCGCGGCGAGCTCGGAGACGGTGAGCGCGCCGGCGCGGCAGATCACCAGGTCCGCCCAGCCGTAAGCCTCGCTCATGTCCTCGATGAACGGACGCACGTCCGCGCGCACCCCCGCCTGGGCATAGCTGGCACGCCCGGCGTCGATCCAGCGCTCCCCCGCCTGGTGACGCACGTCGAAGGCGAGCCAGCCCGCCACGCGCTTCAGCGCAAAGGGCACGACGGCATTCAGCCGCGTCGCACCCTGGCTGCCGCCGATCACGAGGATGCGCACCGGACCCAAGCGCCCGGCGAAGCGCTCCGCGGGCGGCGCCACGGCGCTGATGTCGGCTCGCACCGGGTTGCCGATGACGCGCGCGTGCACGTCGTGTCCGAAACTGCCCGGAAAGGCTTCCAGCACCTGGCGCGCCAGGTGCGCAAGCATGCGGTTGGTGAAGCCGGCGATGGCGTTCTGCTCATGAATGAGCAGCGGCCGGCGCGTGAGCCATGCGGCGACACCGCCCGGACCGGTCACGAAGCCTCCCAGGCCGACCACGACCACCGGCCGGTAGCGCCACATGATGCGCAGCGCCTGGATGAGGGCGAGCGTCAGACGAAAGGGCGCGGCCAGCCAGCTGAGCGCGCCCTTGCCGCGCAACCCGCCGACCGACAGCCGCTCGATCGGAATGCCCTCGGCCGGAATGACGCGCGACTCCAGTCCGCGCGCCGTGCCGAGCCAGATGACCGGGAGCGACTGCTCGCGCAGCAGGCGCGCCAGCGCCAGCGCCGGGAATACGTGTCCACCGGTGCCGCCGGCCATGATGAGGATCGGGCGATTCATGCCGCGCCCCGCACGGTGGCCGATCCGCGTTGCTCGCGCAGCGCCTCGTGATACACGCGCAACACCAGTCCCACCCACGCGAGACCCACGATCAGGCTCGAGCGCCCGTAGCTCATCAGCGGCAGCGTCAGGCCCTTGGTCGGGAGCACGCCCATGTTGACGCCGATGTTGATGAAGGCCTGGATGCCTACCCACAGGCCAAAGCCCACCGCCAGCAGGCTCGGGAACTTCAGTCCCGCCTGCGAGGCCAGTCGCGCGATGTAGAAGCTGCGCCACACCAGGGCCAGGAACAGGCCCAGCGTCAGCAGCACCCCGAGGAGCCCCAGCTCCTCGGCCAGCACCGCGAACAGGAAGTCGGTGTGCGCTTCCGGCAGATAGAACAGCTTCTGCACACTATCGCCCAGTCCCACGCCGAACCACTGGCCGCGGCCGATGGCGATCAGTGACTGGGTCAGCTGAAAGCCGCTGTTGTAGGGGTCCGCCCACGGATCCAGAAACGCGGTCAGGCGGCGCAGCCGATAGCTGGCGCTGACCGCCAGCACTGCAAAGCCCCCCGCCGCGATCGCGGTCATGAGGATCACGTGGCGCAGCCGGGCGCCAGCCAGAAACAACAGGGCAAAGCCGGTGGCGAAGAGTACGGTGGCCGCGCCGAAGTCAGGCTCGAGCAGCAGCAGGGCGCTCACACCGCACAGCAGTGCCAGCGGCTTGCCGAGTCCGGCGAGGGACTCGCGCAGCTGCGTTTCGCGGCGCACGGCGTAGCTGGCGACGTACACCAGCACCAGCACGCGCGCCAGTTCCGATACCTGGAAGTTGACCCCGGCGAGCCGCAGCCAGCGGCGGCTGCCGTTGACCGCGTGCCCGAGCCCGGGAACGAGCACGATAAGCAGCAGGCCGATCGCGAGCGCCAGCAGCGCCGCGCCGGCGCGCTCCAGGAGCGCGGTGGGGATCGAGAACATGAGCGCGGCACAGGAGGCGCCGATGAGCGTCAGCAGCAGCTGGCGCTCGAGGTAGTAGAACGGCTGCCCGGTGTCCTGGCTGGCGATCGACACCGAGGCGGAGGTCACCATCACCAGCCCGAGCAGCACGATGCCGAGAACGAGCGCTATGGTCACCGGATCGAGGTGCACGCCGCCGCTCCTGGCGCTGGAACGCGCGAATCCCAGCAGCGCGGAGCTGGCCGGCGCGCTCATGCCGCGAGCTCCTGCACCGCCTGAGTGAACACCGCGCCGCGATGGCCGTAGTCGCGGAACATGTCGAGGCTCGCGCACGCCGGCGACAGCAGCACCGTGTCCCCGGGAAGGGCGGCGCGCGCCGCCGCCCGCACCGCCTCGGGGAGCGTGGCGCAGCTCTCGAGCGTGCACACACCCGCGAGCGCGCGCGCGATGAGCGCGGCGTCGCGGCCGATGAGCACTGCATGGCGCACCTTGCCGCGAAAGGCCGCCGCCAGCGGCGCGAAGTCCTGATTCTTGCCCTCGCCACCGGCGATCATCACCAGCGGTCCCGCCATGCCGGCGACCGCAGCAAGCGTAGCGCCGACGTTGGTCCCCTTGGAGTCGTTGATGTAGGTGACACCGTGCACGTCGGCCACCCATTGCGAGCGGTGCGCCAGCCCCGCAAATGCGGCGAGCTCGGCCAGCATCAGCGGCAGGGGGAGCGCGAGCGCCTCGCCCAACGCCAACGACGCGAGCGCGTTGGCGGCATTGTGAAGCCCCCTGATCTTCATGGCCGACACCGGCATGAGGGGCGCGCCAGCGCGCGTCAGCCACCATTCGCGCTCGTGCATGGCCACCGCGTAGTCGGCGCCGATGGCGGCGCGCAGCGAGAAGCTCAGGGTGCGCGCCGCCGCGCGCGGCATGGCCATCACCAGCGGATCATCGAGATTGATCACCGCGGTATCGCAGCGCGCGAAAATACGCGCCTTGGCGGCGGCATAACTCGCCACGCTCGCGTAGCGGTCGAGGTGATCGGGGCTGACGTTCAGCACCGTGGCGGCGCGGCAGGAGAGGCTCGCCGTGCTCTCGAGCTGAAAGCTCGAGAGCTCCAGCACGTACAGCTCGGTGCCCGCACTCAGCAGATCGAGCGCCGGTTCCCCCAGGTTCCCACCGGCGCGCACGCGCACCCCGGCACGCTGCGCCATGCGCGCCACGAGCGTCGTGACGGTGCTCTTGCCGTTGGTGCCGGTGACGCCGACCACCGGTGCATCGACCGCGCGCGCGAACAGCTCGATATCGCCCACGATCGTGAGCCCGCGGCGCCGCGCCTCGGCAAAGAATGGCTCCTCGAGCGACACCCCGGGCGATGCCACCACGCACAGCGCGCCCTCGAGGAGCCCCGCATCGAGCCCGCCGGTGCGTACACTGATGCCCGCATCGAGCGCACGCAGTGCGGCAAGCTCCGGGGGCACCGCGCGCGTATCGGTCACCGCCAGCCGCCAGCCGCGCGAGTGCAGATGCCGCGCGCACGACAGCCCGGTGCGGCCTAATCCCACGATCACGGCGTACGGTGCGTTGGTGGTGTCGGTACTCATCGCAGTTTCAGCGTCGCCAGACCTGCGAGCACCAGCAGGAGCGAGATGATCCAGAAGCGCACGATCACCTTCGGCTCCGCCCAGCCCTTGAGCTCGAAGTGGTGGTGGATCGGCGCCATCCTGAAGAGACGCCGGCCCGTCAGCTTGAAGGAGGCGACCTGCAGGATCACCGAGGCGGTCTCGAGCACGAACACCCCGCCCATCACCAGCACGACCAGCTCCTGGCGCACGATCACCGCCAGCACCCCGATGGCAGCCCCGATCGCCAGTGCCCCGACATCGCCCATGAACACCTGGGCGGGATAGGAGTTGAACCACAGGAACCCCAGGCCCGCCCCGGCGAGCGAGGCGCAGAAGATCAGCAGTTCCCCCGCGCCGCGGATGTCGGGAATCTGCAGGTAGTGCGCGAACACCGCGTTGCCGCTCGCGTAAGCGAAGATCCCGAGCGCGGAGGTCACCAGCGCCGCCGGCATGATGGCGAGTCCGTCGAGCCCGTCGGTGAGATTCACGGCATTGCTCATGCCGACGATCATCAGATAGGAGATCACGATGAAGCCGAAGGCCGAGAGCGGCGCGTGAAAGGTCTTGAAGAAGGGCAGAAACAGCGTGGTCTCGGCCGGCTCGGTGGCGGTGTAATAGAGCGTCGCGGCGGTGGCGAGCCCGGCTACCGATTGCCAGAAATACTTCCAGCGCGGCACCAGGCCCCTGGGGTTGCGCACCACGAGCTTCAGGTAGTCGTCGTAGAAGCCGATGAGACCGAAAGCGAAGGTGACGCCGAGCACCGTCCACACCAGGCGATTGGTCGGCTCGGCCCACAACAGCGTGCTGACGAGGGTGGTCACGAGAATCAGCGTGCCGCCCATGGTCGGGGTGCCGGCCTTCAGCAGGTGGGTGGGCGGGCCGTCGTCGCGCACCACCTGCCCGATCTGGTAGCGCGACAGGCGCGAGATCAGGGGCGGTCCCACCAGCAACGACAATCCCAGCGCCGAGGCGGTGGCGAGGATCGCCCGGAACGTCAGGTACGAGAAGACGTGCAGGCCCATGATGCGGCCGGTGAGGTGTTGTGTGATCCAGTAGAGCACTCAGTGCCCGCCCGTGTTGGCAATGGAATCGGCGGCGGCGAGCGCATCCACCACGCGCTCGAGGCGGTTGACGCGCGAGCCCTTGATGAGGAGGCGCACCTCGGGCCCGGCCCGGCCGAGCTCGGTGGTGAGCGCGGCGGTGAGGGCGGCGGCGTCGGTAAACCACTGCGCGCCCGCACCGAAGCTGTCGACCGCGCGCGCCGCGAGCGAGCCGGTGGCATACAGGCGTTCGACGCCGTGCGCGCGCGCGAATTCGCCGATCTCGCTGTGCGCGGCTTGAGCGAACTCGCCCAGCTCGGCCATGTCGCCCAGCACCAGCCACCTGCGGCCCGCGAGCGAGCCGAGCACCTCGATGGCGGCCCGGACCGAGCTGGGATTGGCGTTGTAGGAGTCGTCGATGAGCCAGGCGCCGCTCCGCGCCTGCTTGAACTGCAGCCGCCCCGGAACCGCGCGCACCGCGGCCAGACCCGTGGCGATGTGCTCGAGGCTGGCGCCGGCACTGGCCGCGGCGGCGGCGGCCGCGAGCGAGTTGGCGACGTTGTGGATGCCGCCGAGCGCGAGTTGAATCGCAGCGCTGCCTCCCGGGGCGCTGAGCCGGAAGTGGGTGCGGAACCCCGCTGATCCGACCACGCTGCGCAGCTCGGTGGCGCTGAAATCCGCCGGCTCGCGCACCCCGAAGCTGACCACGCGCGCCGGCGTGAGCGCCCGCCACAGGCCCGCGAACTCATCGTCCGCGTTGATAACGGCGGTGGCGTCGGCGGGAAGTCCCGCGACCATTTCGCCCTCGGCGCGCGCCACCCCTTCGAGGCTGCCGAAGCCCTCGAGATGCTCGGCTCCGGCATTGGTGATCATGCCGATGGTGGGGCGAGCGATGGCGACCAGGGCGGCGACTTCGCCGGCCCGGTTGGCGCCCATTTCCACCACCGCAAAGCGATGCGCCGGGGTGAGCCGCAGCAGCGTCAGCGGCACGCCGATGTGGTTGTTGAGATTGCCGCGGGTGGCCAGACACTCACCGGCCTGCCCGAGGATCGCGGCCGTCATCTCCTTGGCGGTGGTCTTGCCGTTGCTGCCCGCCACGCCCACCAGTGGGCCGCGAAAGTGCGCGCGCCAGTGGCGCGCGGCGCGCTCGAGCGCCGCCTGGGTATCGGGCACGATGATCTGCGCGAGGGCGAGGGGCTGCTCGGCATCGACCAGCGCGCCGGCGGCCCCGAGCGCGAGCGCCGCGCCGATGAAGTCGTGGCCGTCGAACCTCGGCCCCTTCAGCGCGACGAACAGCTGTTGGGAGCTAAGTGTGCGTGAGTCGCTCACCACGTCGGTGTACGCGGCATCGCTCCCCCACAGTCGGCCACCGCAGGCGCGCGCAAACTCCGCCAGCGTGCGCTTCATGCCGGGAGCCTTGCGAGCTCGTCGCTCACCACCGCCTGGTCGCGGAACGCGCGCCGCACGCTGCCGTGGATCTGATAGTCCTCGTGCCCCTTGCCGGCGATCAGCACCACGTCCTCGGGGCCCGAGCGCTGCAGGGCCAGGCGGATGGCGAGCGAGCGGTCATGCTCGATCAGGAGCGGCGTGCGTGGATCCACACCGGCGACGATGTCCGCCACGATCCGGGCCGGATCTTCGCTGCGCGGGTTGTCGTCGGTCACGATGATGTCGTCGGCGAGCTCGGCCGCGATCCTTCCCATGAGCGGACGCTTGCCGGCGTCGCGGTCGCCGCCGCAGCCGAATACCACCCGCAGCTGTCCGCGGCAGTGCAGGCGCGCCGCGCGCAGCGCGTTGGCGAGCGCATCGGGGCTGTGCGCATAGTCCACGATGGCGAGCGGCGTACGCCCGCGCCCGCCGAACATCTCCATGCGCCCGCTCGCCGCGCGGCTCAGCGACAGCGCGCGCGCGGCTTCCTGGAGCGGGATGCCCCAGGCCAGCAGCACCGCCAGCACCGTGAGGGCGTTGTCGGCGTTGAACTCGCCCATCAGGCGCACCGGCAGCTGCGCGCCGCCGTAACTCGACTCCACCGCGATCGAGAGCCCGCCCGGCTCGGGTGTGATGCGTGCGGCGCGCACGAACTGCACCCCGCGCGGCAGCGCCGCCGCGGCGCGCGTGGTGACGGTGAGGCTTGCGGTGGAGCCCTCGGCGGCCAGGCGTGCCCCGAACGGATCATCGATATTGATGACCCGGTGTGCGAGCCCCGGCCAGGCGAACAGGCGCTCCTTGGCGGCGCCGTAGGCCTCCATGGTGAGGTGATAATCAAGATGATCGCGGGTCAGGTTGGTGAAGGCGGCGGTGTTGAAGCGCACGCCGTTGACGCGCCCCTGGTCGAGGGCGTGCGAGGACACCTCCATGCTCACGCACTCGGCCCCGAGGGTCCGCAGCGCCGCGAGCTGGCGGTGAATGCTCACCGCATCGGAGGTGGTGTGCAGCGTGGGAGTGAGCTGCGCGGGCAGGCCAACACCGAGCGTGCCGATGTACGCGCAACGGCGGTGGCAATGCTGCAGCGCCTGCGCCAGGAGCCAGCTGCAGGTGGTCTTGCCGTTGGTTCCGGTGATGCCCGCGACCGTGAGTCGCTGTGAAGGCGCGCCGAAGAAGCGGTCGGCGATGATGCCGGCGCGCTCACTCAAGCGGGGCACCGCGGCGATGAAGGTGCCGGCGGGCAGCTGCGGGGGCGCCTGCCCGGTGTCGCCGTCGCGCTCGTAGAGCACGGCGCGTGCGCCGCGCGCCACGGCGTCGGCGGCGAATTCGAGCCCGTGATGCCTGCGTCCCCGGCAGGCGAGAAACAGCGCGCCGGGAAGCACGGCGCGGCTGTCGAGCGTCACATCGCTCACCAGCACCTCCGCAGGCACGGCGGCAAAGTCGGCGGTGAGCTGCGCCAGCGAGCGCCTCGCCTGGGTGCCGGTGTGCGCGCCCGCGCTCATGGCAGCGCCGCCGTGCGCGTACCGCCGAGGGCGGGGCTGGGCGGCAGTTCCTCGGGCGCCTTGACGGGCTGGTCGGGCGCCACCGCGAGCAGGCGCAGCGCCCCGCCGATCACCCGGGAAAAGACCGGCGCTGCGACCTGTCCGCCCATGTGCTGACCGGCGCCCGGTTCGTCGATGACCACCACGGCGGCCAGGCGTGGCTCGCTCGCGGGAGCCACCCCGCCGAACACCGCCATGTAGCGATCGGTCGAATAGCCGCCGGCGGTGGCTTTCCACGCGGTGCCGGTCTTGCCCGACACGCGGTAGCCCGGGATGGCCGCGAGCTTGCCGGTGCCCTCCGCCGCCACCACCGACTCGAGCATGCTGAGCAGCTCGCGGCATACATGGGCTGCGAGCGCCCGCTCCCCGGGCGCCGCTCCCTCGACGCGCAGGAAGGACACCGGCCGGGCCGTGCCGAACGCGCCGAGGGTCGCGTAGGCGTGCGCCAGCTGCAGCGGCGTGACCGACAGCCCGTAGCCATGGGACATGGTGACGATGCCGATGGGACGCCACTGCGCGTAGGCAGGCAAGAGCCCCGCCGACTCCCCCGGATAGCCGCTGGTGGTGACCTGACCGAAACCCAGATGGTTCAGCGTGGTCCAGATCTCTTCCGGCGGCAGTGTGAGCGCGATGTGCGCCATGCCGACGTTGGAGCTCTTGGCGAGCACGGTGGCAATGTCGATCGCGCCGTAGTTGTGCTCGTCCTCGAAGATCTTCACGCCGACCTTGAAGAACCCCGGCGAGGTGTCGATGACGCTGCGGTGGTCGTATTTGCCCGAGGCGAGACCTGCGGCCACGAAGAACGGCTTGATGGATGAGCCGGGCTCGAAGATATCGGTGGCCGCGCGGTTGCGATAGACGCCGCTCTGGATCTGATCGCGGTCGTTGGGGTTGTAGGCCGGCTGGTTCACCATGGCGAGCACCTCGCCGCTGGCGACATCGAGCACCACCGCGGAGCCGGCGCGGGCGCGCTGGTCGCGGATCGCCGCCTTCAGCTCACGGTACGCGAGGTACTGGATGCGCAGGTCGATGGACAGCACCAGGTCGCGCCCCGGACGTGCCGGCCGGATGCTCTGCACGTTCTGGACGATGCGTCCGTAGCGGTCCTGAATGACGCGCTTCGCGCCATCCTCACCGGCCAGCCAGTGATCGAAGGCGAGCTCCAGGCCCTCCTGCCCGGCATCGTCGACGTTGGTGAACCCGAGCAGGTGCCCGGTCACTTCGCTGGCGGGGTAATAGCGGCGGTACTCGCGCGAGGTGTACACGCCCGGGATCCCGAGCGCCTTGATCTGCGCGGCCTCTACGGGCTGGAGGTGGCGGGCGAGGTACAGGAATTCGCGCTCGAGATTGCTGGTGACCCGGCGCGCGAGCTCCTGGCGGTCGAGCTTCAGCGCGCTGGCGAGTCGCGGAATCTGCTCGGTGGCGAGCGCCAGCTCGCGCGGATTCACCCACACCGAGTCCACCGGGGTGCTGACCGCGAGCGGCTCGCCGTAGCGGTCGGTGATGGTGCCGCGGTGCGCGGCGATGTCGAGCACGCGCGAGAAGCGCGCATCGCCCTCGCGGGCGAGAAAGCCGTGATCGACGAGTTGCAGGTTGACCGCGCGCCACGCCAGCGCCAGTGCGCTCATCGCCAGGAGTCCCTGCAGCAGGTGCGCCCGCCAGCGGAACGAGGCGGGTGCTGCGTCGCGTGCGCTGCGCAGTTTCACGGGGCGACGATCTCGATGTCTTTCGCGGGCGGCATCGCCATGTGGAGCTTGGCGCTGGCGACGCGCTCGACGAAGGCGTGGGTGGCCCAGGCGCTCTGCTCGAGCTGCAGCTGGCCCCATTCGATTTCCAGGTTGTCGCGGCGCGCGTTCAGAGCTTCGAGCTGCACGAACATCTGCCGTGCGCGGTGCTTGCAGTAGATGTCGCCCGCCGCCGAGCCGAGCGCCGCCAGCCACAGCAGCGGCAGGGCGATGATGAGCGCTGCACGCCCGCTCATGCGAGTCGCTCCGCCACCCGCAGCAGCGCGCTGCGGGCGCGCGGATTGCTCTGCAGCTCCGCCGGCGCCGGCCGGGTCTTGCGGCCGATGAGCTTGAGGCGCGGTTGCGCCCCGGCGGGCACCAGCGGCAGATCCTTCAGGGCCGGGTCGATCTGCGACTCGCTCTGCATGAAGCGCTTGACCACTCGATCCTCGAGGGAGTGGAAGCTGATGACCGCAAGACGCCCGCCGGGGGCGAGGACCCCGAGCGCGCCCTGCAGGCCGCGCTCGAGCTGCCCCGTCTCGTCGTTGATGAACATGCGCAGCGCCTGGAAAGTGCGGGTCGCGGGATGCTTGCCGGGCTCGCGCGTGCGCACGGCGGCGGCGACCAGGCCGGCGAGCTCACCGGTGCGGGTCAGCGCACGCTCGCGCCGTGCCGCTACGATGGCCTGCGCCACGCGACGCGCGAAACGCTCCTCACCGAGGGTGGCGATCACCTGGCGGATCTCGTCAAGGCCCGCACGAGCGAGCCACGCAGAAACGGGTTCGCCCCGCGTCGGGTCCATGCGCATGTCGAGCGGGCCGTCAGCTCGGAAGCTGAAACCGCGCTGCGGATCATCGAGCTGGGGCGAGGACACGCCGAGGTCGAAGAGCACACCGCGGCAAGCAACATCGTGCGCATATGCCGGCACGAGCGTGCCGAGATCGGCAAACGACGCGTGCACGAGCGTAAGCCGCACTTCGTCGGCAAAACGCTGCCTTCCGGCCGCGATGGCTTGCGGATCGCGGTCGAGCGCGAGCACGCGGCCTTCTGGACCCAGGGCCTGGAGTAGTAGTGACGTATGACCGCCACGCCCGAACGTCGCATCGACATAGTAACCGCCCGCCTCCAGGGCGAGTCCTGCGAGCGCCTCGGCGGCGAGCACCGGTGTGTGCTCATCCACCCGCGAAGCGGAGCGGCTCCGCCTCCATGAGTGCGCTTGCCACGGGCTACGCCCAACCAGCCTGTCGAAACCCTTACAGCGACAGTGACTCGAGCTCGGAGGGCAGATCGGTCGGGGTGTCCTCGTTGGCAAGCCAGGCGTCGCGGCGCTCGCTCCAGCGCGCTTCGTCCCACAGCTCGAAACGATTGCCCTGACCGATCAGCATTCCGTGCCGCTCGAGCTTCGCGAATTCCCTCAGCTCGGGCGGCAGCAGGACCCTGCCGTGCCCGTCGAGGGGCAGATCAGTCGCGTGGCCCACCATCAGCCGCTGCAGCCGACGCGCGGTCGCGTTCAGGCTCGGCAGGGCCATCAGCTTGCGTTCGATCTGTTCCCACTCGGGCAGGGGATAGATGGCGAGGCACTGGTCCTTGTCGACGGTGACGACCAATCTTCCCTGGGCGAGCTCGGCAATCTGCTGCCGATAGCGAGTGGGCATAACCATCCGCCCCTTGTCGTCCAGGGTTATCTTTGTTGCACCGCGAAACATGACCCGTGGGGCGAGTTTTCGCCCATTTCCCCCCACTTTCTCCCACCGGCCGCCACTATAGGAATCGCAGGCGAACTATGTCAATTGAAAAAGTGAGAAATTCGTCGCAATCACAACGACTTATGTAGAAATTCACTGTACGGA
>Ga0210395_10003923_pt1 | contig 11419 bp, 9 predicted proteins | sample IncBWH4OmetaG_FD_150861 | JGI IMG/M metagenome (GOLD analysis project Ga0210395, IMG submission 150861) | Forest soil microbial communities from Barre Woods Harvard Forest LTER site, Petersham, Massachusetts, United States - Inc-BW-H-4-O ...
TGCAGTCCAAAGGCCTTTCACCGAACGACGTCGTTAGCGCTATCAACCTGCAGAACTTGATTCTCCCCGCCGGCACCGCGAAAATCGGCACGTTCGAGTACGAAGTGGATATGAACGGCGCGCCGGCCACCGTGCCGGAATTGAACGACCTTCCCGTCAAAACCGTGGGGACCACCACGATCTATATTCACGATGTCGCCAACGTGCGCGACGGCTTCCCTCCGCAGACGAACATTGTGCGTGTCAACGGCCAGCGCTCGGCCCTCATGACCATCTTGAAATCCGGCGACGCTTCCACGCTCGACATCATCTCCAGCGTGAAATCGCTGCTGCCTTCGATCAAAGCGACGTTGCCGCCCGCGCTGGTCATCAATCCGCTTTCCGATCAATCCATCTTCGTGAAAGCCTCCATCGTCGGCGTGGTTCGCGAAGCGATCATCGCCGCTTGCCTCACCGGCTTCATGATTCTGGTGTTCTTGGGAAGTTGGCGCAGCACTCTGATCATCGCGGTCTCGATTCCGCTGTCGATCCTCACTTCGCTGATCGTTCTCAGCGCGCTCGGCGAAACGATCAACATCATGACGCTCGGCGGCCTCGCCTTAGCCGTCGGTATCCTGGTGGACGACGCCACCGTGGAAATCGAAAACATCAATCGCAACATCGATCAGGGCAAGGAAATCGTGCAGGCGATTCTGGACGGCGCTTCGCAAATCGCCGTGCCGGCCCTGGTTTCGACGCTGGCCATTTGCATCGTGTTCGTGCCCATGTTTTTTCTTTCCGGCGTCGCACGCTATCTGTTTGTTCCGCTGGCGGAAGCGGTTTGTTTTGCCATGCTGGCTTCCTACTTGCTCTCCCGTACCCTCGTCCCCACCATGGCCAAATATTTGCTGGAGGCGCGCACCGAAGAAGATCCCAGCGCGCCGGCGCAAGCCTCCTCCAATCCCTTTGTGCGCATGCAACAGAAGTTCGAGCATCATTTCGACGGGCTGCGCGATCGCTACCATCGCTTGCTCGAACGCTGCATCCACCACCGCGTGATTTTCGCCATCTGCTTCCTGGCTTTCTGCGTGCTTTCCTTTGCGTTGCTACCGCTGCTCGGCCAGGATTTTTTCCCCGCAGTGGACAGCGGTGAATTCAAGCTGCACATGCGCGCCCCGACGGGCACGCGCATCGAGGAAACCGCCGCGCTTTGCGACCGGGTGGAAGCGGTCATCCGCAAACAAATACCGCCGTCCGAATTAGTCAGCCTCATTGACAACATCGGCCTGCCCTACAGCAGCATCAATCTTTCCTACAGCAATTCCGCACCGATCGGCACCGGCGACGCGGATATCCTCGCCGAGCTTTCCAAGGATCATCATCCCACCGCTGATTACGTCCACGATCTGCGCATCGAACTGGCCAAGGATTTTCCCGGAGTCACTTTTTATTTCTTGCCCGCGGATATCGTCAGCCAGATTCTCAATTTCGGCCTTCCCGCTCCCATTGATATTCAAATCCTCGGACGCGATCTTGCGGCCAACCGGGTGTTCGCGGACCACTTGCTGAACCGCCTGAAATTCGTGCCCGGCACCGTAGACCTGCGCATTCAGCAGGCCTTCGACCAGCCCAAATTGCACATCGAAGTGGACCGCACCAAAGCGCAGCAGATCGGCTACTCCACGCGTGACGTCGCCAACAACGTGCTGATTTCACTCAGCGGCAGTTTTCAGACGACGCCCAACTACTGGCTCGATCTGCGCACCGGAGTGAGCTACAGCATCGCCGCGCAAACGCCACAATACCAGGCGGATACTTTGCAGGATCTGGAGAATATTCCAGTCACCGGCCCCGGCACGCCGCAGTCCCAAATTATGGCCAGCGTCGCTTCCTTCAGCCGTGGCGCGGAGATGGGCGTGGTCTCGCACTACAACATCATGCCGGTGATTGATATTTTCGGCGCGGTGCAGGGCCGCGACCTTGGCGGGCTCTCTCGCGAAATCGCACCGATCATCGAAAGCAGCAAAAAAGATTTGCCGCGCGGCGCGCAGATCATTGTTCGCGGGCAGATTCTCACCATGGCCTCGTCCTTCTCCGGATTGCTCTGGGGTCTGGCGTTTTCCATCGTGCTGGTTTATTTGTTGATTGTCGTGAACTTTCAATCCTGGCTGGATCCCTTTATTATTCTCATGGCGCTGCCCGCCGCGCTCGCCGGGATTGTCTGGTTTCTTTTCATCACGCGCACCACCGTCAGCGTGCCGGCGCTCACCGGCGCGATCATGTGCATGGGCGTGGCCACCGCCAATAGCATTCTGGTCGTCAGCTTTTCGAAAGAACGCCTCGGAGAAGGGAAAACCGCCGCGGAAGCCGCCTCCGAATCGGGCTTCACGCGCTTCCGTCCCGTGCTCATGACGGCCCTTGCCATGATCATCGGAATGTTGCCAATGTCTCTGGGCCTGGGCGAGGGCGGCGAACAGAACGCACCGTTGGGCCGCGCTGTGATTGGCGGCCTGATGTTCGCCACCGTGGCAACGCTGTTTTTCGTGCCGGTAACTTTCAGTATCGTGCACGGTGCGCGCGAGCAGAAACCAGCCGCCGCACCGGATGAACGGCTGGCAGATTAAACGACCAAGCACGCTCAAAAGATCGCAAAGCACAAATTCAAGAGGACGCAATGACAGAGCCAGCTGAAAATAAATCACCGCAGCCGAGTCCACACCACAGCGGCGGGGAAAAATCCGGCCACGGAGTGCTGATCGCCATCATCGCGGTGATCGTCGTGATTGCGATCGTAGTCGCCGGAGTCGTGCCGCGCCTGCGTGCCAAGACCGCCCTGAAAAAAGAAACCGACACGCTCGCCGTTCCCGCCGTCGGGGTAATTCAGCCCAAGCGCGGCTCGACGGCGCAGGAAATCATCCTGCCCGGCAACATTCAGGCATTCATTGACGCGCCCATCTACGCGCGCACGAACGGCTACCTGAAAGTCTGGTACTTCGACATCGGCGCCCACGTGAAAAAAGGCCAGCTACTCGCCGAAATCGAAACGCCCGAAGTGGATCAACAACTTCTGCAAGCGCGCGCAGACCTGAACACCGCACAGGCGAACTTAAATTTGTCCCAAATCACCTTCAACCGATTTGAAGGCTTGAAGAATACCGACTCGGTCGCCGTTCAAGATGTGGACAATGCCGCAGGGGACTACGCCGCGAAGAAGGCCACGGTGGATTCGGCGCGCTCCAATGTGAACCGGCTCGAAGACCTGCAATCTTTCGAGAAGATCTATGCGCCGTTTGATGGTGTCGTCACTGCGCGCAATACCGACGTGGGCCAATTGATTGACTCCGGTTCGTCGGGTGGCGTCGCCAAGGAACTGTTTCACGTTGCTGCGATCCGCACTTTGCGCGTTTATATCAACGTCCCGCAGCAATATTCCGTGGCAGCCAAGCCCGGTATCCTCGCGGACTTAACGCTGGCGCAGTTTCCGGGCCGGAAATTCCAGGGAAAACTGGTGCGCACCGCCAACGCCATTGACCTGGCTTCCCGCACCCTTCTGGTGGAAGTGGACGTTGATAATTCCACCGGAGAGCTGCTTCCCGGCGCCTTCACCGAAGTTCATCTGAAGCTGCCCACCGAAGTTCCTTCCTACATTCTTCCGGTAAACGCGCTCATCTTCCGCGCGCAAGGCCTGCAGGTTGCCACCGTCGAAAATAGCAATCGCGCCAAGCTCGTCACGATTGTATTGGGCCGCGATTTCGGCGCCACCGTGGAAGTTGTCTCGGGCCTCACCGACGCGGACAAGGTGATCGTAAGTCCGCCCGATTCGCTCGTTGACGGAGAACAAGTGCAGATCGCGCAAGCGAATACGCAAGGAGGCTCGGGCAGTGCAGCGCCTCAACCTCACTGACGCGCGCCACAACTGCACGCCAGCGCGCCACGGCCTGCCGCGCCGTTCGCGCCTGGCGGCGTTGTGTGCCGCAGCAATCGCAATTTTCGCGGGCTGCACGGTAGGGCCGAACTACGTTCGTCCCACGGCCGAGGTCCCCACCGACTTCAAGGAAACTCCCGCCAACTGGAAGCAAGCGCAGCCCAGCGACGCGGTCGCGAAAGGCAAGTGGTGGGAAATCTATCAGGACCCGCAACTGAACGAACTCGAAGAGAAGATCAACGTCTCCAACCAGACTCTGAAAGCCGAGCAGGAACAATTCGCGCAGGCGCGCGCCGCCTTGCACATCGCTCGCTCGAATCTGTTCCCGAACGTCGGCACGACCCCTTCGGTCACGCGCACCCACCTCGCTCCCAACCAACCGCTCTTCAATGCTCCCACCGAATCCAAGGACTACAACACCTACACCATCCCCGTGGACGTTTCCTACGAACCCGACCTCTGGGGCCGCGTGCGTCGCAGCGTCGAAGCCAGCCGCTCGGAAGCGCAAGCCACCGGCGCGGATCTGGCGAACGTCAGCCTCAGTCTTCACGCCGAACTGGCGGGCGACTATTTTCAGCTGCGCGGACTCGACGCGCAGAAACAACTTCTGGATTCGACCGTAGAGGCCTTCGAAAAGGCGCTCAACTTGACGGAAAGCCGTTTTCACGGCGGCCTCGCTTCGGCTGTGGACGTCGCCCAGGCCCAAACAATTCTGGACACCACGCGCGCGGAAGCTACCGACGTCGGCGTTCAGCGCGCTGCCTTCGAACACGCCATCGCTGTGCTGATCGGCAAGCCTGCGTCGCAGTTCAGCCTGCCACCCATTCCGCTCACCGCGCCGCCTCCCATAATCCCTTCGGGCCTGCCATCGGATCTGCTGGAACGCCGCCCTGATATCTCCGCGGCGGAAAGACGCGTGCAGGAACAGAACGCGCAGATCGGCGTGGCCCGCGCCGCGTATTTTCCGCAGGTCACTCTGGGCGCCTCGGGCGGTTTCGAAAGCGCGGTCTTCACCACGTTGCTGCAGGGACCCAGCGGTTTCTGGATGCTCGGCGGTCAAGCCGCCGAGACTCTGTTCGATGCCGGCGCCCGCCGCGGCGCGTCCGATCAAGCCAAGGCTGCGTGGAATCAGTCGGTGGACAATTATCGCCAGACCGTGCTGGTCGCGTTCCAGGAAGTCGAAGATAATCTTGCGGCGCTGCGCATTCTCGAAAGCGAAGCCGATCAAGAAGCCGCAGCCGTCACCTCCGCGCAGCACTCGCTCTCGCTCTCAATCACTCGCTACCGCGGCGGAGTCACCAATTATCTGGAAGTTACCACCGCGCAAAGCGCCGCGCTCGCCGACGAAGTCACCGCAGTAAATATTCTGACTCGGCGCCTGGCCGCCAGTGTCCTGCTCGTCAAAGCCCTGGGCGGCGGCTGGAATGTTTCACAAATCCCCCACGTCTAGTTTCGACCGCGAGTCCATCGTCAACGAGCAACATCAAAAGCAATAGGAGGAAAACAATGTCCAAGAAACTCGAAGGAAAGATTGCACTCATTACGGGCGGCTCGCGCGGCATCGGCGCGGGAATCGCCAAGCGTCTGGCCGCGGACGGTGCGGATGTGGCGATCACCTACACCCAAGGCGCCGACGCGGCTGCAGCGGTCGTCCGGGAGATCGAACGCGCCGGCGGAAAGGCGATCGCGATTCAGGCGGACGCAACGGATGCCGCCGCCGTCAGTGCCTCGGTAGAAAAGACGGCCGCGACGTTCGGCCGGATCGACATCCTGGTGAACAATGCCGGCACGGCCATTCCGAAGAGCTTCGAAGAGACGACGCTCGAAGACATGGACCACATGCTTGACCTCAATGTGCGCGGCGCCTTCGTCGCGACGCAAGCGGCGCTAAAGCACATGAAGAACGGAGGCCGCATTATCATGATCGGCTCATGCGTGGGCGAGCGCATGATGACGCCGGGCCTTGTGGCCTACTCGGCCACCAAGGGAGCCATCAAGATGTTCACGCAGGGGCTCTCCAGAGAAGTGGGGCACCGCGGAATCACGGTCAATAATGTCCAGCCCGGTCCGATTGACACGGATTTGAATCCTGCGGCGGGCGATTGGGCGGTGCCGCAAAAGGCCAATACGGCGCTCGGGCGCTTCGGAACTGTTGACGAAGTGGCCGCGTTGGTAGCCTTTGTAGCTCGTCCCGAAGCGTCGTACATCACTGGTGCGAATCTGACCGTTGACGGCGGCACGAACTCCTAACCAGGGATGGCAGCTTCTGGGAAGCAACAGATAGAAAGGCCAGAGCGCAAGCGATGAGTACTTCCCTATCAGGGCAAGCGCATGCCGGTGCGGCCGCAGGTTTCGAAAACGGAGAGTACATTCGTGATGCTGAGTAGTTCGCGGATCCGCGGGCTCAGGTTCAGCAACTGCAGTTCGCATGCTGCGCCCTTCGCCGATATGTAAAGTCCCACCAGCGTTCCCAGACCGGAACTGTCCATGTACGCCAGTTCGCTGAGGTCCAGGATCAACCGCCTTTTCGCCGGCAGCAGAGCCTTCACTTCCGTCTTCAGCTGCTGTGAAGTTTCGGCGGTCAGGCGGCCGGTGCAACGCACCACGGTCGCATCTTCCCAAGCATAGGTGTGCAAATTCAGAGGCCGCGCAGGAATCGAAACATCGCTGGACATTTCAGCTGCTTGTTTACTCCGCTTGCGCAGCGATGGCAAGCTCTTTCGCGCTCGCAGCAGGCCGCGTAATCGAACCAGACCCTCGGCGCATATCCAGGATACGGTGAACCTGTATTCAGATATCGCAAACGGCACGCTGCCCGCGGTTTCCTTCGTCAAGCCCAGCGGGTATGTGGACGGCCGTCCGTCCTCCTCGAAGCTGGATCTGTTCGAGGGCTTCGTCAAGAATATCGTGGACCAGGTCGAGGCATCCCCGACGTACACCCGGGACACCGTCATCCTCATCACCGAGGACGAAGGCGGCGGCTACTACGACTCCGGCTATGTGCAGCCGCTCGACTTCTTCGGCGACGGCACGCGCATTCCGCTGCTCGTGGTGGCGAACCCGCAGTACCTGCCTCTGCGCGCCACCGGTTATATCTCACACAAGTATCCCGATCACGTATCGATCCTCAAGTTCATTGAGCGCAACTGGTATCTGCCTCCTGTAACGCACCGCAGCCGGGACAACTTCCCGAACCCGTTGCAGTTGGAGGAGTCCTATGCGCCGTTGAATAGCCCGGCACTGGACGACCTGTTCGACTTTTTTGACTTCGACTCTTTGAACTCCCCGGGTCGTTAGTTAGCCTCCCGGTTAGCACCGAGAGTGGCATGAGCCTCCGGTGTCCAGCGATGGGCACCGGGGGTTTCGTGTTTTCGGGGATGGCTAGGAGCGGGAACGCGGACGATCCGTGGCTGCCACGCACGCCGGTTTCCGCGTGTCGCGGCAGCGGGAAAGTTCTGTGCAAGAACTCCAAAAATTGGATTAACGCCTTAGCCCGGCACTGAAGGTCTGTCGGGGCTGGTTATTGGTTCCAGCGCTGCGATCCGTTTGCCGCTTTTGAAATGGTTACCTTCTAAACACGCACAGGTGCCACAGTCCTATTGGCATCGGCGTTTACCCCCACGACAATTGAGCACACCGTTTGCTGCGCTTTTTCCCGTTTGGACTGCCCCGGACGCCGAGACACTCGAACAGCGGGCGAGCAACCGGCGAGCAACGAGCGCGCGACGGTCGAGAGGAGACCGGCCCGATGATCATTCCCATTGGCCACGAAAACTTGCGCGGCCGGCGCTGGCCCTGGGTGACCACCGCCATCATCGTGTTGTGCTCCGCCATTTTCCTCGTCACCAACAGCCCCATGCAGGGCCAAATGTTGCAGATGGGGCAGACCGAACTCCACATCATGCTGCTCAGCGCCATCTACCCCGATGCGCCTCTGACTCCTGGCGCGTCCGAAATCGTGCGCGCCTACAAGTTCGCATACGCCGACTCCTACTCCCAGATGAAAGATCCCGACCGCGACCACTTCCTTGACTCGTGGGACAGAAAGATACACGGCAGCGATTTTTCCGCGAGCGACGCGAATACGGAGATGAACACGCTCTGCACGCAGCTCGCACAGCAGCAGGCAGGCTCCATCGCCTGGAACTACGCCTTTCACTCCGTGCATCCTTACGCGCAAAGCTACGTAACGGCAAACTTTCTCCACGGCGGCTGGCTCCATCTCATTTTCAACATGTGGTTTCTCTGGATCGCCGGGACGATCCTGGAGGACCTCTGGGGACGCGTCATCTATCCAATTTTCTACCTCGTGGCGGGCGCTCTCTCCTGGGCAGTACACGGGGCCGTCTTTCCGCACAGTTTCATGCCCGCGCTCGGGGCCTCCGGAGCAATCGCAGGTTTGATGGGAGCCTTTCTGGTACGCTTTCCCACCACGCGCATACGCCTCGGCTGGGTTCTTTGGGTGAAAATTATAAAATTCGATGTTCCGGCGTACGTCATTCTGCCGATATGGCTGCTCATGAACTTGTCTTCAGGCATGCTGGCTCGCGTCCTCGGGGTTGAGGCGGGAGTTGCCTACTGGGCGCACATCGGTGGCTTCGCCTTCGGTGCACTGGGAGCATTCCTGCTGCGCACTTCAGGCCTCGAGCAGTCCGCTGACCAGGCGATCGAAGCAAAAGTCAGCTGGAGCGCCGACCCTCTAATCGTTCGCGCGCACAATCTGCTCGCCGAGGATAATATCGAGGGCGCAATCTCCTGCCTGCACCAGCTCGTTCAGGAACAGCCGGAATCGGTCGATGGTTGGGACCTCTTGTTCAAGGTCCAGGAACGAAAAAAGGACTACGCTGGGCAAAAGCAGACTCTGGCCGTTCTTTGCCGGCTGCGCGTAATGGCTGGAGAACTGGAAGCCGCGGCGGCCGACTACGAAATGTACAAGAACCTGGGTGGTGACAAGTTGCCACGCGGAGTCTGGCTGGAAATTTGCCGCTATCTAGAGCGCGTGCAGCGCTGGGAACAGGCGGTGGAAGAATATGAAAAACTCGCGCACGCATTTCCCACCGAGCGCGCTGGCGTCTCTGCGCTTGTTTCCGCCGGACGCATTTGTGTCACAAATCTTTTCAGCCCCGCGCGCGCCGAGAAATTTTTTAGAGGCGCGGAGATGTCTCCGGTTCCCCATTCCGATCTCGACGCCGCGATTCAAGCAGGGCTGAAAAAATGCGCTCCAGTCGCCGTTCAGGACGTGCGCTACTTGCGCTAGAACCTCTGCCGCGGGCCTGGGTTACTTCCCATCTGAATCATCCAGACGGCCGTGATGTAGGCGAAGTTTCCGCCACCAGGAATATCACCGGTCCGGTGATTACAGTTTTCGTTTGCCAGCGCGCCCATCACAACACTTCTAATACGCTCGAAATCGGCCCGCTGGCTTCTCGATGTCCGATGCCAGCGGCAACGATGCGATTGATCCAGTCGTATTTCGGGGCCGCAGTCTCTAGCAAGGCACTGATGCGGGGGTAGTAGCTCGTCGGATCCACCACCTCGCCCTTCGCGATCCTGTCCAGGACTGCAGGTGGCCCATGGCGCACGCCCTGGTAAGTCATGCCGATCAATGCGTCATCCGCCGTCTTCAGCACAAGCCGCACATTCAAAGTCGTGGCGCCGTCGTCGTCGACCGCCTGCCAATCGCGGCCACCGTCCAGCACTTCGCCGGACAAAGGTTCCCGCTCGAACGAGCCACCCGCAAGCACACCGATGCGCCGGACACCGCCGGGAGTCGCGCCGATGTTCAGCACCTTTCGCAGGTCCAGGCGCATTACGAACAGCGGTCTGGTGCGCACGCTTTTAAGGACCTCAGGGAGGTTGACATTCAAGCTTGTGGACAGGATAGTTGCCTCTCCATTGAAAAGTGCTTTGACGGCCCCACATTTGTCCGCTTCAGGCTACCGGCTCAACCGCTCGATGCAACGGCAACCGGGCGGCCGATGAATCCGTATTTCCGAATGTGTGCAATTTCGAACAGACTTCTTCCGAGCGGCTTGCCATAAGAAATAAGGAGCCAATGACCACCTCAATCGTCTTGCAGGAGAACTGTGCGCAGAACGATCTATCTGGCAAGAATCGGTTGAACTGGGCGATTGTGCCTGTTATGGCGATCTTTCACCTCGGCGCGGTGGCGGCGCTCTTCTTCTTCAGTTGGACCGGCCTGCTCCTTGCGCTCTGGTTATACTGGGTGACCGGGGCCTTGGGACTCGGCATCTGTTATCACCGGCTGCTCACCCATCGCTCCTTTGCGACACCCAAGTGGTTTGAGTACTTTCTTACGATTTGCGGCGTAACCGCCATGGAAGGCGGCCCTCTGCTGTGGGTAGCCATCCATCGTAAGCATCACCAATTCGCGGACAAGGAAGGTGATCCGCACTCCCCGCGCGATGGCAAATGGTGGTCGCATGCGGGTTGGGTCTTGTGTGGAAACGCATTGCGCCAGGACGTTGCAACACTAAAACGCTACGTCCCCGATCTGGCCGAGGACAAAGTTCATGTCTGGCTTACCAAGTACCATCTGGCGCCGATGGCGATCCTTGCGGTGGTGCTGTACGCCATCGGTGGATTTCGCCTGGTGCTGTGGGGCGTTTTTTTTCGCACCGTCGTGGGACTTCATGCGACGTGGATCGTGAACTCCGCCGCGCATATTTGGGGTTCGCGCCGCTTTGAGACCCGCGATACCTCAACCAACAATTGGTGGGTGGCAATGGTGAGTTTCGGTGATGGATGGCACAACAACCATCACGCCTACCCGGTTTCGGCCCGACACGGCCTGAAGTGGTATGAAATCGACTGCAACTGGTACACCATCTGGATCTTCAAGCAGCTCGGACTTACTTCCCGCATCCACGACGGCAGGCCACCCGCCCGTGGACACGCCATCCAACGTAACTCCGACGCGCCGGATCGCGTCGCCACCGTGCCGAGCATAAGCAACATCAGCCACGCACCAAGCGATGCAACACCACCTCATCCGGGAGCGCCTGAACTCCTGTAAGTCCCGATGAGTCGCCTAACCTGACTTCTTCGTACTGGCACCCGCTTTACCGGTCAATGCGTTCACCAGGACTTGACCGCAAACCGCTCCCAACTTTTCTTGGATTAAACTTTGGCCAGCACGTCAAGGCACATGGATCGCTTCCGAGTGCGCGGCGATTAGGCCTCGCATCGAGTCTAGGAACCTAAGGAAATCTCCTTAGCAGCTCTTGCGACTTCAGTTCGGGCTCCCTAAGGACCACAGGCGAAGCAAGTCTTTCCATAGATTAAAAACCGCAGGGAACTGCTCGCTTTAGGGGGCAGAGGAATGCGGTTCTCCTCCTGTGCGATTTCCTGCATATCTCTAACTTCCGTGCTACGCTCGATCTGTGATTGACAATCGCTACAGAGTCAGCATCGCTGCCCTTTACTCGCTCAAGTATCACTTCGTCTGGTGTCCGAAGTACCGATTCAAAGTACTCGTTGGTCCCGTCGAGAAGC
>Ga0210395_10003924_pt1 | contig 11417 bp, 9 predicted proteins | sample IncBWH4OmetaG_FD_150861 | JGI IMG/M metagenome (GOLD analysis project Ga0210395, IMG submission 150861) | Forest soil microbial communities from Barre Woods Harvard Forest LTER site, Petersham, Massachusetts, United States - Inc-BW-H-4-O ...
CGGTCGGTATTCGAGCATTCCGTGAACTACCGGAGCGCGATGATCTACGCGGTCCCCCGGGTCGTCACCGACGCGGCCGAGAAGCTCACGGGCCTGCGCCTCGTCTCTGAGCATCTTGCGCCCGGCCAGTGGGACTACGTCCGGCAGCCCAGCCGCAAGGAACTGGCCGCGACGAGGCTCCTCGCGCTCCCGCTGGCCGAGGCCTCGGTGAAGGTGCGGACCGGGCCGCCCGATGACGGCGACAGCGAGGACGCGGCGCTCGGCCTGTGGGCCGGCGAGCTGCCCATCGACGCCCGCTGGCTGAAGCCGGTCGCCGATCCGGCGCTGCCCGCGGGCATTATGCCGCCCGCGCACATCCTCGACCGGGCCGGGAACGAGGTGTACCGCGGCTAGCTGCCGGGGCCGCCCCGCCGGGGTCGCCCGCCGTCGCCTGCCGCGGCCGCCTGCCGGGGTCGCCCGCCGTCGTCCGCCGCGGCGCACCCCGCCCGCTCGCCCTGGGCGCAAAATAATCGGGCGTGGATTGTCCGAACTACCAGCGATAATTGATCCATGCTTGATACCGCGCACGGCCCGCTTGTAGGCCGGGCGGCTGAGTTCGAGCGGATGCGTGATCTGCTCACCGAGGCCGAGAGCCAACAGTCCGTCGTCATGCTCGTCAGCGGTGACGCCGGGGTAGGCAAGACCCGGCTGATCGGGGAGCTGTCCCAGGACGCCCGCCGCCGGGGCTTCACGGTCCTCTCCGGACGGTGCGCGGAGCTGGCCGACACCGTGCCCTACCTGCCGCTGGCCGATGCGCTTCGGAGCACCGGGTCATCGGGCTCGCTCCAGGACGCGCTGGAGACGCGGCCGGTGCTCGCACGCCTGCTGCCGGACCGGGAGATCACCAGGCAGGCGGCGGATCTGCCGGGCATGGCCCAGCAGCAGCTGTTCGGAGCCGTCCTCGGCATGCTGACGGAGCTCGCCGAGGCCAGGCCGGTGCTGCTGGTGCTTGAGGACCTGCACTGGGCCGACCGGTCCACTCGTGACCTGATCACGTTCCTGAGCCGGATGGTCCGCGAGGAGCGCATCGCGCTGGTCCTCAGCTACCGGACCGACGACATGCACCGCGGTCACCCACTGCGGGCGGTGGTCGCCGAGCTGCAGCGGCTGCCGAGCGTGACCCCGATCTTCGTCGGTCCGCTGGACTCGCCGGCCATGGCCGAGCACCTGATCCGGCTGGCTGGCGGGTGGCTGGACCCGGCCATGATTGACCGGGTCATCCGGCGGGCCGAGGGCAACGCGTACTTTGCCGAGGAGCTGCTGGCCACCTCATCGGCGGGCAGCGAGCTGCCGGCGGGCCTGGCCGATCTGCTGCTGGCCCGGACTGCTGACCTGTCGGCCTCGGCTCAGCAGGTCCTGCGGACGGCGGCGGTGGCGGGCAGGCGGGTCGACGACGAGCTGGTCCAGCGGGCATCTGGCCTGGAGGCAGCGGAGTACGACAACGCCGTGCGCGAGGCCGTGGCCAGGCAGCTGCTGGTGCCCGACGGGGAGTCCGGGCTGGCATTCCGCCACGCGCTCCTGCGCGAGGCGATCTACAACGACCTGCTGCCCGGTGAGCGGACCCGGCTGCACTGGCGGCTCGCCGAGCTGCTGTCCGATGACGAGCGGCTCGCGCACGTGCCGGGGTCGGCGGCCGAGCTGGCGCTGCATGCACTCGCCAGCCACGATGTCCCGGTGGCATTCCACGCCTCCGTCCAGGCCGCGGACGAAGCCTGGAAGCTCGCCGCGCCCGCCGAGGCCCACCGGCATTTCGACCAGGCACTGTCGCTCTGGGAGCGCGTGTCTGAGCCGGAGAAGCTCAGCGGCATGAGCCGCGGCAAGCTGGGCTTCAAGTCCGCGATCAGCGCGGCCGACAGCGGCCAGGTCAGCCAGGCGGCCAAGCAGCTGCAGCGGCTGGTCAAGCATCTGGAGGCAGACGAGGAGCCCGACCTGGTCCTGCTGTGCCGGGTGAAGGAACGACTGGCCTACTTCTTGCTGGACATCGACCAGGACGACGAGGCGGTCGCGATGGCCGCCGCGGCCGTGGACGTGCTGCCGGCCGTTCCGCCGAGGTGGGAGCGCGCCCGCGCCCTGGCTACGCACGCCCGGACGCTGCTGATCTTCAACGACACCGAGCCCGCGCGGATCCGCGCGGAGGAAGCGGATGCCGCGGCGAGCGCGGCGAATGCCCCGTGGCTTCAGGCGGACGCCCTCGCGACCCTCAGCTCGCTCCGGGAGCGGGCCGGGCAGATCGAGGAGGCCAAGGCCATTAGCGCCAAGGCGGTCGAGCTGGCCACCCAGTCCGATATGGAGGGCATCGAGCTGCGGGCCCGGACGCTGCTGGCCAGGCAGCAGCTTGAGTTCGGCGACCTGGCCGGAGCGGCCGCCACCGCGCACCTCGGGGTTGCCCTGGCCGAGCGGACTGGCATCAGCATGGCGCCGTTCGGGCTCGACCTGCAGTATCTGCACTACCTGGCGCACTACAACGACGGCGACTGGGATCACGCCCAGCAGATCGCCGACCGGTTCGCGTTCCGGGTCACCAGCGTTGCCGAGGCCCGTCTGTCCGCGATGGCGCTGTTCATCGACGTCGCCAGGGGCAGCGCCCATGTGGCGAACCGACGCGGATGGCTTGAGCCGTACCTGTGCGAAGACTCGATGGCCAAGTACATCGCCACCGGTCTGCTGGCCGAAGACGCGTACTGGACCGGCGATCTCGACAAGGCGATCAACGACGTTCGCGAGACCATCAAGGCGGCGGGCGAGTACTGCGACACTCCGCAGGTCATCCGCCCGGCTGCCATCGGCTGCGCAGCGCTCGCCGACCAGGCGCAGCACGCGCGCGCGACCGGCCGGTCGGACGCTGCGTTCATCGCCGTCGCCGAGGATCTCGTCGAAGCCGCGAGGAGCGGGGCGGCCAGCCGGGCTGCGCTGGGCGTCGACGGACGCGGCTGGCTGGCCCGGGCCGAGGCTGAATACCGCCGGGCCACCGGCGACAACAGCCCCGCCCACTGGCAGGCGGTGCTGGACGCATTCGGCCCGGACTTCGTGTACGAATCGGCGCGAGCGCGGTGGCGGCTGGCCGAGGCTCTGGCGGAAGCGGGCGACCGTGACGCGGCCCAGCGGCAATGGCAGCAGGCAGTCGAGGTAGCCGACCGGCTCGGGGCAACGCGGCTGCGCGGCGCGCTGGCTGACCTCGGCCGCCGGGCGCGGTTTGATGCCGGCGCGGCCGCGAACGCCACTCCGCTCAGCGGCCTGACCAGCCGCGAGGTCGAGGTACTCCGCCTCGTTGCTGCCGGGCACAGTAACCGGGAGATCGGCGCCGAGCTCTTCATCGCGCCCAAGACCGTGAGCGTGCACGTGTCGAACATCCTGGCCAAGCTCGGCGCCGCCAGCCGCACTGAGGCGGCCGCGATCGCCCATAGCCGCGGCCTCGGCAGCTGAGCTCTACTCGACCGGGAAGTCGAGCCATTCCCGCGGCAGTCCCTGGCTGAGTCCGTGGGCGATCGCCGGCTGCCAGGTTGACCGGTCGTCGCGGGCTAGGTCGAACCGGGCGTCGTGATAGACGACGATCAGCCGGTTGCCGGCCCAGAAGTGGGCGTACCAGACGGGCAGAGTCTGGGCCTGAATCCGGCTGATCTCCTCATCAGTCACATCGACCCAGTACAGGTGCCAGCGGCCGCGGTTGCCATACTCGTCGACGGCGAGGTCGTCGTCGGTAATGTGCGCCCGCACGACGTGCAGGCTGTTGATGATGGCCGGGTCGCGGAGGCCTTCGGCCACTACAACTCCGCGCCAGGTGGTTTGTGGTGTCATTCGTCTCCTCCCTGATTCCGGGCAGCCTGCATTAAGCCCTCGGGCGGGGCAGCGCGCAAGGCTGCGACTACGCGGCGCTCGGGGCCGTGTGGCTGCGGAACGTGCGCGAGCCGTCCGGACTGATCGTGGTCCACGTCCCGTCGGGATTCAGCACGACCTTCCAGCCCCAGCGATGAATGCAGATCAGGTGGTGGAAGGTGCAGAACAGCCCGCAGCCCTCCAGGCTGGTCGGCCCGCCTGCCGACCGCGGCGTGATGTGGTGCACCTGGCAGGCTTCGGGCGGCTGGAGGCAGCCGACGAACGAGCAATGCTGATCGCGCCGGATGACCGCGCGTCGCAGGTGCGCCGGAATCGTCTCGGTCTCGGTGCCCATGTCCAGCGGCAGGCTGATCGAGCCGGCGGGACCCTTCAGCAGGCTTCGGCGCAACCACCCCGCGAGGCCGTCGGGTCCCGAGAGGAGGCGGGTAGCCCACGAGATCGCGGCCTGGCGGGCGGCTCGCTCGGCCATGTCGCGCGTGGCCTGCGAGCTGTCCGTGTCCCGCAGGACAGCAGCCGCGATCTCGTCGAGCATGTCCTGGTCTACAGTGCCGGTCACCATCGGCGCGATCCTGGCGTCGCAGTCGGCGCCGGGCGGCGCCGGAGCGACTGCGGTGCCGGCCCAGGCGGTGATGGCATCAGGCGCTCCGGGCAGGCCCAGGAGCTGCTCCAGCGTCATCTGGAGCTGGATCTGCGTCGGCTGGCCCGCCCGGTCAGGCAGCCCGTTGGCGATGAGGCGGCGGCAGGCCTCCTCGAGCGCGTCGTGGTTGCGCTGGTCCTTCGAGCGAAGGTCCTCGGGTCCGGCCTTCTTGCCGAGCGAGTCGAACACCGCCTGGAGGGCGGTGGCGGCCTCCGGCGTGAGATCGCCATCGAGCTTGGCGTAGCCCTGGAAGTGGCGCGTCAGCCGAACGCGGCGCTGAGCGAAGCCGTCGTCGCCGTCGTGGCCATTTGGCCGACCGCAGCGGCGGTAGATGTCCTCCGCGAGCCCCGCGAGATCGGCCAGCTCGGCGCCACCCGCGGCTGCGTCGAGCAGGATCTGATCAGCATCGGCGGTCTGGTCGTAGGTAGGCAGGCGGTCGGTCCAATCGCAGATCTCGCGCGCGAACGAGGGCGAGATCCTGCCCTCGGCCAGGGCCTTGCCCACCGCCGGGTGGGCACGCAGCCGGCGCAGCCAGGCGGTCGCCGCGCCCGCGGCGGCCCCGCTGACCCGGGTCTGCCACCGCAGCCACGCCTTGGAGCTGATCTGGCCGTCGGCAGTGCATCCGCCGGTAGCGTCGAACGCGCCGAGCACGGATGTCGTCGCGGCCAGGTGCATAGAACCGGCGGTCGCGAGCCCGCGCAGGCAGTCGGCCTGCTCGGCCGTCGTTAACTCGGCCGCCGGGACGGTCGCCAGATACTTGTATCCCGCCTGGATCGCGGCAAGAGCCTCGGCAGCGTTTTCAGGTGGTCCGCACATACAACCTCACCTCCCTCGATCCGGAAGGAATCGATCGAACTTACTGTCGAGCCTATCTCTGGCGGGCGACAGTTCTCCGCACAAAGAAGCGCTTGTGGATAAGTGGTGGCGACTGACTAGTGTGCCTGCCATGACTTCCACCGCGTCTGATGCCTCGCCTGCCTATGACTGCTCGCCGGCTGCGCTGAAGCCGCTGATCGAGACGTTCTGGTCGGTGGGCGGCTGGAGACGGCTACCGGTCTGGCCAGAGCCTGAGGTCATGCGCGGAGCGGTTCGGGCTGGCGTGATGTTCGACGCGTCCAGGACCGAGGACCATGACGGCTGGGTCGCGGCTGCCCGGCATGCCGTGCGGCAGGTCAACGGCCAGCAGGTCGCTGACGCGTTCGTCGCGAGCCTGACCACCGGTCGGCTCGACCTGCGCTCCGCTCTCGGGTCATTCGTCACGGCCGCCTACCTGCCGGAGCACCGCGCGGAGCCGATGCCGAGTCTCACGGGGCGATGCGCGGTATGCGGGCAGTTCGGTTCGGATGATGGTGGGCCCGAGCGGCAGGATCTGAACGTGATGAGCTTCAAAAGGTTCAAATTCGGCGGCACAGCGGTCGGTGACATCCGCTACGCGGCCTTCGACTTGGAGCAGTTCGTCCGGGCGCCGCAGGTCATTCCCAGTAACGACGCCGTCGACCTCGGCCGACGCATCATCGATGAGCTGCGGGTCCTGCCCCGGCACACAACGGCGGCCGAGGCGGCCTCAAAACACCTCAGGATCCTCAGGGGAAACACCAGCACACGGCGAGGTCTGCTAGAAGTTCTCGGTATGTGCGGCATCCTCAACACCGGCCGCCACCCTGGATTCGCGGACGGCTATGTGCACTACGCCGACAGGCGTCTCCCGCCGAAGCGCTTCGTTGACATGTCGTATCCAGCCTGCTGGTGGACGGCTGCTAACGGCATCGATGAGGGCGCACTGCGAAGGCACCTGCCACGCCTGGCGTAATTGATGTCGACCTAGTCGGGATCTGGCAATCTCGGATGCCTGGCAGTGCGCCGCGTCAGCATCCGGCTGGCTGCCTGCTGCCATTGCGCGTCCCGCGCGTGCAGGTTGAGGATGGCCGCGCCGGCTGCGACGGCACTGATGACTAGCGCGACGAAGGCGGCGGATTCCCAGGTGACGGAGACTCCGACGAACTGCAGGTTCGGGTGCACCGTCACCGAGGCGGACTTAGTGAGGAAGGCGGCCGCGACGATGACGAAATTCAGGCTGGCGGCTCCGGCGAGTACTTGCTTGTCGTCAGGCCAGGTCAGGAACGGGACGTGCCCGAAGCCGGCGCGCAGGATGAGCACGGCCACGATGGCGATCACGGGCAGGATGGTGATCCATAGGTAGCCGTGAGCGTCTTTGCCGCTGACGCTGGCAATCTGGGTGATCTGGCATGATCCGCCTATCTGTGGTGGCGGGCAGGCGGCGAGGCGGATGTCGTACCACGGGCGAGTGACGAAGTGGAGAAGGAGGAGCGACAAGCCGACGGTGATCACCTCAGGTGGTGTCCAGCGGCGGGCGTCGAACCGGAAGCGCAGGGCCGGATAAGCCACGACCGGCACTGACTCAACTGCCTGCTGACCTGTCATTCAGCCCCTTTTAACCGATGTGGACCCAGGCGGCGAGAGTATGGCACAAATGATCGGCCAGACACTGATGCCCGGGCCTGGTCTGGGCGGAGCCGAAACGCACTGAGCCGCGGCAGCGCCTGGCCGCCGCGGCCCTCGTCAATGCCTGAGCTACAGCGGAATGTTCCCGTGCTGACCCCGAGCGCACGGGGCATGCGCGATGGCCTCGACGATGGCGTGACGGGTCTTGCTCGGGTCGACGACCTCGTCGACGACGCCGAGCGCCATGGCCCGGTCCAGGCCGCCGACGACCTCGTCGTGCTCGGCGGCCAGCCTGGCCTCGAGCTCATGTCGTTCCTCGGGCGGTGCTGCGGCGAGGACGCGGCGCTTGAGGATGCGGACGGCGGCAACCGAGCCCATGACCGCCAGCTCCGCGCCGGGCCAGGCGAACACAGCCGTCGCGCCGAGGGCCCGCGAGTTCATCGCGATGTAGGCCCCGCCGTAGGCCTTGCGGGTCACGAGCGTCACGCGCGGCACAGTGGCCTCAGCGAACGCGTGCAGGAGCTTCGCTCCCCGGCGCACCACGCCGTCCCACTCCTGACCGACGCCGGGCAGGTAGCCGGGCACGTCCACGACGACGACCAGCGGAATCCCGAAGGCGTCGCACATCCGCACGAACCGCGCCGCCTTCTCGGCCGAGGTCGCGTCCAGGCAGCCGCCGAGGCGCAGCGGGTTGTTCGCGATCACGCCGACCGTCCGCCCGGCCATCCGGCCGAGGGTGGTGACGATGTTCGGCGCCCACCGCGGGTGCAGCTCGATGCCGGGCTCGTCTAGGAGGCCGGCGATCAGCGGGTGCACGTCGTAGGCGCGCCTGGGTGACTCCGGCAGGAGCGCGCCGAGGTCGGTGTCGGGCAGCTCGTCGGCCGGAACCGGGTCGGTGATCTGGTGCCCGAGCAGGAGGACGAGCTGGCGGGCCTTGTCGAACGCCTCGAGGTCGGTGGCGGTCACGATGTGCACGACGCCGGAGCGGCGGCTGTGCGGCTCGGGTCCGCCGAGGCGCTCCATGTCCACGTCCTCGCCGGTCACGCTGCGCACGACGTCGGGCCCGGTGACGAAGATGCGGCCATGCTCGGACAGGATCACCACGTCGGTCAGCGCCGGCCCGTAGGCGGCACCACCCGCGGCGGCGCCGAGCACCACCGAGATCTGCGGCACCTTGCCCGACGCCCTGGTCATAGCGGCGAACACGATGCCGACCGCGTGCAGGCTCTCGACGCCCTCGAGCAGCCGGGCGCCGCCCGAGTGCCAGAGCCCGATGATCGGTGCGCCGGTCTCGATGGCCAGGTCATACGCGGCCACGATGATCTCGCACCCGTCGATGCCCATGGCGCCGCCCTGCAGCCGGGGGTCGCTGGCGAACGCGACAACACGGAGGCCGCCGACGGCGCCCGTTCCCGCCAGAACGCCGCTGTCGTCGGCAGGCTGCAGCAGCTCGAGCGAGCCGGGGTCAAACAATGCCTCCAGCCGCGACTGCGGATCGCGGCCGGGCACGGCAGCGCGGGCGGGGGCGGCGGCGCGGGCGCCGGGCGCGGCGGGAGCAGCGGCCACGCCGCCAGTGCGCTGGCCGGCGACGGCCGGCGTTGACTTGCTGAGCTCCGCCGCCGTCCTGTCATCCACGATGCTCACGGTGATCTCCTCAGGGGGGCCAGGAGCGTTCTGCTCGGGGGGAACATTCGGGACGGGCGTCAACGGCTCAGGCTCCGGTGAACGCCAACGCCACGTTCGCGCCGCCGAATCCGAAGGAGTTGTTGATCACGGCCATCGGGCCGTCGCCTCGCCGCGTGAGCTGCTGCGGCTGGGCCGAGATGGAAAGGCCGGCGTCGTCGTCCGGGTCCTCCAGGTTGATCGTGGGCGGCGCGACCCCTTCGCGCAGCGCCATGATCGCCGCTACCGACTCGACCGCGCCCGCGCCGCCGAGCAGGTGGCCCGTCATCGACTTGGTCGCCGAGACCACCACGCCCTCGGACGCCTCACCGAGCGCAGCCGCGATGGCCTGCGCCTCGACGACATCACCGGCCGGGGTGGAGGTGGCATGCGCGTTAACGTGCACGATCTGCCGCGGGTCGAGTTGCGCGTCGGCCAGGCAGCGGCTGAGTACCAGGCGCAGCCCCTTGCCCTCGGGCTCGGGCTGCGCGATGTGATGCGCGTCGGCCGAGTAGCCCACGCCCGCGGCGACCGCGTAGACGGTCGCGCCGCGCGCCGCCGCGTGCTCCTCGGACTCCAGCACCACCATGCCGGCGCCCTCGCCCAGCACAAAGCCGTCCCGGCCCTTGTCGAACGGCCGGGAGGCGCGCTCCGGCTCGTCGTTGCGCGTGGACAGCGCCCGCATCGCCGCGAACGCGGCGATGTTGAGCTGCATGATGGCGGCCTCGGTGCCGCCGGCCAGGACGACGTCGGCCCGGCCCGACCTGATCATCTCCATCGCGTAGCCGATGGCCTCCGCGCCGGAGGCGCACGCGCTCACGGTCGTGTGCACGCCGGCCCTGGCGCCGAGCTCGATCGAGATCCAGCCGGCCGCGCCGTTCGGCATCAGCATCGGCACGGTGTAGGGCGACAGGCGCTGCCAGCCCTTCTCCTTCAGCAGGTCGTAGGCGGACAGCGTGGAGGCCACGCCGCCGATGCCGCTGGAAACCACCACGCCGAGCCGCTCGGAGTCGACCTCCGGCGAGCCGGCGTGGGCCCATGCCTCGCGGGCCGCGACCATCGCGAACTGCTCGCACCGATCCATGCGGCGGGCCTGCACCCGGTCGATTAGCGTGGCCGGGTCGGCGGCGGCCCAGGCCGCGATCCTGGCCGGCAGCTCTGCCGCCCAGTCGTCGGTCAGCTGCCGCACTCCGCTGCGCCCGGCCTTCATCGCCTCCCAGGTGCTAGGGACGTCGGTCCCCACCGGGGTGATGGCGCCAAGTCCGGTGACGACGACGCGCGTCCGGTCTGTACCCACTGTCCTTCTGCTCCTCGCGTTGGGGGGCCGCGGCGCCGACTCCGTCGGCAGCACCGCGCATTGCTCCTCGCCGGGCGCGGCCGCGGGCCATGAACCCGTCGGCCGCGCGCCCGTCAGGCAGTGCGGTCAGGCGGACACTTCGGCGCGGTGGACGTAGTTGATGACGTCCTGCACCGTCTTCAGGTCCTTGAGCTGGTCGTCGGGGATCTCGACGCCGAACTTGTCCTGCGCCGCCACGGCGATCTCCACCATCGACAGCGAGTCGATGTCGAGGTCGTCGACGAACGTCTTCTCCGGGGTCACGTCCTCGGCGGGAACGCCGGCGACCTCATCGATGATCTCGCCGAGACCGGCAAGGATTTCCTGTTCCGTCATGGCCATTGTTCTTCTGCTCTCTTTCTGCGATATGCCGGTGGTGGCTCGCCCCCATGCGGGGCGGGGGTCAGGGTACCGTGATCACTTGCGCGGCGTAGCACATGCCCGCGCCAAAGCCGATCAGCAGTGCGTGCGATCCGGACGGGATCTCGCCGCGCTCGAGCATCCGGGACAGCGCGAGCGGGATCGAGGCGGATGAGGTGTTGCCCGCGGTCACGATGTCGTTGGCGACGATCGCCTGGGGAGCGCCTAGCTTGCGGGCGATGGCCTCGACGATCCTCAGGTTCGCCTGGTGCGGGATGAACGCGGCCAGCTCGGATGGGTCCACTCCGGCCTTCTCGCAGGCCTTGAGGGCGATCGGCGCGAGCGCGCTGGTCGCCCAGCGGAAGACCGCCTGTCCCTCCTGGATGATGAACGAGTTCCGGTTCTCGATGTAGATCTTGTCGGCCAGGTCGCCGTCGCTGCCCCAGAACACCGGGCCGATGCCCGGCGCGTCCTCATCGGCCGGACCCACGATCGCGGCGCCTGCGCCGTCGGCGAAGATGATGCACGTCGAGCGGTCGGTCCAGTCGATCCACTGCGACAGCTTCTCCGCCCCGATGACGAGCGCGTTGCGGGCGGTGCCGGTGCGCACGGCGTCGGCGGCGTTCGCCAGCGCGTAGCAGAAGCCGGCGCACGCGGCGTTGAGGTCGTAGGCGCCGGGCGCCACGATGCCAAGGCGCTTGGCCACGCCGGCGGCAACGTTCGGGATCTGTACCTCAGGCGTGCACGTGGCGACGATGACCAGGTCAACGTCGGCGGGGGACAGGCCGCTGGCCGCCAGGGCCTTGCCGCCCGCCTGCACCGCCATGTCGCCGACGGTCTCGTCGGGTCCGGCGATGCGGCGGCTGGCAATGCCTACTCGCGACTGGATCCACTCGTCGCTGGTCTCCACGGTTTGTGACAGCTCGTCATTGGTGACCACCCTGGCCGGCTGGTAGCCGCCGAAGGCCAGCACTCGCGCGCCAGCGTGACCTTCAGTGAGTCGCATCGTCTTTGCTGCCTTTCGCCGTTTGCCGAATGGGGCCGGAGTGCCCCGCCTGCGTCTGTTGTTGTTACTGGTCGGCTGCC
>Ga0210395_10003925_pt1 | contig 11417 bp, 11 predicted proteins | sample IncBWH4OmetaG_FD_150861 | JGI IMG/M metagenome (GOLD analysis project Ga0210395, IMG submission 150861) | Forest soil microbial communities from Barre Woods Harvard Forest LTER site, Petersham, Massachusetts, United States - Inc-BW-H-4-O ...
TCCCCGAGATTGCCGACATCCTCACCCACATCGAGAGCGAGCCAGCCACGATTGAGAAGCCGGAAGAAGTTGTCAGCGACGCCGAACTCGAGAAACGCCTGAAAGCCGCGGCCTCGCATTTTCCCGAAGTGCTCGACGTTCACGATTTCATCATCAAGCGCGTCCGCGGCCGCATGTACCTTTCCTGTCATTGCACGCTGCAGGACGACCTTTCACTGGCCCAGGTACACGACATCCAAACCGAACTCGAAATCCGTTTCAAGCAGGACGCACCCGAGTTATTCCGCGTCCTGATTCATCCCGAACCCAGCACCGACAACCGGAGATAGCAGGCATGATCACCGCCAAAGCAACTTGGAGTGACGGAGAACGCTACGTCGGCGAAGCCAGTTCACACCATGCTCTCGTGATGGACACCGCGACTGAGAAGACCGCCAGCTCGCCGATGGAACTGGTGCTGATCGCGCTTTGCGGCTGCACTGCCTCCGATGTGGTCGGAATTCTTCGCAAAAAGCGCGAGCCGTTCACTCATCTTGAAGTCCGCGCGGAGGGTGAGCGCGCCTCGGGATATCCCGCGGTGTACACGGAGATCAGCCTGGTATATCGCATCGCTGGTAAAGTCTCTCGCAAGGCTGTGGAAGACGCGGTCCGCCTCTCGAAAGAGAAATATTGTTCGGTTTCCGCCATGCTGGAAAAAACCGCGAAGATTACGACGAAGATTGAATTGGTGGAATAAGCCTAAGGGACCAGCGTTTTCGTACGGAGCCCCGGAGGGGCGAAAACAAAATAGCCCAGCGCTTCAGCGCTGGGTTAGCGCGAGTGAAGGAAACAAGTCCCGGAGGGACGACATAATATTTCAGGTTGACCAAATCAAATGTTCACCCGCGTCCTGCTCTTTACCCAACCCGGCTGCCTCTCCTGCGAACTGATGAAGGTGTTCCTCGAGGCTAAAGAAATCGCCTTCGAGGAGCGCGACATCAGCTCCGACCTCGAAGCCCGCCGCGAAATGACGGAACAACATGACAGCGGCGAGACTCCGACCCTCGTCATCTTTACCGGCGAGAACGTGGAAGTGATCGTCGGCTTTGATCCTGTACGGCTTGACCGGTTCCTCGACTCGGCCCCATCATCGGATTCGGTGACCGAATCCTGAACTCCGCAAATCCCACTCGCACCGTCGCTCACCCCCTGCGCGGATATTTCTTCATCGCGTCCGCGGCATTTCTCTGGGGAGTTTCCGCCGCGCTCGGCCGCGCCGTGTTCACCGGCAAACTTTTCTTGAGCGGTGAAACGGCTCATCCCATTGACCCCCTGATCTTGTCGCAAACCCGGACGTCGTTCTCGCTGCTCGTGCTGCTCCCGCTCCTGGTGGGCCGTCGCGGTTGGCAGCGCATCCAACTGCCCACGACCGATCTCATTCAATGCCTTGTGCTCGGGATGCTGGGGGTAGCTGCGTCAAACTATTTCTATTATGTCGCCATTCAGAAGACGAGCGTCGCTATCGCCATCATCGTGCAATATACGGCGCCGGTCTGGGTGCTGTTGTATGTCGTCGCCCGCCGACAACAAAAACTCGGGCTGCAGAAAGTGGCCGCCGTCGCAGTGGCGCTGCTCGGCATCGCGTTGACCATCGGCATCGTCGACGTGAAATCCGCACAGTTTCTGCACGTCGACCGCTGGGGCCTCTTGGCTGCGCTGATAGCGTCGTTCTCCTTCGCGTTCTACAACGTCGGCGGACACCGACTCCTCGCCCGCTACGACCGCTGGCGCGTCTTGGTCTGGACACTGATGTCCGCCGCCGTCTTCTGGCAGTTCGTGAACCCGCCCTGGAAAGTGCTGGCCGCGCACTATGCGCCCGTGCAGTGGGGATTTCTCTTCGTCTTCTCGATGATTTCCGTGCTGGGATCGTTCTCACTCTACTTCCTCGGCCTGCAGCATCTCGAACCCACCCGCGCCATCATCGCCAGTTGTCTGGAGCCGGTATTCTCGATCCTGCTGGCCGCGGCATTCTTGGGGGAAGGCCTGCGTCCCATGCAGACTCTGGGCATCGTGCTGGTGCTGTCGGCGATCGTGATCGTGCAACTGCCGGGAAGAGGCGCGTCCCAAGAATCAGTGGTGGTCGATCCCATCGAATAAAAATCCTGAATCAATCTGTCATCCCGACCGGAGCCGGAGCGACAGCTACGGCGCAGTGGAGAGCCTGCCCTGAGCGTAGCCGAAGGGGACCTTGGGTTGGTTGGCCGCCGCTGGGCGGTATGTACTCCCCGGTTACCTCCGTGCTGTTATTACAACCTTTTAACTACAAAAGCGCCGCTTTTTGGCTACGCTCATTCTATCTAGCTGGGAATTTCGAGGTCAGTACTATGAGAATCCGCTCCGCGATGTACGGGCTTACGTTTCTTCTCGCGTGCCTCACGCCTTGTTTCGCCCACCACACTGCCGTGGTCGTCAATAAAGACAACGCCGTCGAAAACGTCACCTCCGCGCATCTCGCCAAAATTATTCGCGGAGAAATCAAGAAATGGCCCGACGGAAAAAACATCGTCTTAGTCCTGCACAAAGATTCAGCGGGCGAATCCGAAACGCTGGAGCGGCTGAATAAGATGTCCGCCGCCGAATGGAAGAGCTTTGTGGCGGCGCACAAAGATTCAATCCTGTTGGTCGACACCGACGCCGACGTCCTCAAAGCGGTGCAGGCCGAACCGGGTGCCATGGGACTGATCGAGGTCCACTCCGTCGACAACAGCATCAACGTCGTCCACGTGGACGGAAAACTGCCCATGGAGTTCGGATATTTACCTCACTGAGGCATAGTCGTTGGTTGCTGGTCCTTGGTTGTTAGCCAAAGACCTTCACCTAGCGACTAACGACGGAGTGAAGATTCAATCGGTATCAGTCGGCAGCCCCGCCCTTTGCAACAGATGAAAATATCGCCGCGCCTTCTTCACGTCGCGCGCAATCTGTTCCCGCAGCGCCTCGACCGACGGAAACTTGATCTCGTCTCGCAGTCTCTCCAGAAAACAGATCTCAACCTCCGTCTCCGGAGTCAACTCAATGGGATGGAAATTCAGCAGGTGGGTTTCAATCGCAAATAGTTCCGCTCCAAACGTCGGACGATTGCCCACATTCGTGACCGAATCAAACCGTTCCGTTCCGACGCGCGTCCATGTGACGTAGACGCCATCTTTCGGCACCAGTTCTTCGTAACGCGCCAGGTTGATGGTCGGCACGGTGTACTTCGACCCGTAGCCACGTCCGCGCCCTGGCGTCCCAAGAATGCAGAACGGCCGCGCCAGCAGATGCCGGGCCCGGCTTACCCGCCCCTCGGTCAACAGCTTGCGGATCTGGCTGCTGGATACGGTTTCCCCGCGCAACGTCATCTCGGGATAAACCTTGACTTCAAATCCCATCTCGCGCCCGAACTCGGTCAGCAGGTTCATATCGCCCGCCGCCTTATGGCCGAAACGAAAATTGAATCCCTCGTGCACCTCCCGCGCGTACAGCTTTTTCTTCAGAATGCTCTCCGCAAACTGCCGCGGAGTCATCAGCGAAAGATCGCGGCCAAAAGGAAGCAGGAGAACGGCATCGACCCCGGTGCCTTCGAGACAGCGCAGTTTTTCGGGAGTCGGCGTGAGCAGCTTTAATCCTGCCTCGGGCCGCAGAATCCGCGTGGGATGCGGTTCAAACGTCACCGCGACGGCTTTGCCGCCAGTCGTCCGCGCCCGCGCAACGATCTCGCGCAGCACATGGGCATGCGCGCGATGCACCCCATCAAAATTACCCACGCTGACCAGCGCCGGACCGTAGTCGACAGGAACGTCATCGAGTGTGCGAAAGATTTGCATGGATCGTCGTGAGCGAGGTTAGCGAGGTTCGCCGTTAGTTGCTGACTGTTGTTTTTTGATTGCTGATTGAAAACCTTGCTCTTCAATCATCAATCAACAATCAGCAATCAAACAATTTCGCATCAACTCAGATCTCAAACTCCAGCTTCATCCCGTCATGCGACAGCCGCACATGCCGAGGCAGCGTGGCATTGGTAGCCTCGTGCGCCAGATCGTGGCAGATGTGGGTGAAGAACGCGCGCTTCGGTTTCAACCGTTCGACAATCGCCAGCGAATTCTTCACCGTCGAGTGCGTGGGATGAGGTTTGTGCCGCAGCGCATCCAGAAACAGAATGTCCAGCCCCTGCAGTTGATGCAGCGACGATTCCGGAATCTCGCTGTGGTCGGTCAAGTACGCCGCCGAGCCGAAGCGGTAGCCGTAGATCTGGGTTTCACCATGAATCAGGGCGATCGGTTCGAAGCGCGCGCCCAGCACTTCGACCGGCCCGTCAATCGGACGCAGCTCGAGCAGCGGCAATCCGCCGAATTTATAATCGGCCTCAAAAATGTAACTGAACATCCGTCGCAGAAATGCCGCCGCATCCGGACGCGCATACAGCGGCAACTTTTCCGGTTTGTGCCTGTAGCTGAAAGGCCGCAGATCGTCGATGCCGAGAATGTGGTCGGCGTGGGTGTGGGTATAAAGCACCGCGTCAACGCGCGAAATATTTTCGCGCACCGCCTGCGTGTAAAAGTCCGGCGTGGTGTCGATCAGAACGACCTTGCCGTCGTATTCGAGCATGATCGACGGCCGCGTCCGCCGGTCGTGCGGATCAGTCGAGTGGCAGACTTCGCAGTCGCACCCCAGCGTGGGCACGCCCATCGACGTCCCACTGCCCAGCACGGTTAAAGTAGCTTTCATCTTCCTCGGGTTCCGCCTCCGGTTCCGGTGTCGGGTCCCGCCAGCGGCGGCCGGGCGAGCGCGTTCGTGACTTCGACATATGCCATGCGCAATTCATAAAGACTGTTCTGCAGAAAATTCTCTTCCACCGGAGTGAGATTTCCCTTGGTCTTTTCCGCGATCAGGCTGAGCGTGTCGATGGTCTGCCGCGCACCGATGATGTCGACCTGCGGCTGCGCCCCCTGTTGTCGCATCAGTCCCAGTTGCATCATTGCGGTCATATACAGCGAAGCCATAAAGCGCTCAAACGTGATCTCGAAATCCTTGGCGGAATGCCCGCTGAGTTCGACCTGAGTGTCGACATCCTTGGACGACTGCCGGTAGGCCGCCGCCTGCGCTTCCTGCTCCGCGCTGGTGGGCGGCGGAGGCATTTCACGATCCGGCATCCCGGCCTCCGACATTCCGAGATCCGACATTTCACGTTCCTCGGCCGCCACAGGCGCAGAAGTTGCCGCCGCGGGCGGAGGGATCTGAGTTGGAGCCGGCGCCGCCGCTTTCGGCGTCTCGTCGACTACCTCCGACGTCTCGGCGCGCAACTCGCCCTCTGCCGTGAACAGCCGCCGATCGGTTACCTTGAATCCAGATTGTTCATGTTTCTTCTCAGCCATAATCTCTTTCCTGAACCCCGTTCTTCTCTGCGCTCTCCGCGCGTTCTCTCTGCGATCTCTGCGATAAAAGCTTTTAAGCCGGACGCGATTCCAGTGATCTTTCTTCCGGCAACAGTACGCTATCCGCCACCGGCAACTGCACCACAGTCGCCTTCGCGCCGCCAATCGTTACCTCGCGCCCCGGCACGCCAACTTCGCGCCGGATATATCCCAGGGCGACGGTTTTGTTCCCGCCGGGAAGTTGCAAGGAAGCCGCGCTGGTAATCTCTCCCACTTCCTTTTCCCCGGCAACGATCTTGGTCCCCACGGCAATCTGCGCCGCGCCTTCCGCGACAAATCCCGCGAATTTGCGATGTACCGCGCCCCGCGAGCGAATGCGTTCGACGATCTCCTGGCCCACGTAGCAACCTTTGTTGAAGTTCAAAGCCCGCGCCTGCTCGGTTTCCTGCGGCAGGTCGCGCTCTCGGATGTCCACACCGTACCGCGGAATGCCCGAGACGATACGCAGCAACTCCAGCGCCTCCGAACCAACGGGCGTTGCCCCCGCTGCCAACAGAGCATCCCACAACGCTCTCACGCGAGCGGAAGCGAGCCAGATCTCATACGAATTATGCTGCAGCGAATCATGCTCCAGAGAATCATGCCCCAGGCTTTCGCCGCGCACCACCCTGCACTCCGTACCCTGCCACGCCACCGACGTTACCTGCAGAGCCTGCATTTCAGGAATCACAAATCCAGCCGCCGTCAGCACCTCCCCGCAATTCGGTCCGGCAACGCCCAGCGCCGTCAGTTGCTCGCTTAAATTCGTGACCTCAACGTCGTCCATAATGATGAAGTGATCGAAGGTTGCAAGAATCTTCTCGACTTGGCCACAGTCTGTGTCGACCGCAATGGAATTCCCCAGATTGTAGGCAAAGACATCTCCCAGGATATGTCCCTGCGGGTTCAACAGAAACGCATACACTCCCTGGCCGACGCTCAGGTCGCGAATATTATTGGTGGTCATCCCATTCAGCCAGCGCACACGGTCGCCGCCAGTAAGTGAGATCTTGGCCCGGAATCCCAAGTCGTAAACGCCGCAACCGCCGCGCAACGCCGCAAACTCCGCCTGTGGATCACCGAAGCGCGCCGCCGTGGTCGCGCCGCGATACTCGCTGGCTTTATATTCGCCAGCGGCCGCCGCGCCTAACCCGTCGCCATGAATTTGAAGTGCAGTGAGCCCCATAGCTTATAGTTTGATTATAACGATTGTGGTAACTTTCCTGCCGTGGACTCCGAAAAGCAAACCTCAACTACACGGAAGAAACGCATCGCCGTCATCCCCGGGGACGGCATTGGCCAGGAAGTGATCGCGCAGGCGGTGAAGGTTATCCAAGCCTCAGGCGCGCACGTGGATCTGACCGATTTCGACTGGGGCGCCGATCGCTATCTGCGCGACGGTGTCACTGTCCCCCCCGACGGCTTCGCCATGCTCGCTCGCGATTTCGACGCCATTCTGGTCGGCGCGTTCGGCGACCCGCGGGTCAAGACCAACATTCACGCCAAGGAAATTCTCCTCGGCATGCGATTCAAGATGGATCTCTACGCGAATGTCCGCCCGGTTCGCCTGCTCGACGCCGCGCTCTGCCCACTGAAAGGAATCGAGCCAAAGGATATCGACTTCGTCGTGCTCCGCGAAAACACCGAAGGCGTCTACACCGATGCCGGAGGCGTCTTCAAGCAGGGCACCCCCGACGAAATCGCGACGCAGGAAGACATCAACACCCGCAAAGGCGTCGAGCGCATCATCCGCTACGCCTTCCAATATTGCGAGCGCCACACCAAGCTCGACGGCTCGCCCCGCAACAAAGTCCTGATGTCCGACAAGTCCAACGCCATGACTCACGCCGGAGGCCTGTGGCAGCGCGTCTTCAAAGAAGTCAGCGGCGAGTATCCGCAGATCACGGCACAGCACATGTACGTCGACGCCCTCTGCATGCACATGGTCCGCGACCCGCGCCAGTTCGATGTCATCGTCACCAATAACATGTTCGGCGACATCATCACCGACCTCGCCGCCGGCCTGCAGGGCGGCCTCGGCATGGCCGCCAGCGGCAACATCCATCCCGGAAAAACGTCGATGTTCGAACCCGTCCACGGCTCCGCCCCGCCAATCGCGGGTAAGAATATGGCAAACCCCTTCGGTGCAATCCTGACTGCGGCAATGATGCTCGCGCATTTGGGGATGACGGCGGAAGCAGGGAAGATAGAAGCCGCTGTGCTGGAAGCCGTCCGCCAGAAAAAAACCACGCAGGATATCGGGGGCCCACTGGGGACGCGCGAAGCGGGCGAGTGGGTAGCCAACCAGGTTGGCCACAGATAAGCCCTGTCATCGTGAGCGAAGTGGACCGATTCGCGTTCGCGAATCGGTCCACGCAGTCGAAGGACCCCTATGTGCCGAACGCTTCGGTAATGTCAAAGGGAGTTCGCACGCTGCGCTTGTCGGAATTGAGAATCCAGATGCGCCTTCGGTGCTTTCGGCCGATAATGGGGTCCTTCGACTCCGCCAGAAGTGCGCTTCGCGCACTTCCCGCTCCGCTCAGGATGACAGTCGGGGGTTACCTCCGCCGTCCCACCAGCAGCGCCAGCTCCCGCCACTTCCACGCACAATCCACATCTACAAAGCCAATTTCACGCAACCATCCCAGCTGGGTTTCGACATCTAACAACTTGTTCGACGGATCTTCCGTCTCCACCGTAAATCCGATGCGCTCCAGAAACTCCTGATGCAGCCGCGGAGTCGGCGAGGCCACGCGCTCCAGATTGCAAAACACGGCGCCGGAATTCAGCACCCCGTAAATCTCCGCGTAAAGCGCCCGCTTGCGCTCGTCGACCAGATGATGAATCGCGAACGACGAGATAACCGCATCGAACTTACCCAGTGCCGGCAGAGGTTCGTCCATATTGTGAGCGGCCACGCTGACCGAAGCTTCGCCGGCAAAGCGCTGGCGCACAGCTTCCAGCATGGACGGAGAAAAATCAACGGCCACGGCTTCGGTTTCAGGATGCTCCCGTCTGACGATACTCAGCAGGCGTCCATCTCCTGTGCCCAGATCGAGGATGCGCCGCGTCCCCCGCGGAATAAATTCGAGCAGCGCCGATTCTCCTTCGCCGCGGTGGGAAATCGAGTCCGCCCGTTCCAGATAGTCGCGCGCGTGCTCCTTCGACGTCCAAAGATTTACAGGCTTGATAGCCGTCATGGGAGAGAAGTATAAGGAAGCGTATAGACTCGATCTCAATGAATAAAGTTAAAGCGCGCGGCACAGAGGTTCTTCGGTTGCTTTTGGCCGTTGGTCTGTTCATGGTGCCGAGTGGCGCGATTCGCGCGCAGACCCAAGATCAGGCGGGGCAGGCATCGACTCCAGACCAGACTTCGCCTTCGACTCCGTCTCTGCAAAATCAAACCCAAGATCAACAACAGGCGGACAAGAGTGTCCACCCCACAAGCCCCGCCCAGGATCAATCGAAACCTGCCACGACCGGGGACAAGACCGAAGACAAAGACGACAAGGGCGAAGTCAAGATCACCCCCCGTCAGGCCGAGGAACTCTTCCACTCAGTCGACGAAATCCTCGAATTCGACAGCAAGGAAACCGGCCTGCCCATCAAGCGCGAAGTGAAGCGCAAGCTGACCAGCCGTGACGAGGTCGTCTCCTTTCTCACCAAACATGTGGACGACGAAGACACCAAGCGCCTGCGCCGCTCCGAACTTGTGCTGAAAAAGTTCGGACTGCTGCCCCACGACTTCAATCTCGAAACCTTCCTGGTCGCGCTCCTGCGGGAAGAAGTGGCCGGCTACTACGATCCAAAAACCAAGACCGTAAATCTGCTCGACTGGGTTCCCATGGAAGAGCAGGAGCCCGTCATGGCGCACGAATTAACCCACGCGCTCCAGGATCAATACATCGGAATGCAGAAGTGGATGAAGAAGGGCGACAAGGACCTGGGCGAAATCAGGAAAGATCCCACCCCCGCCGACATCGAAAACGATGAGATCGACACGGCCCGCGAAGCCGTCATCGAGGGGCAAGCGCAGGCCGTGATGTTTCAATATGCCATTGCCCCGACCGGCAAATCGATTGCAACTTCTCCGGCGCTCATGGATGCCATGGAGGAGGAGACCCTCACCGGCTCTCCGAGCACAAAAGTATTCAACGATGCGCCCATATTCATGAAGGAGTCGCTTACCTTCCCCTACAGTTACGGCATGGAGTTCGTCGTCAAACTACTGCAGAAGGGCGGCAAGGCGACGGCTTTCGCCGGACTGCTGAAAAATCCTCCACACACCACGCGCCAGATCATGGAACCCGAGACCTATTTGGCGAACGAAAAAATCGAGCCCATGCGGGTGCCTGACTTCAAACATGATTTCAAGGATTATGACAAGTTCGATATCGGCGCGATGGGCGAGTTCGACGTGGCCGTGCTCATCGAGCAATATGCGACCAAGCCCCTGTCGAAGAGCATGTATCCGGCGTGGCGCGGCGGATATTACTACGCCGCGAAGCCCAAGCCGAATCCCAACTCAAATCCCACGGTGGTCGCGCCCCTCGGTCTGCTCTATGTGTCGCGCTGGTCCAACGCCGACAAGGCCGCGGAGTTTGCCGGGATCTACGCGCATTCGCTGCAGCAGCGCTATAAGAAAGCGGAAGAGGTCGGAAACCCGCAGGCAGCCCCCGCGCAGACTGCCGACTCCAAGGAAAGTATCCTGAAAGGCCGCCATGCCTGGACCACCGAAGATGGCCCCGTGGTAATCGAAGAACAAGGCGACACCGTATTCGTCAGCGAAAGCCTGGACGCGGCCACGACCGCAAACTTGGAGAGGGAAGTATTCAGACTGCAGCCTGGAACTCTTCCCGGAGCGCAACCCGCGAAATAAGCCTACTTCGCCAGCCTACTTCTTTTTCTTGCGTTCCTTCTCGTCCGGCAGTTCTGCCAGAAAATGCTGGACGCTCGCCGCGACCGTGAATTGTTTACCCGCACGCTCGATCGTCAATGTGCGCTTCTGCCCCGGTAGTCCGCCCAGCATGGCCCATACCTGCCCCATGGTCGAGCCGGCAACGGAAATGCCATCGACCGCCAGCAGATGATCGCCGGCCTGCACGTCTCCCGGCACCGATGGCTTGCCGTCAAGCTCCGCCACGCCGAGGATCGTAAACCGGCCATCGTCTTCCGGACGCAACGTAAGTCCGATCACGTCAAAGTCAGGAAAATTGAACGTGCGGCCAAACTCGAAATAAACCATCGAGTGTGTGTAGTCGAGCCCAACCCTGTAGTTGACGAGTGCGTTCGACCCAATCAGTCCCTCAGTCGGGATGCCCGCCCGCTTCTGAAAAAAGTCCAACCTGTCCTTGGGAAACTCGACGACCGGCAGGTTGGCAAGAAATAGCGGCCCATATTGCACGCGGTCCACGCGCATCACTTTCCATTTCACCTCCTCGTCCAGGCCCCACATATTGGCCGAGCCCACGGCGCCCGTCATGCGCGGCCAATCCGCATGGGTGGTCGCAAGTTTGTCAAACATCTCGTCTGACAGGAAACTGATACACGATCCCACATCGAGCGCGAGATTATATTTCTTATTTTCGATCTGGCTGGGAACCTGGATCAGCCCATTCTCCGCGTTGATGTGAACTTTTCCGCTCGGTCCCCGGAACTGAATCGTGCCCGGCGCGCCAATCGAGAACTTGTGGCTGGGAAAATCGATCAGCACGTCGTAGTGCCGCAGGACGCTTGACGGAAGTGTGATCTCCACGTTCATCCCGGCGGCCAGCACCGCGGCCCCACTCACCGGTTTCAGCGGAATCTTCGCTTCCTTCACAGCCGCGAGCGGAATGCTCATGCCGCCCACGATCATCTCTCGCGGCGGCGGCGAAGAGCATTCCTTGTCATTGCAGGTCACCGCCAGTCCCAGCAGAGTGGCTAACCGGCGCGATAAATAAAGATCCGGATTGCCGTTATCCACCCACGCGCGCACGCGCTGAG
>Ga0210395_10003926_pt1 | contig 11416 bp, 12 predicted proteins | sample IncBWH4OmetaG_FD_150861 | JGI IMG/M metagenome (GOLD analysis project Ga0210395, IMG submission 150861) | Forest soil microbial communities from Barre Woods Harvard Forest LTER site, Petersham, Massachusetts, United States - Inc-BW-H-4-O ...
CACGGATTGGGCCGGCGCCCTTCGTATGAATGAATGTCCGAGCGGCAGATGGTCGACATCGTCACCCGCACCAAAACTTCGCCGTGCTTGGCCGGCCGCACCGGAAACTCTTTCAGCACGAATGGCGTGTTCGGCGCTTCGTAAACGGCGGCCTTGGCGGTTCGCATTATCTCGTTCACTCCCTTTTTGCCGCCGCGGCGTCCTATTCGACGCCGTTCAGGGCAAAATCGAAAATGTCGTAGTTGTGCAAAGCGCCGGCTTTCGCGCGCTGGCGGTACGCCGCATTGAGCGGCCGCGACAGCAGGAATGGCACCTTCTGCTCGCCAAGACCGCCATGGGAACGCAGGCGATGTCCCGCCAATTGACTCAAATCGTGGTCCTCGCGGCGCGCTCCGACAACGGTGTGGCGATCGCTGAAAGCGGCAAAATCGCCCTCGCGGTCGAGAGGCAGATCGAACTGTTCGCAGACCTGTTGCTTATCGAGGACCAATTCGATGCCGGGCAGCGTGCGGGTGAATGCCATCATGGCCCCGACGTCTCCCGACTTGCGCAAATGCACCCGCACGAATGATCCGAGCGCCCCGTGATGCCGCACGAACGGATCGGCGATCGGACAGATCACCCGCACGGTGTTGGCGCCGAACCGTGAATTCAGCTCATCCTCCAGATAGACGACATTGGGTGTGCCGTCGGCAGCGGACTTGTCGTTCATGCCGTGATCGGCCGTAACGGCGACAGTGGCGCCGAGCGCCATCAGCTTGGCGATACTGGAATCGACCGCGTGGTGGTAAGCGTCCGCCTCCGGCTCTCCGGGCGCGTGTTTATGCTGCACATAATCGGAGGTCGACAGGTACATCAGGTCGGGTCGCACCGACGCCAGCAGTTTCACGCCGGCGTCGAACACAAACAGCGAAAGGTCCGCCGAATATTGGTCGGGCTGTGGCCGCCCGACCAATGTCTCGACATTGTCGATACCATTATTTGCAAGATTGGCGGTGTGGGCATGTTCGGAGGAAAAACCAATGCCCGACATTTCATGGGCCAGCACCTTGAGCAGCTTGTCCTTGGCGGTGACCACCGCGGTTTGCACGCCGGCGCGGCTCAGCGCGCCGAGGATCGTGCCGCAGCGCAGCCGCGTCGCGTCGGTTATCATGATTTCCCGGCCGGTCTCGGGATCGAGATAATAATTGCCATTGATGCCGTGCACCGCGGGCGGCACGCCGGTGACGATCGATGTGTTGTTAGTGTTCGTCGTGCTCGGCATGGAGCAATCGGCGAAGCCGACGAAGCCGCACTCCAGGAAGGACTTCATGGCCGGCAATGTGCCGTTGGCAAAGCCATGTTCAAGATAAGCGGGATCAAAGCCGTCGACCACGATCACCACGGTCGGTCGCTTTGGCGCGGCATAGGCCCGGCCATTGACGCTGACCGTCGTACTGGGACTGGATTTCGCTGCAGCCATGACCACGATCAAGACTCCCGGTCGCAATAAGCAATAAGAGTGTTCAGCACTGCGCACGATGACATTTTAATGACGGAAATGGCCGTTGCTTTCGTTTTGTTCCACAGCTGCTGTTATCAGACTCCATTCATTTTACTGTCATACCCCCGTTCTAGCGTTGACGGAGCCTTGGCGCGCTCGGCGATCTCCCTTCGCAGCTCCGAAGGCTTCCGGCGAAATACACGCTATGCGCACTCGGTTCTGGCGGGCGCGCGTGGCAGGTCGCGCCGGTTTCTCGCCTCCCACGCGCCGAAGGGCATTTGATGCCGGCACAATCACCCAGCAAGCGGATAACAGGAGCCTGAGCATGAAGGCGCAATTTTCTTTCGTCAGCAACGCCATGACCATCATTGCGCCCGCCGCAATGGCAATCGCCGCGACGCTGGCATGTTCGTTGCCGGCGGCGGCAGACGACTGCCCGAACGGCGGCACCGTGCGCTTCGGGGTCGAGCCGTATGACACGGCGACGCGGCTGGTGCCGATTTACGAAAAGATCGGCAAGATGATCGGTGACAAAATCGGCTGCAAAGTCGAGGTCTTCGTCGCCACCGGCTACAACGCCGAGATCGAGGCGATGCGCAATGACAAGCTCGAGCTCGCCGAATTCGGGCCGCTCGGTTATGTGCTGGCGCACCAGGTGGCGAAGGCGGAAGCCGTGGCCGCGTTCGGCGCCGCCGACGGCAAGCCTGTCAGCTATTGGGCAAGCCTCGTGACCTATCCGTCGTCCGGCATCAAAACCGTCGAGGACATCCGCGGCCACTCCTTTGCATTCTCGGATGCGGCTTCAACTTCCGGCCACCTGTTCCCGGCCTATGGACTGCGCAAGGCCGGGCTCGATCCGGACAAGGACATCAAGGCGATCTATGCGGGCAGCCACACGGCGTCGTTTGAGGCCATTTATAATCACAAGGTCGACGCCGGCGAGTTGAACAGCGAACAGCTCGAATCGGCCAAGCAGCGCGGCCATTACAACGACGGCGACCTGGTCTTCCTGTGGAAATCCGACCCGATCCCGACCGATCCGTTCGCGGTGCGCGGCGACATGCCCGACGCGTTCAAAAAGAAGCTCGCAGACGCGGTGCAGCATCTCGACCTCATGAGCCTCGACCCGGCCGACCGCAAGATTTTGGTCGGCGCCGGCATCACCCAGCTCGTGCCGCAAACCGATCAGGCTTACGATCTCATCCGCGATCTGGTGAAGACGCTGAACATCGATCTCGCGAAGCTGAGCTGAGACTTCGGGAGAACAGCACGATGCTGCGTGTTCGCGGACTGTCGCTGCGCTATCCGAACGGCAAGGTCGCGCTGTCGGATTTTGAGCTGACAGTCGACGCGGGCGAGCTTGTGGTCGTTCTCGGCGGCAATGGCAGCGGCAAGAGCACGCTGCTGCGCTGCATCACCCGGACCCTGAAACCCAGTGCCGGCGAGATCTGGCTCGGCAAGACCAATCTCTGCGCGCTCGAGGGCGAGAAATTGCGGCGGGCGCGCCTTGAGCTGGCGATGATTTGGCAGCACGCCAGTCTGGTCCGCCGCAGCAGCGTGTTGGCCAATGTCGCAACCGGCGCGCTCGGCCGGCATTCGACCTTGCGCACCGTGTTCGGCGGCTTGCCGGCGGTGGAACTCGACGCGGCCCGCGGCCACCTCGCCGAAGTCGGCCTCGCCGATTTGGCCGCGCAGCGCGCCGGCACCCTTTCGGGCGGTCAGGCGCAGCGGGTCGCGATTGCCCGCTCACTGGCCCAGCGACCGCGGGTGTTGCTGGCCGACGAGCCGGTTGCGAGCCTCGATCCGGAGGCGGCCGAGGACATCATGCGTCTTTTGAAGCGGCTCGCGCGCTCGGAAAAAATCGCCGTTCTCTGCGTGTTGCATCAGGTCGAGCTGGCCTACGCCTATGCCGATCGGGTGGTCGGCATCCGTGACGGGCGCATCGCGTTCGATCTGCCGTGCGGCCAGGTCTCGCGTGAGGCGGTCCACCGGCTCTACATCCACGAGGCGGCATGAGTCTCGACATTGCAGGCCGCACGGCGACCCGCCTGTCCGGCACCGCAGCGTGGCGTCGCGCCCTGACCACTGCTGTCCATTGCGTCCTGGCGCTGCTCGGGCTCGCAATCGTCGTTCAAGCGCTCATCGTCGTCGAGGCGCGGCCGCAGGACCTGATCACAGGAATCCACGGCATGGCGGATCTCATATGGCGCGCCATGCCGCCGGATTTCTCCAAACTGCCAGCGGCGGCCTGGCCGACGTTGCAAACCGTCGACATCGCGCTGTTCGGCACGCTGGTCGGCATCATCATCGCCATCCCGCTGGCCTTGCTCGCGGCCGCGAACATGACGCCCTCGCGTTACGCCTATTATGCGGCGCGCGCGATCATCGGCTTCACCCGCGCCGTGCCCGATCTGGTTTGGGCGCTGTTGTTCGTCACGGCGGTCGGGCTCGGGCCCTTTCCGGGCGGCCTGGCGCTCGGCGTGCATTCGGTCGGCATGCTCGGCCGGCTGTTCGCCGAAACCATCGAGCAAATGGACATGGCGCCGATCCACGCGCTGGAGCTGACCGGCGCGCGGCGCATCCAGGTGTTCAGCCACGGCATCGTCCCAAGCCTGCTGCCGTCGCTCCTGGGCATCAGTCTTTATCGTCTGGACGAGAACATCCGCTCTTCGCTGGTGCTCGGCTTCGTCGGCGCCGGCGGGATCGGATTTCAACTGCTCACGGCGATGAATCTCTTCCAGTACCAGGAAGTGTCGTTGCTGCTGATCATCATCTTCGTCATCGTGCTCGGCGCGGAGCGTTTATCCGCCGCGCTGCGAGAACGTCTGGCTTAAGCGCCAAGCTCGATATGCAAAATCTCCGGCGGCACGCCCAGCCGCGCCGGGATGATGCTGGTGCCGAGCCCGCCGGAGACGATCAGATGCCGCTCGTCCTCGACGACGTGGCCGTAGGCGAAGCGCGCGCCGTATCTTGAAGGCACGAAGTGCTGCCACAGGAACGGCACGCGGATCTGGCCGCCATGGGTATGGCCGGCCAGCGTCAGCGCGACGCGCTCCGGCACGCGCGGGAAAATGTCCGGCTCGTGGACCATGAGCAGGACCGGATCGTCGGTTTTGACGCGCGACAGCGTCAGCGGCAGATCGTCGACGCCGCGATAGCGGCCGTGGCCGAGCGGAATGGCCAATTGGTCGCCGATGCCGGCGAGCCAGAAGCGCTGCCCCGCCGGGCCGAGCAGGATGGCATCGTTTTCCAGCACCGGAATCTTCACGCCGGCAAGGGCGGCGCGCACGCCTTTGAGGTCGTGCCACCAATCGTGATTGCCGAGGATGGCCCAGGTGCCGAGCGGCGCCGAAAGCCGCGCCAGCTCCGCCGCCCAGACCGGATCGGGCACATGGTTGAAGGCGAAGCGGTATGAGGCGATGAAGTCGCCGAGCATCAGCACGATGTCGGAATTAAGCGCGCTCGCCCGATCGACGATGCGGCGGATATGTTCGAGCTGCATGTCGGGACCGCCGGCATGGAGATCGGCGATCACGGTGATGGACAGCTTGCGGCCGGCGGGCCAGCCCGGCAAAGCCGGCGCATAGCGCGTGACGACGAGGCCGTCGGGTTCGATGGCGCCGGCATAAACCGCGGTCCCAGCCGACAGTCCAATCAAACCCGCCGCACCGGTCAGCACGCGGCGGCGCGTCAGGCGCGGCTTGGCGCCGGGCTCGGGTCGTCGCGCGGTTCCTGGCAGGATGTCGGCTTTCATGGACGGCTTATAGCGTGCAAGTGATGATAGTGTGTTACCGCGCCTTCACGTCTGCGCGAGGCGCGCGCCGTTAACCCAATCCAGCGTCTTGTCCAGCGCGCGGCTGAGCCGGTCGAACAAGTCGTCGATCTCGGCCGCGCTGATGACCAGCGGCGGGCACAGCGTCAAAACGTCGCCCAGCACCGCGCGCACGATCAAACCTTCGGCTTCGGCGAATTGCACCGCCTTGGCGGCGACGCCGTACCGCGAGGCAAACGCGCGCTTGTCGCGCTTGTCGGCGACCAGTTCCAAGCCGCCGATCAGGCCAAGCCCGCGCGCCTCGCCAACCAGCGCATGTTGATTGAGGGCGGCGAGCCGGGCCTGGAATTGCGGCGCCCGCGCCGCGGCGGTCTCGAAGATGCGGTCGCGGGCATAGATTTCGAGCGCCTTGAGCGCCACCGCCGCGGATACCGGATGGCCGCCATAGGTAAAGCCGTGGCCGAACACGCCGATCTTTTTGCTCTCGGCGAGCAGCGCCTGATACATCGGTTCTTGAATCATCACGCCGGCGATCGGCAGATAGGCCGACGACAACGCCTTGGCGATCGAGATCGAGTGCGGCTTGAAGTTCAGCTTCTCGCAGCCGAACGCCGTGCCGAGGCGGCCGAAGCCGCAAATCACCTCGTCCGAGATCATGAACACATCGTATTTGGTGCAGACCGCCATGATCTTTTCGAAATAGGTTTTTGGCGGCACGATCACGCCGCCGGCGCCCATCACCGGCTCGGCGATGAACGCCGCCACCGTGTCGGGGCCTTCCTTGACGATCAGCGCATCAAGCTCGTCGGCAAGGCGGGTGGCGAATTGCTCCTCGCTCTCGCCGTCTTGCGCGAAACGATAATGATGCGGGCAACTGGTGTGCAAAAAGCCCGGCAGCGGCAGATCGAAGTCGCGGTGATTGGCCGGCAGCCCGGTTAGCGACGCCGCCACGATGGTGACGCCGTGATAACCCTTCACCCGGCTGATGATCTTCTTCTTGCTCGGCCGGCCGAGCGCGTTGTTGAGATACCAGACCAGCTTGACCTGGGTGTCGTTGGCCTCCGATCCGGAGTTGCAGAAAAACACTTTTGAGATCGGTACCGGCGCGATCTCCTTGAGTTTCTCCGCAAGCTCGATGGCCGGATCGTGGCTCTTGCCGGTGAACAGATGGGCGAAGGACAGCTTGCGCATCTGCGCCGCCGCGGCCTCGACCAACTCCTCGTTGCCATAGCCGAGCGCGGTGCACCACAGCCCCGCCATAGCTTCGATGTAGGGCTTGCCGTCGGTGTCGTACACATAGACGCCCTGGCCACGCTCGAGGATGAGCGGCCCGGTGTCGCGAAAGCCCGAGAGATTGGTGTAGGGATGCACCAAGGTCTCGACGTCGCGGGTGGCGAGATTGCTGAGCGGGGGCATAAATGTCCTTTGACCGATCCCGAAGGCTACGCCGCCATTGTGGCGCGCTGGTGCCCGAGCCGTCAAAGGCGGGTCAAATCGTCCAACGGATCGCGGTGCGGGTATTTTTGATCATCCTCATTCCGGCTTAATGCCCGCCGCCTTGATGATCGGCCACCACTTGTCGATTTCGGACCTGTGAAAGACGCCCAGCGCTTGCGGCGTCTGTTGTTCTCGCGGTGGAATCTCCTGGCCGAGATCGTCCAGGCGCTGGCGGGTCACGGCGTCGGCCAAGGCGGCGACCGCGGCGGCGTTGAGCTTGGCGACGACGGCATCGGGCGTCGATTTCGGCACCCAGAACGCCTGCCAGAACGACAGTGCCAACTCGGGCACGCCGGCTTCCTCGATGGTGGGGATGTCGGGCGCCGGCGCCCAGCGCCTTTTGTCCATGATGGCGAACCCCTTGACCGAATAGCTCTTCAGAAAGGGCAGCATCTGCGAGGCTTCGGCGCCCATGCGCAAGTCGATCTGGCCGGCGAGCAAATCGGTCAGCGCCGGCGCCGCGCCGCGATAGGGCACCAGCTGGATTTGCGTGCCGGTGAGCTTTTGAAAATAAATGGCGCCGACCTGGCTCGGACTGCCGACGCCGATGGTGCCCGACGTCGCCTTGCCTGGATTGACCTTGAGCCAGGCGATCAGCTCCTTCACGTTATTCGCCGGCAGCGACTTTCTGCCGACCAGCATCAGCGGCGAAAACGCCAACAGCGCCACCGGCGCAAAATCGCTCTTCACGTCGAACGCCACCGGATAGACCGCCGGCGTGCCGACAAAACTCGTCCAGTTGCCGAGGATCATGGTATAGCCGTCGGGCTCGGCGCGCGCGACGCGGGCCACGGCGATGCTGCCGCCGGCGCCGCCGACATTCTCGATGACCAGCGGCTGGCCGAGCGCGATGCGCATCGGCTCGGACAAAAGCCGCGCCAGCGTATCGACCGGGCCGCCGGCGGGAAACGGCACGATGATCGTGATCGGCCGCGTCGGGTAATCGAGCGCGGAAGCGACGCGCGGCAACGCGGGTGCGGTCGCAACGGCGCCCGCCAATGATAGAAATGTCCGGCGTGGGAGTTTCATCGCGCGTCCCCGGCCGGCGCACGATATCAGCCGCGCATTTCTGTCGATAGGGCTCGGCTAGTCGAGCTTCACCTTGCGCTCGTAGAACGTCCACAACAGATCAAATAGCCGGGGATTGAAGGTGCCCGCCGCGCAGTCCTGCGCCTCCTGTTCACTCAAGGGAATGGCGCCGCCCATGACCTCCGCCTGCAGCTGGATTTGCGCGTTCTCTTCCAAAAACGTGCAGGCGAAAAACGCCTCCTCCGCGGTCGCGCCGACGACAACGCTGCCATGGCCGCGCATCTGTGCCACGCGGTGGTTGCCGAGCGCGCGTGAAAGATCCGCGGCCTGGCTGTCCAAAACCACAAGCCGCGGATTGTCCCAGGTCGGCACGCCGGTGCACAGAAATGAGCCGTGCAGAAACACCGGCTTCAACGGCTTGCCGGCAACGCCGAGCGCGCGCGCGTGCGGCGCGTGCAGATGGCAGACGCACATGGCATCGGGCCGGTCGCGATGGATTTGCGTGTGAATGCGCCATTCCAGCGGGATGAGACCGCCGGGATGCTCGATGATGGTGCCGTCGATATTGTAGGTAAAAATCTGCTCCGGGCGGACCGTGGTTTTTTCGGTGCTGGCGCCCGGGCTGATGAAGCATGTATCGGTGCCCGGCACGCGGATCGAGACGTGGCCGAACATCCCGATCGTGCCTTGCAGGTTCAACATGCGTGTCAGCGTGGCGGTCTTTTCGCGCAATATGTCTGCTTCGCTCATTCCACCCTCATTGTCGAATCATGGAAGCGGCGCCGTTACATTTAAAGTGTATTGGCGACGCCGGCCCGTTTGATGAGATCGCCCCAGCGATCGATTTCGGACGCCAAAAATTTTTGCAGTTCGGCGGGCGCGGGACTTTGCACCGGAATGGTGCCGAGCTTGATCATCAGCGATTGCACCTCGGGGCTGGCGGCGGCCTTCTTCAACTCCGTGTTCAACCGCTCGACGATCGGCTTCGGCGTCGCCGCCGGCGCGCAGATCAGGGTCCAGCCGACCGCGTCGAAGCCGGGCACGCCGGCCTCGTCAAGCGTCGGGACATCGGGCAGCGCCGGAACGCGGATCGTCGAGGACACTCCGAGCGGCCGCACCGTGCCGGCATTGATCTGCCCCATCACGCTGCCGGCATCGGCGAACATCAGCGCCACGTGGCCGGCCATGACGTCGTTGAGCGCCAGCGGCGCGCCGCGATACGACACGCCGGTCATCTCGGTGCCGGTCATGACCTGGAACAGTTCGCCGGCCAGATGAATCGCCGACCCGGGACCGCCGTGGCCGAAATTGATCTGGCCGGGCTTCGCTTTCAACAGCGCCACCAGTTCCGCGACGGTATGAACGGGCAATTTCGGGTCCACCACCAGCACCAGCGGCGTGCGGAAAATCAGTGCCACGGCCTGCAGGTCTTTCAGCGTGTCGTACGGCAGCGCTTTGACGAGCGTCGGATTGGCGGCAAGCGAGCTCGCCGCGGCCAGCAGCGTCTGTCCGTCAGGCGACGCCTTGGCGACATCGCCCGCTGCCAAGACGCCGCCGGCGCCGGCGCGATTCTCGACGACGATCGGCTTGCCGAGCTGCTGCTGCAGCCGTCCCGCCATCGTCCGCACCACGACGTCGATGCTGCCGCCCGCCGGGAAAGACACGATGAAGGTGATCGGGCCGGACGGAAATTCGGCGGCGCGCGCCGAAAAACTCAGGCATGCGCCACCGAGAATTCCCATCATATGACGGCGCGTCGGCATTTCCCACGTCCCGATCTTCGCCGCCGTTTCAATGCGGCGAACTTTGCGGTGCCGAAATCCTATAGAGGTGGAGGTAACCGCGTCCACCAACTTGCCCTTGAATGCGCTGCATAACCGATACGAGAGTCTCCACAACGGCGCCGGAACGGCTTAATATTCCGCTGGTCACCCGGTGCTTGCACCATTCGTCCACTCTCGCATCAACGCAATAGGTCGGAGGTCTCATGAGGAAATTCACGATGACTTTAGCTGCCGCGGCGGCCGTCCTGGTTACGATCAACATGTCGGCGAATGCCCAGGCATCGGCAGGAGCCGGCATGCATGCGCTCGTGCAAAACTCCACGCCGATCGTCAAACAGGTGGCATGCCAGGGCCCAGGCCCGTATTGTGGGCCCGGTTATGTCAGAGCCTGCGGCCCGTATCGTTGCTGGTGCCGCCCGTGCTACTGATCGGATCATCGCGTTCCCGAGAGGCTGCCTGTGGCAGCCTCTCGCTGTTTGACTCGTGAGTGCGGCGCCGGGCGAAAATTCAAGATAGAAATAAGCAGGTATTTGGGTAGGAGGGCGAGGCCATGAAGCGAACCTCATTCGGCCTGGCATTGCTGATTCTGATCGCAGGCTTGGGCGCGGCGTCGGCGCAGACCATGAGCTACGCCGAAGCAATTTCGCAAATCGCCACGGTGTGCAAAAACGACATTGCCAGGTACTGCAAAGGCGTCCCGCTCGGCCCGCGTCTGCGGGCGTGCTTCGACGCCAATGCGGCCAGGATGTCGCCGCAATGCCAGCAAACCACCGGAGTGGTTTATGCATCCATCACGCGGCGCGCGACGGCGCAGCGCGATATCGGCGACATTTGCAGCGCGGATATTTTGACATTATGCGGCACGTCGTTTGCCGATGCCAATCTGGTGACCTGCATGGCCGGCCTCGCGCCGCAAGCGATGAGCCCGCGCTGCTACCAGACCTTCGTCGATACCGGTTGGGCCACGGAAAAGGCACGGCCATGAAGCTCCATCACACGCTCGCCATCGGCGCGCTGTTCTGCGCCGCCGTCGTGACCGCCGCTCTGGCGCAACAGCAGGTCAATTCAGGCGAGATGGCCAACAGCCTGGCCGCCGTCAGCGGCAATAACCGGCTGGCAATGACCGGCGTCCAGATGCGCCAGGCCGTGCTGGACTACATCCGCGACAATCCCGGCGCGCTGCCGCCGCGGCCGATGAGTTTCCCGCAACTCGAAGGTCTCACGCAATTCGTCGTCGAGGTGGAATTCGACTTCAATTCGGCGGTCATCAAGCCGTCGTCCTATCGTACCGTGGGCGCCATCGCCGACGCGCTGCATCATCCGCTGCTGCTCGGCTATGGCTTTCTGGTGATCGGGCACACCGATTCGGTCGGCGGCCGCCAGTATAATGTGGGCTTGAGCCAGCGGCGCGCCGACGCGATCCGCGAGGCCTTGATCGACCCGTTCGGGATCAATCCCGCCGTGCTCGAAACGGTCGGCATGGGCGAGGAGCAATTGCGCGACCCGGCGCACCCGACGTCGGGCGTCAACCGCCGCGTTCAACTCGTCAATGTCGGCAAGAAATTCTGCTTCGGCCGCTCGGGCGAGCAGTTTCTCTGTCAGTGATCTCGAAAACGTGAGGCGGCGCCCACGCTCCGCGGCTAACCCCAGCCGTGTTCGGATATGTCGAAGACAATGCCGTCGCGGTCCTTGAATTTCTTCTCGGCATCGACGCCCGGATATTTCGGCAGCTGCATGAAGAATTCGCCGCCATGTTTTTTGATCTGCTGTTCGGTCTCACTCTCGTTGTCGACGATAAATCCAAAGTGATGCAATCCCGCCCAATCCGGACCGCCCTTGCCTCCCTTGGTC
>Ga0210395_10003927_pt1 | contig 11415 bp, 15 predicted proteins | sample IncBWH4OmetaG_FD_150861 | JGI IMG/M metagenome (GOLD analysis project Ga0210395, IMG submission 150861) | Forest soil microbial communities from Barre Woods Harvard Forest LTER site, Petersham, Massachusetts, United States - Inc-BW-H-4-O ...
CGACTTAGCTTTGCAAGTAATCGCCACGCAGAGCGGCGGTCTGGCTCTTACCGGCAGCAACGACATCACTGCATCCGTGAAACAGTGCCTCGCCGATACGCAGGCTTACTACGAGATCTCCTTCGCTCCACCCTTGGATCAGAAGCGAGACGAATATCACCACATAGAAGTCCATCTTGCCGACAAAAAGCTTACGGCGCGCACTCGTCAGGGCTATTACACGCAGCCTTCGCTCCATTAACAGCACCATATCGGAGCCCGCCTCCATGCCGCCGTTCCACTCGGTAGCAGGCGAGCAGGTGGACCGCTCTCGCCGATGACGAAACTGGCTGATTCACTTTACAACTAAAAGTACTTTCTATAGAATAGCGCCCATGCCTCAAGCCGCCGCTCCTTCCGGCATTCCAAATCCTGGCCGGAAGCCTGTCGGCTTCGCCAAACGCCTCATAAAGTTCCTCATTAAAAGCTTCGCCGCACTGGTCGTGCTCGTTGCAGTCGGTCTCATGACGCTGTTCGGTTTGTTGCGGCGAGAGCACAGAACAGAAGTCACGCTGCCGGCGCCCACGGGCCACTTTGCCGTTGGGCGGACGACGTACGCATGGGTTAATAACGCCGAGACGGACGAATTGGCGCCGGCTCCGGATGCGAAACGGGAAGTAGTGGTTTGGATGTGGTACCCCTCGGCGGCTGGGGCATCCGTGGCACCGGCGGAGTATCTGCCCGCGCCGTGGCGGACAGCCATCGAGCAGCATTCAGGCGCTTTAATGAGTCAATTGCTTACGCGAGATTTGGCGCTGGTCCGGACGCATAGCACAGTTGATCCGGACGTCTCGCCCGAACAGCGCTCTTATCCAGTGGTGATTATGCGGGCGGGCGGCGGAGCCTTGACTACCGACTTCACGACCCTTGCCGAGGATCTGGCGAGTCACGGCTATTTCGTCGTGGGCTTCGATGCCCCTTACAGGACGTTCGTCGTCGTCCTTGCGGACCACCGCGTCGTCAGCAGACCTCCGGCGAACGATCCCGAGAATCTTTCAGCCGAAGATGCGAATCGCTTGATCAACAAACTTTTACCGATGTGGAACAGCGACACGAAATTTGTCGTGCGCCAGTTAGAACAACTGAACGCCGCTGATCCATCTGACAAATTTACCGGCCGGCTGGACATGCAGCGGCTCGGGATGTTTGGGCATTCGTTTGGCGGCGCACAGGCCTTGCAATTCTGCCATGACGATTCGCGCTGCAAGGCGGGGATCGATATGGATGGCGCACCGTATGGCAGCGTCGTTCAAGAGGGCCTCAAGCAGCCTTTCCTGTTTCTTCTCAGCGATCACAGCCGCGAACTGGCCGATCCTGCCAGCCAGCAGATTCTCGCGAACTTCCATTCCCTTTACACCCACCTTCCGAGCGGGCAGTTCTCTATAACGATTCGCGGAGCAAATCACTTTAGTTTCAGCGATCAGATGCTGGTGAAAAGCCATTACGTCATTGGGCTGCTGCACTTACTGGGCGTCAGCGGCTTGGAATCGCGCCGCGGGCTCGCCATTACGACGGAGTATGTGCATACGTTCTTCGACGTGTATCTGAAGGACGCTCCGGCAGACTTGCTTAACAAGCCTTCGCAGTTCTATCCCGAAGTTCAAGTTGTCGCTCCGTGATGCGAGATCGCGCCGCCCCGGCGGTCGGATTATTACATTTGCGGCGTGGTGGTTGAGTGCTTTCGCTTGTCGACGACCGCCGGGGTGCCATTTTGCGAATACAACAAAGACGTGCGCTTGGCTGCGGGATGTGCGGACGTGGACGAATTGATCTGGTGCACGCGTGTTTGCGTGGCGAGGAGGTTCTGCTTGGCTTTGGGCGCGACTACCTTGGCGGAGGCGCCTTCGTAAACGTCTTGCACGCCTGTGTCTGTGAAATGGTCGGGGCTGACTTCCTGCGCTTTGCAGGACGGCGTTGAAACCAGCAGCATCGCGGCGAGGCCTACGGAACCGAACAAGATCGTTCTCGGCAGCAACTGTTTGTAAGTGTTCATAAACTTGTTCCTTTCGTTTTTCGATTTCGAGCGGCTGCCGCGAGTACGGCTCCGTCTTGAGCCATTAGTCTCATACGCAGGTTTGTGTGCCAATGCACGGCGTCTGGACTGCTGGTGGAGAAAAGGTGAACGCCTAACGCGAACATTCCATGGGAGATATTGGCGCGAGCCGGGCGCGGCTGCGCAGCCGGATCGCCGTCAGCAGCTAATGCTCGCGCTGTTGCGCAGAGGAGCGGCTGCCCACGCGCGCAAAGGAACAACGGCCTGGGTTGGTGGAGATTGCCACGCGCGCTCGATCAGGAAGCGGCAGTGGACAGCGTGTTAGTTCTTCTGAGGTGGTTGTAAGAGGGGCGGGGTGACGTCGGGATAATCGCGCAAATACTGCTCGATGGGCTCGTTGCGCATCACGACTCGGAATCCGTGGCGCGTATTCACATCGATGGTTTTCTGTAAATCCAATTCCTCAAAGCCGATCACTTGCTCGATAGGTTTCGTGCCCCTCTCATCGAGCATGGTGAAATGTATCTCGCTGTTCACGAACCAGTAGTCGTTCACGTCATACACCGTGCCGTCCATCAGATAGAGCTGTACGAGCGGCTGGCCATCCTGGCTGTATACGTAAACACTGGTGTTGTACGTCAGAGGCGGGGCGAGGTAGTGCTCAGAAGTATATTCGGGAAGGAACCAATCGCCGCAGCCGTTGTTCCAGCCCCAGACCGGGCCGCAGTTCAGCCACCAGGAAGAGTCGAAGCGGTCCCAAAAACCAAAACGGAAAAACGGCGCGCGGATGAAGAAAGAGCGGCGAAAAATTAGAGGTGGGCGCTCTGCAACGCCGCCGCGGAGGGGCACAAACATTGCGCGGGAAGCCGGCACATGAACGACATGCGGCGCGCCCACACGCGGAGCGGCTACATGCGGAGCTCCGACAGAGCCCCCCGTTCGGAAGTGTCCGCCCCCGCCAACGTGGCCGGCGTGCTGCCCCCAGGCAATAGGAGTCTGAAACCAGGCGCAAGCCAGCGCACAGGCAGCAAAAATCAGGATTTTCCTCAGGGTTAAAACAGGAAGAACAACGAGAGCCATATGGGTACCCTCCTTGCAGCATTGATGCAGAGCTGCGAGGATCGCGCAAGTGCGCGATAGCCAAGTCTAATACTTTGCGGCGCGAATTGCATCTCGGAGCCGCAGCAAGCCAAATATCACGTGTCACGGATCGTCGCGACCTATACGCCGACCGATTTGGTTCCTCGATTTTATTTATCAGGCAGAAAATGCTGACGTTTGTCTCGCAGTCTCAGAAGGCAGTCATTCTGCACTTCCATCAGTGAGTGAAGCAGCGCAACCTCATCGAATTCAGTTCCGCTCGGTGGCGGGACGTTGGGGTCCAGTAGAAAATCACAAAGCACATCCAGGGCAAGGCCGAATTCCCGATTTTCGAGAAAATCATCGAACAGGGCGCGGCAGGTCTCGCCGCGAGGTCCGCTTGAAAGATAGGGCGCAACGCTTCTAACCGTGTGCGCAACTCGGCCCAGTGTGATTGACGGTCTTTCCAGTTGAATGCCATCAGAAGCGGTCGGCGGCGCCGGAGATTTCCGACGGATGCGGGACGTATTCGCCGGGTTTTTCGCCGCAGAGGCGGGGAGTCGGAAAAACTTTTGTGGGATTGCTGAGATTAAAAGGGTCGAAGGCGCAGCGGACACGTTGCATGGTGGCTAGGTCGGGTTCAGCGAACATTTTGGACATGGCGTATTTTTTGTCCTGGCCTACGCCGTGTTCGCCGGTGATGGAGCCGCCGGCGGCGATGCAGAGATCGAGGATTTTGGCGGAGAGGGCTTCGGCGGCGATTTGTTGGCCGGGGATGCGCGCGTCGTAGAGGACGAGTGGGTGGAGGTTGCCGTCGCCGGCGTGGAAGACGTTGGCGACGCGGATGCCTGCCTCGGCGCTGAGGCGTGAAATTTCGCTCATGACTTGCGGGAGGGCGGTGCGGGGGATGACGCCGTCCTGGACGATGTAGTTGGGGGAGATGCGGCCCATGGCGGCGAAGGCGGCTTTGCGGCCTTTCCAGACGAGGGCGCGCTCGGCGTCGGATTGGGCGACGCGAATTTCAGAGGCAGCGTGGGCGCGGCAGATTTCGTTGACGTGGGCCATCAGGGATTCGACTTCGGCGATGGGGCCGTCGAGCTCGACTAGGAGGAGGGCGCCGCAGTTGGGGTAGTTGGCGTGGACGGCGGCTTCCGCGGCCTGGATGGCGAGGTTGTCCATCATTTCGATGGCGGCGGGGAGCATGCCAGCGGCGATGATGCTGCTGACGGCGGCGCCGGCTTCGTTGGTGTCGGAGAAGGCGGCAAGAAGAGTTTGCACGCATTCTGGGCGCTTGACGATGCGGAGAATCATTTTTGTGGCGATGCCGAGCGTGCCTTCGGAGCCGACGAAAACGCCGAGAAGGTCGTAGCCGGGAGTGTCGAGAGTTTTTCCGCCGAGGTGGACGAGGGTGCCGTCGGGAAGGACGACTTCGAGGCCGAGAACGTGGGTGGTGGTGAAGCCGTATTTCAGGCAATGGGCGCCGCCGGAGTTTTCGGCGACGTTGCCGCCGATACTGCAGATGGATTGCGAAGAGGGGTCGGGCGCGTAGGAATAATTTTGTGACGCCACGCGGGCGGTGACGTCGAGATTGATGACACCGGGCTCGACGACGACGCGGGCGTTGGGGAGATCGACTTCGAGGATGCGATTCATGCGCGCGAGGCTGATGACGATGCCGTTTTCTACCGGGAGCGCGCCGCCGCTTAGTCCTGTGCCGGAGCCGCGGGCTACGAAGGGGATGCGTTCGCGATGGCAGAGGCGGAGGATCGCTTGGACTTCGGCGGTGGAGGAGGGCAGGAGGACGGCTTGGGGCATGGCCCGGAAATTGGTTAGGGCGTCGGAGTCGTAGGTGTGGAGTTCTTCGGGGGAAGTGATGACGGCGCGGGTGCCGCTGATGGCGCGGAGTTCAATGAGGAGGGAGGTGTTCATGATCGGGTTTATCGCTGGTTGACACCGAGCCGTCGTTCAGCTTTTCCAATTTTGCCAACTGCTCCCGCACTTGATCGTTATCTTTGCCATGCGGAACCAGGGCCAAGTAAGTTTGTATCTCCGCGATCGCAAGGGCGTAGTTATTTTTTCGGGCAAAGATTTTCGCCAGTAAGAGATGTAGCTGAGGAAAACGAGTGGGCAGGTCCAGGCGTTCCGCCTTGAGACCGCTCTTTTCAGCGTCGTCGAACTTGTTAAGCATGTAATTTGCCACTGCGTCATAGAAGTAGGCGTCGCCGTAATTCACAGGATCGAGATCCAGGATGTAACCAGTGAGGGCCTCGTGATTAAGATTCAAGGGATCGAGGTCCAAGATGTGACCAGTTAGATTAAGGACCTCGGGCCAATTTCGAGTCTGGAAGGCCATTGATGCGAGCGACAGATAAGGCGGCAGGAACGTGGTATTGAGAGTCGTGGCTTGTGTATACGCTTTGCGAGCCGCGTCCTTCTGATTTCCTTTCTCTAAAACGGTACCCAACATATACCAAGCGTCCAGGAAGCCGGGGTAAATCGCCACCGCAGTTTCAAAGTATTTCCGCGCATCGGCAAATTTGCGGTTCCTCTCAGCCTGGAGGCCTTTTTCGTAAGCCGTTCTGGCATCTTTGGGCGCCAAGTAGGGCGTGGCGCTCAGCGTCGCGCCTTCAATCTTTGTCGTTCTTTGCACTACGATAAGGCCTACGTCAAGGCTCATATCGAAGGTATCGAACTCCAGAAGGTTGACGACACTGGAACGAAAACCAGAGGCCGAGATTCGTAGCTCACATTTCATCAACTCGGTTCGTGGAATTCCTCCCCTGAGCGAATCCTTGGTAGCCACGCCAATTGGAGAAGTCGAGTCGGCGCTAGCTTCAGGAAAAGAATCGGTCCTCGATCCCAATTGCATGTTGAAATCGCCATGAGGAGATGCATAGACGTCTTGACGCACCCTGTTGTCGCAAACTCGCTCAACCAGAACATCGTTTGGAACAGATGAACCGTCGTGCGTTGCAACGCGTCCCCGTAGATACATCACAAGATTCGCGTTCGATTCAGTTGGGTCCGAAGTCGGGTTTGAGGGAACCACTGGACGGCTTGGGACAGTGGGAGGAGGCGGCGCCGGAGCTCCGGGCTTCTGCGCCACTGTGTCCGGCGCCAGTAGTGCCATTGCGATCGCCAGCGGGACGAAAATGCGCATTCGGTGACTCATCGATCGATGCCTGGGGTGGCGGGATCAGAGGTCTTAAGTCTTAAACTGTAGGGCGAATATAAGTTCGAGTCAAGGCTCCCGATTTGAATAACGGCACAGCCTGGATACGAGAAACGAGTGAGTAGTGAGTAGGGGGTAAGTGAGTAGGGCAGCAGTGGTCCGCCGCGGCGGGCATGCCCTTCGGGGCTCAGGGTGAACGAGTGGGCGGGAGCGAAGAGCACAGGCTGAAGCCTGTGCCACCAGGCCCCCCTCCTGGTTTTCTTGGAAGTGTTCATTCTAAAGGGTTTTAAGTGCTGTGTTTTGGAAGTGTTCATTCTGAAGGAGTTGCAGGCGCATTTTATGGAAGTGCGGATTCTAAAGGATTTAGGAAAGCGGCGAGTGAGGAGCCAAGAAAATTGAGGGTGCGCAAGGGGCACCCCCTTGGTGACGGAAACTGTGCGGAAGCGACTGATGCGAAGGAGTTTAGAAGTGGAGTGATGTGCCGGGTTGTGTCGAGTTCGGGGAGGGAAAGGAAGTAAAGGAGGTTGAGTAGGTAAAGGAGAGGAAGAGCGGGTGAGGCGCGGAAGGGCAGGGCGGGACGAGGTTCCTTCGAAGCTGAGGGCAAACATGGGGAATGATAGCACGGAATGTGATAACTGTCAAGGTAATGGTACTAAATTTGTATCCTTCGAATTGAGACGAAATAAGTGGAATGGAAGGAGGGGGTTGGCGGGAATTTGGGAGTTTGGTGAGACGAAAACCGAAAAAGGTCTCGGGTGGCTGGCGAAGAAACTGGAAAGCGTCCCGTTTGTCCCTGGGTCTCCTGGGTCTCCGTCCGTCCCCGGGTCTCACGGTGGGACAAGGATGGGGAGATGGGAGCTGCGGTCTTACTCGTCCAAAACAAATGTCAGCAATGACTTGTTGATCTTGATCTTACGGTTGTGGTATTCGATGAAACCCAGTTTTCTAAATTTGTTCATAAAGAAATTCACGCGAGAGCGCGTAGAGCCGATTATTTCCGACAAAGTCTCCTGGGAAATAGTCGGCAGTTCGTCGTCCAGCTGGTGCTGCACTTTTCCATAACGGCCGAGTGCGAGCAGCGTTCGGGCGAGCCGCTTCTCGGACGAATTGAAGAGCTGATCGATTAAAGCTTCCTCGACGCGATTTTTATGATTGAGTATAAACCCGACAAAAGAGTCCGATAATTTGTCCCGTGTACGGATCATGCCAAGCAATTCGTTTTTGTCGATGGCAAGGATGGAAGTCGGCGTAATGGCGGTAGCCGTACCCATGCGGACAGTCTGACCAGCCATGCAGCCCTCGCCAAAAAAATCGCTCGGACCAAGCATCGCGACTACAGCCACCTTACCCGTTGCGCTAACCACGGAGAATTTTACGTTTCCCTTTTGGATGTACATGACGCTGTGGGCCGCGTCACCTTGGTTGTAAATCTGCTCGTCTTTCTCAAACTCAGCAACCTTCCTTGCCATTCCCGAAGTATGGAAAAAGGCCTGCGGTTGGAGCGATTCCGTATTGGATTTCTTTATTTTCATGCGGGCGCCGCGAGCGGCCCAACTGGAAGTGAATTCAGTTAGTATCCTTCCTCGGTGTTTCGACTGGCAGGAAGCAGAGGATCTGTTGCTTTAATTGCGCATCTACTTCGTCCGCGATGGTCACCACGTCCGGAAGCAACTTGCTGAATATCACGCGATGCTCATTCTTGTGCAGCGTCGAGAAAATGCTGACCTGGAGAATTCGGGATTCATCCACGACCATGGCGGCGGTGTACCCTTGTTTTCTTCGCAGCTCTCCGTGATGACTCGCTGCGACCGAAACCGGTGCTTTTGTTCCTTTGTCAAGGCGCAGCCTGGCAATCACGTCATGGAGGAGCCTAGGAAGATGGCCGGTGCGTTCCTCGAAATTCAGCCGGATTCGGGCGAGCTCCGGCTCTTTCTCCACAAGCCCGATCCACTCATGAATCGTAGGGTCGAGTTGCTGTTCGAGAATGTCGGCTACGGACTCTGTAGCCGTAGACGCGGGAGGGGACACGTTGCCGCCCACAGGTGAAACTGGAGTTTTCATCAAGGTAACCTCGTCTTAATCCGCACTTAGTATTCCACTCCGGCGGCCGCAAGGCTGTCCCATAAGGGATACGTTCCTAACGGGAGAAATGGTCGTCCGGGAGGGTGATTACGCGAATGTCGTATACATTACGAGAGGGCGTTGTGAAATTTACTGGTTAGCTATACAAACCGACAGTGAAACGGCAGGAAGCCGAACATGGCATAGGCCAGGCCGTCTGCCTGGAGTTGCGAAGACTGTGCCAAAACGGACAGCGCGAACATTTGAGAATCCTTAGGATGAGGTGGTGGATGGCGAGATTGAGCGATACTGACCGAGATTCATGGCTGAGCCGGGCGGTATCCCTCATCTCGCCACCATTGATTCGACTCGGTCTCGACTTATGGCTCTACACCAACTAGATACCTGTTTGACGGGGCTTAAGCAGCAAGGAATCCCGGTTAGCCGAGGCACAGCTGGAGAGAACGGTTCTACTTTTGAAGTAATGGGGTTCACGCTGACGGCGGAGCAGATCGTCGAGCTACATCAGAACGGACAAATGGACGCGAATGGGATAAAGGCGTTCGCAAAGAGCATCCAACAGGACTTCTGAAAACACCCACCAGAGCAGGTGCCTGGCCGAACACAGGCACCTGCTCGCTCCTTCTAGAAACTCACTGACGGATGAGAATGGCGATGAAGTGAAACTCAACCTTTTGCTTTGACGTGCGTCGCTTGTGACGTGCGCAGTATTCGAATTGTCCCAAATGGGACAGACTCTGTTCTCTTACTGAGATATGGTGAGTGGGAAGGGGTCTACCTCCTAGACGCTCATCCGGATTGCCAATCGTGTCAAACCTTTCAAAAGCAGCGATAGAAGGGAACGGAAGTTCTCTCAAAGTTCAGCGATTGCTTCTGACTTTGGGTTCGCTGGCTCTCGGCATGTCACTGATGGCCGCACTCGTCCCGCGCCATCTGGATGCTCAGCCTCCGGCACCAGACAGCACCAACCTAAACGAGGAGCAGACGGGCCCTACCGCGGATCAACAGAAGATGAATCCCGCGGACCGCGCCCTCACGCAGAAAATCCGAAAAGCGATCCATCACGATAGGAGCCTCTCTGTCTACGGACGCAACATCAAAATCTTCACGCAACACGGCAAAGTTACGCTCCGGGGGCCAGTGCAGTCTGAAGAAGAGAAGGGCAACCTGGAAGCCAAAGCTGTAAGCGCGGCTGGGCAAGAAAATGTGAGCAATCAGCTCAAAGTTGCCGCTTCGAAATAACTGACCTTAAAACCGAAGGCTGCGGCACCCGGCGACGACGCGTGTGAACTGTTCGTCTGGCGATATACTTAGAAACGAACACAGGTGTGAAGCTTGAAATCTGTTAAGAGTCTGGACCCGTATGCCCGAAGTGCCCCCGAATGGCGCGATTTGGGTTATCACAATTACGCAGCGTCGAGAGCCCTATTTAATAGCGGTGATCCGTTTCTCTGGTTTCCCGCTGCGACCTTGGGACACCACGCACTTGAAATGTTTTTGAAAGCCGTTCTCATCCATGAGGGGATGACTGTTTTTGATCCACGAGAGATCAAAGGGCTAGACGCCGCGCTAGGATTGGCGAAAGACGACTGTGTTTGGGGGCATGCCCTTGTCGAACTTGCCAAGAAGGTCGCCGAGAAGCGCGCTGACTTTGATTTGGATGCTCAACTCAGTTGTTTTGTCGTTGGAGAAGAAGTCCCGATCAATTTGCTACGAGCCTTCGCAATCTTCGATCCGTTCTTTTCAGAATTGCGCTACCCACAGCGATTACGACATATCGAAGGGCTGGGGGAGTGTCATGGTGAGTTGCTCGATCATCTATACGAGTATCTGAAACCGCTGCTGGATGAAATCCCGCCTCCGTCGATGTAATCTCAAGACCGTTCCGAGTGTTATGAGCAACTTTTGGGTAACCCGACTTGGCTCAGTTCCATTGCCATCTTGGGACGCCAAAGTTGTTATCGCTCGCGTAAACAGAGCCTGCCTTGGCTTGCGACCGCACAAATTGGTAGCGTTGTTGCAGGGATGTTCTGGGACCCGAGAAAGCAGGCGCGAAATGACAGTATCGCAGTTGCGGCAAGAAGCAAAAGAGTTGAAAGACGACGCGGACAGGGTTGTACTCTATCGTGAGGAGAGTTCGCTTGACGATGCGTGGCACCGGCTAGAGGAGCTGTTTATGCACGTTCGTGAAGTCCTAGGCAAAAGGGCAGGAGAGTTCGAGCTGAAAGGCGTGTCCAGAGAATGGGCTGCGGTCTCAGAGCGTGCGAGCCATGCGATCCTCGCATGCGACTTAGTCGAGCCCCCGCCGAGGGGAGAAATTCAAGGGGACTACGGGACGTAAGACCGCGCCAGGGTGAGCAATTTACGCCGCCGAGCAGGCATTGAATTTGGGAGGGAAAGCGAGGTATGTGGACAATCGCTGGCGGTATCGTCCTCGGAGTGGTGCTCTTGTTTGTCGCGCTGATCCTGATCTCCCTTGTTGTAAATTTCTTCCGCTGGGTTTCTGACGTAGGTGACGACATGCGAGCTAAGAGGATTCATGCCCACGATGCCCTTCTCGCCAAGCACGGTCTTAACCCCGTGACCTCACCCCTGAGCAGAGTGCCGCGCGTTATCGGGGAAAATGGATCGACCCGAAGGATGTGAAGCCAAGGAATCGGTGACGGTCTTTTGTGATTCGGGCTTACCAGCATTCCAGAACGGTCCCCATTAGCTGTAACCGGAAAGTGACAGGGGCGATATATCGTGCCTCTACAAATAACGGCGCCTTAATGGATGAAGGAAAGGCCGTTGGGGATGAATTGGGGGAAGACGTAGGCGTAGAGCATGACGATGACGCCGACGATGGAGGCGAGGGCTACGGAGTGCCAGAAGACGAAGCGGAAGATGGAGCCTTCCTGGCCGACCTGGTTGGTGGCGGCGGTGGCGATGCAGATGGATTGGGCGTCGATCATTTTGCCCATGACGCCGCCGGCGCTGTTGGTGGCGCACATGAGGATGGGGCTGAGGTTGAGCTGCTGGGCGGTGATTTTTTGCAGTCCGCCGAAGA